>ERZ791864.35-NODE-35-length-172274-cov-6.532734_pt1 | contig 172274 bp, 136 predicted proteins | sample MGYA00510282_ERZ791864 | MGnify/ENA primary metagenome ERZ791864 (study PRJEB30046, sample SAMN00792087) | human gut metagenome | study: EMG produced TPA metagenomics assembly of the A metagenome-wide association study of gut microbiota in type 2... | reverse complement strand
GTGCCGTCCCTTATGAAGTGTATGTGATTTTCGGGCGACCGATGATCGCCCCTACGAATTGCATATTTTTTGTATCAGCCACACTTACAATCGGCTCCCCTTGAGGGGAGCTGACGGCGGAGCCGTCTGAGGGGTGGCAAGAGGGACTCAGGGTGCCGTCCCTTATGAAGTGTATGTGATTTTCGGGCGACCGATGATCGCCCCTACAAACAATGTTTACCCCGTTTTTTGGGACTCAATGCACTGTCCACTACAAAGTGAATGCGGTTTATAGGTGACCGATAATCTACCAAGCAACTCTCTCTATTCTCCTACTTCAATTCTTTAATTTTAAATTCACCGTTTTCGTATATCATATATGTATGCGGATTACCGCCTTTCGGGATTGAAACAGAACCGGGATTTAAGTATGTAAAATCGCCCATATCCTCATTCGCCAGGATATGTGTATGACCGTTCACAAGGTAATCGCCTTTTTTTATCGGAGGCAAATTATTCGGATTGTATTTATGACCGTGAGTCAAATACAATGTTTTTCCGTCAACGAATATAACCGCATAATCGGCAAGGACGGGAAATTCAAGCACCATTTGGTCTACTTCCGTATCGCAGTTACCTCTTACACAAAGTATCTCGTTTTTAATGCCGTTTAAAAGTTCAATAACCTTTTTCGGTGCGTAATCTTTCGGCAAATCGTTTCTCGGTCCGTGATAGAGTATATCGCCGAGCAAAATCAACTTTTCTGCTTTTTCCTTTCTGTATGCCTCAACTGTTTTTTGGGCATAGTAGTACGAACCGTGTATATCTGACGCAAACATTAACTTCATATTCATTTCTCCTAATCATGTAATTTTATCGGATCAAATCCCAAGTAATCTCCCGAAACAAGTTTATATTCAATTCCGTTTATTGTCCCCTCAACAGCGTTTCTGTGTGCCGCCGCGTGAAGATGACCGTAGATACACTTTGTTACAGGGTACTTTTTCATCATTTGTACAAATTCATTTTCCTTAAGCGAAACAGGCATTGGCGGATAGTGCGTGAACACATATATTTCATTACATTCCTTTACGCTGTTTAATGACAATTCAAGTCTTAAAACTTCCCTATCGAATATTTTTCTGTCCTCACTGCCGAAATTATCCCAACCCGGATTTATCCAACCGCGAGTACCGCAAATTGCAACGTCCTCATACATAAACGAATTATTCTGTAAAAATTCTATATCGTCAAAACCACACTCTGAGGTAAACTCACGCAATTTATTCATTGTCGTCCACCAATAATCGTGATTACCTTTAAGCAAAATCTTTTTACCGTTCAATTTATGCAAATATTCAAAATCTTTTACACTCTGTTCAAGATACGTTGCCCACGAAAAATCACCCGGCAAAACAACAACGTCGTTTTCCTTTACGACCGACTGCCAATTATCCGCCAGACGTTCAACGTAATTTTCCCAAGCCTTACCGAATATATCCATCGGCTTGTCTATTCCGAGCGGAAGGTGTAAATCCGCAATAGTATATAATGCCATACATTTTCTCCTTAAAATTTATGATTATTATTATACCTCAATTTTTTAAATAAATCAAGAAAAAAGGCACTCCGTAGGAGTACCTCTTTTCGTGTCGTGTTGTATTATTCTGCAACAGTTTTTACAACTGTGTGAACACCGTTTATGTTACCCGACAGCTTAATCTGCATTCCTGCCTCATAAGCTGGAATTGTCAATGCGTTATCGGCAATATCTGCCGCTGTAATCTGTGTAAAGTATAGAATATCTTCACTCTTTACATCTGTTTCGTCAGCGTCTTTCTTCAGTGCCAGAACAACAACTTTTGCACCTGTATCGAATGCAGGAATGTTTGCAACATTTACCGATGTGCCGTTCTTAGCCGCTGTCATATTTTCATCAACTGCTGTTTCTCCATCTGATGACAACTTTGTAAGAACAAATGCGTTGAACTTATCATTTACCTTATCAAATGTATCCGGTAAATCCAAAGACATTGTTACCTTATTTGCACCGATTGTAAGTTGATCGCCGTATGCTTTCTTTAATGCGATTGATGTAAGTGCGCCGAGATTATTATATGTTGCCGCAACGAATGTAACTTCATCACTGTAGTTAAAGTTCTTTGTAACATCAATTCTCTTAAACTTAGTCTTATCCTCATCTTCAAAACCAAACTTATTGATTTCAAATATATCCGACGACTTAATTGTAAGTTTCTTGCTGTCATTCATACCGCCGCTTGTTGATGATACTCTTACATATACATCTTGAGCGTCTGCCATTGCGTCAATGTTAATCTTACCTGACGCATCAATAGTAATCTTGTCACTGCCCAAAGGATATTTGTTTTCTGCATCATAAATATCATACTTAATCAAGTTTGAATTTAGATAAGGGAATTCAATACCCTTTCTTGACGCCTTTGTTGATGCCTGTGCGCTGCCGCCTGCAAGAACTGTCTGTGCGTCAACTGACAATGTCAGCTTATCAGGAGCTACGTTAAAGCTCATTACGTTATCTACGCAAGTACCTGCACTGATGTTGATATGATTTGCAGGGCTTTCTGCAAGATTACGAAGCGCACAAGTCAAGATGTATGGTGTGCCTTCCGCACCTGTTTGAGGATTTATTTTCTTACCGTTTTCGTCATACTTATAAACTGTCATTACTGCATAAGCATTTGCGTTACCTGTTGAACACATAACCTGTACGTTGTACCAAGAATCCTTATCAACAGTCATTGATCCGACTGTCTTGTTACTTGCACCAAGTGCATTCAATGTTGTGCCGGAGCTTGAAAGCTGTAAGCCAAGCTTACCCTTATCGTTACTGAATACTGTCCAGCCGGCACCGTCCTTTGCGAACTTCATATCAGCCGAGTAAATAACGTCTGATGATGTATTTGCAGGGAATCCTACAAAGTCATAAGCGGCTGTTACATTGTAATAAGCCGAACCGTCCCATGAACCTTCTTCAAGAGTTGCACCTGAAATGTATTCTTCACAAGCATTTGATGAAACGTATGTATCTGTGTACTTATCTTCATTACCTGTGTTCATATTTGCAGGAAGTATCTGTACTTTAACAGTACCTTGAACACTGCCCGACTTATTTGTACCTCTTACTGTGATTGTTTGAGGTACTGCGTCTTCTGTAACGCTTAGTACACCGTCATTTGTGATTGTGATATTTTTGTTGTTTAATGCTCTTAGATTTGCCTCGTTGCAAATAATGTACTTCAAGTCACCGTTGCCCGGTGTTACGGTAGCGCCGCCAAGTGATGCAACTGCTGTAATCTGTGTATTTTCACCGACTCTTACTGTTGCTTTATCAGCTGACAGAGTAAGTGTATCGTATGTATCTGTTGATGTGTCAACTGCGTCTACATCAATAGTCTTTGACGCATATACGCCGTTTGTCGCTGTTGCACGAACTGTAATCTTTTGCTTTGACGCATTTGCACCGATTGTAAGCAATCCGCTTTCTGAAATTGTTATGTTTTCGTCATTCAGAACTGTGTCATTTGCCTCGTTATATACTGCCCATGTTACAGCAGGCGTTGTGATGTATTGGTCAAGTCTTGTTGCACCGTAAGTGAACAACATTGTTTCACCGGCTTTGATTGTATCGCTTAAGCTGTCAAGTGAAATTGTATCTGCACCAAGATTATACAGTGCTATATTATCAACACTTGTATTTGCAAGTATATTTAGATGTGACACACCGTTTCCGTTAGATGCTGCCATATTTCTAAGAGGCATACCCGTAACCTTTTGTACAAATGTCTTTGTGCCGTCTGAATTGTACTTCCATACATACATATCAACATTTGCGTCAGCCGCACTGTAACGTCCTACAAGTGCGATATGATACCATGTATTTGTATCTGCACCAATCTTTGTATCTGTATAATCCTTGCCTCCTCTTTGCATTTGAATTGTACCGTTTCTGAATACAACCGCACCTGCAACCTTCTTATCACCTTTATCTTCCGGTGTAAATCCTGCACCGTCTGCGTCAAATCTTACGTCAAGTGAAAGCATTACGTCAGCCTTTGTATTGGCCGGATATGCACATTCACTTTCAAGACAATATTCACCGTACTTATTATTGCCGTATGAACCTGTCTTAATATACTTTGTTCCGTCAGGAGCACCGTTTTCGATTGTTGCGGCTACAACTTTATCACCCGTGATTGATGTAAGTGTACTTGATTCACCGTTCATTGACGCTACCAAAGTATCAAGATTTTGAGGTGTACCTACTGTTGAATCGTCCGCAAACAATCCCACAATACCGTCCACGATTGAATTCTTAACACTTGACAGACTCAAAAGTGCATTATCGCCGTCATCTTCTTTGCTGAACAATGCTGTTGTGTCTGCTTTTTCGCTTTCGCCGATTACAACCGGTTTGCAAATCGGTGTAGCCATATCGCTTTTCCATAGCATAATCTTCATATTGTCTGTTGTTACAAAGCTTGATGATACAGGATAATCATTATATGCACCGCTCTTATCAAGTGTAACTTTCTTTGTATCAATGCTCTTTAGAGTCTTATCTGGGTTATAGCTTGCGAATATCAGGTTTGCATTTTCAATAGCGTCTACAGCCGTAACTCTTGCTGTACCGTTAGTATATTCAAGAACTGCATTTGGAGCATTTTCTGCGTTGTATATTACGTTAGCAGTCTTTGTATTTTCGTTCATATTGTAACTTACACCGTCAAGGTAGCCAAGTACAGCACCTATATCCGATACAAGTTCACCGTCTTTATACTCAATCTGAGCATTTAACAGGTTCTTGTCAGCACCCTTGTTTACAAACAAAGTTGTTGAACCGTTTTGAATATCAATTTGTGTGTAACCGTCTTTCAAACCGCCTGTGATTGAAACAATCGGCAAGCTGCCGTCTGTGTATGACGGAACGTCACCCTCTGTTTGAATTGTGTATTCAATATTCGGATTGACTTTCTTTAAAGCCTCCAAAGTCTTGATTGCGTCACACAATACGCCTGTTGTTGTATCAGGTCTGTAAGGTGATTTTGTATATCCTGTTATTGTTGTGCCGTTAAGCTTCATTTCATACTTATCAACATCTTCGTCAGGGTCGATTGTGTATGTATTGCCGTTATCTGAGAAATCAGCAGTTGCACTGCTGCCAAGCGTCTTTAGTGACGGAACTGTTTGTTGAATTACCTGTGCAACGTCGCCTTGTGCAAATGTACGTTGCATTTTTGTTGTCAAACCGCCTGTCATATTAAGGTCGTCTGTTGAGTTGATTGTAGCCGTTACAGGCGCTTGACCTTCAAGAGATGCTGATAGAGTAATTGCACCTGCATTTCTTGTTGAACGAACAAATATTCTGTTTGTACCACATTCTGCATAGCAGTAATCAGTGTTGTTTGTTGTAATCTTGTCGCCTATACCGCTGTTGTAACCGCCAAGAAGAACACCTTCACCGTTTAATGAAAGATTAATCTTGTCATATGCAAGCGGACAAGTATTTCCGTCTTTATCTACTACTGCAACGTCAAAGTATGCAATATCACTGCCGTCTGCGATAAGTCCGTCAGGACCTGCAACAGGAGTAATCTTCAATGTTGTTGCCTCGCCTGTTGTTGAGATATAGTCTTCTGCAACAACTTCATCTCTTGCGTCATACGCAACAGCCTTAACTGTACCCGATTCTGTTACATCAATACCTGAGAATGAATATATAAATGTGCTGTCAGGCTTTGTTGATGTACCCTTTAGCTTATCATTAACGTAAAGTTCAACCTTTGAAAGACCTGCCGAACCGATAACGTAAACTGTCTTGTTCTTAGGATCACGTTTGCCGTATTCGCCTGTTTCTTCCCAATATGTACCGTTGTACGACTTTAGCGGATAGTTGTATGTATCGTCGCTAAGCTGCGGATAATTCCAGTGACCTACGATATGCAATTTAGGTGTCGTTGACTGAATTGTCTGCATTGTATAGAATACGTCTTTCTTTATTCTTACAGGGTCAACCTTACCTGATGTACGGCAGTTTTCACTACCTGTGTTTCTGTTATGCATATTTGAGTCTGACCATACCATTATAGCCGCAGCCGAATAGTAGTCATTACCTGATAAACCGCCTACACGGTCTGAATAAAATTCATTGTAAGCTCTTGCGTCTACCAATGAAAAATCTTCCGATGTAAGGTCGTGTATATCGTAACCGTCCTTCTTTGACGCACCTGCACCAAGCCACTTATTTCTGTAATCATAGTCAGGTGGTGAGAAGTCATCCCATACACGTCTCGGAGCCTCTTCACGGGCATATTCTGTTTCCATAATAGGAACATACTTCTTTATAGCCGCCATTGATGCCTTTGCATTGCTTGCATGTCTGTTAAGCATTGTGCCGACATAATCAGCCGCTTGAATTTGGTCTGTTGATGAAATTGTACGGCAACCGCAGAATCTTTCACCGTTAGTGTCAAGAGTATTCTTTAGGTCTGTCATTTCCTGTTGGTGTGCCGCTGTAACTGCGTTGTTACCTGTTTCCCAGAAAATTACCGATGGCGAGTTCCTGAAATAAATCATTACGTCACGCATTGCCTCAACACGCTGATCCCATGCTCTTCCGTCAACGTCAGCCTCTTTATCACCAGCCGGACACGCCGATACTACACCGTACTTATCACCCGAACGAATTTGTGACGGCTTCGGCGCAACGTGCATCCAACGGATAAAGTTTGAATTTGATTCCTTTATCCATTGCATATCAAGGTCTTGCAACCAATCGTTTGCCACACCGATTACAGCCCACTCATTTGTTGAACGCTGTGCGTAACCTGTAAGCCATACAGGCTGGTCGTTAATCTTCAGACCGCCGTCGTTTATATCATATTCAACCTTACGAAAACCTGTTGTTGTCTTTTGAACGTCAAGTACGTTTCCTTCGCTGTCCTTTAGGACTGTATATACGTCATACAAGTTCGGAGAATCAGGGCTCCAGAACTTCATATCTTCACATTTTGCACTTGCAACAATTTTTGTTACATCAACAGTTTCTGTGCTTGTTGCCGCAGGGTTATCGTCATAAGCGTCGTCAGGTACTGTTGTCATAAAGTGAGAATCTGCACCTGTATCTTTTGCTGTCTTAACTGATGTTGCGTCACTTTTAAATGAATATCTCAAATAAGGTTGCTTTGTATGATCTGCGTCAGCATCTGTTGAGTCCTTGTTAGGGTCAACCATTTCAACGACATTTACTTCCAAAGTAACGTCCTTATCTGCATCTTCATTTCTTACTTCACCCTCAACTGTGATTGTTGCCGACTTTCCTCTTATATCAAAGTCTGTCGCATAAATATAGTTACCTTTTGTTTTAAGGTTATTGTATAGCGGCAAAGTCTGATAAGTCTTACCCTTTGCGTAAAGAATTACGTCACCTGTGATACCGCCTTGAACTTCGTTGAAGTCTTTTGTGTTCCATTGATAACCGTAACCGTCTGCCGCACCCGGTGTACTGCCCGGTTTTGTTTCTTTTGTTACCTTTGTTGTGTCAGACTGACCTCTGTCAGCCGCATTATCTGTCGCAACTGCTATAAGGTTGTCTTGACCCGGTTTAACATAGTCTGTAATATCAAAGCCTGTTGCCGCGATACCTGCCTCATAGTAACCGACTATTTCGCCGTTTACATATAGGTAAACAGAGTTTCTTACTGCCTCAAATTCAAGGAAAAGTTTCTTTCCTGCATCTGATTCAGGGATTGTTATATGCTTTCTGTAAAACATAAAACCTCTGTAAAGTCCTGCCTCACCGGCATCGTAACAAGCACCGTCGAATGAATCTTCCGCGTTTATCGGATGCGGTACACTGACCGTATCCCAATCGCTGTCATCATAATCTGCATCGTAAAAGTTCTTTCCGTCTTTTGCGACGCTTGCCGATGCCTTAGCAAGCGGATATTCACTTCCGTCTGCCGCTTTTTTGAACTTCCAGTCGACGTTCATATTATATGTAACCGCCGGACTTTCCGGTTCTTCGTATACAGCAGAAGTTAGTTCTTCGTCTGCAAAAACCGGAACTACCGCTAATGACAACATCATCTGTAATGCCAACAGCAGTGAACAAAAAATACTTATTTTTTTCTTCATTTCTCATTTCCTCCTCTTTTATATGCTTTAACGATTGATTTAATTATATCAAATTTTAAACATTAAAGAATTGCATATCTTGTTTTAAATATTGCAAAAATTGCTTTTCCTTGTGACAACTGTACAGCTTGTATATTTTAATATTGTTTTTTTGTGCATTTTTACATACAAAAAAAGCAGTAATCATAGATTACTGCTCTTAAAATATCGTTATTTTGCAAAAGTTGTTTTACATTCTGTAAACTTCTTCAGGTGAAACAACCGTTACATTTTCGTCTTTAAGCACTTCAAGTGCCTTTTCGGGATTTTCAACACGAACAATTACAAGTGCGCCCTTGTCGCTCTTACCGATAAATGCATACATATATTCAATAGAAATACCTGCATTTTTAAGTTTTTCAATTTCACCTGCAAGTCCGCCCGGTTTATCAGCAACCGCAAGTGCAATAACGTCCGTAACCTTTACGACAAGATTATTGCTCTTTAGAATTTCAGCCGCTTTATCCGGGTCGTTTACAATCATTCTCACAATACCGAAATCAGTAGTATCCGCAATCGACAATGCGCTGATGTCGATACCGTTCTTTCCTATTACATTAAGTATATCCGAAAGTCTGCCCGATTTATTTTCCACAAAAACAGATATTTGTTTAATCAGTTTCATAGCTTTTACCTCCCTATTAATCGTGAAGTTTACGGTTATCTATAACTCTCTTTGCCTTACCCTCACTTCTTGTGATGGTTTTCGGCTCAACAAGCGTTACCTTTGCGCCAAGTCCCAACGTACTGCGTAATTTTGCAACGATATTCTTTTCAATCGCCGCAACAGACTTAATATCATCAGAAAGCATGCCCTCCGACATTTCAACTTGTACTTCAAGAGTATCTGTGTTATTTTCTCTGCCGACAATAATCTGATAGTTAGGAGTAATATCGCCGCCGATTTTCAAAAGTACTTCTTCAATCTGTGACGGGAATACGTTTACACCTCTTATAATAAGCATATCGTCGGTTCTTCCTGCAGGTTTCTTCATTCTTACAAGTGTTCTTCCACATTCGCATTTTTCATAATCAAGTACGCATAAGTCACGCGTTCTGTAACGCATCATTGGCATACCCTCTTTTGTAATCGTTGTGAAAACAAGTTCGCCGAATGAGCCCGGAGGAAGTACTTCTTCCGTATCAGGGTCAATAATTTCAGGAATAAACATATCTTCACAAACGTGCATACCATTTTGAGCAGAACATTCATAAGATACACCAGGGCCTGTGATTTCGGTAAGTCCGTATACGTCATATGCTTTTATACCAAGCGACTGCTCAATCTGATGACGCATATCTTCCGTCCAAGGCTCTGCACCGAATATACCTGCTTTTAGACTAAGTTGGTCTTTAACGCCCATTTCGTTTATTGTTTCGCCAAGATACATTGCGTATGACGGAGTACAGCAAAGGTGAGTTGCACCGAGTTCAATCATAAGTCTGATTTGTCTTTCGGTGTTACCCGATGATGTAGGGATTGTCATAGCACCGATTCTTTCAGAACCGCCGTGTGCACCCAAACCGCCTGTGAACAAGCCGTAACCGTATGACACCTGGACAACCGAATTTTCATCGCCGCCTGCTGCCGCAATCTGTCTTGCCATACAGTCTGCCCACATATCAAGGTCGTTTCTTGTATAACCGGCTACAATCTGTCTGCCTGTTGTACCCGACGATGCGTGTATTCTTACAATATCCTTTTTGTCTGCCGCAAAAAGCTCAAACGGATAATAATCTCTCAAGTCCTGCTTTGTTGTAAAAGGCAACTTTGCAAGATCTTTAAGTTCTTTTATATCCTCAGGCTTTACACCCTTTTTATCCATTCTTTCTCTGTACATCGGAACATTTTCATAAACATTCTTTACTTGTTTTTGAAGTCTTTCAAGCTGAAGTTTTTCAAGCTCGTTTCTGTCCATTGTTTCAATTTCCGGCTGATACATTCCCATTGGGTACATCTCCTTTACTTTTTCTTTTTGTTTCTTATAAGCACTGCCGCTATAACAGCCCAAACAACAATAATTGCGACTGTCCAACCTATATAGGTAGTGAATAAATCATGTAGAGTTTTAATCAATAATTGCACTTTTTACTCCTTAAAGTTCATATCCAAGTTCAAACGCTTTAATATTGACATCAAGGAATTTTTCCGGAACAGTTTCCTTTATAACGTCAATCCAAACATTTTTATCTACGTCCATACTCTTTGCCAAAAGTCCGATTAAAACTACGTTTACAGCCTTGATTGTACCTGCCTTTTCCGCAAGAGAAAGTGCGTCAACAGCCTGCAAATTAATCTTTGCACTAAGTTTTTCTTCAATATTTTCAGGATATTCCATAGCACCTGTGATTACAGGCATAGGATTCATTTTTTGAGTATTGGCAATCATCTTACCGCCTTTTTTCAAATAAGGCAAAGCACGCATAGCCTCAAGCATTTCAAATGCCAAAATCAAATCCGCCTCACCGCGGTCTATAATAGGTGAATAAACCTTATCACTGTACTTTACATATGTAACAACACTGCCGCCGCGTTGGCTCATACCGTGAACCTCGCTGACTTTAACGTCATAACCCTCTTTAATTGCAACCTTACCAAGTATACGGCTTGCAAGAAGTGTACCTTGTCCGCCGACACCGACTATCATTATGTTCATTCTACTTTTCCTCCTTTTCAATCGCACCAAACGGACAGACATTTGTACATAGTCCGCAGCCGTTACACTGTGTTGTGTCAATCTTAACAGTATCGCCGTCTAATGAAATTGCAGGACAGCCGAGTTTCATACACATCTTACACTTCTTACACTTGTCTGTTATGTGACAGTGACCCGAATACTTTTTACGCATATTCGGAAGAAGTGCGCAAGGTCTTTGTGCGATAATAACCGAAGGTTCTTCTCTTTCAACTTCTTCTTTTACGACCTTTTCAAAATTCTTTACGTCAAACGGATCTGCAACGACAACGTGTTCAACACCGATTGACTTGCAAAGTGTTATCAAATTAACTTGCTTTGTTTCTTCCTTACGGATTGTGTAACCTGTTGTAGGGTTATCCTGGTGACCTGTCATACCTGTGATTGAGTTGTCAAGAATTATAACAGTATTGTTACCCTTGTTGTATACAATGTCAACAAGACCTGTAATACCCGAGTGCATAAATGTTGAATCGCCGATTACTGATACAAGTTTCTTATTAAATTCAGCGCCTCTTGCTTTTGCCATACCGTGTGCGGCACTGATTGAAGCACCCATACAAATTGTTGTGTCAACGCTTTGCAGAGGAGGTGTTGCACCAAGTGTATAACAGCCTATATCGCCCGAAACAACAAGACCGAGTTTCTTTAGTACATAGAATGTACCTCTGTGCGGACAACCTGCACACATTACAGGAGGACGAACAGGTGTAGGCTCGTCTATAACGTCAAATTTAGGTGCGTCTGTACCCAAAACAGCTTTCTTTATCATTGACGTTGTATATTCGCCTTGAAGTGTAAATACGTCCTTGCCTATTACATCAACTCCGATGCTCTTACAGAAATCTTCGATAACAGGGTCAAGTTCTTCGATAACGAAAACTTTATCATACTTTGACGCAAATTCTTTTATCTTCTTTTCAGGTAGCGGATAAACTATACCGATTTTCAAATAATCAGCCTTATCGCCAAGTGCTTCTTTTGCATACATATATGCGATACCGCCTGCGATAATACCGATTTTTGAGCCGTTTTCTTCAACTCTGTTAAGAGGTGATGTTTCAGCCATTTCCTTTAGTGCGTTTATTCTGTCCTCAACGACAACGTGACGCTTTATCGCATTACCCGGCATCATTACATACTTCTGCGGATTTTTCTCGTAATCCTTTAATGCAACTTCCTGTTTTTCTTCTTCCTCAACAAGACTCTGTGAGTGAGAAACTCTTGTTGAAAGTCTTAAAAATACAGGTGTATCGTATTTTTCGGAAAGTTCATATGCAGTCTTTGTGAACTCCTTACATTCTCCGCTGTCAGACGGCTCTAACATAAGTATTTTAGATGCCTTTGCATAGTGACGTGAATCCTGTTCATTCTGTGATGAGTGCATACCTTGGTCATCGGCAACGCACAATACAAGACCACCGTTTACTCCTGTATAGCTTGCAGTGAAAACAGGGTCAGCCATTACGTTAAGACCGACGTGTTTCATACAAGACATACTTCTTGCGCCGGCGATTGACGCACCGATTGCAACTTCTGCCGCAACCTTTTCATTCGGCGCCCATTCAACGTATATATCGTCATATTTAACTATATTTTCTGTAATCTCGGTACTCGGTGTGCCGGGATATGAGGAAACAACGCTTACACCGGCCTCATAAGCACCGCGTGCAACCGCTTCATTTCCAAGCATTAACTTTTTCATCATGTAATCCTCCTCGTTATTTAACCATTATTATAATTTTAACAAAATTCGCCTCTATCGTCAAGTACATTGTAGAAAAAAGCAACAAAATATATTATACTTTCATATTAAAATACCCATTTGCATTAAGCAAATGGGTATTTCAATCAAGGACTGTTGAGAAATCAGTTCGTTTTTTGCGAAAATGAACTCGTCGGCGTACATTGGTACGTTAGAGTTTATTGTCACAAAAAGTGCATAGTCAAGCCGTATATCAAAGATAGGCTTGACTATTATTTGTTTTATTTTTTTAATCAACTCATAAACATAAAAATAACATTTTGCACGTTACAGACAATTTATCGACAGTCCTTTTTATTCAAGTTCAAATGCACCTGTGTAAAGTTGATAATACTTACCTTTTTGTGCAATAAGCTGTTCGTGATTACCGCGTTCGATAATTCTTCCGAGTTCAAGCACCATAATTACATCTGAATTTCTTACCGTTGAAAGTCTGTGTGCTATAACAAATACTGTACGTCCCGTCATAAGTGCGTCCATACCTCTTTGAACTATCGCCTCTGTTCTTGTATCAATACTTGAAGTTGCCTCGTCAAGTATCATTACAGGCGGATCTGCAACCGCCGCTCTTGCGATTGACAAAAGCTGTCTTTGACCTTGCGACAAGCTGCCGCCGTCACCCGAAATAACTGTATCGTATCCGTCAGGCAACATATTTATAAACTCATCCGCATTCGCAAGTCTTGCCGCCGCATAAACTTCTTCGTCCGTTGCGTCAAGATTACCGTATCGGATATTTTCCTTAATTGTACCCGTAAACAAGTTTGTATCCTGTAAAACGATACCGAGCGAACGTCTTAAATCTTTCTTTTTGATACAGTTAATATTAATTCCGTCATAAGTTATCGTACCGTCGGCAATATCATAGAAACGATTTATAAGGTTGGTAATTGTAGTTTTACCCGCACCTGTCGCACCGACAAACGCAACCTTTTCGCCGTGGTCGGCATACAATGTTATATCATGCAGTACGATTTTTTCGGGATTATATCCAAAATCAACATCAAAGAATTTAACTTCACCCGTAAGACGTGTGTATTTAACACTGCCGTCCTTTTGAACTTCTTTCCAAGCCCACATATATGTCTTTTCTTCCGTTTCAACTATATTGTCGTTTCTGTCGTACTTAACATTGACAAGTGTAACATCGCCGTTGTCCTGTTCTACTTCTTCATCCATAAGATTGAATATTCTTTCCGCTCCGGCAAGTGCCATAACGATTGAGTTAAGCTGTTGCGATATTTGGTTTATCGGCATTGTAAATGATTTTGAAAGTTGCAGAAATGACGCTATAACGCCAAGTGTAAGTCCCGCAACTCCGTTTAGTGCAAGTGCACCGCCGATAATAGCTATAAGCACATACTGCAGGTTACCCAAATTAGCCATAATCGGCATTAGGATATTTGCGTATTTATTAGCCTCTGTTGCGTTTTCACAAAGCTCTTCGTTAATCTCATCAAAATCTTCTTTTGAATGTTCTTCGTGACAGAACACCTTAACGACCTTCTGACCGTTAATCATTTCTTCGATATAACCGTTTACCTTACCGATGGACTGCTGTTGTTTTACAAAAAATCTTCCGCTCGCTCCTGCAATTTTCTTTATTACAAACATCATACAGGTCGCAAACACCAACACAAATATTGCAAGATAAACATTCGATATAAACATCGCAACGACTACCGATATAATTGTGACTGCCGATGAAAACATCTGCGGAATACTCTGTGCCATCATCTGTCTTAGAGTATCTGTATCGTTTGTGTAGTAACTCATTATATCGCCGTGAGTATGTGTATCGAAATACTTAATCGGCAATTTCTGCATATGAGTAAACATATCGTCACGAATTTTCTTTAACACACCCTGTGCGATTGATACCATTGTTCTGTTATAAAACAATGTAGCAAGTATTCCCACTACATACACAATACCCATTACGCAGATTGCTTTAAGCAAGCCAGTGAATACAGGGTTTGTACTGCCCAAAAGCGGTGTTATATAGTCATCGATAAGCGTACCGATAAACATTGAGCCGGCAACGTTTGCAACGGCACTCAGCAATATACATATCAATACAAAGATAAATCTGAATTTGTATTTCTTCATATATGAAAGAATACGTTTGATTGTCTTACCGGTATTTTGTGCACCGTGTTTATTCATCGTCACCGCCTCCTTTCACCTGTGAATTATATACTTCACTATATATTTCGTTGTTCTTCAAAAGTTCTTCGTGAGTACCTATTCCGTTTATTTCACCGTTATCCATAACAATTATCTTATCTGCGTCTTCGACAGATGAAATTCTCTGTGCAATAATAATCTTTGTCGTGTTCGGTATTTCTTCACGGAACGCACGTCTGATACTTGCATCTGTCTTTGTATCAACCGCACTTGTACTGTCGTCCAAAATAAGGATTTTCGGTTTCTTTAACAAAGCTCTTGCGATACAAAGTCTTTGTTTCTGACCGCCCGATACATTTGAACCGCCCTGTTCGATATAAGTATCATACTTATCAGGGAATGTCTGAATAAATTCATCGGCTTGTGCAAGCTTACATACTCTTTCGATTTCTTCATCTGTTGCGTGGTCATTACCCCAACGCAAGTTTTCTTTGATTGTTCCGGAGAACAACACATTTTTCTGAAGTACCATTGCAACCTCGTCACGCAATGACTCAATATCATATTCCTTTACGTTTCTGTCACCGACAATCACTTCACCGTCGGTTGTATCGTAAAGTCTTGGGATAAGCTGTACAAGGCTTGACTTTGAACTTCCCGTACCGCCTATAATTCCGACAGTTTCACCCGATTTAATATCAAGATTTATATTCTTAAGGCAGAGTTTTCTCTTTTTCTTTGAATATCCGAAGTTTACATTTCTGAATGAAATATCGCCGTTTTTAATTTCATATACAGGATTTTCAGGATTTGTAAGATCGCTCTTTTCGTCAAGTATTTCGACGATTCTTTCAGATGACGCTCTTGCCATTGTAATCATTACGAACACCATTGAAAGCATCATAAGGTTCATAAGAATTTGCATTGTATATGCAATAAGGCTTGTAAGCTCACCTGTTGTCATAGTTGACGCAACGATAAGCTTTGCACCGAACCACGATATGAAAAGCATACAGCCGTATGCCGCGAACTGCATAAGCGGTGCGTTAAATGCCAAAAGTTTTTCGGCTTTTACAAAGTCATCGTATATATCTTCAGAAACGTTTTTAAATTTCTTTTCTTCGAAATCTTCTCTTACAAATGATTTAACAACTCTTATACCTCTCAAATTTTCCTGTACAACGTTGTTAAGTTTATCGTATATCTTGAATACTCGTTCAAATATCGGGTGTGCGTGAGTCATTATAAAATACAATCCGCCGCCCAAAACAGGAATTGCAAGCAAGAATACAAGTGAAAGTTTATGATTTATACCAAACGCCATAATAAGCGAGAATATAATCATTATCGGACCTCTTACCGCAATTCTGACTATCATCTGATAAGCATTTTGTACGTTCGTTATATCAGTTGTAAGTCTTGTTACGATACTTGATGCAGAGAATTTATCAATATTTGAAAATGAGAAGTTCTGTACATTATAGAACATATCCTTTCTCAAATTCTTCGCAAAACCTGCCGATGCACTCGCCGCAAATTTACCCGACAATGCACCGAAAACCAATGAAATTACACATGAAATTGCAAGGGCGATACCTATTTTCAATATGTAATTCATATTTCCAGCGTCAATACCCTTGTCAATAAGCATAGCCATAAGAAGCGGTATTACAACTTCCATAATAACTTCAAGAGTAACAAAAATCGGTGCAAGAATCGAATCACGTTTATACTCTCTTACACTTTTTAATAATGTCTTTATCATCTAATTCCTCCTTTAAAAATGTAGTACGCTACATATTAAGGTAAAAATATACCCTATTTTTCACACTTATCATTGTCTTGGTACATATGTTCGTAAACCTTTGTTAAAAGTTTTTTGAGTTCTTTTTCCTCCTCATCATTTAATGCACCTGTTATCAACGAATCCATATACTTTCTGTGTTCTTTCATTTCACTGCCAAGCTCAAAAGCCTTGTCAAACAAAATAACCTGTCTGCATCTATGGTCCTCCGGATTTACCTCAACACGCACAAAATTATTCTTCTCCATACGCTTTAAAAGTCCGATAATCGTGGAATGTCTTAACCCAAATTCCTGTTCAATCTCCTTTTGCATTACAACATTCTTGCCCTTTTCAAGCATATAAAAAAGTATATTTGCCTGCGAACAGGTTATATCGTATTTCTTCAGATGTGCATTTGCCGCCATAGACATAATCTCATCTATCCTCTTAAAATAAAAGCCTATACCTTTCTTTTTCACAAATACACCTCCTCGCAAAAAAATGTAGCGTACTATACTTTTTGTGTAGTACGCTACATATTATACACATTATTAATATTAATGTCAATAAACCTTTTTCAAAGTTCATATTTTGTTCATTAATTGTTCACGTTATTCGGAAACGTAACATAAATAGTTGTACCTTTGCCGACTTTGCTCTTTACGCGTATAGTCGCATTATGGCAGGCACAAACGTGCTTTACTATTGAAAGTCCCAAGCCTGTACCGCCGACTTTTTTTGAGTGGCTTTTATCAACGCGATAAAAACGTTCAAATATTCTTTCCGTATCTTCGGGCGGTATTCCTATACCCGTATCCTTTACGGACAGTTCCACGCCCTTTGCCGACTCGCCGACAAATACGGTTATTTTTCCATTATCCTTATTATACTTTATCGCATTGTCAAGCAAGTTATATACAAGCTCACTCACCAATGTCACGTTACCTTTTATGAATGTCGGTATCTTCGTATAATAAATCTGAATACCGCGTTCTTTTGCGGCTTTTTCAAGAACACATATCGCCTCTTCCGTAACCAGTGAAAGGTCGATATTTTCCGGATTTTCAATACTTCCCTGTTCGTCAATATTTGATAGATTTATTATATCATCTATAAGAGTAAGAAGTCTGTCGGACTCTTTTTCTATCTTTCTGCCAAACTCCTTGATGTCCTCCGTCTTTGCCATACCGTTGCTTATCATTTGTGCATATCCCGAAATGGTTGTAAGCGGTGTTTTAAGCTCGTGCGAAACGTTTGCGGTAAATTCACGTCTGATTTTTTCCGTCTTTTCTTTTTCCGCATTTTGATTTGCTATTCTTGCAAAAAACGGTTTCAACTCGTCATATATCTCTGCCTTGCCTATATTATTTATATCCACTTCATTAATCGGATCTAAAATATATTTCGTCAAATGCTTTGCACTCACAAACGAAACAGCAATAACGCATATTAAAATAATAATAACTATCGGCATTATGGTCAAAACCATATACATTATTACTTTTGTCGGCTGTGACATTCTTAATATACTGCCGTTATTCAATTTTACGGCATAATAATATATTTTTTCACCAATAGTTTCGGAATTACGGCTACTGCTCCCGTTTCCGTATGTAACAGCTTGTTTAACTTCCGGTCGTTCAAAATGGTTTTCCATTGTAGTTGTATCCGCCTCGTTATCATAAATAACCGTACCGTCTGATTTGATAAGCGTCACTCGAATATCGGATACATCATCATACATTTTGGTTAATATATTAATTTCACTGTTTTCGTCATAACCGTCTAAGCATTGTGCCAATATATTTGTTCTTGATTTTAAATCTGATTTTTCCTTTATCGAATACTGTGTACAATATGCCACCAAAATAAGCAGCATACTTACTATAACTGATGATATTGTAAGAATTTTCAGCGTGCCGTTTATAGCTTTTCTCATATCTTATATCCTACATTTCTTATAGTTTCGATACACTTACCCTTTTCGCCGAGTTTATGTCTTAAACTTCCTATATGAACGTCCAGCGTTCTGCTTTCGCCCTCAAAGTGATAACCCCATATCTTTTCAAGCAAAACCTCTCTCGGCACAACTGTGCCTTTGTTTTTCAGAAGATATTTAAGAAGTTCAAATTCTTTAAACGTTATCGCAATATCCTTCCCGTCAACCTTTACATTCCTGCTTTGGTTGTCCAAAATGATACCCTTGTATTCGATTATATCAGAACTGGCTTGCGGACCGCTCCTACGAAGGACTGCTTTAATTCTTGAAATAAGTTCCATAACGCCGAAAGGCTTTGTTACATAGTCGTCCGCTCCGTATTCAAAGCCTTTGACTTTGTCACTTTCAGTACCTTTGGCTGTTATCATAATAACAGGAACATTTTTAGTCGTATCGTTGTTTCGTATGTCTTTCAGTATAGCAATTCCGTCTTTATCCGGCAGCATTATATCCAAAAGCACCATTGACGGCAAACGCTCGCCAAGTCGTTTTTCAAAATCTGAGGCACTTTCAAAGCCCTCTGCCTCAAACCCTGCTGATTTCACTGCATACGTTATTAAATCTCTTATTCCCTCATCATCTTCGACGCAATAAATCAAATCCATAAAACAATCCCCCATTTATACATTATTCAACTTCTGACGATACTGAAAACGGCAATATATACTTTTTACCGAATTCAACGCACAATTCTTTATATTCAGGATTGTTTCGTCTGTTACTCATAACGTGATGCACATCATAATTTTCGTCATTGAGTTCAATAATAGCTGCAGCAACGTTTGCACAGTGATCAGATATTTTTTCAAGTGCGGTAATGTAATCGGTAAATACAAAACCTTGATTTACACTGCATCTGCCCTCTTGCATACGCTTTATATGACGGTTTTTAAGGTCATTTCTAAGTCTGTCGATAACGTCCTCCAAAGGCTCAACTTTATTAGCAAGTTTAACATCGTCCTTTGAAAATGCACTGATTGTAAGGTCGATAATTTCACCGACGGCATTAACCATTATAGTGATTTCCTGTCTTGCCTTGTCGGAGAAATGAACGTCTTTATCACGTTTTTCTCTCGCTGTAAATACCAAATCGGCGGTATAGTCCGTCATTTTCTCAAAATCTGATATTGCGTGAAGAAGTATTGAAACTTTCTGCGAATCCGACTCATTCAAGCTCTTTGCCGAAAGCTTTACAAGATATGCACCGAGTGCGTCCTCATATTCATCGGCAAGATTTTCTGTTTCTATAATTTTCCTATCTATCGACTCTGAATACTTTGCAACACATTCCTGTGCCATGGTAAAGCTCTCTTTTACCATATATGCCATATTTGTAGCAAGCGTCATACATTGTTCAACAGCGAATGACGGAGTTTGTAAAAATCTTTCGTCAAGCAAACCGAATGTGCTTTCTTCCGCACCCTCTTTAATTGTCATTCTTGCCAGTTTTTCAAGTAACTTGTTAAACGGCAACAATACAGCCGTTGCAACAACATTGAATATCGTATGAACTATTGCGATATTAAACGGTGTAACAGAATCGCTTACAAATGCAAAATTGAAGATTGCATTTGCCGCATAGAATAATACAAGGAATAAAACCGTACCTATAATATTGAAATACAAATGCACCATTGCGGCACGTTTTGCGTTTTTGCTTGCACCGATACATGATATAAGTGCAGTCACACAAGTACCTATATTTTGTCCCATAATTATAGGAATTGCCGCACCGAACGTTATTTTACCCGTAGAAGAAAGTGCCTGAAGTATACCGACAGATGCAGATGACGATTGTATAACAGCCGTTAAAACAGCACCTGCAAGCACACCTAAAATAGGATTTTGGAACATTGTAAGTATGTTTGTAAATGCCTCAACATCTTTTAAAGGCTCAACAGCCGCCGACATTGTTTCCATACCGAACATAAGTACCGCAAAACCAAGAAGTATGTTACCGATATTCTTCTTAGAGTCGCTCTTTGCAGCCATTGTAAATACAATACCGATAAGTGCTAAAACCGGAGTGAAGTTAGCCGGCTTACAGAGTTGAATCCAAAAGCTGTCCCCCTGTATACCGGAAAGGCTCAATATCCATGATGTAACAGTCGTACCGATATTTGCACCCATTATAATACCGATAGCCTGTCCGAGTTTCATAATGCCTGAGTTTACAAAACCTACAACCATAACCGTAGTAGCTGAAGATGACTGTATAACCGCCGTAACGGCAGCACCCAAAACAACGCCTTTTATAGGATTTGACGTAAGTTTTTCAAGTATCTGTTCAAACTTACCGCCGCCAAGCTTTTCAAGACCGCTGCCCATTACGTTCATTCCGTAAAGGAACATCGCCAGTCCTCCGAACAACGAAAATAAACCAAAAATGTTCATAATTTTATCCCCTTATTTATATTTTATAAAATCCTCTAAGCTAATTATATATAATCTATGTAAAATTGTATTCAAGCCTATCTTAAATTTATGTAAAATCTTTTAAAACTCGCCAATATTCGATTAATTTTTCAAGCGAAAACATTGCGTTTGCAGGGCTTGTAGACGGCAGTTTTACCGCATTTAAGTCAGAATTGTATTTTACAAACAATTTATACGCGGTATTTCCGTTTATAAAGATTTTTTTAATTTCAGCCGTTTGTAAAATCCGTCTTAAATCATTCGGCGTAACATTTTTTATAGAGCTGTCGGACGAACCTTCTATGTCACAGCTTGCAATAACGTCCCAAACCGCAATATTATGTTTTATCAAAAATGCTTTTTTCTCCTCTGTCGTGCCCGGACAGACGTCATTCATAACATTCGCAAGCACCTTCCAAAACCTGTTCTGCGGATGACCGTAGAAAAAGTTTGCTTCACGTGATTTTACAGACGGGAAACTGCCGAGTATAAGTATTTTTGAATTTTTATCGTATATGGGTTCTATTGTATGAAATTCCATTTCTATCACCTCTTAAATAATACTGTATAAACCTTAAATACACCTTAATTTTATAAAAATATCAGTGGAAATCAAATTTTGTATTGACTATTATATTTTTATATTATATCATAAAAATATTCACAAATAAAGAAAGGATTATAGATTATGAAAACAGCAAACGCACCATTGTTTAAAGACCCAATTCATAACGGAGCCGCCGACCCTGTCGTTATATATAATGAAGAAACAGGCACTCATTATATGCTTTACACCGCAAGACGCGCAGACGTTGAAGAAGAAGGCGTAATGTGGGTACACGGTACTGATATAGGAATTGCGGAAAGTAAAGACAACGGTAATTCATGGGAATATATAGGCATATGCAAAGGCCTTGAATACGGCGAAGGCAAAAATACATATTGGGCACCGGAGGTTATACGTTTCGGCGAGCTTTATCATATGTATGTAAGCTATGTTCCGGGCATTCCTGCCGACTGGAATCACCCGCGTTACATTCTTCACTACACATCAAAAAATTTGATTGATTGGAATTTTGAAAGCAAGCTTAACCTTTCATCAGAAAAAATTATTGACGCTTGTGTATTCAGACTACCGAACGGTATTTTCAGAATGTGGTACAAGGACGAACGAAACGGCTCTCATACATATTTTGCCGACAGCAAGGACTTATATAATTGGGAAGTTAAAGGCTGTGCCGCCGATGATGTTCCGCACGAAGGTGCTAATGTATTTGAATTTGGCGGTAAGTATTGGCTTATAACCGACTGTTGGAGCGGTTTGGACGTCTATTATTCGGACGACCTTACGACTTGGACAAAGCAAGGCAGTCGTATTCTTGACGTAGGCGGTACAAGAGAAGATGACGGAGTTATCGCAAATCATGCCGATGTATATGTAACGGACAACAACGCATATATTTTCTACTTCACTCACCCTGACAGGCAAAAAAATATGCTTGAAAATAATATCGGAAACGAACGCAGAACGTCAATTCAAGTTGCCGAACTTGAAGTTAAAGACGGTGTTTTGGTATGTGACAGAAATAAGGATATATCGGTTAAACTTAAATAATATAAAAAGGTTAGACGAAATTCCGTCTAACCTTTTGTATTACTTTGATGTAGTTATGCTTATATTATTTCCGTCACTTGTCATTACAATATCGCCGCTTTCATCGGTGCGATACACTTCCACACCCGCGTCACTTAGTTTACTTAAAGTTTCTTCATTAGGGTGACCGTATGAATTGCCTTTTTCTACACTTATCACGGCATACTGCGGCATAACTTCACGCAAAAACGGATATGACGTTGACGTTCTCGAACCGTGATGACCGACTTTAAGCACCGTTGATTTTAAATCTGCACCGCTGTTTAATATTTCTTCTTCCTCGTCGCTTTCGGCGTCACCCGTAAATAAGAATGACGTATTTCCGTATGTGATTTTTAATACTATTGACGTACTGTTTAAATCCTTGCCGTTTTCGTCAACAGGTCCTAAAAATTCAACCGTACTGCTGCCAAGCTGAATTTCGTCACCGATATGTGGGTGCTTAATTTCAACATTTTGTTCTTCCGCTTTTTTCTTGAAATTTTTATATGCCTTTGTATTCGCCTCTGTTTTCGGTGCATATATGTTGTCCGCTTTTGCTACCGACAACGCACCTGACAAACCGCCGACATGGTCCTCATGAGCATGAGAACACACAACATAATTAAGCTCCGTAACATCTTCTTTCTTTAAATATGCCGCTACCACATTACTGTCCGCAACATTTCCGCCGTCTATCATCATCGTTTCGCCGTCACATTCTATAAGCGCCGAATCGGCTTGTCCTACATCTATAAAATGCACCTCAAAATTTGAATTTTCGGGTATATCCGATGGGTTTACATTACTTCCCGATATTCCGAATGACATAACAAATGCCATTAACATATTTAAAATCTTGCTCATCTTCTACTCTCCCTTCATATATAAAATTATTATAACTTATAATTGACTTAATCTGCAAGTATTTTGTTGATTATTTTGATGTTTAATGTTAAAATATCTGTATAGTATAAATTTGAAAGGATATTGTATATGTTAAATGCTGTGTTTTTTCCGTTTTCGGAAATGTATATAAATCACGTTAAATCATCGGAAAAATATGATATGAAGATACAGCACTACCATGACGCATATGAAATATATTTGCAGGCGGACGGTGAGCGATACTTGTTCCTTGACGATATTTGTTACACGTTAAAGCAAGGCGATTTGGTAATTTTAAAGCCGTTTGACATTCACTATATGGAAAGCCGCGACATTGATTTTTACGAAAGATATGTTTTGAATTTCAGCAGTGATATGCTGAGCGGAATTTTGACAAAAACAGAAACCGACATTCTTTTCGATAACATCAAGTCGTGCGTATTCCATCTTAATGATGAGCAATTTACTCTTATTCTCGATTACTTCAAAAAAATTGACGCATTTTCAAACAGAATAGGTTTGCTTTCCGAAAAACTTGCGCTGAGCAGTGTTTTTCAGCTTGTTTCTGTAATTAAAGACCTTTCAAAAAATGCCGAAATTATCACAAGTCAAAATACTCCGCCCGAAATAGTTACGGCGATAGATTACATAAACAACCACTATAAAGAGGACATAAACCTTGACATTATAACCGAAGTCGTGCATATCAGCAAATATCATTTTTCACGACTTTTCCACAAAGCAACGGGTGCAACGTTTCTGCAATATTTATACAATGTGCGTCTTGTAAATGTCCATTCCCTGCTTGCCGAAACAAATTTAAACTTAAACGAAATCGCTATTCGTACAGGCTTTTCGTCAAGTGCGCATTTATCAAGAATTTTCAAGCAAGTGTACAATGTTTCACCGCAAAAATTCAGACGTATGTTAAAAGAGAAATCAAAAAAGCAGTGATTAACACTGCTTTTTATTATTGCTTAAGTTGTTTTTTGAATATTGTTCTGAAAATTAATCTTGCAAGCGGTCCTGCAAAAAATATTTGCCAGCACAATGCCATTAGGAAATTCATAGCTGTTGTCTGCAACCATACCGCAACAATTTCTTTGCCCGGATTTTTAAACAACAATGTTGCAATCATACTCATTGTCGGACACATAATACATACAATCATTGACGAAATTGCAAGCGTGATAAAGAACGGATTATCCACTCCCGGTCTTATAAATCTGAATGCAAGCTTTGTCGCAAGTTTTTCGACTGCGAAAAACTCAAGTATGAATGCGGCAGGCCACATTATAACCATTTCGTGAAATGCAAGCAAGAACACCTCATTGCTCATCTGTCCCTTGTTCAGGCTGATATTATAGCATATCATTGCGTACACCATAATAAAAGCCATAATCAGTGTGAAAATAATGTTTTGAAATTTTGTCTTTGGCATAAATTTTTACCCTCTTTTCTTAAATTTACGCAAAAAAACAACACATCCGTGTTGTTCGTTATCATCGTTAAGCACAATGTGTCGTTTCCAATTATATACCAAAGCATTATTAAATTGCGAGGATTATTTTAACATAACCAGTCTGTGTTGTCAATACCTTTCTCTAAAAATAATCAAAAATCACATCGCAAGATGTGATTTTTGGAGCTGTCAACAGGCTTAATTACTTACCCATTCTCCGACCGATTCGTTTGTTACAACATTTACGTTTCCGGAGAAATCGGACGTATAAAGCTTACCGCTTTTTTTATCCACAAAGTAAATTTTATCATTTTCAACATCGAATTTTTTTACTGCTTTATCATAAATACACGTCAAGTCGCTTGCGTCAAGACTGCCTATATAAAGTCCGTTATACGAAGTTATAAGTCTGCCGTCCGCAGTCTTCACATCGTCTGCATAACAAACATAATTATTGTCACTGCCGTCAAGATTTACGCGGTAAACCTCCTCACGGAAAGGGTTTTTATAATAAATCGTATCTCCCCACTGTGCAATAAGTTCAATATTTATCCATGACGCGTCGCCCTTTACGACCAAATGTTGATCTGTTCCGTCTATGTTCATACAATAAATATCTTTTCCGTTATCTTGATTTACAAACAGAATTTTATCTGTCGGCGTTTGCTTTTTACAAATAAGCGAATTAATTTGATTTAAGGTCTTAACTTCACTTCCGTCACGGCTAATTCTCATCAAATTACCGTACCAAACACCGTTTTCGACAAACAGATAATCTCCGTAATAAAAACAGTTAAACGGATACAGCTTAACATCATTGTCACCCATGCTTAATTTCACAAGTGACATTCCGTCAAGAGTAATTCCGTACATTATATTGTCATTATCCAAGTTGAAATATATGTAATCCTTGTACTTTTTAGGGTATCTGACCGAATTGTCCGTAAGTCGTTCAACGTCGCCGCTGTCAATATTCATACGATAAAGAACGCCGCTCTTTTTTCCGCCGTCCGATTCCTGATAATATATCCACCCATCATCAACGGCAATTTTATTGACCGTTTTATTGATAAGTTCCTCTTCACCCGATATGTCATTTGCTCGGTAAAGGTGTCTGTCATTTTTAGACAAATAGTAAACATTATTGTCATACATCTCAAGTTCACAGACGCTGTTGTCAGATAATTTCTGTCTGTTTGCACTGTTTTTGTCTACTGAATATAGCTTTTGATAGTCAGAATCAGATGCATAGTATACCGTACCGCTTTCGTTTATACGGCTGTCTATAACAACTCTGTTGTTTTCACCGTCCCAACCGACAGTTGCACCTAAAGTTTCGGAAACCGCTCTTACGGGAACATATGTTCTGTCATCAATTATTTTAGCAGGTACGTCAAGCTGAATTTGGTCAACCCAAATTGCCGAACCGTCTGAATTATATACTCCCGTACTCATAATTTGATTATCAACAGGCACGCATATAAATTCGCCGTTTCTCTCAGCCCAAACCGTTCTGCCGTTATTGTCCCACGACACATTTGCACCGAAAGCCTCAAATATCGCTCTCATCGGTACAAGTACACGTTCGTCAATATTCTTCGGATTAACGTCACATTCCAATTTTTCGCCGTCAATATATACTTCTATAACGTCATTAGCAAAAGCATTTACGCACGGCAACATAATTACTCCGCTTATCAAAAGTGCAATCAGTTTTTTCAAGATAATCGCTCCTTTATTACAGCATAAATATCATCATTTATATCTTCGACACTTCTTATTTTTCCGTTTTCAACACATGAAATATGTTTCCAGCCGAAACGTTTTGATACGTATACTGCATTATCATAGCTTTTTTGAAGATACGATATATCACTCTCGTGTATATCCTTTTTATCCCCACCGTTTGACTTGTTCACCCTGTCTTTCATTAATTCTATACCGTACTTTGGCGGCATATCAAGAAATATCGTAACGTTCGGACGCGGAAGTCCGTAAACATTGTATTCAAGGTCGTCAAGCCACGTTAAAAACTTGTCTTTTTCTTCTTGATTTTCGATTTTGCTTGCTTGATGTATAAGATTTGACGACACATATCTGTCTGCTAAAATCAATGTACCGTTTTCGTAATCCTTTCCCCAATCGGTTTTATACGTCGCAAATCTGTCAGCCGCAAAAAACGTTGATGTGGCATACGCATTCACATCTGACGGCTTGTCGCCGAATTCACCGTTTAGGTACATCTTTACAAGTGTTGACGATGGGTTGTCATACGCCGGAAACGACACAGACTTTATTTTTAATTCGTTATTTTCAAGACGTTTTTTTAAAAGTTCCGTCTGTGTTTGCTTTCCGCTCGCGTCAACGCCGTCAATCGCTATAAGTATCCCCATAATTTCTCCTAAAATCAGTCTTGTTTGTATTTTTTTCCTTTTGCAATTACCGTTGCCGCAAATTTAGGCAATTCCATCATTCTTCCTATACGCCAAGGTTCTTTGCAAAGTCTGTAAAACCATTCCATACCTGTTTTACAGAATATTTCAGGTGCGCGTTCAACTTTTCCGGCAAATACGTCAAGACTTCCGCCAATGCCCATCGCAACGCGTACTTTAAGTGCATCTCTGTTTCTTTCAATCCACTGTTCCTGCTTAGGTGCGCCTAAGCATACAAAAACAATATCCGCACCGGAATTGTTGATTTCCTCAACAATTTCAGTCTCTTCTTCCGGCTTGAAATATCCGTTTCTTGTACCGACAATATTAAGGTCGGTGTATTCTTCCAAAAGCTTTTTCTTTGCCTCTTCCGCAACACCCGGCTTACCTCCGAAAAGGAACAGCTTGTGGTCTGTGTAATTCATTTTTTGCAAAACCTGTCTTGCAATGTCATATCCTGCCGCACGTTCGCTTATAGGCTTTTTCAAAATCTTTGACGCATGCACAACGCCTATGCCGTCGGCAGTAAGCAAGTCAGCATTATTAAGAAGTTTACAAAATTTTTCGTCTTTGTATGCAAGCATAATTATTTCCGAATTAGGCGTGTATACCGCATGAAACTTATCTTCGTCCAAAAAACGCATAATGCAGTCAGTAGCCTGTGAAATGTTCACCATATCAACGTGAACACCAAGTATGTTTACTTTATCCATGTTCTTCTCCTTGCTTTGAATATATTTTATTTGCCACCACTCCGTCACTTCGTGACACCTCTCCTCAAGGAGAGGCTTTTCGGCTCCCATTGAGGGGAGCTGTCGGCATTGCCGTCTGTTGGGTGGTTTTTTCGGGCGACCTATGATCGCCACTACGAATATCTATTATCTGTTATCTATTTTTGTATACTCCTTACTGTGTACCATCGACTTATACGCCGGTCTGATAATTCTGCCGCAGCCGATAACTTCTTCAAGTCTATGTGCGCACCAGCCGACAATTCTTGAAATAGCGAAAAGCGGTGTATACATTTCGGTAGGTATGCCGAGCATTTTATAAACAAAGCCCGAATACATATCAACGTTCGCACACATAACCTTATGATTATTCTTAACTTCCGCAAATACACCCGGTGTAAGACGTTCAACACTGCAATACAGTTTAAATTCCTTTTCAAATTCAGGGTGATTTGAAACAAGCTGACCTGCTTTTTCTTTAAGCAAAATACATCTTGGGTCACTGTATGTATAAATAGCGTGTCCCATACCGTATATAAGTCCCGAACCGTCAAAAGCCTCTTTACGAAGAATTTTTGCAAGGAATGCCTTAACCTCCTCATCATCTTCCCAGTGCTTAACGTTTGCCTTGATTTCTTCCATCATACCCATAACCTTTGCGTTTGCACCACCGTGCTTAGGACCTTTAAGTGAGCCGATAGCCGCCGCAATAGCAGAATATGTATCAGTATCCGATGAAGAAACAACTCTTGTTGTAAATGCCGAGTTGTTACCGCCGCCGTGTTCAGCGTGTATCATAAGCAATACATCAAGCATTTCCGCTTCTTCACGAGTATATTTATTATCGGGTCTTATCATATAAAGCAGATTCTCAGCTGTTGACAATCTTGGCTGCGGTGTGTGAAGATACAGACTTTTTCCGTCATGATAATGGCTCTTTGCCTGATAGCCGTATGCCGCCATTACAGGAAGTCTTGCAATCAATTCTATTGACTGACGCAAGATATTACCCGTTGAAATATCATCCGGATTTGAGTCATACGAATAAGACGCAAGTACGGAACGGGCAATTTTATTCATTATATTCTTACTAGGAGCTTTCAAAATCATATCTTCCGCAAAGCCTTCCGGCAATACACGAAGATTTCCGATAAGTCTTGAAAAATCGTCCAAAGTCTTTTTATCCGGAAGATGTCCGAATAACAGCAGATATGCTACTTCTTCAAAACCAAATCTCTTCTCTTTTTCACAGTTTTTAACTATATCTGTAAGGTCATAACCACGGTATCTCAAATGACCTTCCATAGGAATTTTTTCACCGTCATCAATATAGTAACCCAAAACCGCACCGACAGAAGTAAGTCCTGCCATTACACCTGTACCATCATCGTTTCTCAAACCTCTTTTAACGCTGTACTGCTTAAAAAGTTCCTTTGAAAACGGCTGATACACATCTGATGCCTCTTCTTGAAATCTCTCTTGTAATCTCTTTTTATCCTCTTCCTTTAACATATCTCCACTTCCCTTCCGCTCCGCTATATCAGAGCTTGAAATTTATATCAGACTTATTTGATTGTCCTCTCCCCTTAAAATTCCTCCGGCTGCCGGAATATTTTTTGGTCTGTAATGCTCAATGTCCTCAACTGTGCATTGTTCTTTGTCTACAACCTTAACAACCTTTGCGTCTTTTTTACGCAACGTTATTACCTGTATACCCTGTGTACTCTTTGTCGCTTTAAGAGGAATTTTTTCCGTATTAACCAATAACACTCTGTTATTATCCGACATCAGAACAACATCTTTATCTTCATCAAGAAGTCTTATATCACATATCGGCGACTTATTTCCGTATGCACCGATAAGTTTTTTACGGTTTGTCTTAGTTTCATAATTTGAAAGCGCAACTTTCGCCATTTTACCGTTTTCAAACGTAAACAGCATTTCGCCCTTATAATCCGTTGTTACAACAGTATACACTATTTTTTCATCTTCTTCAAGTCCAAGTATTCCCGGCAGGTACTCGCCCATAGTGCTTACCTTTGCATCTGCAAGGTCATATGTTTTCATTTTATATGCAACGCACTTATTTGAGAAGAATATAAGTTCGGATTTATTTGTCGATTCCATTGTCTGAACAATTTCATCTGTTTCCTTTAATTTATGCTCCGTTGTGCTTGAACGAAGTGATACGGCTGAAATCTTCTTAATATAATTATCTCTTGTTACGAAAATTGTAAGCGGATAATCGTCTATATTTTCCGTTTCGTTATACTCCGTTATTTCCTCACCGCTGATTAAAGTCGTCTTTCTTTCCTGACCGTATTTCTTTGCGATTTTCTTTAACTGGTCTGCGATAATATTCTTAACCTCGTTATCGTCACCCAAAATACGGTTCAGTTCTTCAAGTTCCTCCATAAGTTTTTCAATTTCTGCGGTTCTGTTTATGATATATTCCTTGTTCAAACTGCGAAGTTTGATTTCCGCAATGTACTCCGCTTGAACTTCGTCAATGTCAAAGCCCTCCATAAGATTAGGAACAACATCGGTATCTTTTTCCGTATGACGAATTATTGCAATCGCTTTGTCAATATCAAGCAAAATCTTTTTAAGACCTGTTAAAAGGTGAAGTTTTTCGCTTTTTTTATCAATATCATATTTAATACCGTTTTTAACGCAGTTCATTCTGAACAGTATCCACTGCTGTAAAATCTGCTTAACGCCCAAAACCATAGGTCTTGCATTAATCAAGATATTGAAGTTACAGCTAAAACTGTCCTCAAGCGGTGTCAGCTTATAAAGCTTTGTCATAAGCATATCGGGATCAACGCCGCGTTTTAAATCAAGTGCGATTTGAAAACCGTCAAGACCTGTTTCGTCACGTGCGTCTGAAATTTCTTTCAGTTTGTTCGCTTTTACAAGCTCCATAATCTTGCCGATTATCGCTTCGACTGTTGTTGTATAAGGAATTTCGTTGATTTCGATACAGTTATTTGCCTTGTCGTAAGTATATTTTGCACGAAGTTTAAAACTTCCGCGGCCTGTTTCGTAAATCTTACGCATTTCGCTTTCAGAGTAAATAAGGTCCGCTCCCATTGAAAAGTCAGGTGCAGGCATATATTTAATCACGTCCGCATTTTCGTTTTTCATACAAGCGATAGTTGCGTCACAAACTTCTTTAAGATTGAATGAACAAATATTACTTGCCATACCTACGGCAATACCTTGATTTGGATTTATAAGAATATTCGGAAACGCAACCGGCAAAAGTGTTGGTTCTTTCATTTCACCGTCATAACTGTCTATAAACTCAACCGTATTCTTATTAATATCCTTAAACAGTTCCGCACATATCGGATCAAGTCTTACCTCCGTATATCTTGACGCCGCATATGCCATATCTCTCGAATACTGCTTACCGAAGTTACCCTGCGACTCGACAAGCGGGTGCAAAAGTGCCTCGTTACCGCGTGTCAAACGTACCATTGTTTCATATATGGCACTGTCACCGTGAGGGTTTAATTTCATTGTCTGTCCGACTACGTTAGCCGATTTTGTAAGTTTTCCTCCCAAAAGTCCCATTGTATACATTGTGTACAAAAGTTTTCTGTGAGCAGGCTTAAGTCCGTCTATTTCGGGAATTGCTCTCGATACGATAACACTCATCGCATAGGGCATATAGTTCTGCTCAAGTGTTTCGGTAATGGGCTGCTCGTCTATCGGAGCATATATAATCTCTTTTTCTTCTACTTTCTTTTTCTTACTTGCCATAAAATTCTCCTATCCTTTATGATAAGTCAAGCATTTCCATATATTTTCCGCCGTTGTCGGCAATGTATTCTTTTCTGTCCGTAATATTATCGCCAAGCAATACGTCAAACATTCTCGATGTGCTTTCCGCATTTTCCGGCGTTACTCTTATAAGTCGTCTTGTTGACGGGTGCATTGTCGTAAGACTCATCATATCAGGCTCGTTTTCACCAAGACCTTTTGAACGTTTAATATCGTATTCGTCACGTTCTTTCGACAATCCGTCCTCTGTAAATTTCTTTAATATTTCTTCCTTTTCGCCGTCTGTATACGCAAAATGTTTTTCACCCTTACGCTTTGTCTTTGTAATCGTTATTTCATAAAGCGGTGATTCGGCAATATACACCTTGCCTTTTTCGATAAGTGTAGGCATAAGGCGGTATATCATTGTAAGAACAAGCGTTCTGATTTGGAAACCGTCAACGTCGGCATCTGTACAGATGATAACCTTGTCCCAACGCAAATTGTCAAGATTAAAACTTTCAATATTTTTATTATGAGCAGACTTAATCTCCACACCGCAGCCAAGCACTTTTACAAGGTCGGTTATAATATCGCTCTTAAAAATTCTCGGATAATCGGCTTTCAGACAATTCAGTATCTTACCTCTAATCGGCATAATCGCCTGAAACATCGGGTCACGCGCCAATTTACACGAACCTAAAGCCGAGTCGCCCTCCACTATATAAACTTCACGCTGTGAAACGTCCTTACTTCTGCAATCAACGAACTTTTCAACTCTGTTCGTTATATCCATTGTACCCGTAAGTTTCTTTTTTATATCAATTCTTGCCTTTTCGGCATTTTCACGGCTCTTTTTATTGACAAGAACTTGATTTGCGATTTTTTCGGCGTCTGTTTTGTTTTCTATAAAGTAAACTTCAAGCTGTTGACGTAAGAATTCCGTCATTGCGTCTTGAATAAACTTGTTGTTTATCGCTTTTTTTGTTTGGTTTTCGTAACTTGTCTGAGTTGAGAATGAGTTTATAACAAGTGCCAAACAGTCCGCTACGTCCGCAAATGTTATTTTTGAATCGTTTTTATTATATTTGTCATTCTGTTTCAAATATCTGTCAATCGCATATACGAATGCGTTTCTTACCGCCTTATCGGGTGAACCGCCGTGTTCAAGGTAACTTGAATTGTGATAATATTCAAGCATATTGACTTTGTTTGAGAAACAGAATGCAACTTGCATTTTCATTCTGTAATCCTCTTTGTCCGCCCTGTCACGTCCCTCACGTTCCATTTCCCACGTTTCAACAGTTGTAAAGCTGTCATCGCCGACAGTTTCTTTAACATAGTCAACAATACCGTTCTCGTAATAATACTCGAACATTTCCATACCTGTTTCGGTTTCGTTGTAAAGAACGAATTTCAAGCCTGCATTAACCATAGCCTGCTTGTTTAAAACGTCTTGGAAAAATTCAATCGGTATATTTATATCGGTAAAAACTTCTGTGTCAGGTTTCCATTTTTGTACCGTTCCCGTCTGAACGCTTCTTGTTTCAGACTTTTGAAGTCCTCCGACGTTTTCGCCTTTTTCAAAATGCAATGTATACTGCGTTTTGTCACGCACAACGGTTACGTCCATATATTCACTGCTGTACTGTGTTGCACACGCGCCAAGACCGTTAAGACCCAAACTGTACTCATACATTCCGCCTTTATTGTTGTCATACTTACCGCCCGCGTACAATTCACAATATACAAGCTCCCAGTTAAATCTGCCCTCGCCCTCGTTATAGTCAAGAGGTATTCCGCGGCCGTGGTCCTTTACTTCTATGGATCTATCCATAAAACGCGTAACTTCTATTAAACTTCCGTAGCCCTCACGAGCTTCATCTATTGAATTTGATAATATTTCAAAAAAAGAATGTTCACAGCCTTCAAGACCGTCTGAACCGAATATTACAGCAGGACGCTTTCTTACTCTGTCCGCACCCTTTAGACTTGTTATGCTGTCATTTCCGTATTCCTGTTTCTTTTTCGGCATAAACTAACCGTCCTTTCGTGTATTTTCGCTTTCAGCTATAAAAATACTATTATATCTTATTAATTATACTACTATATAGGTTGTTTTGTCAAACGCCGTAAGGCAACATTTAGATTAAATGAATGTTACACACTTCTTTATTATTTGTTCAACATTGATAAAACAACCAAATGATTACAGAGAAAATGATACATTGCGTAAAAAAATTATTTTCCTATTGTTTTACGACATTTTTTATGCTAAAATTATACTGTATATACAATGTATATACAGTTTATTAATACATTAATTTTAACGATTTGAGGTTTTAACTATGAATACCGCATATATATATCTTCAGCTGTATAAACTTTTTGACGACGTAACGCCTGTTCCGGTTGACTGCGGTCAGCTTTGTGACAAGGCTTGCTGTAAAGGTGACGACAGCGGAATGTTTCTTTTTCCGGGCGAAAAAGAAGTTTTTAATCTGTTAAATCCCGATTGGGTACGAATTGAAAAGACAGACTTCACATATGATTATAACGGAAAAACATATACCACGCCTATAGCTATGTGTCAAGGTTATTGTGACAGATATCAACGTCCGTTAGCCTGTCGGATTTTTCCGCTTACACCGTATCTTGACAAAAACGGTCATATGGATATTATCGTTGACCCACGTGCAAAAGGCGTCTGTCCTATGGCTAAAGGTTTTTACCTTGAAGATTTTGACGCGGTTTTCATTAAAAATATTAAAAAGGCATTTTCTTTACTTATGAAAAACAAGCAATTTAAAGCCTTTATGGTTGAATATTCAAAATACTTAGATGAATTTAAGCGTTTTTATAAATAATTAAACAGTATTCAGAAAGGATATAATTGTAATGCAGGAAAATAACAACGAGAATGAGAAAACTCTAAACGAAAATGACGTAAACGATATAATGCAAAATTCCGAAAATACAGAAACAAATGATACAGAAGAGACAGATGTTACTCCTGTCAGTGAAGAAAACGTTTCCGAAAGCGAATTGACGGAAAATAACGAGTCTGATGTTCCCAATACAATCAGTGAAGAAGAAACAGCCGATAATTACAGTTTTGACGATGAGGAAGACGATTTTGCAATTTCTCCCGAAGAAAATGACGAAACAGCTCCGTCTGAGCAAGACGACAATGCAGACGACGATACAGAAACAGATATTGAAAAAGAACAGAGAAAAGCTGAACTTACAAAAAAAATCAAAGCAGGATTAAAAAAAGCGGCTGTTCCCGCTTTAATCGCAGTTATCGTACTGATTTGTACTTTCATTGCATTTTTCATATATTCCCTTTCTACTATAGAAGAAGATAAGGTTATGAAAAATGTGTACATAGAGCAGTTGGACGTTGGCGGTCTTACATATGACGAGGCACTTGATTCAATAAACGCAACATATCTTTTACAGGATGCTGCAATCACATTGACTTCAAACGGTCAGACATACGAAATAAACGGCTCAGACATAGGACTTACAGCCGTTGCGGAAGATACCGCAAAAAAAGCTTTCGATTACTGCAAATCGGACAGCACATTTAAAAATGCACTTGCCGCTATTGAACTTATGTTCAAACCGCACGTAATCGTTCCTGCCGTACAAGTCGATACCGAACAGCTTGACGCAAAGCTTAACGAATTCGGTAACATTGCACTTGGCGAAAGAAAACAGCATTACGTTGAATTTAACGACGACCGTACACTTACAATATATTCCGGTAAGACAGGTTATAATTTAGACCCATCAACCGCCGAGCAAGAAGTTATTACCGCTCTTAGCAATGAAATTTTTAATAACATCGCGGTAACATTCACTTCTGCCCCACCGGACGAAATGACTGTTGAATCACTTGACGCACTTGTATACAAAGACCCGACAGACGCAAGATACGAAGTCAACGGAAATGATGTAAACATAGTCGCAGGCGATACGGGACGTTACATAAATAAAGATGAGGCTGCAGCAATTATAGGAAATGTATACGAAGGCTGTGAACCTGTCACATTGCCGTTCTACGTTTCATATCCGACCGTTGACGAAAACACATTAAGAGAAAAATTATTCTCGGCAACATTGAGCAGTTATTCAACATCATACGGCAGTTCGACTGCAAACAGATGTGCCAATGTTGCAAGAGCGGCAAGCCTTATAAACGGCAAAGTAATTGCACCGGGTGATGTATTCTCATTCAACGACACAGTCGGTCACCGCACAATCGAAAACGGTTTCTCTACCGCAAAAGAATACGTTGACGGCAAGAGCGTTGACGGTATCGGCGGCGGTACTTGTCAAGTCAGCAGTACTCTTTATTCGGCGGTACTGTATGCCGACCTTTCGATTGTTGAACGTCTTAACCATATGATGACCGTAGGTTATATTCCGCTCGGTCAGGACGCAACCGTTTCGGACGGCGGAGTTGATTTCAAATTTAAAAACAACACCGACTATCCGATTAAAGTTTCGGCTTACACAAGCGGTGCGACAATCACTGTAAGCATTATCGGTACTGATTGGGAACCTCACAGAGAAGTTAAAATTTCAAACACTTCTTCAACTTCCGGCAAAAATACGGTTGTTCATTCAACAAGATATGTATATGCCAACGGTGAGCTTATCTCAACCGATACGCTTAATACAAGTACATATATGCCGCACGAGCCATAATGCAAATTGCATAAATGAAAATAATATAAAACTTAATATTTTTTCATTTTACCCCTTGCAAACATTTTTAAATTATGGTATTATAATATTAATCTTACAGCAAAGACGTTGTATAACAGAGCGAAAACTCTGTTATATTACGTCTTTTTTTGTATAATAAAAACATTATACAAAAATAAAATATTTAAAGAACGGAGAATTAATATGTTTAACTCAGATTTGACAAAGCACCTCGCAGAGCTTTCAAAGCTTGAATTTACAGATGAAGAGCTTGAACAAATGACGGCTGATATGACAAATATCATAGCTATCATGGATAAAGTATGTGAATTTGATACATCAAAGCCTGCCTATGCACTTGATGCGGTTGACTATAAAGATTTAAGGGCGGACGAACATCGAAATTCGTACCCTACCGAAGAAATTGTTAAGAATGCGAAGAATGTTAAAAATAACAGTTTCGTAGTTCCTAAAGTAGTTTAACAGTCAAGAGAAAGGATTTGATTAACGTGGCTTTAAAAAAACTGAGAGAAATGCTTGACAGTAAGGAGATCAGTGCGGTTGAACTTACCGAGCAATATCTTGACAGAATAGAAAATTCAGATAAAGAAATAAACAGTTATATAACAGTGTGCAAAGAAAACGCACTTGCGGACGCAAAGAAAGCACAGGAAGTTATCGACAGTGGCAACAGCGGTGCATTTACGGGATTGCCTATTTCGGTTAAAGATAACATATGTACACTCGGTGTCAAGACAACCTGTGCATCACATATGCTTGATGACTTCATTCCTCCGTATAACGCAACGGTAATGGAAAAATTAAAGAAAGACAACATCGTTATGCTCGGCAAAACAAATATGGACGAATTTGCAATGGGCGGTTCATCTCAAACATCATATTTCGGCGGTGTTAAAAACCCTTACGACTTAACTCGTGTTACGGGAGGTTCTTCCGGCGGTGCCGCAGCAAGCGTAAGTGCCGACCTTTGTGCCGCCGCACTCGGTTCGGATACAGGCGGTTCTGTTCGTCAGCCTGCCTCATTCTGCGGTGTTACAGGTCTTAAACCGACATACGGCACTGTTTCAAGATGGGGACTTATCGCATTTGCATCTTCACTTGACCAAATCGGCGTTATCGCAAAGTCTGCCGAAGACACAGGCTATATGCTTGAGGGCATTTACGGCTATGATGAAAATGATGCCACATCAAGCAAAAAATCAGAGGGCAACTATAATTCACTTATCGGAAGTGATGTAAGCAAATTAAAAATCGGTGTACCGAAAGAATTTTTCGGTGACGGTCTAAATGATGAAGTTAAAACGGCTGTTTTAAACGCCGTTGAATATTACAAAAAACTTGGCTGTGAAATAGTTGACGTTTCACTTCCGAGTCTTGAATATGCGGTTTCGGCTTACTACCTAATTTCATCAGCCGAGGCGGCAAGCAACCTTTCACGTTTTGACGGTATCAAATACGGTCTTAGAAGCGGTCTTGGTGAAGACTTTAACGACCTTATTAAAAATTCACGCCGTGAGGGATTCGGTCAAGAGGTTAAAAGAAGAATTATGCTTGGCAACTATGCACTATGTTCGGGTTACTATGATGCATATTATAAAAACGCAACGCGTATAAGAACGCAAATAAGAAACGAATATGCCGATATATTCAGCAAGTGCGATGTTATGCTTACACCGACCGCACCGACTACGGCTTATAAAATCGGTGAACAGGAAAACGATCCCGTTAAAATGTATCTTGCCGATATTTATACAGTAACGGTAAACATTGCCGGACTTCCCGCAATTTCTACAACCTGCGGTTACGATTCAAAAGGTTTGCCTATTGGTATGAGCCTTATCGGAAAAGCATTTGACGAAAAGACAATAATAGCAGTATGCGACAGATTTGAAAAAGACTTTGAAAGAAAGGAGATTGTACTATGAGATACCAACCCGTAATAGGACTTGAAATTCACGCGGAATTATTGACAGATTCAAAAGTATTCTGTACTTGTCAGAATGAATTCGGCGGCAGCGAAAACACTCGTGTATGTCCAAGATGTTCGGGACTTCCGGGTACACTTCCCCTGTTAAATCAAGGTGCGGTAAGGCTTGCCGCAAAGGCAGGTTTTGCACTTGACTGTACCGTAAATAATTACAGTGCATTCGACAGAAAGAATTATTTTTATCCCGACTTGCCTAAAGCATATCAGATAACACAATTTGACCACCCGATCTGTACAGGCGGTTATATAACCGTCACAGGCGGTAAGGACATCAGAATTAACCACATTCACATTGAGGAGGACGCGGGTAAGCTTGTGCATGACGATTATGAAGGCATTTCAATGGCTGACTATAACCGTTGCGGTGTACCGCTTATCGAAATCGTAACAGAGCCGGACTTCCGTTCAATCGAGGAAGTTCAAGACTTTGTTGAAAAACTTGCTTTGCGTTTAAAGTATGCAGGCGTGTGTGACGCAAAAATGGAGCAAGGCTCAATGCGTGTTGATGTTAATATTTCAATTATGCCTGTCGGCTCAACCGAATTTGGTACCCGTGCCGAACTTAAAAATCTGAACTCATTAAAAGCAATCGGTCGTGCGATTGAATATGAAATAAACCGTCAAGCGGAAATTCTTGATAACGGCGGTACTGTTATTCAGGAAACAAGACGTTACAACGACAACCACGGCGATACAAAAGCATTACGTTCAAAAGAGGACGCACACGATTATCGTTACTTCCCTGAACCGGATATTCCTCCGGTATTCCTATCGGACGAAGAAATTGAGGACATAAGAAAGTCAATGCCGGAAATGCCTCAAGACCGTTTTGTACGTTATACGGAAAAGTACGGACTTCCGACAGATGACGCTAATCTTATTATATCAAGCAAGGAATTTTCGGATTTTTACGATGAGTCTGTAAAAATAAATCCGGACTACAAACAAATTTCTAATCTGATGCTTGTTGAACTTAACAGAAACCTTAACGATTCCGAAAAGACTATTTCAGATGTAACATTCTCCCCTGCCGATTTGGCAGAGCTTGTTAAAATGTCAACAGACGGCGTTGTTTCAAAAAATGCCGCTAAGGATATTTTGAAGATTATGTTCAATAACGGCGGTAAGCCTATTGATATTGCCAAAGAAAACGGCTTTATTATGGACAATGACACATCGGGACTTGAAGAAATTATTGATAAAATTATATCCGAAAACGCAGACAGTGTTGAAAGCTACAAAAACGGTAATCAAAAGATTTTCGGTTTCCTTATGGGACAAGTGGTACGCACGGCGGGTAAAGGTGCAAACCCTAAACTTGCTAAGGACTTATTGACTGAAAAATTAAAATAAAGGTGGAATTAATATGCAGAAAATAGATGGTTCACAGCTTATAAGCGAAATCACTCTTGACGATTTGCAAAAAGCTGTCGGCGGTTCAATAAGCTTTTGTGCTTGCGTGCATAAGCTTAGAAAAATGAGCGGTTTCTCATTTGTAATACTTCGTACGGGAAGATATATTCTTCAATCCGTTTATTCAAAGGATAAATGTACAGGCGATTTTGACTCACTTTGTGAGGGTGCTTATATCAAAATCACAGGTGACGTAAAAGAAGAAAAACGTGCTAATCACGGCTATGAAATAACTCTTTCTTCGTTTGAAATACTTTCAAAACCTGCAGAGGAATACCCTCTTCACGTTTCAAGCAAAAAGCTTGGCTGTTCAATCGAAACTTCAATGGCACACAGAAGTGTCGCACTTCGTCACCCTGAACAGAGAGCGGTATTTAAAATTGCAGAGGGCGTTGTGTCGGCATTTCGTGAATTTATGTTAAACAATAACTTTACCGAAATACATTCACCAAAAATCGTTGCGGCAGGTGCTGAGGGCGGTGCTAATATATTCAAATTGAAATACTTTGATAAAGACGCATATCTTGCACAAAGTCCGCAGTTCTACAAACAGACTTGCGTAGCATTCTTTGACAGAGTGTTTGAAATTGCTCCTGTTTACAGAGCCGAAAAACACAACTCTACACGTCATTTGAACGAATATATCGGACTTGATTTTGAAATGGGATTTATCAACGATATGCATGATGTTATGGCTATGGAAACGGCTATGCTTAAATATGTTGTTGAGTATTTGCCGAAACATTACAGTGACGAGTTGGAGCTTTTAGGTGCAACATTGCCTGTTATTAATGAAATCCCTTCAGTAACATTCTTTGAGGCACTTGATATTCTCGGCAAGTCACATAATCAATTTGACCTTGATCCTACAGATGAAGTTAAATTGTGCGAATACGCAAAAGAGAATTATGACAGTGAATTTATATTCGTTGAAAAGTTCCCGGGATTAAAACGTCCGTTCTATGCAATGGATTCGGCAGACGACCCTAAACTTGCCGAAAGTTTTGACTTGCTTTTCAGAGGTCTTGAAATAACAACAGGCGGTCAGAGAATTCACGATTATAACGAACTTCTTGAAAAAATGAAACGTTATCATATGGAGGAGGGCGACCTCGGTGCATATACCGATATATTTAAGTACGGTATGCCACCGCACGGCGGACTTGGTATCGGTCTTGAACGTGTCGTTATGAAAATGCTTGGTCTTGCAAATATCCGTGAGGCAAGCTTGTTCCCAAGAGATATTCACCACCTTGATCCGTGATGATATGATTATTTAATGTACTTTCGTAGGGGCGACCAATGGTCGCCCTTTTATTTTGCTCATTTGCCATACCTCTGCCGTTTCACGACTGCTCCCCTCAAGTGGCATACAGCAGCGGCAATATTACACATTAATTTTTAAAACTCCAAAATTTTTGTTTTTTTTATCAATTATGGATAAATCAAAAAAACAATGCAAATAATATTTAACACAAATATAAATTTATTTTGGAGGAAAAGCGATGAAAGCAACAGGAATTGTAAGAAGAATAGATGATCTCGGAAGAGTTGTTATTCCAAAGGAAATACGACGCACTATGCGAATCAGAGAGGGCGATCCTCTTGAAATTTATACAGAAAAAGACGGTGAGGTTATTTTCAAAAAATACTCTCCAATCGGCGAGCTTGGTGACTTTGCCGCTAATTATGTTGAAACACTTGCCAAAGCAAGCGGACATGGTGCTTGTATAACCGACCGTGACAATGTCATTGCAGTATCGGGATTACCGAAGAAAGAGCTTATCGAAAAGCCTGTAAGCAGTGAGCTTGAAAATGTAATGAACGAAAAAATCATTGTAAGCTACAAAGACGGCAAACCCGTTTCAGTCGCTGACGGTGTTGAAAAATACAATGCGGGCGTTGTTGTTCCGATAGTATCAGAGGGTGACACAATCGGCTCTGTTTTGTTCATTTTAAAAGAGGGTGAAACTGCGTCTGAAGTCGAAGAAAAATTAGCAGAATCCGCCGCCGGTTTTTTAGGCAAGCATATGGAAGGCTGAAAAGGTTGTCTGCAATGTAAAAGGTGACTGCATTTTTTGCAGTCACCTTTTATTTATCTTCTTCGTTTATCAAATTTACGTCGTTTTTTAAACTTTTCACGTTCTTCATAACGTCTGTGTTGTTCTGTCCTTCTATGCTGTTTTGCCTTATATATTTCGTTCTTCTTTTTCTTTTTCGGTGCAAGATACTTAAATATACCTTTACCCTCAAATTTCTTTGTTTTACCGAGATACAATACAACCGCTATTGCCGCCAAGCAAAGTACCGCTACTATGCTTACAATCGCAACCGCCGCGCCGCCGCTCTTTCTGTCGTGATGTCCCTCTTCCTGCGGAAGTGCTTCATTCGGTTCAAATGACGGCATTGGTCCAGGCATCTCAACCGGTCCTACAAGTGCCGGCTTTTTGGTCGGTCTTGGTGTCGGAGACGGCTTTGGTGATGATGATTCCATAGGCGAAGCCGTTTTTGTCGGTTTCATTGTTCCCGTCACCTTAGTCGTTGTCTTTGGTTTTGTTGTCGTTTTAGGCTTTGTTGTTTTCGGTTTCGTTGTTGTCTTTGTTGTCGTATTTGATTTTGATGTACTTGATGATGTCTTATTTGACGTATTGTTTGAAGATTGTACTTTCGTCGGTGCAGGTGTTTCAAACACAACCGAATCATTTACGTCAAAATTAAAGAATGTCGCTTTATTCTGCAACTTTCTCAAATGGCTTGTAAGTGCGCACACTGCCAAAGATGTTGCCTCACTGTTACTCTTTCCCTTACCGGTCGAAAATCCACCGTCTTTTTGCTGATACTGCATTAAGCCGTCTACCGCACTGCCGTTTTTAGCAACAAATCTACCGTCACTGTCAGCATTAACACCCAACGTATCAAGTGCGATAACAGTCATTGCCGTTGATTCAAGGTCACCCCAATCACCGTCTTTGTCCTGTTCTGCCGACAAATAATTAAGTGCATCCTCAACCGCGTCTTTAGGGCTTAAATCAATCACATAACCCGTCTGATTTTGCGTTATCGTATACGCACCGCTTGTTTCGTAATAAGGTGCAAGCGCCGTAATTGCAACTGCGGTACTGTACACGCTGTCATCAAAACTGCCGTTCGTATTTTGATGTGACAATATCCCTGCAAGGATATCGTTTCTGTTTGACAATGCCCATTCAGGAGTTTCAAAACTCTTTGAATCAAGAGCAATAAGTCCCCACGAATATCCGTCTGCACCCTCTTTTCCGAGTGGTGAAACATTATCTCTGTAATAAATACCGTCCGCAACCAAGTCACGTCCGCCGACGTTTCTCGGATCACCGCCTGACGCTATCGTTGCAAGCACTGTTCTTTGCATAGACGAGGCATTATGTTCTTCGCCGTAACCTGCCGCAACTCCGTCAAGACCAGCCAAATATCTGCTGTAATCATAGTTTTTACCCATTCGGTTCAAAGCCATAATATAAAAATCAGAACTGTATGATCCGATTCCGTAAAACGGACTATCCTTATCAGCTTTCCATTCTATTGCTTTTTCTATAGCACTTTTTATGTCGCTTTCACTTGTTTCCGCATTGACGCACACTGTCGGAATCAGCATCGAAGTGCATAAAACAGCCGCCATGATTTTTTTCTTCATATTAAAAATCCCTTCTGACTTTAAATACTCTATATCAGTTTATCATTATACCATACATTACTAACAGTTTTCAACCATTATTCTTTACAAAATTCATTATATTTTCGTTACAAATTTTATCGTCATATTAAACTAAATTCACTGTTATTTAATTATCAATTTTAACCAATTTATGATATGATAAAATTTAAGGGAGAATTGGAGGTATTTTTATGAAAAAACTTTTATGCATGGTACTTTCGACAGTACTTGCTATATCATCGGCAGCAGCTTTAAATATGTCTGCGTATGCTGACAGTACAAACACGCAACAGGTAAGCTACAACTATTGGTATAATTCTTCTACAGGATATACCGATGAAAATGTGCACACACGTCAAATGGAAAAACTTGACCGCGGTCTTATCGCAATAAAAACAGACGGCGGTGTATATTTAAGTTGGCGATTATTTGACAGTGAGGACAACATTTTCGGCAGTGCCGATAAAAATGTGTCATTTAATGTATATCGTGACGGCAAAAAAATAAGCGAAGTCGCAACCAAAACAAATTATGTTGATTCAACCGTTGGTACAAATTACAGTGTTGCACCTGTTATAAACGGTGTTGAAGGAGAAAAATGCAATCCGGTAACGGCATACAATAACAGTTATTTTGATATACCGCTTTTAAAACCTGATGACGAAACAATTTATGACCCATCAAACAATAAGCTTGCTACATATTCATTCTTCCCTGCCGACTGTTCAACGGGTGACGTTGACGGCGACGGAGAGTACGAAATAATTGTGAAGTGGACATCTCACGAGCGTGACGTAGGAACACCTGCATATTCCGGTACGGTACATCTTGCCGCATACAAATTAGACGGCACAAAACTTTGGAAGAACGATATTGAACTCGGTAAAAACGTATATTCAAGTGCACACACACTTCAGTTCCTTGTATACGACTTTGACGGTGACGGCAAATCGGAAGTAATATGTCAAACTTCACTCGGTTCAAAGGACGGACAGGGCAAATATGTTTCAAATGCCGCACAAACCGATGAAGAAATTAAAGCAATAACAGATAAAGAAAATTCAACTGCCGATTACAGAAGTAGTTCCGGTGTAATTACCAAAGGTGAAGAATTTTTAACTGTATTCAACGGCGAAACAGGTGCGGCAATGGACACTATTAGTCTTCCGACAACTCGCGGAAGTGAAAACGGTGTAGATTACGGTGACGATTTCGGTAACCGTTCAAATCGTTTTGTATCCGACATTGCTTATCTTGACGGCGAAAAGCCGTATGCAATATATTTAAGGGGCTACTATTTCGGCAGAAACGGCAAACAGCGTACAAGCATTGCCGGTATAAGCTGGGACGGTACAGCTTTATCCCCTACTTATCGTTTTGATACGCAAAAAGGTCAAGAGGGATATTACGACGGTGCTTATCAATATGTCGGAAACGGCAACCACAACTGTACCGTTGCCGATGTGGATAATGACGGCAAAGACGAATTTATCACAGGCGCATTATGTATGGAAGTCAATGACGACAACGAATTCCGTCCTAAATGGTGTACATATTTACAGCACGGTGACGCACTTCATATAGGAAACTACGACCCTACACATACCGGTTTTGAATTTTTCACAGTCCACGAGGACAGCGGAACAAACAGCCTTAGCGGTAATGACATAACTCTGGATTTCGGTATGTCTGTTATTGACGCCGAAACAGGCAATATTATGTTCCACGAAGGTGCGTCCGATGACACAGGTCGCGGTGTTATGGCGAATGTCGGTGCCGGCGGATACTATCAAATTTGGAGTGCAAAAAACTCTGCAAGACAGTCAAACGGCGGCACTGATTTCACAACTGCCACTTCACTTACAGGCAGAAATACACCTTCAATGAATTTCCGTATTTTCTGGGACGGAGATTTATACGACAACTTGCTTAACGGTGCAAATATCACCGATTGGAACGGCCGTAATATGAGCAATATATTCAGTGCCGGAAATTATGATTGTGTTTCAATCAACGGCACAAAAGCAAATCCGTCACTTCAAGCCGACCTTTTCGGTGACTGGAGAGAAGAAGTTGTCTACCCTACCAGTGACGGAACGGCTCTTAGAGTATTCTCAACAACCGATACGACAGATTATAAAATCAAAACACTTATGCAAGACCCTGTATACCGCAGCGGTGTTGCGGCAGAACAAACGGCGTACAATCAACCTCCTCACGTCGGCTTCTATATGGGTAAAGAAGTGTTTGAAACAAGAACACTTACAAGCATAGCCGTAACAACACAGCCTACAAAAACTTCATATGTTCCGGGCGAATCGTTTGACAGAACAGGTATGGTTGTAAAGGCTAATTATTCGGACGGCACTTCGGAGGAAATAAACACTTACACAGTTTCCGAAATTGATAAAGATATAATCGGCGAACAGACTCTTACCGTTTCATATTTAGGCAAAACGACAGATTTAAAAATAACGGTAAAATCTGTTTCAAGAATTACCGCACAGACTTCAAAATCAACATACTATCTCGGTGAAAATATTGATAAAAACGCAATTACAGTTACCGCATATTACTCTGACGGTACTTCATCGGTGCTAAACTCAAACGAATTTGAAGTGACAGGTTTTGAAAACGCACTTGGTAAGCAAACTCTTACAGTAACGTATTTAGACAAAACCGCATATTTAACAATTCAGTTATTGGACGCAAACATTGCCGCACTTAATAAACTGTATGAAACATCAAGCACAACATCAGAATTAACAACGGCTCAAATAGGCAGTTATGCGGGCGATTTCACGATTGAACACACAGTTAAAATCAATTCAATCCCTGCAGACGGTGATGACAATAAAGGTTCTACAAACGGCTTTTTTGTAAGATTTAACCCATCTGACGGTATAGGAGCGGGTTGGTATCTGACAGCTAACAGTAATAACACAGCGAATGTATACTGGAAAGGCGGCAGCAATCGTAACAATGCCACTGCACTTGCCACAAATAATTCCGCTTTAACATTAGGTCAAACTTATATATTCAAATATGATTTCACAAATGTTGCTACGGGTGACGGTGCATATGTAACCGTAACAATAACCGATGAAGCGGGAAATCAAATAAACAAAGTAGAAAATCTTAACCTTAGAAATATGAGTTTTGATAAACAAAAGACATCTCCGCTTAGCACAGTTCAAATTTATAATCAAGCCAACGCAAACTCAACATCAAGTGTTGAATTTGCAAATGCAAGATATTACACTACAAGCGAAATAACCGTAAACGGTCAGAATGTTGCTTTAAACATCGGTTGCCTGACAGATATGAAAGGATATGCCGCAAAATATTCAAACGGTATTTTGACAGACTTAGCCGATATTACGCCTACAACAACCGGACAATCTACTGTTTTACTTCAATTTGAACCTGATAAAGTGTTTATTTGGAACGATATGACTCCTGTTGATTTTTGGCAAAAAACAGAATAATTAAATCAAAAGGTGTTGCAATATGCAACACCTTTTTGATTTATAAATACATATTAATTATCAATAACTTCCTTAGCCATATTAATAAGTCCCTGCTTATCAAGCGGTGAATCTATTGCCGTAATATTGTAATAAATTCCGTCCTGTTCCCACTCAACGCCTTGCACTTGTGAAATTTCAACCTTCTCCGCGCCGTAGCTGAATACATATTTACCGCTTTCCTCGTCTTTCATATCCTGTTCAGTCTGCTGATAATCAGCCGGAACAACCTTATTTACATACGATATATATGCTATTGCTATGCCGTTATAATCGCTTACTTCGCTGTTGCCTCGGTCTTTATGACTGTCCGCGTAAGTGTCGGCGCTTAACATAACTTTGTCACCGTCTTTTTCATAATCAGCCATAAACGATTTATACTTTTCTTCTGTTCCGTTTTCTTCGTCAACATACTTATTTTTTCCGTTATGTCCGCCTTTAAATGTATAGCCGTTTGAAAATTGTTCGACAATCTTCGGTGAAAAGCCCACATTTTTATTAAGCGTTTCCGTAGCGGGAATGTTTGTATAATCCGGCTTTGACGATGTACTTCCCATAACATAATTGACTGCACCTTTTGACGCAAATGCCACTGTGCCGACAGCCAATACTGCCGCCGCAATAATGATACTCTTTTTAAAAGATACTTTTTTCATTTTTACATTCTCCTTTTCAAAACTATCCAACGTCATACAAAGTTTATTATGAAAATTTTCACTCGGTTTCGGAAAGGCATTTTTCCAATCATATTTATTCATCTTCAAGTTCCTCCTTTAAATTTTTACGACCGATATGCAGACGGCTTTTAACCGTTCCGACAGGAATTTTTAATATATTCCCTACTTCTTCGACAGAATAACCTTCTATATAGTGTAGCATTATTACTATTCTGATTTTGTGTTTCAGCTTTTTAACCGCATTATAAAGCTCGGTGTAGTTTGAATTGTCCTTATATTCAAAACTGTTGTTACAGTCCTCTATCGAAACAACCCTTTTATATTCACGCAACTTTTTATAACATTCGTTTATTAAAATTCTTATAAGCCACGTTTTGAAATACTTTTCTTCTTTAAGAGTGTGAATTTTCGTATATGCCTTTAAAACAGCCTCCGAAACAACATCTTCACAGTCACTTTCACTTTTAAGCATACCCTTTGCAATATGGTACATTGTATTCTCTGATTTCAGAACTTCTTGTGTAAATTTTTCTCTGTCCATTGGATTTTACCTTTCTGTATAAACATCAGCGCTTTTTGTTTGTACATTAGTTAGATAGTCATGGGCGGCATTTGGTTCATTTTTATATAAAAAAACCGACGAAAAATTTTCGTCGGTTTAAAAACGTATTTAAGCTGTCATCACGGTTGTTTACCGATGTAAGCAAGGATACCGCCGTCAACATATAGAATGTGACCGTTTACAGCATTTGATGCATCTGAAGCAAGGAATACAGCAGGACCTGTAAGTTCTTCAGCTTGTAGCCATCTGCCTGCAGGAGTTCTGCCGCAGATAAACTGGTCGAACGGATGTCTTGATCCGTCAGCTTGCTTTTCTCTTAGCGGAGCTGTTTGAGGTGTAGCTATGTAACCAGGGCCGATACCGTTACATTGAATGTTGTTAGCACCGTATTCTGAACAGATGTTTCTTGTAAGCATCTTTAGACCACCCTTAGCAGCAGCATAAGCTGATACAGTTTCACGGCCAAGCTCTGACATCATTGAACAGATGTTTATAATCTTACCGTGACCCTTCTTAATCATTGAAGGAATAACTGCCTTTGATACGATAAACGGAGCGTTAAGGTCAACGTCAACAACCTGTCTGAACTCGTCAGCAGTCATATCGCACATAGGAATTCTCTTAATGATACCTGCATTGTTTACAAGAATATCGATAACGCCTACTTCAGCCTCGATTTTCTTAACCATTTCCTGTACCATTTCTTCGTTAGTTACGTCGCAAACATAACCCTTAGCGTCGATACCGTCAGCTGTATATGCAGCCATACCCTTATCAACAAATTCCTGCTTAATATCGCAGAAAACAATCTTAGCACCTGACTTTGCATATGCTGACGCAATAGCGTAGCCGATACCGTATGATGCACCTGTTACAAGTGCAACTTTACCTTCAAGACTAAAGTTTAAATACTCACTCATCTTAAATTTTTCCTCCTTGTATTTTTATATTTAATATAAATATTAACTAATTTAATAATTCTTAAAAAAGAATTACATTAACGGTTCGGGACGATAGATAAGGTGTGAGAAATTGCCTTCAATATCTCTGTACCAATATGTCTTTAATCCCTTTGCATTTTCAGATACATCGTGTACTTCTTCAACTCTTTCATCAGCCTTTAGCTTTGCAACGATTTCGTCAAAAGCCGCCGGAGTTACAGAAAAAGCAAGGTGTCTGATACCTGCCTGTTTTTCAACGTCAGCGGTTTTATCGTCTGTTGCCGTAACAAACTCAATCATACTGCCGTCGGCAAACTGAAGAAAATATGTACCCTTACCATTGTCATAAACAACTCTGCCGCCGTACATTTCCATATACCAATCTTTAAGTGCGGCTGTGTTCTTTGAAACAACAGCAACGTGTTCAATACCGTTTACCATTATAACCACTCCTATTTAACATTAATAACTATATCTATTATAGCATATTTTCTGTATTATTTCAACTGATTTATATAATATTTTTACAAAATCTCTTTATCTCCGATTGTCATTGAATTTCTGTGCACATTCATAAAACCGCCTTTGAAATTATCGCAATATTTTTCCATTGCGTCAATAACACTCTGCGGTTTAAGATTATACACACTGCCTACAGAAATACACATTTTAAGCACAAGTATGCCGTTATCTTCGCTTATTTTTTCAATGCGATATATATACGGACGTATATCCGACTCTTTTACACCGCTCTTTGATTTTTTCATTACTTTGAGTTCGTTTTGTGCAAGAAGTTTTTCAATATCCGCACTGCCCTCATATTCAAGTTCAACCGTATACACCGCTCTGTCAAGTTTTGTAAGGTCAATTTCCTTGCCCTCAACTTTTTTTGCGGCAAGAATTTTATATCCCGGCGGAAAAGCATTATTGATTGTATCGACAAGTTCTTGTTCGCTGTAATCGCCGTCAAAGCCTACTTTCATATACTCGCAGTCAGAAGTCACACCTACCGACAACGGCTGTGCAACCATCATAATCGGGTGAGGATTAAATCCGTTTGAAAACATAAAATTCATACCTGTACGGCGTACTGTTCTGTGAAACAGACGCACAAAGTCAAGGTGAGAAATATATTTTACTCTTTCATCTCGCGAATATTTCAATATATAATTACTCATAACAGACCCCCGTACCGAATGATTTAACACCGCAGCCTGCACATTTTTGACGGCAGTTCGGTGTTGTTACCGATTGTTTTGCTTTTTCATTTTCACGCATTAAAAAATTCTTTGTAACGCCTATGTCGATATGGTCCCAAGGAAGAACTTCTTCATAACTGCGTTCACGTGCCGTATAGAAATTAGGGTCAATTCCAAGTTCGTCAAAAGTCTGCATCCATACGTCAAACTTAAAATGCTCTCCCCAACCGTCAAACTTACAGCCATTTTCGACAGCCTTAATTATAACCTCGCTAAGACGTCTGTCACCTCTTGCAAAAACTCCCTCAAGATAACTTGTCTTATTATCGTGCCAATTATAACGTATTCTTTTTGACTTGATAGCCGATTTTAATGTATTCTGCTTTTCGATAAGCATATCACGTGTATCCTGTTTTGCCCATTGGAATGCAGTAAAAGGCTTTGGCACAAAACTCGACGTACTTACGGTTATATTTATCTGCTTTGCTCTTTCCTCTTTCGGGATTGCAAAGTAAACTTCAAGCACCTTTTGCGCAAGGTCGGCTATACCGCAAACATCGTCCATAGTTTCGGTAGGAAGTCCAATCATAAAGTACAATTTTACGTTTGTCCAACCGCCTCTGAAAAGCATATTTGTTGAATTTATAATATCTTCTTCATTTATATTTTTATTGATAACATCACGAAGTCTTTGCGTTCCTGCCTCCGGTGCAAACGTAATACCGGTTTTTCTGACTTTCTGCACTTTCTCCATAAGTTCAAGTGAGAAATTATCAATTCTAAGTGACGGAAGCGACAAACCGATTTTCTTTTCTTCGGTTATTTTAAGAAGTCCGTCAGTAAGTTCTCGAAGTCCGCTGAAATCACTTGTTGAAAGTGATGACAGTGATATTTCGTCATATCCGCTGCACGCAAGCAAATTTTCCGCAATACCCAAAAGTCTTTCCGGCTTTCTTTCTCTTAATGGTCTGTATATATATCCGGCCTGGCAGAAACGGCAACCTCTCAAGCAACCGCGCATAACTTCAAGCATAACTCTGTCGTGTACAACCTCACCGAACGGTACAATAATCGTTTCCGGTGCGTATGTAGCATTAAAATCTTTCATTATACGCTTTCTTACTTTCGGTTTAGCATGAGGATTGTTCGGTGTAACACTCTTTACCGTATTATCGTCATTGTATTCCACATCATAGAATGACGGCACATAAACACCTTCAATTTCTGCTATTGCTTCAAGATAATCACGTTTATTTTTCTTACCGCTCTTTTTCCACTTAACATACTCTTCAACAACCTCATGTATCGAATCTTCACCCTCGCCGAGCATAAAGAAATCAAATATATCCGCCACAGGTTCTGCGTTATACGCACAAGGACCGCCGCCGCAAACAATAGGATAGCTCTCGTCTCTGTCCTTTGCTCTTACCGGAATATCCGCAAGCATAAGCATATTCACTATATTTGAATAGCTGAGTTCATACTGCAAAGTAAATCCGAGCATATCAAAATGAGTTATTTCGTCACCTGTTTCAAGTGCAAACAACTTCATTTCATGCTTTTTCATTTCTTCTTCCATATCCGTCCAAGGTGCAAAAACACGTTCACAATATGTGTCCTCGCGATTGTTTAAAGTATGGTAAAGAATTTTAAGTCCCAAGTGCGACATTGCGATTTCGTAAGTATCGGCAAAACAAAAACCGAACCTCACGTCAACATCGGCAGGATTTTTTATGACGGAGTTAAGCTCTCCGCCCGTATATCTTGTCGGTTTCATTACTGCCGACAGTATCTTATCTCTTGTTGTTATCATTTTATTCTCCCTGATTAATTATTTCGTCTGCACATTCATTTTCTTCAGCTTTTTTCTGTGCTTTTCTTTCGCGTCTTTCCGCAAAAAATCCGTTAACCTTGTCCACAACTTCAGGTACAAGATCGATTAGTTTGTCAACAGGCGAAGAACCGCCTTCCATAGGAATCAAACGCACGTTACCGTTATTTATAACAAGAAACGCCATTGCGTCAACCGACGCACCGCCGCCCATACCGCCGCCGAAGTTTTTATCGTCAAGGCTTTGAGTATCGTTTTTCTTTCTGTCAAATTCACAGCCGCCGCCGCCGAAACCAAACGACACCTTTGATATAGGCACAATCATCGTTCCGTCATTGACTATTATCGGCTCACCTACGACCGAATTTGCATCAATCATACCTTTGAAATTATTTGTTAATCCCTCAAACATTTCACTAACTTTATTAGCCATTTTCTTTTATCCTCCTATTGATTTTCTGTATTTTCAAAACAACTTTTACCGTTTTAAATCCTATTGTCAAAACATATAAACAGTTTGTCCTAAGTTTGCAATATATGTCCATATCCAAGCACGCATTATTAAAATCAGCGTCAAGCGACACATCCCACTTTTCAAGTTTCATTCGTCTGTCAATCCATCCTACTGCATTATATACTCCCGCATTGACCGCCCCCGTCGCAATTCCCGTATACATTGGGTTTCCCATACCGAATTTTGACGATACATTCAGTTCCTTTATCTTAATTGCGTGACAAATTATATAGTCAAGTAAATTTAATATATCTTTTTTTAACTGTGTATATACTTCTTTTATGAGCGTTATTATCCCTAAAATATCTGATTTTTCTTTTTTTTCTCCTTTGTCGGTCGTTTCTTCTTCGTTTTCAACTTCTTCTTCAATCTTGTCATTCGGAAAAATCTTAAATTTCAAAAACGCATACTTTATAATTACAGATCCGTTATTTTCCTTATTATTATACGAAAACTCAAGAATACAGTCTACCGGTATAAGCAAAAGTAATATTATAACAGCCACGACGGCTAATATTATATATAAAGCTGTCATATGCTGTCCTCCTTTTGTTATTGTTCAGTATTTTCTTCGTTTTCCGCAGCAATATTTTCACCGTTCTCATCGATTTCAAGCTGCAGTCCCTGTGATGTTTCAAGGTTAAGACTTCTCAAATCAAGCGGCGGTAAATCGGTAGGCTTTGTAAGTCCGAAACACCTTAAAAACGTGTCTGTCGTCACATATAAAATCGGTCTGCCCGGTGCGTCCAGTCTGCCCTTTTCTTCAATCAGTCCGCGTTCATAAAGTCTGTTTACGCAGCCGTCCGAATTTACTCCTCTTATATGTTCAATCTGACCTTTCGTTATAGGCTGTTTGTAAGCAATTATCGCAAGTGCCTCCATTGCCGCATTTGAAAGCGGCTGCCTTCTCTGTTCTCCTAATATTTCCTGTATATAGGTATAATATTCAGGTCTTGAACAAATTTGATAACCCTCAAGAATATCAATTATATTAAATCCTCTGTGATTTTCGCTGTATTCTTTTTTCAGTTCATCGACCGCCTTATTGACTTCGTCAACGCTCGTATCAAGCACAACAGCCAATTTTGCCGCCTTAACAGGCTCACCTGCCGCAAAAAGTATTCCCTCTATTGCATATTTAATATTATCCATTCTTTTTCTCCGTTGTAAGAATAAAGTCATCTGACTTTTCGTCATAGTCCGCATACAGCTTGTTCAGCTTTATCATTTCAAGTACTGCCAAAAACGTTGCAATCATTTCAGGACGTGAATCGTCCGCTTTAAAAAGTGATTCAAACTGTACACGTTTATTATGCTTTAACACTTTACATATCTTTTCAACCATATCGTCAACCGAAACTTTTTCTCTGCCGACAATTTTTGAAAACGCACGTTTTTCGGGTTTTGCCTTGCGAAGTCTGCGTTGAAATATGTTGTTAAACGCATCAATCAGTTCTTTTGTATCGTGCTTTATATCGTATTCGGGCATAGGAAATTTAATTTTTTCAGGCTCACGAAACACCATTTCTTTTGTTGTAAACTCACTTTTCCTAAGCTCCTTTGACGCCTCTTTAAACTGCTGATATTCAGCCAACCTACGCGCAAGTTCTTCTCTCGGATCTTCCTCGTCCTCTTCTTCCTCATTTTTAGGAAGTAACATTTTCGATTTTATATACAAAAGATTGGACGCCATAACAAGAAATTCGCTTGTATTATCAAGATTAGCCTCTTCAATTCCGTCAATCGCCTCAAGATACTGAGCCGTTATCTCAACAATCGGTATGTCGTATATACTGACCTTGTTTTTCTGTATAAGCGTCAAAAGCAAATCAAGCGGACCTTCAAACGTATCAAGCTTATATAATATCTTATCCATTTTTCACCCTATAATATCAAGTTAATCGCACTGTTTAACAGGTTGATAATTCCGTTAAAGAAGAAATTCACACCTGTTCCGATTATGCCGTTCAGAACGCCGGTAAGCGAAAGCACCATAATTAAAAGCATAGAATATCTTTCGTATCTCAGCATAGTGTAATATGCTTTGTTCGGAAGAAACATTCCAAGTACTTTTGCACCGTCAAGCGGTGGTATCGGAATTATGTTAAACACCATAAAGCATAGATTTCTTATCGCAAAAAGCTGTGCAAAAGTTGCAACACCGTTTAGAACGCTTGTACCGAAACCGAGCTTTATACATAAAACGTGAAGTATCGCATATATAAGCAATGCCGCAAATGCCATAATCAAATTGGCAAGCGGTCCTGCAATCGCGGTAAGTGCCATACCCTTTTTTGTATCTTTATAATATGACGGATTTACCCCGACAGGTTTTGCCCAACCGAAGCCTGTCAAAATCATCAACAACGTACCGACAGGGTCAAGATGCGCAAGCGGATTTAAAGTCAATCTCCCCTCACGTTCAGGTGTCGGATCACCAAGTTTTGTCGATACCCACCCGTGTGCAAATTCGTGTCCCGTCAACGCTATAAGCGTTATAGGCACATTGATTATTATGTTTATTAAATTAAAACCAACCATATATTTTTTCTCCTTAAATACAGATAATTATATTATATAATTATTTTCAGAAAAAGTAAAGTAAAATCGCACAAAAAATAACCTCTGAACAAGTATGATTTGTCAGAGGTTATTTTATTTATTCTTCTCGTCTTTTTAAATTTTTCGTTTTATAATACAAACGTTTGTTTTCGTACATCATTGCGTCGGCACGTTCCATTGTCATAGAGAAGTTTCTGTCTTTTTCCGCATCGAACTTGGCATAACCGATTGACATAGAAGTCTTAATTCCTCCGCGATTAATACTGTCTGCCATTCTTGCGATTCTGTCCGCAAAATTCTTAACCATATCAATATCACAGTCTTTTAATACAACAGAAAATTCATCGCCGCCGACTCTGTAACCGATAAAATCAGTCCCTTCCATCGCTTTTCGTATCGCGTCGGCACCGTTTTGAATATAAATATCACCCATTTGATGTCCGCGGCTGTCGTTTATATTCTTTAATCCGTTTAAGTCTACCGTAACAATAGCATACCGCGATTGGTTTCCGCTTTCTATGTTGTGCATATCAACCGTAAATGAGTTCTTGTTTTTCAAACCTGTAAGCGTATCCGTATTAGACATATCCTGATACAGCGGATTTGAAATCCTCTTGAATATCGCCATTGAAAAACGTACTGAAATCACGCAACACAAAAGTATAAGTATTATTACTATAACGCGAAGTATAATCTTGAAAATATATACCCTGTTCGCGTCAATTCCTATACAAGCAACGCCCTTCACTGTTCCACCGTCCATTATCGGATAAAAATTCAAATATCTAAAGCCGTCCAACGATGCATAAAAAGCGCCTGCATCGGCATAATGTGTTGTATACAAGTCGTTTATTTCTTTTTCAATCTTTCCTGTTATCTTTTCGTCATTTATAACAGTGTTTATCTTGTCATTTATAACAGTGTTTATCTTGTCATTTTTCGTATCGAGTATATATTGGAAATCGCCGTTTTTATCTTTTCTCACAACAAATATTTCTGAAATCGCCATATTGTCCTTTACCGCGGATAAATAGCTCAGTGCCGCACCGTATACGCCGTCAGGCACATCTTCAGTAAAAAGTCTGCTGTCAAAATGAGATTCTATGGTTGTAAAAGTAAGATTTGCACGTTCATTGTATGCATCGGCAAGCATCGAAATCATAACGCCCGATGTTACGAGATATATAACCAGGCAAGAAAATATGATAAGTCCGCAAGTCAGCATTGAAACTTGCACGTTAACTTTTTCTATTTTGTTCATAATAAACTTTTTTAATTTTCCCATAATTATCGCGCCATCTCCTTTTATACATATTTTACATTTTTATTATACCTAATTTTTTATAATTTATCAATATTTTTGTCGAAAAAAATCGGATTTTTGTTGATTGTTCACTATTTTAATAGTATAATGTTAATAAAATCGTAATACAGAATGGAGATTAATAATGCAAACAGCGATACTTATTCTTTTAATTATACTTATTATATGTGTACTTATAACTCTGATTTTTACATTAAAAAACAGTTCAAAGCCGTCTGATTCGGGACTTGAACAACGTATAAACGGTTCTGTCAAAATGTTTTCCGACATAATATCGGAAAATCAACAGGTAATCGGCAATATGCAGACAAACCGTTTTGCACAAATGGACAACGAAATCAAAAGTATGCGTCAAAGTATGGAAAAACACCTTGCCGATATGTACAAAGGTTTCGCCGATATATCCGCTCTTTCATCAGGTGTAAGTGATTTAAAAAAAGTCCTTTCAAATGTTAAAACACGCGGTATACTCGGTGAAATACAACTCGGTGCAATTCTCGACGAAATACTTGCACCGGAGCAATTCGACACCAATGTTGCAACCATACCGAACAGTTCCGCAGTTGTTGAATTTGCGGTTAAACTTCCGCACGACGACGAAGGATTTATATATCTTCCGATTGATTCAAAATTTCCGCTTGACGCCTACAATGATTTACTGAACGCATACGATACCGGCGACAGCGAAATTATAAACCATTCTTCAAAAGCGCTCGTTCAGCGAATAAAGCAATTTGCAAAAGATATTCACACAAAATACGTTGAACCGCCGTACACAACCGATTTTGCAATAATGTTCCTCCCAACCGAAGGACTTTATGCCGAGGCAGTTAATCTCGGTCTTGTCGAAGTTTTACAACGTGAATATAAAATAAATATAGCAGGTCCAAGCACTATGGCGGCTATGCTTAATTCTTTGCAAATGGGTTTCCGTACACTTGCACTTGAAAAACGTTCAAGCGAAGTTTGGCAAGTCTTAGGCGAAGTCAAGGGTGAATTTGAAAAATTCTATTCAGTTCTTGAAACAGCACAAAAAAGAATTACCCAAACAGGTGACGAACTTGATAAGCTTATCGGTGTCAGAATGCGTGCAATGGAGCGAAAGCTCCGCAGTGTTGAAAAATCCGAAAGCAACAGTTTTGACGATATGTAATAATATATTTGATAAAAACATTATTTATTCTTTAAGCATACAAAAAGCACACAAAAAGCCACGAGTTTACTCGTGGCTTTTATATTACTTAATTTTTAAATTATCTGCCCGGTTTAAAGAAATCGGGAACATCTATACTACCCATTCCCGGCTTTAACTTTCTCTTGAAAATTGCATTATCATCATAATCAGAAACTGATGATGAATAAGACGGAGTCTTTCTGTCGCTTGATGTTGAAGAACCTGTAAACTTAGGTGTAATATTCTTTACATCATTAGCTTTATCCTTACCGCGTCTTAATGAACCGTCAAGACCTGTTGCAATAAGAGTAACCTTAATTTCATCTTTAAGATTATCGTCCATAGCAGTACCGACAATAATATTTGCCTCTTCACTTACAAGGTCACGAACAATGCTTGATACTTCGCCCATATCAACAAGTGAGAATTCACTTCCGCCTGTGATATTAAGAAGTACGTTTTCAGCACCCTCAATACTTGTTTCAAGAAGCGGACTTTCAATAGCCGCACGAACTGCGTCCTGAGCGGCATTTTCACCCTTGCCGACACCGATACCCATATGTGCGACACCGCTGTCTTTCATAATTGTTCTTACATCGGCAAAGTCACAGTTCATAATACCTCTTTGAGTAATTACTTCAATGATACCTTGAACACCTTGACGAAGAACATCGTCTGCAAGTTTAAATGAATCTTTAATTGTAACCTTTTTGTCTGCAATCTTTAACAGAAGATCGTTTGGTATAGTAACAATAGCGTCAACCTTTTCTGCAAGGTTCTTAATACCTTCTTCAGCGTTTCTCATTCTTTGAGGTCCTTCAAAGAAGAAAGGCTTTGTTACTACCGCAACTGTAAGTACACCAAGAGATTTCGCAGCCTCTGCGATAATAGGTGCGGCACCTGTACCTGTTCCGCCGCCCATACCTGCTGTTACGAATACCATTTCTGTATCTTTTACAAGATTCTTGATTTCATCTTTTGATTCTTCAGCCGCTTGTCTGCCGATTTCAGGCTTTGCACCTGCTCCCAAACCGCTTGTAAGCTTTCTGCCGATATTAAGTACAGTCGGTGCTTTTACATTTGCAAGCTGCTGTGCATCTGTATTGACGCAAATAAATTCTGCCTTTGTAACGCCGGCCTCGATCATACGGTCTACAGCATTGTTACCGCCGCCGCCGACACCTATAACCTTTATTCTTGCGCCGTCTATTGTAGTGTTTTCTTCCAAACCGATAGGCATATCACTCATCTAAATATCCTCCTTCGTAGTTTATCCCCAACAAATCCAACAGGGAAATCTCCGCATATATATTATTTTACTATGTTTTTTCAACTTATTCAATAGTTTTTTCCCACAAATTTTCAAAACGCCGAAAATTTTTACACAATATTATAGTCGTTTTGTTTTTGATTTTTGTGCAATTTTATTTTTACGGTGTATATATCGCCTTTCCGGACTCACTTAAATCCATTGTTCCGCGGGCATTTTCAGTCAAACTGTTACTCATAACGGTTTCTCTGAACAGTCTTATTTTACGTTCAAGATCCAACTGCGTACCGCATTGTACGGTTATTCGGTTATCGTAGTTCATTGTTATGTCAGTCACATCGGTAACATTTATTTCGATAACCTTATCAAGAATACCCGTTGCCTCAAGCGTTGACAGCAAAATTTTTGTAATATCGAATTTTTCGTTTTCGTCGGTTTTTAAAATTTCACCTAATTTATAGTCTGTAACCGCCAAGCCTGTTACTGTCGGTAATGTTTCACCGTTGTTGCCGGTATCGGTTAAAACTCTCAATTCAGAATTTACAAGCAATGTCTTACCGTCAATTTTTATATACGCAGACGGTGTATATTCCGTCACCGTAACTTTTACCGACGGTGGGAATAACCTTTTCTGCACATCAACGGTATCTATATATGGTATTGTTTTTAACGTATTCCTTATTTTTCGTCTGCCGCTGCGGAAAAGATTTTGACCGACAAGCGGTTTTAGCTTTTCTTGGAACTGTTCGGCTGTTACGAGAACATTTCCCTCAACCGATACGGAACGAATGTTAAATATCGGTGTCATAAATAAGAGCACGCTTACAAGAACCACCGCCAAAACAAATCCCAGCAATGCACGTCTACGCTGTATTTTAAGACGCTGTTGCTTTTGTTTTTTTTGGTAGCGAATTTTTCGTTCAAGCTGTGTAGGTTCACGCCGAACACTTCTTTCGGGAACATCTTTATGTTCTTTCAAGGTTCTTTTCTCTAACCTGCTCCAATCATATTCAGTTGTAGTTTTTGTAACCTTACGACCGCCTGTTTTGACGACTCGTATATTACGATTATTTTCATCCATACTATCACCCTGAATTATTCTCGTCTGATTTTCGCTCCGCATTCAAGCAGATACTTTTCTATATTTTCATAACCTCTGTCTATAAATTCTGTGCCGCTAATCGTCGTTGTACCGTTTGCGGCAAGTGCCGCAACAACAAGTGCCGCGCCTCCGCGCAGTTCTCTTGCAACAACATTTGCACCCTGCAAAGCGTTTACGCCTCTTACAACGGCACTTCTGCCTTCTACTTTTATGTCAGCACCCATTCGTGTAAGTTCATCAATATGCTGAAATCTGTTTTCAAATATATTTTCTATAAATACACTTGTTCCTCTTGCAACAGTTGCAAGCGCCATAAACGGCGATTGTATATCCGTCGGAAAACCCGGATACGGCATTGTTCTTACTATATGTATACTTTCAAGTTTCTTGGGAGCTTTCTGAATAATTTTATCTTTTTCTATTCTGAGCTGTACTCCCATATCCAAAAGCACATGGAGCATTGCTCCCATATCGCGTGGATTGACATTTTTAAGACATATCTCTCCGCCCGTAATCGCAGATGCGGCAAGATATGTTGCGGCAACAATACGGTCGGGCATTATCGTATACTCCGCACCGTGAAGCTTGCTTACTCCCTCTATTTTTATTACACTGCCGCCCATACCGCGGACTTTTGCACCCATACAATTCAGGAAGTTACCCAAATCAACAATCTCCGGTTCACGCGCCGCATTTGTAATAGTGGTAAAGCCCTCCGCACAAACTGCGGCAAGCATAGCATTTTCGGTTGCTCCGACGCTCGGAAAATCAAGATGTATGTTTCCGCCGACAATCTTATCAGCACTGCATTTTATATAGCCGTGTTCTTCCTGAATATCGACACCGAGTTCACGCAAAGCCTTTAAATGCAAATCAATCGGCCTTAAACCAATCGGACAACCGCCGGGCATACTTACAACCGCTCTTTTGCACCGTGAAATTATCGCTCCCAAAAATATAATTGAAGAACGCATCTCGCGCATTAAATCTTCACATATTTTACAGTCACACATATCTCTTGTATCAACCGTTACGGTATTGCCTGCCCTTTGTACTCTGCAACCCAATCTTTCAAGTACCAAATCTGTTTTATCTACATCACGAAGATATGGACAGTTTTTCAAAGTACATACTCCGTCAGCCATAACCGTAGCTGCAAGTATCGGCAGTACGGCATTTTTCGCACCTTGTACACCGATTTCACCGCTTATCTTATTTCCGCCGTCTATAACAAGTTTGCCCACTTTAAACACCTCGCATTATAATATAATTCTCATATGATTATAATACGAAATATCTATAATTCTGTTACAGTCTTATCATTATAGCACATTTCAAAAAATTTTTAAAGGGTTAATTTATAAAAATAATATACCTTTAATATCAATGTAACAATGCAAAATTTGTCGGTTAAAAATTTCATACTATATAATAGATAAATCAAATTTTTTTCTTTTTTTACAAAAAAGTTCTTGACAATACCCACACCTTTATGGTAATATATTATGCGTAGCTTAAACAGATATGCGTCCGTAGCTCAGTTGGATAGAGTGAACGGCTACGAACCGTTAGGTCGTGGGTTCGAATCCCTCCGGGCGTACCATAAGTTACAATATCCGAACCTCGGTTCGGATATTTTTTTGTTTTTCTATAAAAAACAATATTTTTTGCAAAAAAAGTATTGACAAAATAATTTTAATGTGCTATTATATTATTTGTCGTCAGACATTAAAACTGAATATGCGTGATTAGCTCAGTTGGTAGAGCACCTGACTCTTAATCAGGGTGTCCAGGGTTCGAACCCCTGATCGCGTACCACAAGTTGCAATATCCGAACTTTGGTTCGGATATTTTTTTGTACAAAAACAAAATATAGCCTCTTAGAACTATATTTATGCAGAACTATATTGAGTTCATTAAACGAGATTTTAATACAATGTCAGTCTTCTTCTATTATTTGCATACTATTAATAACATTTTTATATTCTTTTGCAACTTCCCCAAATTGCTTATCAATCAAAATTTTATCACAATCTTCTCCATTATGATTAATGTTATAAAGAGTTTCCGTAAGAGCCGAACTTGCCTTATAAAGTTTTCCGAAATCAAGACTTACTGACGAGCCTTTCAGAGTATGCGCACAAAGATACGCTTTTTCATACAATTCTTCATTCAAAGCCTTTTTCAATTCATTAAAAGCGGTATCGTTTTTGAAACACTGTACAAAGCGGACAACATATTTTTCATCAATGAGTCTTCTTTTGACTACTTCAAAATCACCTCCGACTTTATCATAAAAAATTTTCAGTCTCTTGGTTGTTCCTGCAATATTACCTCTGTATTCAATATAATTATAGTATTCTTTTTTTATTTCATTCAAATTTCGAGTTCTTATCGGCACAATATCGCCCGATTTCATTGTAAAATCATTCTCAACACTCTCTATCTTGTTCATATTAACAAGATAACTCTGATGACATCTCAAAAACGCTCTATGATTTATTTCTTCCTCAATATCATTAAGTTTCTTATATATTGTGTACTCGTTTCCGTCTGTGCGATGAAGAATACATTTTGAATTACTGCTCTCAATATATTCAATCTCACTGTACAACACTTGAATTACGGAATTGCGTTTTTTTATTTGGTATGTATGCACATTTTCATAATTGCTCAGCACTCTGTCAAGTACCATGCTGATTTTATCTATATCGTGCGGCTTAACCAAATAGCCGCTCGCCTCAACGTCATAACTTTCAACCGCATATTTTGACGTTACGGTAAGAAATATAATCTTACCTTTATAATTCATATTTCTAAGCTTTTCCGCAACTTGTATTCCGTTTAACTTGTCCATATACATATCAAGAAATATTATATCATAATACTCTCCATCTTCTATCGAATAAATTAAATTAACGCCGTTTTCATAGCTATCAACATTGTATTCAATAAATTTATCTGAGAAATAGATACTTAGTTGCTGACGGATTATTTCCCTATCACTTAGATTGTCATCACAAACTGCAATATCCACTTTTTGTGTTCACCTCACAAGGAATTATTCTATCATAATTATACCACAAATATGTATTTTTTGTCAAATTCATCGTAAACACCTTCATTTTCAATAAATTCATATTTCTACGGTTATTTATGCTATAATTTTATCATACAAAAGGATAAAAGGAGAAGTATAAAATGGTAAACTACGGAGTGATTGAAGAAAAAATGTGTGATTTATGTATGGGAGAATACATCACCTATGGGATAGGTGCTTATAATACACAGGCTCACGAACTAATAACTTTTGTTTCAGATGTTTTTCCATGTAAGGATGACGCCGAAAAATTTGTGAATGTTTGTAATGAAAACGAACTTTCATTACATCATTTAAGAGATGTTATCGAAGATTTCATTTGAAATAAAAAAGCACTGAATAAATTAAACTTTGTTCGGTGCTTTTTTATTGCAATTCACTTTGAAAGGTGCTATACTTGATATGCAAAAAATATACAAAGGAGCATATATATGAGTAAAGCACCTTCGGATAATCAGTATTTCGGCACTGAAAAAACAATGAAAATTTTATTTAAGCTTGCGCCGCCCGTTATGCTGGCACAGCTTATTCAATCTTTATATAATATAGTAGACAGTTTTTTCATCGGTAAATTCTCAGGATACGCACTGACGGCACTTTCTGTAATATACCCTATGCAACTTTTGATATGTGCCGTTGCAGTCGGAACAGGTGTCGGCGTCAATACCGTTATGGCACGGTTTTACGGTCAAAAGCGAACTTCCAAAGCGATTAACACCGCCGGAATAGGAACTGTTATGGCTGTTGTGAGTTGGTTCATATTCGCTTTGATTTCATTTTTCATCATAAAACCGTATGCCTTAATCTCGGCAGAATCTGAAATTGTACATGAGTATACTATTACATATGGTAGAATAATCGGAATTTTCAGCTTGGGAATATTCCTTGAAAGCACTTGGACAAAGATTTTGCAGTCGCAAGGAGATATGAAAACACCTATGATTGCTCAGATTGTCGGTGCATTGACAAATATCGTACTCGACCCTATTTTAATTTTCGGAATGTTTGGAATTAAACCGATGGGTGTCGCAGGTGCGGCTATTGCAACTGTCATAGGTCAGTCGCTCGCCGCCGCCATAACAAGTATTAAAGGATTTTATAAGCCGCCGAAATTAAATATATTTTTGCCGTATGTAAAACAAATATATGCAGCAGGACTGCCGAATATTATTATGCAAGCATTGTGGACTGTATATATTCTCGGACTGAACGTACTTCTTGCGTCATTCTCTGATGCATCCGTAACCGTGCTCGGTATTTATTATAAACTTCAAAGTTTCTTCTTTATTCCGCTTAATGCTCTTGGCGTCTGCATAGTGCCTGTATTGAGCTTTAATTATGCGATAAACAGAAAAGACAGATGTAAACGCGTGTTTTGGGAAACTGTTGCCGTATCTGCCGCATTTATGCTTTTAGGCGTGGCGATATTTGTGCTTTTGCCAAAACAGTCAATCGGAATATTCTCAAATGATACAGAAGTTTTGAATATAGGTAATGTGGCTTTCCGAATAATCGGAGCAAGCTTCGTACCCGCCGCACTCTCGCTTACATTCCCTATTTTGTTTCAGGCTATCGGAAAAGGTAAGGAAAGTATTTTTATAACAGTGCTAAGACAAGTTGTACTTCTTGTTCCTCTTGCTTGGGTATTTTCGTTCGCAGGACTTAATTATGTATGGCTCACTTTTCCGGTTACAGAAATTATAACTTGCAGTGTCAGTATGATTTTTTATAAAAAAGTTTTTCATAAAAATGCGTAATTTTTGACTGTCGATTAAAAAAATCGACAGTTTTTCGTTATGAAAACGGCTTAAAAACTATGGTTTTGAAAGTTCACTAAAAAAAGTTTAATTTTTTTCAAAAAAAGTGTTGACAAAAGGTATATGTTCTGCTATAATAATTTTTGTCAGTTGAGCTGATGAACAAACATCTGGAGAGATGTCTGAGTGGTTGAAAGAGCCGGTCTTGAAAACCGGTGACGGTTCCGCCGTCCGTGGGTTCGAATCCCACTCTCTCCTCCATTTAAAATTTTATATTTTGTACTGCATACAAAGCTAATTGCTATTTAGAACGGCAGCAATTTTAACTTGTTGTATGCTTTTCTTTTATGGAGAAGTACTCAAGAGGCCGAAGAGGCGCCCCTGCTAAGGGTGTAGGTCAGGAAACTGGCGCGAGGGTTCAAATCCCTCCTTCTCCGCCAACAGTAAATGGCTTAAAACCTATGGTTTTAGGCTATTTTTTTATTTCTTCTAACACTTTTGACTATGTTTTTCTAACATTTCATAATCAAATTCCTATTGCGTTCGACAATGTTTGTACATTTTCAGCTTTTGCTACATTTGAACGATGTATATAAATTCGTTCTGTTGTGCTTGTCTGTCCATGCCCTAACTGAATAGTTACATCAGCAAGCGGTGTTCCACTTTCAAATAACAAACTTGCTACTGCGTGTCTATAATCGTGTACCCTGCAAGGCGGTAAACCGATTTCATTCGTCATTTTACGAATTATACGGTTAATACTGTTCGGATTGTAAATACTTCCGTCTGCTTTCCTTATAACATAATCATAGTCATATACTTTGTAGCTACTACCTAAAATCTGTTTATTTTCTGTCTGTTGCGTTTTTTCAGCTTTAAGCATATCAATAACCTTAGGAGGTAATGACATTGTTCTAATACCATTTTTAGTTTTTGGTGTTGTTAAATGCTCTAATATCTCTTTTTTTGAGCCTGTCCTGTTGTGACAAATATGTATAGCGCTATTTTCTAAGTCAACATTATCCCAAGTTAATGCCAACAACTCACCTTTTCGACACCCCGTAAACATTTCCAAATATAGAAACAAGCAAGCTTTACTTTTTGTTTGCTCTGCATATGACAAAAGAGTTTTTATTTGCTCTGCACTATATATTGTCGGTGTAAATTCTTTGGTTTCAAATATCGGCATTCTGCTACGCTCTATGAAATTATAATTTATCAGATCGTTTTCTAAGGCATAATTAAATGCCGACGAAAGCACACCTCGAATATTTAATACTGCTTTTTTACCTAAACCGCCTTTACCGTCTGACCTCCCATTCTCTTTTAAAAATATAAAATATTCTGTGAAATGTCTACCTTTTAAATCTTTCAATTTATATGCTTTATCATTGAAATAAGGTTTTATTTTTCCTGTGACTACTTTATAATATCCCTCCCAAGTTGAAGGCTTTATAAGCGGTTTTACTTGATTTATCCACATATCAAGATAATCAACAAATAGCATATTGTTATCAATATAATCATCACTTAAATATTTTTGTAATACTTCTTGCAATGCTCTTTCGGCTCGGCGTTTATTATTTCCTTTTGTTTCTATCTGTAAATTCACCCATTTTTGCTTACCATTCACACGAAAGACAGCATAATATTTGCCTGACTTCTCAACTAAACTACCTCTCACTTTTACGCTCCTTTCTGTGTGTTAGGTAGCCCGCTATGATTTCATTTTACCACAAGCGGACTACCATTTCAACCGTTATTTTACAAAAAATTTAATTGTCGCCTTGTAGAAAATCTATTAAGCATTTTTTAGGCACGTATATTTTCTTACCTACACAAATATGCTTAATTCTGTTCTCCCTCAATAATTTATATGTAGAATTCCGTCCTGTCCTTATTATACTTTGAACTTCCTTTACCGTTAATACATCTTTGTCCGTATATTTCTCAAGCATATGCTATCACTCCTTTTTTACTTTAGAATTATATTGCTTATAGTTTATGATATTCAACACTGTATCATTTGTTTCATCCGTTATTTTTATAGTTTTCTCATAAGTTAAAACAGAATCTTTCACCATATCTTTTGCTACTGAATACGGACATTTTATGACTTCTGGTCTTTTTATACCCCTGCTACATCTATAAAATCGCATACCACGCGGATAATATTTTAATCTACCACCTTTTACTATATGTTTATTAACCATTTTACCATTGTCATCTGCTACTTGCACCTCCTTTATATCAGACAAACACGCAATATCTTTTATCCTTGCTTGTTCTATTGGAATATCACACAAATAAGCAGTCAAATACGTTCCAATGTTATTAACATTATCAATTTTTGATATTTTTGTAAATCCATTTCTCCAAATATCTTCTATTTTATTATTAGGAATAAATGGGGCAGGCTTGTCAAAAATCAATATCTCATGGACATGAAAGCTTCCACGCCCCTGCGGCTCAATAACAGATATATAATTAAATGTTATATTTTTCATAAAATATCTCAATCTCTTATGAAAATTTTTCACATCAATATATAATTTCTTTGAGTCTTGCATATTTTCACGATATGTCAAAGTTAAGAATTTACATTTTCTTGTATTTGTACAGTTTGTATTAATAATATCCCTTAAATGTTTCATCGACTGTTTTAATGAAATGATATTTTCGATACGTCTTTCTGTATGATTGTATTGTTTTAATTCCCCCGTATCAATTATTATATATTCGTCTGCATTTACTTTCTGCACAGTCTGTTTACACTCCCGTATGCAACTTGTGATAGTTACAATATTTCCTGTATTAGTAACCTTTACATAAGTATCATTTACATTTACTGGGAATAAATCATTGTTTATCTTTTCGACCTTCATATATTTTCGCCCTTCATATATTTTCGCCCTTTGTTAAAGAATAATCAAGTTAATACGCCGCCTTTGGCGGCGGGCGGTTCGGAGGTTTTCGCTCCGCTTCACCGTCCGCACCGCCGCTATCAGTGCATTGACTTTCCTGCCATTTCATCAAGTTTTTCAAAATCCTTTATTACGACCTTTATACGCTCAAGACCTTTTCCGTCAACTAATAAATACCCTTCGCCTATTTCGTTCTGTTCGTTCATCAATTCAGTATATCCACCAAATAACATTCGCTTGCCCTCTGCGTCTAAATTTCCCATTGCAATACGACACTTGAAATTAAATCTGGCAGAGCCGAAGTAAATACTATCAGCCCTCTGAACGCCTACTAAAATATGGTAATTATACGCTCGGCTTATTGTAACTAATTCCTCAAGTTTAGAAATCATATCCTCTCTATTTTTTTTATCAAGAGAAGTTACAAACGAACTCCACTCGTCAATTACTAAGTACTGCGGTTTTTTTGCCGCTTGTCCACTCTCTTGTTGCTTCTTGAAAAAATTATAAAAATTATTCATACCCCTTACACAATCTTTATATGAATAATATAGAGGACAATCTGAAAACTCACGAAAATCATAATTCTTAAAATCCAAAATATGGAAATTTGCTGACGGCTGATATTTTGCTATCTTTGCCATTATGGTTTTCATCAAAACGGTCTTACCGCTTCCCGTATTCCCACAGATTATAGCATTTAACAGCCTATCCACTGTCATATTACTTCCCAAATTTTCATCATCAAGTGTAATTTCTGCGGGCTTATAATATTTTTTGGGTGTGATAAAAATTTCCGTTATTTTACCGCCCCTACATACACAAATATCACTTATACGCATATCAAGAGCCTGTTCCAATGCTTCCGCATTATTCATAAACATAGTTCGGGTAATATCCTTGTTACTAATAGAGTAAATATATTTGTGCTTGCCACAGGATATTACAGACTTTAATTTAGGAAACTCGTCTGTTCTGTTTTTTATATCATGGCGGCGACATACTTTATTAAACTTTTGCTTGACTTGCAGAGGGCAACGCACAAGCTGAATAAGATAAAGCAGTCCCGCACAAGCGACCGATAATATAATAATATCAAAAATTGTATGAGTATATTTCATTTTCCTAATTATTAACGGAATATGAGAATACAAAAAGTTATCCCTAATACTCCATACAGTAAGCACAGCAATTAAATATACCAATACTGTTATTAGATATTTTTTATTTTTATATATAAAGTTTTTCATTCTTGTTACTCCTTTAATATGTCAGCTATCGGCGGGCAATTACGCCCGCCATAACCGTTCTTGTGTAAAATTACTTGCTTTGAGCCTGAGCAAGTTCAACACCCTTTGCCTTGCCCGATAGACACAATTTTCCTTTACTTACATAAGCACTCACATAACCATCTTGAAAGCAAATCCACAACGGCTTTAGTGTTTCACAAGCTGTTCTAATTTCTTCCTCTGTTATATCACTAAGGGCATTTATAGTATCAACCGCAAAAGTAACCTTATCAAATGCATGGGCAGGAAAAACTGCGTCCACATAAGTACCAAGTATCTTATCGGTATATTTGCCATCAGCGAATTCCTTTATTGGAGATACACCTGTTAAAATGACATTGTGTTTACCATTGTTTACAAAAGTATAAGGTACAGTCATATTCTTATTTGCCATTGGCTTTTTCCTCCTTTCCTCTAAAAGCCAAACAATTATTGCCGTACGCACAATTCTTGTCTGTGGATATATAATATCACTTTTTTTATTGACATGTAAATCCAGTAAAATTATAATTAAATATTATATTTATATATTTTTATTTATATAATTCGAGTTATAACATTGACACAATTTTAAAAAATATGCTATAATTCAATCACAAAATTGAAAGGAGATATAACTATGGCAAAGTCCAAAGAAACAATCGAGAAGAAAGAAAATGGCAAGTCTGATTTCACAAATTCAAAAAAAATACGTCTAATCATTTCCGAACGACTGACAGCATTAAAAGAAAGCAAAAATTTATCACAAAAAGATATGGCAGAGAAATGCGATTTATCGGCAGATACTATATCAAAAGCAATTACCGCCAAAGAAACATTATCAATCAGAAATGCTATAAAAATTTCAAAAGCCTTCGGTGTCAGTTTAGACTATATCTACGGAAACAGTAATATTATAAACATTCAGCAATACGCACTTGATCTAATAAACAAGCAGATAGAGTTTGAAACTACAAAACCCACAAGGGAAAGAACAGATATTTTTACCACAATATCTTTCAGCAAAAAGCTTGATGATTACCTTAGAGCCATTGATGAGATTAACAAGAATGACATTATGTCAGACAAGTTAAAAGCTATGTATAGACAAGAAGTAACGGATAAATTTATCAATTCTCTTAAAGAGGATAGCGAAGTAGAAGACAATACCGAAGTAAAAAATGATACTAACACAAAAAAGAAATCCAACAGAGATATGGTACATTATGAGGTTCAATGCTGAATAAAGAAATTAAAAACAAAAAAACCGTTTGTAGCTTAGATACTACAACGGTTTTTTTATCATTCTACAAATTTATCTAAACTTACATCAAGGGCAACAGATATTTTATAAAGTGTTTCCACCGAAAAATTATAGCGTGTTTTCTCGCTTTCAATCTGGCGTATGAAGTCATGAGAAAGCCCCACCATTTCCGCAAGTTGTGCAGAAGTTATTCCTTTTTCCTTCCGGTATTTTTTTATATTTCGTCTTATTATATCATATACAGTATAATCATTTTTATCTTGTTTCATAGTTGTATCACCTCTAAAAAAATTATATCAAACAGGCACTTATTTGTATGTTAGGTATCAACTCACAAAATTTTCTTGCACATTAAATCATTTCATGTTATAATTATGTTAGGTAATACCTAACATAATTATTTAATAAAAATGGAGGAATTTTTTATGAAAAAATTTGTATCTTTAGTAACAACAGCATGTCTTGTATTTGTAGCTTCGCTCCCTATACAAGCCCAAGAAACAACAGAAGCGAAAAATATCACAAGCGGTCAAACAGTATATGGTAGTCCATCACATGGCGAATGGGAAAAATACGAAGTAGTAGTATCTCAAGAGGGTGATATGAATATGAATATCAAAACAGATAGTACCGTCGACATTATGTTAGAAGATAATAATGGTAAAATTATATCACCATATCAATATGAGAAGAATAATAAAGAAGATAATACAACCTATATTAATAAAACAAATAACGGTTGGCGTGTTGAAGGAACAGGAAATGCAGTATATCATGTCGAAAGTGGACGATATATAATTAATTTGTGCAAATATGGTAATGGCTCATGCTCTGCTGTAATGACAGTTACCACACCAAAATCAATAGATGTTAAAGTTAACGGGCAATCAATTACATTCGACCAAGCACCAATAATTGACAACGGACGCACGCTTGTACCTGTAAGAGCAATTTTTGAAGCTTTGGGTGCTTCAGTTGAATGGTATAGCGAAACAGGAACTGTGGTATCAAAAAGAGGAAATACAACAATCAAAATGACTATTGGCAGCAGTACAATGCAAAAGGACAGTAAAGATATTTCACTTGATGTACCTGCACAAATCATAAACGACCGTACACTTGTACCTGTAAGAGCAATAGCAGAAGCATTCGGCTGTAATGTAGATTGGAACAGCAACACCCAAACGGTAACAATAAAAGACTAATATTTATTAAAGGGGAATATGCAAATGAAAAAGAAAATTTTAAGCTGTATAATGGCGATTATTATGCTTCTTGTGATGTCTGTTGTTGCCTATTCAAAAACCGATGATGAATTACGTGCTTCCAATCAAGTAGAATTTTTTGTTATGGAAGCAGACGGCACTTGGTGGAGTATGACTTATTCCGCTAACGGTACTATCGGCAATAAATATTTGAATGAAGTAATAGAGGGCGTACAGTTATGCGGAATAAGAGTTGATAAAGTAGGCGAATATCGTTATCAGCTAATACCCGAAACACAGGAACAATTTGATTTACTGTGTGGATATGAAACCACATTTTATACACAAATACTAAAATTACATTCGTTTTTGAGAGATGTTGAAAGTCCCACAGCCAACGAACGAATAGCGCGCGAGAAAAAGCAAACGGAAGAAAAAAAGCAAGCCGAACAAAAACAAACGGAAGAAAAAAAGCAAGCCGAACAAAAACAAATAGCGTTTGAGGCAAACACAACAAGACTTAAAAACAAAAGTACAGACAGATGGGCAGATGTAATCAATTATTATATTTATGATAACGGTAACAATACTTTTAATACTGTAGATTACAATAATAAAGAAATTACCGTAAGTACATATAACAGCAGTGGTTACAAATTACTTGATACAAAATCCGTTCCTTTTGAACTTGAAAAATTTGGCGGTTTTTATTCGGGGAAAAAATATAATTATATAGTATTCGGTCAAAATAACGCAGAAGAAAGCGACAGTAAAGAAGTCATCAGAATTGTTAAGTATGACAAAGATTTTAATCGTCTTGCGCAAGCTTCTGTAAACAATTGCTATACAAACAGCCCTTTTGACGCAGGAACATTGAGAATGTGCGAAAACAATAATAAAATGTTTATACACACATCAAGAACACGCTATTTGACCGATGACGGTCTACATCATCAATCACAGCTTACAATTATATTAAATACAGACAAGATGACAGTAGAAAACTTTTTAGGTGATTTCCAAGAAAACCACGTCAGCCATTCATTTAATCAGTTTGTAATTCACGACGGAAATAATTTTGTACTGTTAGACCACGGCGACGCATACCCACGAAGCGTAGTATTGAATAAATATGAGGGTATAAACCCTGAAAAATGGTTATCTGAATATTACGGCAGAACGGTTTTAAAATATACCCCTGTAAATTTATTTGAAATTCCCGGTAAAATCGGCGCAAACTGCACCGGTGTTACTGCAGGCGGTTTTGAATGTTCAAATAATAATTATTTAGTTGCCATTAACTCAATAGACCATAATAAGGTTACAGAATACACCTCATATGAAATGAAAGGTCTTGACAAAGACGAAAGAAACATTATTTTGCTTGTCAGTGATAAAAATAACACAGATACATCAAAAGTCAAAAAAGTATATTTAACCGACTACATCAACAAAAACAAATTAGGAAGTACGCCGTATCTTATAAAATTATCTGATGACCGTTTCTTGATTTTATGGGAAGAATTTGAATATACAGATAACTATAATTGCGTTGATAACGGCGTTAAATATGTTCAAGTGAACGGCAACGGTGAAATCATTTCAGATATAAGATTATGCACTGATTTGCAACTGTCAAGCGATTGTCAGCCTACTTTAATAGATAATAATTTAACGTGGTATATAAACGGATTGGACGAAAAAAAGTTTTATACTTTAGACTTAAATTCTGCATTGATAACCGTAAAAGCAAACGGACAGCTTGTAAACTTCGACCAACCGCCGATTATTATAGACGGACGGACACTTGTACCACTACGTGCTATATTTGAAGCATTGGGAGCAACAGTGGATTGGAACGGCAACACTCAAACCGTTACTTCTAAAAAAGGAAGCACAAGCATATCATTGAGCATTGACAGCAATTCAATGTATAAAAACGGTAAAGCCGTTACTCTTGATGTTCCCGCACAGCTTATAAACGACCGTACACTTGTACCCGCCCGCGCAGTTGCGGAAGCGTTTGGGTGTGATGTTGATTGGGACGATACAACTAAAACTATAACCATTACAAATTAATTATACATATAAAAACCGCCTAAGAGTTAAGTATTCCTCACTATCAGAATCAGCTATTGACAACTGCTTATTTTTCTGTTAACATAAAAGTGGACGGAATTTAATTCCGTCCACTTGAAAATTAGAAGAATGATACCGCCTTATTAGGCGGTTTTTATTATAGCGAACTATCTAACACGTTTCTAACACTTCTATATTTTTTATAATACACCTTTATTAAAAAAGTGCCTTTTTATGCGGAATATATGGGATAGCATAATACAGAAAAATACTCATAAATATATGATAAAACATACTGTACTTGCTTCAAATCCCTCCTTCTCCGCCAACAATTCCCACAGTTTTGGAACACAGAAACACTATAAACCATGAGGTTTGTAGTGTTTTTTTGTATTATTTTTTATGCAACAGTTCACTGTTTTTTTACAATTTAATTTTATATTATTTTAATTTATATTAATCTATACTGCTCTATCCGAATTTACCTGTTATATAAATATATATTCTTAACTTAATAACTATCTTATACTTATGGAGGTAAAAATGGACAAACATACAGAAAAAGTCAATGACATTGAGATTTGTACTGCTCCAAAAGGTGTGCTACAATACACTCATGAGGTGATGGAAATGAGCGAATACGACAAAAATTTATTCCACAAGGTGTACAGAGAAATCAGTGAACAGCTTGGAATTGAAACAGCTTTAACCATTCATCAAATGTTCAAAGGTACACAGATAAACTTCCCTGTGCGATTTTTTGATACACAATGTGTAAAGGAGATGATAATTAAAGAGTATGACGGTACTAATGTCAAAACATTAGCGAAAAAATATGATTATTCCGAAAAATCAGTCAGACGAATAATCAAAGAAAGTACGAAAAAGAAATAAAGGAGGTATTTCTAAATGGATAAACCATCAAAAACAAGAGGTATAATAACTTTTATCATTGCAATAATTGCTGTTATCGTAATGATTACAACAAGCGGTTTATTGGGGTTAATTCTGTATTTATTTGCTGTTGTAATCTCTTTCTTATCTATTGATAAAGAAAACAGACATTCTGTATCTGCACTAATAAACTACACAAAAAACACTGTATGCAATACTCACAAAGAAACATTGCTTTCAAATGATATATTTGCAATTATTATAGCACTATTCCCTGTTATACTATTAATCAGCTGTTTTATGATATTCTACATAGACCCATTAAGAGCGGCAGAAAATGCTTTAAATGATGCATTTGACGAATTAGACAGCCTATTTTAAAACCGGCACACTATAAAAAATATAATTAGGAGATGTAACTTATGATAAAAATTAATAATTTCTTTGACAATTCCAATGTAAAGTGCATTGCTGAAGGCGGTGTATTCTCAATTTACGAACACCAACATGATTTAAGCGTTGATAGCAATACTGCAATGAATTCTTATTTTATGGAACAGATGAATGTAAAGAAGCGTCAAGTACTATGTAAACTTGATAATAGTACAGTCAAATTACAAGCAGGAGCAATGCAATGGATAACAGGCGATGTTGAAATGGATTCAGGTGTATCAGGTGCTAAAGACTTTTTCGGTAAATTGGTAAAAGGTGCCGTAACAGGTGAATCAGCCGTTAAACCGCTTTACACAGGTACAGGTTGTGTTATGTTAGAGCCGACTTATAACTTCCTTCTTATTGAAGATGTTGCTTCTTGGGGAAAAGGTATTGTATTAGATGACGGCTTATTCCTTGCTTGTGAAGGTAATATACAAGAGTCAATTAATAAAAGAAGTGATGTTGCCACAGCATTATTATCAGGAGAAGGTATTTTCAACCTTACACTTTCGGGTAACGGTTTTTGTGTGCTTGAATCACCTGTTCCGAGAGAAGAATTAGTTGAATTTGAATTGGATAATGATGTCTTAAAAATAGACGGTAATATGGCAATAGCATGGTCATCATCATTGCAATTTACAACAGAAAATGCAAGCAAGTCCATAGTCGGCTCTACTCTTTCAGGTGAAGGTGTAGTAAATGTCTATCGCGGTACAGGTAAAGTTCTTGTTGCTCCAACCATGAACGGTACAGTTAATCCATCATCAAACGGTCCTGAACAAACAACTGCAAATTCAGGTTCTGACAGTTTAGTTGGCAGTATCGTCGGCGGAATACTAAAATAAATCATTTTTATCAATTTTAAAAGTAATACAGCCAAACCTATGGCAGTATTCTCTATTTTATAGAAGGAATTTGATACTCGCCAAAACGTATAAACCGTATAAATACTTGAATATCAAGTATTTATACGGTTTATATTAGTATTACAATAAATTCGGTATACTTATTTTAGAAGAACCTTTAGATAGCGGGGTTTTTATAGTGAACCCTGCTCTGTTAGGAGACCAGTTATTCTTTTTATTGTATATTTATCTATATATGATATTTTTAGGAATTTCTTTATTCAAATTATACTCTTTCGTAATCAATACTCTTGATAGATGATATGCTGACTTACAATCATTACACCATATTTCACCATATCCGACTCCTCCGACATTTCCTACAAAAGTATAATCTGTATTATTACTGCCGCAATGAGGGCATTTTCCGCTTGTTTTTGTTATTGCTATGCTTTCTAAGTTTTTAATCCATTTCATGTCACAACACCCCCATAATATATAACACCATAATTTTATTATATCACATTTTTATTTTTTTCAACTGTAAATTTGCTTTACAAATATAATCATATTGTTTATAATAGTATTATAAACAATACACAAAACACAGGAGCATATAATGAACAAAATTGAATTTAAGCAATTCTTACAAAATACAAAAGACAATATACAAGAAAAACTCAATCAGAAAAAAATCGGTACAAAAATATCAGTGAGTTTAAAAAGTAAAAAAACACGCAAAAATCTAATAATCTATGCATTTTTAACATTATTCTGCATAGCATTTCTGTTACTTCTGTCTGCGTCCACAAGTCCGCTATACAAGGACTTATGCGACGGTGATTCAAGCATTTTCATATTCTTCGGAAAAGCGATAACGCTCGGCAAGGACGCATACAGAGATTATTTTGACCACAAAGGTCCGATTTTGTTTTACATAAATGCATTGGGATATTTCCTGACAAAATCAAAAGTAGGCATATTCATACTACAATGTATATCCCTTTCAATATCTTCGATATTTATGTACAAAACGGCACGTTTTTTCACAAAACCGATACGCTCGGTAATTTGCGTTATAATCACCATTCTTGCATTCGGTGCGACAATCAGCGACGGCAACTTAACGGAAGAATACTGTATTCTCTACTGTATGATAGCGATTTACACCGCATTAAAATTCATCACAAAGCACCCAAAAGCACCTCACCCTCGCAAAAATATGGTTATTTACGGAATATGTTTTGGAATTTGTGCATTTATCCGCGTAAACAACGGACTGATTATCTGCGGTATTGTATTCGTTACGATTATGACCGACTTTATAAACGAGCATATCAAAGAAATATTTAAAAATATACTGTATTTTATAGTCGGTGTATTGATAGTGGCAGTGCCTGTATGCCTTTTCTTCCTTATTAAAGGGACGCTGTCGGATATGTTGTTTTCTACTTTCGTATTCAACTTTCTATACGCGTCGGAAGGCTCATCAGAAAAGACATCATCAGCCATATTACTGCTTCTGCGATGGGTTGCACCTGTCTTGATGATGATATTCATATCGTCATTTTTCGCAAAACGACTTGGTCCAAAGGTTGCGTCATTTATCACAACAATATCCATATTCGCACTGATACCTATATTACTCGGTTTCAGTTACACGCATTATTACACAACGCTTATACCTTTAATACCGATTTATTGCGCTGTATTCTTCTATATTACATCAAATAAAATAAACATTCTTGCAGTAATACTTTGCGTAATAATGGCATTTCCGTTGGCAAATTACTTTGTTCAATCAGAGTCAAATATAGTGCATTACTCAAAGAAGTTGTATTCGCAAAGTCACCCTGCCAAAACAAGCGACGTATATTCGGATATTTATTACAGTGCAAAACAGCTTAGCTCGCAAATTCCCGATGAAGACAAAGACAGCGTATACTGCTACGACATTTCGGCAACTTGGCTTTTGCAAGCCGACATTATGCCTTGCTTTAAGATATTTATTCTTCAGGAATGGTGGTCGGAAATGTATCCCGAGTTCGGTCGTCAAATTAATCAAATGATGCTTGAAAAACAACCTAAGTGGGTCGTTATACACAATATCGACATTGTAAACAGTAAGCAGTTTATGAATATAATCAACAATAATTACGAGCTTATCGATGAATACAGTTATGACCGATTATACAAATTGAAAACTCAATAAAAAATAGCTGTTGCAATTAGCAACAGCTATTTTCATGTTTATCTTTGTCATAGACAATGCAAAATGATTCTGTAGGATTTTTCACAGTCTTTTTAGCTTTCAAAGCTTTATCCAGCCCCACTCCCACAACTTCATTTGTTTTAAGCACATAAATTCCTGTTTTAACAATAATATGCGCGCCGGGATATTTTTCATTAATCATTTTACTGAATTGTTTATTTAACGCATCTATCTTATCAAAGCTTTCTAAATTTTTAAATCTGAACGCACTGAAAAAAATATCCGCACCGTCAATGTGAGTTATAATATTATAATCATTATCACTTGGCAAAATACAGTTTACAAACTCTGTAAAAACCTTATCTCCCTCAATCTGACCGAACCGTTCGTTGAAATCAAGCATTCCCGAAAAATCGGTATGTAACAGAGCAACTTGTTCGTCTTTTTCCTCTGCAAATTTTCTCAGTCTGCCTATCTGTTCATAAAACTTTGCAATAGTATAACAACTTGTTTTGCGGTCATAATCAATTATTTTTCTAAGTTTTTTCTCATTTTCCGTTTCCTTATCGCTTTGAGAAATGTACATCGTCATAAGCTTAGTCGCCATATTCAATTCAACGCATTCTTCTATCTGCCAAGGATTTTCATATCCGAATCTCGTACAAACAAACATAAAGAACGAATCTCCTGTTGTAATATTTGCATTATAGACCACTTCACCATTCTTTTTATTCTTTTCAAATTCACGTTGAAACTTTAACGAAAATCCGTTTATTTTTTCATTTGAAAGAATAAATACAGGATATTTTTCAAAGAATTCTTTGAAATGCTCAATGTCAGAATGAGCATAATATCCTCTTTTTCCCGCATTATTCTGAAATTTTGGATCACTGCACCATTCATAGCTTATTGTGATTAAATCTTCCTTGGTATTGACCTTCATTATCTGAAACCAGTCAATATCGAACTTTTCAGCCACATACCGAATAATCTTATACATTGCGTCATCGCTGTTTTTCGCACTTGAAGAAAGTTCAAGGAACACTTTCATCATATCGCGTGTCTTAAATAATTCCGTACTGTTTTCGGCGTCCTCAACTTCATAATCAATCGCATGGCTTGAATTGTCGTACACAATATTTTCATTGTATATCTCCCAGTGAGCCTTGCCATTCTTTTTTGTACTGTACAGTGCTTTATCTGCTTTTGAGAACAACGCTTTATAATCAGGCACTTCTTCAAATATTCTGCCGTCTGCCACTCCGACACTGCACGTTATTCTCTTATCGTCTGAAATATTAATCTTACATACATTGTCAACAACTCTGTCGGCATTCTCTGCTATTCTGCTACTTTTCAAAAGCACGAAAAATTCATCCCCGCCGTATCTTCCGACAATAGCGTCGTCATCGGTTGCCTTGTTCAGCATTTCCGCAACCATGGCAATAACGGTATCACCGTATAAATGTCCGTATGTGTCATTTATATTTTTAAAATCATCAATATCAATAACAAACAGTGCGTAATCTCTGCTTTCGGGATTGGATTTTATATACTCATTAATCCTCTCGACGCCTGCATTTCTGTTATAGACATGAAGTACCGGGTCAATCTCGATTTTTTCTTTTAATTCTTTTTCATGATGTTTTTCGTCCTCGATATTCGTTATTGTTCCGAAAATTCTTTTAAGATTACCCTTTTCATCATGTTCAAAATTTCTGAAAACGCGGTGCCATTCATAATTCTTATCGCCAGGCAACTTCATTCTGACGCTTATATTTTCTACTTTTTCATTGAATATGTTTTCTTTAAGATAAGCGTAATCTCTTTTATCCGCAAGCTCATAAACAGCATCTTCCGTATTATTGGGGACAGACAGTTTTTTCAGTTCGCTTTGACCTTTTACCGGAATATATAAAGTCATATTATCGTCCGCTACGTTATGTTCAAAAACAATGTTTTTTGAACTTTTAAGAGCAAATGTAAAACATCTTCTCTCATCTTTCATCCTGACAAGATTCGTATGCTGTTCCGTAACGTCAATAAGAATACCGAGAATATCATTTTCATTATATTTAGTCAAACGCATACAAATATAACGTATCGTTCCGTCCGAAACAATACATTTGTATACCACTTCATTTTTATCTTTCAAATCAGCTATAATATTTTTGTCTTCTTCACAAATATTAAGACTTTCAAAATTTCCGTTCGCATAAGTCGAATAATAGTAATCATTCGCCGAAATAATTTTAAGCGTACTGTCATTTTGAAACGCAACAACACCACACGGCATTATATTATAGCTATCGTCCTCAAAATATTTTTTCAACATTACAACTGCCTCAACCTTTTTATAAATTATCGGTATAAATATTCTATCACAAAAAATGTATCAAGTAAATATTTTTCGACATATTTTATTATAAAAAAAACAACCGTATCCATATAAGAATACGATTGTATGAGAGAGATTTATTTTACGGTTATATAATAACACAATAATTAAATTTATTCCATTGCATTTGTTGTCCAAAATATTGCAAATATTGTCCTTTTATGCTATAATAATTGTGTAGGAGGTGTATTTTATGGATGCAATTTCATATAAACAGAAAGAATATCTTTACAGTTATTTCCGTTCAAAGCCTCCGGAGCTTAACTTGCACCTTCATAAATATTATGAATTTCTGTATTTTATATCGGGTGATGCAACGTACATAGTCGAGGATAATCTATATAAAATTCACCCCGGCGATATTTTGCTTACAAGACCCGGAGAACTTCATACGATTTTCTTTCAGTCAGAAAAGCCGTATGAGCGTATTTTTATGCAGATACATCCCGACTTTATCCCCGAATTTGATTTGTTTGATAAAATAAATTCTTCACCTATGGGCGAAGATAACAGAATACCGTCAGACATTGTTCAGTCTTTCGGACTTTACGATTATTTTAAAAAGGTTGAACATTACATTTTAAACAGAGTACCCGAAAGTGACGCTATGATAAAATCGTATTTTTTACAGTTTCTTGTCGCGGTAAATCATGCACTTGACAACACTGTTTTGCCGATAAAACCGACAAATAATAACCGTATTGACGATATAATCGATTACCTTACCGATAACATTTCCGCAGATATAACACTGGATTTTTTAGCAGAAAAATTTTTTATTAATAAGTATTATATGTGCCATACATTTAAAAAACAGACCGGTATTACAATAAAAGAATTTATGAATACAAGAAAAATCACTAAGGCGAAACAAATGCTTTCCGAAGGTGCGGATATTATGGGTCTTTGCTATGAATGTGGGTTTAATGATTATTCCACGTTTTATAAAGCATTTAAAAAACTTACCGGTAAATCGCCGAAAGATTTTTTGACAGGTGATTGATTTTTGCCGCCACTCCGTCACTTCGTGACACCTCTCCTCAAGGAGAGGCTTTTCGGCTCCCCTTTAGGGGAGCTGTCGGCAACGCCGACTGTGGGGTGGCTTCTCGGAACATCGTGGTGCCGTTCTCTACTGCCTTAATATCTATTATCTGTGATTATCACACCGCCACTCCGTCACTTCGTGACACCTCTCCTCAAGGAGAGGCTTTTTGGCTCCCCTTTAGGGGAGCTGTCGGCAACGCCGACTGTAGGGGTGGCTTCTCGGGACATCGTGGCGCCGTCCTCTACTGCCTTAATATCTATTATCTGTGATTATCACACCACCACTCCGTCACTTCGTGACACCTCTCCTCAAGGAGAGGCTTTTCGGCTCCCCTTTAGGGGAGCTGTCGGCAACGCCGACTGTGGGGTGGCTTCTCGGAACATCGTGGTGCCGTTCTCTACTGCCTTAATATCTAAAAAAAGGGCGACCAATGGTCGCCCCTACATACAATATTGTTTAACATAAGCGATTGTTTAACATAAGCGATTGTTTAACATAAGCGGTCAAAGACCGCCGTTTTTTTACATCAATGACTCAACATATATTTGAAGTATTTCATCTTTTGACGGAACGAACATACTGTTTAGTGTACCGCCTGCATTTTGAGCAATTTCTGCATACAATTCAAGTTCTTCTTTTTCAAACTTTTCTTTATCACCCAAAATTTTCGCAAGAATATTTTTAAATTCTTCTGCACTGTCTAAATTCATACAAGACAATATTTCCTTAACTCTGTCCTTATCATTTCTTTCAATATACTTTGTAAACTCACCGAGCAACAATCCGTTTGCTCTGCCGTGGTCGATATTTTTGAAATATGTAAGCGAATATCCCATTGCGTGTACCGCCGTTGTTTTTGTTTGCGATATGACAACACCTCCAAGCATTGACGCATAAAGCAGTTTTTCTCTGTCGTCTTCCGTAAGTTCACCGCTAATCAAATCGTCAAATGTTGACGCAATAATTTTAACAGCCTCTTTAGCTATTACATCAGCCATTATATTCGCCCTCTTTGACATCATTCCTTCAACCGAATGTGAAAGTGAATCTATTGCGGTATTGACCGTAGTGGCAAGTCCGAGATTTTTTGTGTATTTTGCGTCAAGCAATGCGTATGTTGGGAAAAGGCATGGTGACGCAATACTCTTTTTTGTCTGTTTTTCGTGGTTTGTCAAAATCGCATACGGTGTAACCTCCGAACCGGTTCCGGCAGTTGTCGGAATATGTATCATAGGAAGTGCCTTATTGCCTATGTTGCCATCAAACAAATTCTTTCTTTCAATGTCCGATACTGCCAGCAATGCAATAGCCTTTGCCGAGTCCATCGGCGAGCCGCCGCCTATGGCAATGACAAAATCAACTTCTTCCTCCATTGCTGTTTCCGCACCGTCATACACACACTCAACTGTCGGATTACTCATAACCTTATCGAATATTACATATTCAATATTATTCTTTTCAAGCGCATATTTGACATCGTCAAGTGCGCCGCTTAATTTTGCGGAATTTTTGCCTGTAACGATAAGTGCTTTCTTTCCTATTTTGAAAACGTCACTGTTTTCTCTGACACAATCCTTTCCCACAATAACCTTTGTAGGCATATAAAATCCCAAATTCATATTTTCACAACCTCACATTCTCAAGCAACAAAAGCAAGCTATTTTGTTGTATAGCTTGCTTTAATTCTTATTTCTTCAATTCTCTTATTTCTTCTCCAAGGAAGCAGAAACCAAAGTAACCCTTTGCCTGAATTTTATCAAGGAATTTAGACAATTTCTTTGGCTTTTCATAGATTACAACATCATAATCCTTACGCAGTTTTTCTGCCTCTTCTATTGCATTTACAACGTCTGCTTTATCGTGAAGCAAAGCAATTCTCTTTTTAGTATCGGGAATTGTATATCCTGCCTCTGTAAGAAGTGAGAAAATTCTTTCAAAACCTATTGAAAAACCTACCGCAGGAATATTTTCACCCGTAAATTTACCGATTAAGTTATCGTAACGACCGCCGCCGGCAATAGAGCCTTTAAACTTATCGCTTACAATTTCAAAAACAGTACCTGTATAATATTCCTGACCTCTTACAAGCGAAATATCGAACTTAATCTTATACGCACCGTCCGAAAGTTTTTCAACGGCATTAATTATTGTTTCAATACTTTCTGCTGATTCTTCACCGCAAACATCTTTTACGCTTTCAACAGTAAGTGGTTTTGCGATGACTTCACCGAATTTTGCGATAGCACCGCCGTCAAAGCCTTTATCCGTAAGCTCACCGATAACGCCCTCAGCACCGATTTTATCCATTTTATCAAATGTAATACACACGCTGTCAAGCTGACTTTCTTCAAAGCCTACACCTTTAAGCAATGCTCTTAAAATTCTTCTGTCATTAATTTTTACGGTAAAGTCCTTTATATCAAGCGACAAAAGTGCTTTTGCTGTTGTATGAATAAGCTCGATTTCAGAGCTTATAGAAGATGAGCCGATTATATCAATATCACACTGCACAAACTCACGAAGTCTGCCCTTTTGCGGTCTTTCCGCTCTGTACACCTTATCAATCTGTATACACTTTGCAGGAAGAACAAGTTGTTCACGATTATTTGCATAATATCTTGAAAGCGGAAGTGTAAGGTCATATCTAAGTCCCATATCGCAAAGCTTATTTGTATCACCGCTGTCCATTGCTTTCTTTAGCTTATCTCCACGCTTTAAAATTTTAAATATCAAATTAAGATTATCACCGCCGTCACTCTTATCAAGATTTTCAATATCTTCAACTGCAGGCGTCATAATACGTTCAAATCCGGCATCCTGATATGTATTTAAAATTTGATTTTGAAGATAATCTCTAAGTCTGACTTCTTCAGGAAGATAATCATTTGTACCTTTTACTGTTGTGATTTTCATTTTCTATCTCCTTTTGCCATTTTTATCATAAGCTCATATATTTTTTCAAGTGCTTCTACTTTGGCAAGCGGTTTCAAATTTTCCGACATTTCTTTCAATCTCTCCTTATCGCTTACCATAGACATTATTTTATCGTATAATGCGTCAGACGTCAAATCTTTTTCTAAAATTAATTCTGCCGCATTCTTATTTTCAAATTCTCTTGCATTCTGCTCTTGGTGATTACGGACAACATTCGGTGACGGAATAAGTATTGACGGTTTACCGAGTGCAGCAATTTCGCTTACGGTTATCGCACCTGCTCTTGATACAACAACGTCTGCCGCCGCCATACACTCCGCCATATTGTCAATATATGACACAATCTTTATGTTATCCGAAAGAGTTATTCCGCTCTCCTTAATTTTACTCATTATTTTATCGTAATTTCTGTCACCGGTTCCGAACAGCAATTCGATTTTATTGTCCTTTGATATTCTGTCAAGCATACCGATTACCGTATCATTAATTCTGTCCGCACCCAAACTGCCGCCGAAAATAAGCACAAACGGCTTTCTTATACCGAGCTTTTCTCTTGACTTTTTGTAATCGGAATGAAGTATTTCACTTCTGATCGGATTGCCTGTTACAACACATTTTTCCTTATGCTGCATATGATTAATTGTTTCTTCAAAGCTGAGTGCAAGATATGTAACATAATTTGCACTGCCCTTTACCGTCATACCCGGATACACATTTTGCTCATGTATAAGCGACGGCACTTTCATTTTCTTTGATGCCATAGTAACAGGGCCGCTTACATATCCGCCCGTACAAACTATACAGTCGGGTTTAAATTCCTTTATAATCTTATTGCACTTTCTTCTTGCGGAAATAAGTTTTTTTACCGTTTCAAAATTTCTGAAAATATTCTTTCTGTCAAAGCCTTGTATTTCGATATATTCAATATCATATCCTGCTTTCGGTACAAGTTTTGTTTCAAGTCCCGATTTTGTACCGACAAACAAAGCCTTAAAATCCTTATCCTGTTTAGCTGCATAATCGGCGATTGAAATAGCCGGATTAATATGTCCGCCTGTTCCTCCGCCCGCAAATAATACTCTCATAAATCTTCCTCCACATTAATCTTTTACGGAATGTCTTGATATATTAAGCAATACTCCCATTTCACATAAAAGCGTTATTATCGCCGTACCGCCGTAACTGAAAAACGGCAATGCGACACCTGTATTCGGTACGCTCGACGTTGCAACGGCGATATTAAGTATCGTCTGAATAGCAAGCTGAGCCGCAATACCCACCGCAACAAGTGAGCCGTATGTATCGGGTGCATTCATAGCAATTCTTATTGCTCTTATAATAAGCGCCGCAAAAAGCAAAATTACAACAGCCGCACCGATAAGACCAAGTTCCTCACAAACAATCGCAAATATAAAGTCATTATACGGTTCAGGCAAATACGAATATTTCTGTACACTCTGTCCCAAGCCAAGTCCGAAAATACCGCCCGAGCCAATCGCATAAAGTCCTTGCACAACCTGATAACTTTCGTCACGAATATCCGCAAACGGATTCATAAAACTTGTTACGCGTGCCCATCTTACACCGCTGAGTGCGCGGACGCCGATTAAGCCGATCGGCAAAAGAATAAGTGCTCCGATAAGTACGGGTTTAATCGGTGTACCTCCTGCAATCATAACGCTTACACCGATACCGGCAATAACTATCGCACCGCTAAGGTGTGTTTCCATAAGCATCAGTCCGACAACTATAAGCATAACTCCTATATACGGCAAATTACCCTTAAGATGTTTCAAATTATATTTTCCCGAATCGACAAGTCGTGCAAAATACATCGCTATAACGGGTTTCATAAATTCCGACGGTTGAAGCTGAAGAAACGGAGTATTAAGCCATCTTCTCGAACCGTTCAATTTTACACCCAAACCCGGTATAAGAACGCAGACCAAAAGTATTGTACATACAATCATAAACTTCGGAACGGTATTTTTATATTTGTTGTAATCAATCCTTGAAATAACCCACATTCCGATAAGTCCCAATATTGCACAAAGGAATTGTTTATTAAAGAAGTAGTACGAATTGTTATGTAAAGTATTTCCGGCAGGTGCAGACGCCGAGAGCAGCATTACCAAACCGAATGAAAGCAACAATATTACTATAAACAAAAATGTATAGTCTATCTCTCCCATTCGTGCAAGCTTAACCGGTTTTCCTATTTTAGCACGAGTTGTTCGTCTATTCTGTTTTATAGCTCTTTTAGGATATGCAGTCCCTGCCATATCTAAATCTCCTTCCGATTAATTCGTCTTAAATTGCAAAATATGCAACAGCACAAGTAATTACCGTTACCAATGTAAATACCGCAACGATTTTCTTTTCTTTCCAACCGCACATTTCAAAATGGTGGTGAATAGGGCTCATCTTAAATATTCTTCTTCCCTCACCGTATTTCTTCTTTGTATATTTGAAATATGCAGTCTGCATAATTACAGAAAGTGTTTCCATAAAGTATACAAAACCTATCAATATAAGGTGTATAGGCATTTTTAGGTCAATCGCCATAAGTGCAACCGACGCACCCAAGAAAAGTGAGCCTGTATCACCCATAAACACCTTTGCAGGATATTTATTATACCACAAAAATCCTATCAAACCGCCGATTAATGCCGCTGAAAATACAGTCACGCCATACTCTTTAAATACGATATATGACACAAGCATAAAGAATATTCCAACTATTGTCGTTATACTTGATGCCAAACCGTCAAGTCCGTCTGTAAGATTTACAGCATTTACAACACCTACGACAACGAACATTACGAACGGTATGTAAAGCCATATCGGCATTATCCATTCAATACTTGTAAACGGTATTTTAATCGCCGTATCAAGCTCGCCTATGAAGTAAAGCACTGCAATATAAATTGCCGCAAGCACAACTTGCATTATGAATTTCTGCGGTGCTGTAAGTCCGAGATTACGTTTTTTTACTACTTTAATGTAATCGTCCACAAAACCGATAACACCGAAACCGAGTGAAATTACAAACAATACAATACATCTTGCGTATGTCGTGTTAAAATTACCGTTCATTGCAAAAATGACGGTTGTTACAAGTATCGCAATCGCCATTGCAACTATGAACATAATACCGCCCATTGTCGGTGTACCCGATTTTTTCTGGTGCCACTTCGGACCTTCTTCTCTTATTTCCTGACCGAATTTAAGTTTTCTGAGCCACGGAATAAACACAGGTCCGAACACAAGCGTTACAACAAGTGCAACGACAAGTGTAAGCAATGATGACATTAACATTTCTTTTATCAATTCCATTTTTTAATCCTTTTCCTCTCGTTATTTATTTTTAATTGTGTTATATACTTCTTCAAAGTGCATTCCTCTTGACGCCTTTATAAGCACCGCGTCACCGCTCTTGATTTCATCTTTGACATAGTTGCACACTTCAAGAGTTTTATCAAATGACACTATATTTTCTACACCGTTATCCTTTGCACCTTGTGCAAGATATTTCATATTTTCACCGGCTGTTATAAGCAAGTCCACTCCGTTCTCCTTGACAGCCTTACCGAGATTGTAATGTGCGTCTTTTGCAAAATCGCCCATTTCAAGCACGTCGCCCAAAATTGCGACTTTTCTGTTTTTATCTGTATCCGCAAGCACTCCGAGTGCCGCTTTAATCGAATCCGGTGACGCATTATAACAGTCATTGATTATCGTAATACCGTTATATTCTTCAACAGCCAATCTCATTTTTGTAAGTTCAAAACTGCGTATTCCCTCTGCAATCTTATCCATAGGCACATCAAATTCACGTCCTACGCATATTGCCGCAAGTGCATTGTACACATTATGTTTACCCGGAATATTTACTTCAATAGGATATTCGCCGCCGTCAACAACTGCGGTGAATTTAATTCCGTTAAGTCCGTTATTTTCAATATCCTTTGCGTAAACATCATTTTCGGGATTTGTTATACCGTAATATACTACCTTGTATTCACCCATACCCTTTGTTTTTGAAAGGTAATCGTCATCACCGTTTACTATAAGTGTATTATCCTTTGTAAACAGCTTTGTCATTTCCATTTTCGCCTTGAAAATGCCTTCGCGTGAGCCGAGATTTTCAATATGCGACTGACCGATGTTTGTTATAACCGCAACATCAGGTCTGCCTATATCAGCAAGATGTTCTATTTCACCGAAATGGTTCATTCCCATTTCAAGAACAGCCGCCTCATGTTCTTTTTCAAGTCCGAAAATCGTAATAGGCAAACCTATTTCATTATTGAAGTTGCCCATTGTCTTAAGTGTATTATACTTCTGTGAAAGGACTGATGCAAGCATATCTTTAGTAGTAGTTTTTCCCACACTGCCCGTAACGGAAACAGTCGGAACATTATACTTTTGCTTGTAATACTTTGCAATGTCGCCGAATGCTTTTAATGTATCTTCAACCTTTACGATTGTCTTATCTACTAAAAGCTCGGTATCTCTCTGTGTCAAAACAGCCGAAGCACCAAGGTCGAAAGCCGCCTTTATAAATTCGTGACCGTCAAACTTTTCACCGACAAGCGGCACAAAAAGCACACCTGCCGTAACCTTTCTCGAATCACTGATTACATCGTTAAAAGTTTGGTGTATGTCACCGCTTAAAAGTGTTCCCCCAGTTGCTTTTAATACATCTTCAATCGTCATTGCCTGCATAATAAATTAAATCCTTTCTCTCTTTTTGTCCTATGCTCAAAAATAAGGGCGGTAGTTTTTCAGCCGCCCTTTTCAATTATTTATTAAGGTGTTTATATACAACAACACGTTCGTCAAAGTCGTGTTTCTCTTTACCAATTATCTGATATGTTTCCTGTCCCTTACCCGCAAGAATGATTACATCATCTTTCTTTGCGTGGTCAAGAGCATATGCGATAGCCTCTCGTCTGTCGACTATTACTTTATATTTTCCGTCTGTGCGTTTCATTCCGACTTCTATCTGTTCTATAATAGAAACAGGGTCTTCCGTACGCGGATTGTCTGACGTTATAATACTGTAATCCGAAAGTTTTCCGGCGATTTCACCCATAATCGGTCGCTTCGTATTATCTCTGTCACCGCCGCAGCCGAACAATGTTATAACCTCACCCTTTGCAAAATCTTTAACGGTTTTAATTATATTTTCAAGACCGTCCGGTGTATGTGCATAGTCGATTATAACCGTATAATCGGTATTTGTAGGAACAACCTCAACACGTCCGACAACTCCTGTTGCATTTTCAAGACCTTTGATAATGGTATCCATATCAATACCCATCTGCAATGCCGCACCCATAGCGCATATTGCATTATATACGCTGAACTTGCCCGGAATTACTATATGAACACAATATGTCTTACCGTCATATTCAACATCAAAATCAGCACCCGATGATGAAATTTCAATATTTTTCGCTTTAAGGTCGCAACCGTCCGAAAGACCGACTTTTAATATATCGCAGTCATTGTTTGCAACAATCTTCTTACCGCCGTCGTCGTCGAAATTAACAACACCCTTATCGCTGATTTTAAACAGCTTAGCCTTTGCATTTAAGTAATTTTCCATAGTCTTATGGAAATCAAGATGGTCACGCGTAAGATTTGTGAACACACCCACATCAAAGTGACAACCGTGTACTCTTTCAAGTTCAAGTGCGTGACTCGAAACTTCCATTACAACGCATTCCGCATCACTGTCAACCATTTCCGCAAATAGCTGTTGAAGTTCAAGTGCGTTCGGTGTTGTAGGTGTTGTACTTTGCGTAACAAGCACCTTGTCGCCGATAATATTTTGATTTGTACCGATAACACCGATTCTCATACCGGCTGTTTCGATTATACTCTTTATTAAATATGTTATTGTAGTCTTACCGTTTGTGCCTGTGATACCGATAAGTTTGAATTTGCTTGACGGATTGCCGTAATACTTACAAGCCATTTCCGCAATTTCAACTCTCGAATTTTCAACATACCAAACAGGTACATCTACATCTATTTTATCTTCGGCAACGATTAGTGACGCACCGTTTTTAACTGCCATTTCTGCATATTTATGTCCGTCCGTTTCAAAGCCTTTGATACATACAAAAACGTTTCCCGGAAGTACGTTTCTTGAATCGTACGCTATTCCGGTTATATCTATATCTTTATGCTCATCAAGCCATTTACTGCCTAATAATTCACTTGCTAACATTTGACATTTCCCCCTGTCCTATTAGTCTGAAGTTACTTGGCGGAATTCCACGCCTATTACTGTTGCAGGTGTAACCTCCTCGCCTGCCGCTATGCTCTGATTTACCGCATACGCACTCGACACTTCACTGTGTCCCGCACCGACAATCTCAAAGTTCAGTCCGCTCATTTCAAGAGTATATTTCGCATTATCCACGGACATTCCTTTAAGATTAGGTACTGTTACCGTATGTGTTTTGTCAATTTCTTCTGTATATAATATTACCGTTGAATCTTCGTTAAGCATTGTACCCGGTTTCGGAAGCTGGTCAACTACCGTATCTCCGTCACCTCTCACTTGAACATTCAACTTTTTGTCAACAACGGCTTTCTTCGCCTCTGTCAAATCCATTGTTCTAACGTCAGGTATTTCCTGCTTAACGTCTGGTTCTTCATTTTCTGTGTACTGCTTTTCAACACCGAGATAGTTTAGTACATCTTCAATAACTTCACCTGCCAAAGGTGCGGCTATTGTACCGCCGTATTTGTTATCAACCTGTGGTTCGTCAAGCATTATAAGACACACTATTTCCGGATCGTTTGCAGGAGCAAAACCGATAAATGACGCAATACGTTTTTCTTCGTCACGGTTACCTTTTTCCGAAGTACCTGTTTTACCTCCGATACGGCAACCTTTTACATACGCATTTTTACCTGTTGATGTCGGCAACGATACAACCGATTCAAGAATTTCTCTCATTTGCTGAGATGTTTCTTCCGAAATAACTCGGCTTATAACCTCCGGCTCATACGTTTTCAAAATTCCGTTTGAGTTTCTGATTTCCTTTACAATCTGCGGTTTCATTCTTTCACCGCCGTTGATAACCGCCGAAACGGCTGTTACAAGCTGAATCGGTGTTATTTGGAAACCTTGACCGAATGAACTTGTCGCAATATCGACTTCACTCATTTTATTGTGGTAATAAATACTTGACGCCTCGCCGACAAGTTCGACGTTTGTCTTTTCGGTAAGACCGAATGCAGTGAAATATTCCATAAATTTCTCATACCCAAGTCTTTCGCCCAATTCCATAAATACAGGGTTACAAGAGTTTCTTACACCCTCTACAAATGTTTGAGCGCCGTGACCGCTCTTGTTTGCACAACCGATTTTTCTGTCGGCAACAATCTTAAATCCCGGACAATAGAATGTTGAATTAAGGTCTACAACGTGTTCTTCCAAAGCCGCCGCCGCAGTAATAATCTTAAATGTCGAGCCCGGTTCATATGTATCCGAAATAACCTTGTTTCTCCACATTTTATTTCTTATTTTCGCAATGGCCTCGTCACTTAAATTATTCGGATCTTCTGTCGGTTTCGGTGTTGCATCGGGATCGTCACTTGTGTCATCTGATGTATCATATCCCAAATCTATCGCATATTTTTCAAACTGGTCAATATCATACGGATTATTTACGTCAAAATCAGGCTTAGTTGCCATTGCAAGTATTTCGCCCGTTTTCGGGTTCATAATAATACCTGCCGCACCCTCTTTAAGCTTGTTTTCCGTAACCGCTTCTTCAAGGTGCTTTTCAAGGAAATGCTGGATTGTTTCATCAATCGTAAGCACAACGTCATCACCGTTTTGAGAACTGTTCAAATACTCATTTTGTTGGTCTTTAAGTGTTGTACCCTTTGCCGACTGATTAGTTTCTATACTTCCGTTACGCCCCATAAGCTCATCGTCGAAAGTAAGTTCAATTCCCTGCAAACCGTTATTGTCATATCCCGTAAATCCCAAAATATGCGGTGCAACGTTGAACGGATAATATCTCTTTGAATCATTTTCAAAATATACCCCTTTAAATGCTTTTGCAATCGTTGCGTCAACATCTGAATCTCTTAATTTTTTTACCGCCTCGGTCTGTTCGTTCGTAAGACGTTTTTTTATAACTTGGTATCTTGAATTTTTTGTTATAATCTTAAGGATTTCGTTTTGATCCATATTCAAAACAGGAGCCAATCTTGCGGCGATTACTTCACTGTCACCGTCCGCCTCAATATCCTTAGGATTGCAAATAAGTGTGTTTACCGTTGCACTTTCCGCAAGCACCTTACCGTTACGGTCGTAAATATCTCCTCTTGAGGCTGTAACAATACTGCTGCCCTGCTGTTGTGCCTTTGCCTTGCTCGAAAGCTCGTCACCTCTAATTATCTGCCAATATGCCACTCGCAAAACAAGCAACGCAAGCAGTACAGCAACGATACACACCATAAATATCGTTTTCTTTTTAATTTCATTTAATGATGGTTTCATTAATTTATCAATTCCTTTTAATACTTTAATAAATGTACATTTTTCATAATTTTATAATTATAGAAGTCCATTTTTATTTTATGCTGAAAAATTGTACAATATTACCACCAATCTTTTTCAATACAGACACAATACCGTGTCCAAAACCCTCTACTTCACCGGCAGTTTTCTCTGTCATATCATCTTGCTTTACGTTTACATATATTGTCTGATACTTTTCAGGTCTTTGCATACCCAATCTTGTTGTTGCCTCTTTTCCAATTTCTGTAAGGTCAACACTCTGTTCAAGATCAAAAACCATCTGACTTGTTGCTGATTCAAGCGTTGTAAGCTGACTTTTAAGTGACGCAACCTGCTGGTTCATTTCATTCACAGCAACGAATTTTGAAATCATAAATCCTGCTGATACAGCCAAAAGCACTGTCACGCATATTCCACGAAAAATTGTTCTCTTATACTGCATTTGTTCATGATTCCTCTTGTTACTGACTGCTGTGGTATTAACTGTTTTCTCTTTTCTCTTTTGTGGTTTTCTCTTTTTTATCGGTTCATCATACTGTTCCGGCAATTTATATGCCAAATTTCCGTATTCCACAATAATTCTCTCCCTTAATTATCCTTTAGCCTATCCTATAATTTTTCGGCAATTCTCAATTTTGCACTTTTTGAACGTGAATTATGTTCAAGTTCTTCTTCCGACGGTAAAATCGGTTTTCTTGAAAAAATTTTAATTTCCGGTTTCTTACCGCATACGCATACCGGAAATTCTTTCGGACAAGTGCAACCCCTTGCCAAATCCTGAAATGTTTTTTTGACAATTCTGTCCTCAAGTGAATGGAACGTTATAATCGCCAATCTGCCGCCCGATTTTATGCTTGACACAAAGTCTTTAATAGCATTTTCCAATATTCCGAGTTCGTTATTGACTTCAATTCTTATCGCCTGGAACACTCTCTTTGCAGGATGTCCGCCTTCCATACGGGCTTTTTTCGGTATTGCCGCCTTTATGATTTCAACAAGTTCAAATGTTGTTTCAACAGGCTTTATTTTACGTTTTTCACAAATAAATTCCGCAATACGCTTTGACCACTTTTCTTCGCCGTAGTCATAAAAAATACGCATCAATTCCTCACATGAATATGAATTTACAACGTCATATGCCGATTTCGGCGAAGATGTATTCATTCTCATGTCAAGAGCGGCATCGTGCATATAGCTGAAACCTCTTTCGGCATTATCGAGCTGATATGAACTCACGCCCAAATCAAGTACCGCACCGTCAATTTCATCAATATCAAGTTCTGATAAAATATCCTTAATCTCGCTGAAATTGCGATTTACGAATGTCACTCTGCCGTCAAATTCTTTAAGACGTTCCTTTGCCGCCGCAATAGCCTCTTTGTCTTGGTCTATACCGATAAGTCGGCACGAATCGTTTGTTGACAAAATACCGTGCGAATGTCCGCCGCCGCCGAGTGTGCCGTCTGCATATATACCGTTCGGTTTGATATTCAGCGCGTCAATGCTTTCCCCAAACAATACTGAAATATGTTTAAATTCCATTTTGATTCCCTTTCAATTAATTTTTTGAACCGTCAACACTTTATCGACAACCTCAAATCAAATATTAAGTCCGTAATTTAATATTCCGTCCATCATAATATCGTCTGAAAGTTCATCTTGGTATCTATCCCATTCTTCACTGTCCCATATTTCAAGACGTGTGTTTGCACCTACAAGCACAACATCTTTTTTCAGGTTAGCATATTCCATCAGACGCTTTGCGATTGGCACTCTGCCTTGCTTGTCTATAACGGCTGAAGTAGCCTTACCGAAAAACAAACGTACAAAAGCCGCAGCATTTCTGTCTGTGGCAGTTGGGAGTTGATTAATCTTTTCAGAAATCTTATCCCATTCCTCTTGTGTGTATAATTGAAGGCATTTATCTGACATTGAACGTGTAACGTACACTGTTTCGGACATATTTTCTCTAACTTTGGCAGGCAAGATAATTCTTCCGCGCTCGTCAAGTTGACGCGGATATTCGTCAACAAAATTTACCATATTCAATGTCACCTGCCTTTTTATTGATTTATGGGTTACTCTCTCCAATTTGACCGTTTGTCATCCCAAACGCTCCAATTCGCTCCCATTAACTCCATTTTACCCTAAATCAATCAAAAGTGCAATAGGTTTTTTGTATTTTTTTCAGCTTGTACATCTCATTTTAACTCATTTTACTGTTTTGCTTGTAAAATTAAGCTAAATGGGATATAATTAGCTTAACTGCATTTTTAATCACATATATATTTGGTGTTGAGTTTACATAATTGCACACTATATATTGTGGTTGTTACTATTATATCACAAATATTTCAGTTTGTGAATAGGATTTTTAAAATTCATTTGCAAAATTGTTACAGAACAATTTCAAAACAAAACATTATTTTTTGGAGGATATACATAATGGAAAAATCAGAAGAAAAAATTATAAATCAGCTTACGTCTGAATTTAACTTGCGTCCCGAACAGGTTACAAACACAGTAAAACTGATTGATGACGGAAACACAATTCCTTTCATCGCCCGTTACAGAAAAGAAGCAACAGGTTCTCTAAGTGATGAAATATTACGAGATTTTTACGACAGGCTGTCATATTTACGTAACCTTGAAGATAAAAAAGAAGAAATATTGCGTTTGATTGACGAGCAAGAAAATTTGACCGATGAAATCGCAAAATCAATCGAAAATGCCGTAACATTATCGGAACTTGAGGATATATACCGTCCGTTCAGACCAAAACGCCGCACAAGAGCGACTATCGCAAAAGAGAAAGGACTGGCACCGCTTGCCGAAATTATCCTTGCACAAAATCCGAATGATAATATAGAAAGTATTTCGCTTGATTTTATCGACGCCGAAAAAGATGTTGAAAGCAGTGAGGACGCAATGGCCGGTGCTATGGACATAATCGCCGAAGAAATCAGTGATAACCCCGAATACAGAAAAGATATTCGTCAAAAAACAATCGACTCTGGTCTTTTGGTTTCAAAAGCGTCAACAGAAGACGACAGTGTATACCGTCTTTACTATGATTTTGCCGAACCAATAAAAAAACTTGCAAACCACAGATTGCTTGCGATAAATCGTGGCGAAAAAGAAGGATTTTTATCGGTAAAAATTGATATTGACGAAGAAAAAATCACAAACTATCTTTTCAGACGACTTACTCCAAAACACGAATCACCGTCTACAAAATACGTCAAACTTGCCGCCGAGGACAGTTATAAACGACTTATTGCACCGTCCATATCAACAGAAATACGCAATATGCTTACGGAAAATGCCGAGGAGGCATCAATAAAGGTATTCAATCAAAATCTTTCGGGACTTTTATTGCAACCGCCTATTAAGGATAAAATCGTTATGGGCTTTGACCCAGGTTACAGAACCGGGTGCAAAGTCGCGGTTGTGGACGAAACAGGCAAAGTCCTTGACACCAACGTTGTTTACTGCACATTACCTAACCACGACAAAGACAAGGCTAAGAAAATTCTTACGGATATGATTTTAAGAAACAACGTAAACTTAATTTCAATCGGTAACGGAACAGCCTCAAAGGAAAGCGAAATATTTATTTCCGGCCTTTTAAAAGAAATTGACCGAAAAGTATTTTACATTATGACAAACGAGGCAGGTGCGTCGGTTTACAGTGCGTCAAAGCTTGCAACCGAAGAATTTCCGCAGTATGACGTTGCACTCAGAAGTGCCGTTTCAATAGCAAGACGTGTGCAAGACCCGCTTGCAGAGCTTGTAAAAATTGACCCTAAGTCAATCGGCGTCGGACAATATCAGCACGATATGAACCAAAAGCGACTTGGTGAGGCACTCGGAGGAGTGGTTGAAAATTGTGTAAACAGTGTCGGTGTCGATCTTAACACCGCCTCTCCGTCACTGCTTTCATATGTTGCCGGAATTAACAAAACCGTTTCAAAAAACATAATCACATATCGCGAAGAAAACGGTAAATTCAATACAAGAAAAGAACTTTTGAAAGTGCCAAAACTCGGTGCAAAAGCATTTGAGCAGTGCGCAGGTTTCTTGCGTATAACAGACGGTGACAACGTCCTTGACAACACCTCCGTCCACCCTGAAAGCTACAAAGCCGCCGCGCAGCTGCTTAAACATATGGGATATACCGAACAAGACGTTCAAGACGGCACTGTTGCGGATTTAAAGCAACGTCTGTCGAAAGAAAATACACATAAATTAGCCGAAGAACTCGGAATAGGTGAAATCACTTTAAAAGACATTGCCGACAGTATTATAAAGAAAGGTCGCGACCCGCGCGAAGAATTGCCGCAACCCGTTTTAAGAAGCGACATTCTCTCAATGGAGGACTTAAAACCGGATATGGTACTGACGGGAACGGTGAGAAACGTTATAGATTTCGGTGCATTTGTCGATATAGGTGTTCATCAAGACGGACTTGTACACATATCGCAAATATGCGACCGATACATCAAGCACCCAACCGACGTACTTTCAGTCGGTGACGTTGTGAAAGTTCGTGTACTTGAAGTTGACGTACCGAAAAAACGTATTTCACTTACTATGAAGGAGGTATGATTATGAACAACATTGCTTTTCCTAAACTCGGCATTTCTCTAAACATTTCACCTGTCGCATTTTCAATAGGTTCAAAGCCCATTTATTGGTATGCACTTATCATTCTTTCAGGTTTTCTTTTGGGATTGTTTTTCGTTTATAAAACCTGCGAAAAGCGTGGTGTGAAAAAAGATAACGTATGGGATATCGCCTTGCTCGGACTTATTTTCGGAATAATCGGCGCAAGAATATATTATGTGCTTTTCGCACTCGATGAATTCGACTCGTTAGCCGATATGTTTAAAGTCTGGAACGGCGGACTTGCTATTTACGGCGGTATTATCGGTGCGATAATCTCAACCGTTATATACTGCAAAGTTAAAAAGCTGAATATCGCCAAAGTCTTTGACGTATGTGCACCCGGTCTTTTTATCGGTCAAGCAATCGGACGTTTCGGAAACTTTGTAAACGTTGAAGTGTACGGCGGTGAAACAAACAGCCTTTTCGGTATGTCCATAAACGGCGCAACACCTGTTCACCCATTATTTTTATATGAATCGATATGGAATGTTATCGGACTTGTGATACTTCTTCTGATTCGTGACAAGAAAAAGAATGACGGGCAGGTATTTTGTTTCTATATTTTCTGGTATTCATTCGGCAGACTGTTCCTTGAAGGTATGAGAAATCCGAATTATATATTATATGTAATTCCAAATGTTCTCGGCATTTCTCAGCTTGTTGCAATACTGTTTATGATTGCCGCTGTGTCAGCTTTTGTCGTTTTACAGGTTAAAGCGAAGAAAGAGAGCGAAATGTAAACGATTGTGTCATTTTCTGCAACACGAAAGTTGCTCCTTTTACACCACAATATATTGACAAGTTTTATCATATATTGTAAAATAAATACAACAAACAGTGGTTTACATATAACCGTGCAATCGAAAGGAGCATACATAAATGAACAACATTAAACAACTGAAAACAGATTTTGATAATCTTATAATTGAAAAAAATTATTGTCTTTCCGACCCCGAAGTCGTATCAAAAGCAATAGAACTCGAAAACATACTGAATAACACATTAAAAAAATCGCAGACCTTATAGTCTGCGATTTTTGTTTTTAAATTTGTTATTGAGCATTTTCGCAAAGTGCTGTCATACTGCCAAGCGAATTCCACATAAATACTTTCAAATTATTTTCTTTGATACTGTTTTCAAAAACAATTTCACTGTTCAAATATTTGCCTTTTTCAACATTGGCAACAGGAACTGTCTTGATTTCAACAAGTTTACCGTCCTTGTCATACAATGCACCTATCAATGAAATGTCATCAACATCTTCATCAACAACCGCATATGTTACCGTAGCAGTCTTATCGTCTTTTCCGCTTACTTTCACTTCTGAAAATTCAAGAGGTTCTTCACCTTGAACAAATTGTGACACTTTAATTCTGTCGATACCGTTCGGAACAGCCCAGTTAGGTGCCGCACCGGCGCGAGTAAATCCGAATTTAACAGCATTTGCCGCATTTTCTGTAGTATAATCGCCTACTTTCGTTCCGTCAAACCAAAGTGATGCTACACCTGTAGCAGTATTAACCGTCACTTTAACATTCTTAGTGTATGTTTGATTTGCACCGTTGAATATGCTGTCATTTGTGCCGTCACTGTCACTGTCAAGCCATGTTGCTCCTCCGTCTGTGCTTAGGAACACCTTATATCCGTTTGTCCAACCAAGACGGATATTACCGATTTGAAGATATTCAAAGTTACCATCTCTGCCTACTGCACTTCCGAAATACCAATCAACATCATAAGTTACAATAGCATTATCTTTCACGGCAAAAGTCTTTTCTGCACTGTATTCAGCACCCGGCTTTTCAGGATTGTATAAAATACGGTTATTGTCACTGTCTAAAGTAAGTGTCGCCGTATCTGTGCCTGTCTGTGTCCAATCTGTTATATCACTGTCAGTAAACTTACTATCTCCGCCTTTGTTATAAAGTTCTTCTGTCGCACCGGAAACAGTTGTTGATTTACTGTATGAAAGATTTTCAATTTTCGGCGAAGCCGTCAAGGTAGCTGAATCATAATCTTCCATTTTTTGTGTATACAAACTTAATGTCTTGAATTTAGCACCCTTTAGTGCAAATGTTCTTTGCATTACGCCGTCATCATTTGCCCATGTTTTGTCTGTACCTGTAACCTTTACAGTACAATTATCATTATCATAATCCAATGTGACTTTTACTTTCCAACGCTTTGAACTACCTTTAATATTACCCTCAACGTTACCGCTGTTTGACCAACCCGAACCTGATGCGGTTACAACAGCTGCCGCAGAATCGGCAGAAGTTTGTGCCATCAAGTCTTGAGCCTTTGTGGTATACGGCTGATATATAGTTACAATATTGTTACCCTCACTGTCAAGAAGTTTCATTCCCATTGTATATTCATGTCCTGTCCAGTTCCAATTTGAACCGTCAACCATTACACCGCCTGTTGTAAGTCTGTATTCAAGCTCAACCTTACCGCTGTCATAAACTTCAAAATCTTTATGTGCCTCCGCACCGTCAGACGCACCTGTTTGCGAAATCATTGCACTGTTGGCACTTCCTGTAAATGCAGTATTTGCATCAGTATTTTCCGATACAAACTCATTGTTACCCGTTGCGTCAACTACATCTATCGGTTTAACTCTTACCACACACTTTGCGGTATATCCGCCGTCTGTTGTAGTCGCGGTTACAACCGTTCTACCGTAGCTTTTACCTGTGATTGTACCGTTGTCCGAAACTGTTGCGATTTCAGGATTTTCCGATGTCCATTCTACAGACTTATCCGTAGCGTCATCAGGCATTACCGTTGCGGTAATTTGTTTTTTGTAACCCATTCCCAAATCAATTAGTTTTTCTGAAATTCTTATGCCCGTAACTGCATTTTGCATAACAGTCACTTCACAAGTATCTGTAAAGTTGCCGTCTTTGGTTGTTGCCGTTATAGTTGCAGTTCCGGCTGAAATACCTTTCACAACACCGTTTGTAACAGTTGCCACGTTTGTATCGGACGAAGTCCAAGTTATACCCTTTCTTGTCGCATTTTCAGGTGTGATAATCGCATTGATTGTTTCTGTCTTGCCTTTTTCAACTTCTATTGACTTTTTCTCCAAAGTCATTCCCGTAACCGCTACTTGCTCCGGTGCCGAATATGTCACCTTTGTATAAGGTACTGCCGGTGCAAGATAGTTAAGTGTATTGCCGCTTTCGTCTGTTGCAAGTGCCACAGAACCTATATAATAGCTTGCGTGTGTCGGTTGGTTATATCCGACATTCTGCCACGCTACCGACAATCTGTATTGGCAGTCGTGCATTAATGTTGTAATTCTGTAATCTGTAGGTATTGTAGAGGTATATATTCTCAAATATGCCTGATCCGTTGCTGAACCTTTGTTTACCGGCATTATAATTTCTTCACGCCAGTCGCCCCAAATATCGGCAACAAGCGAAGGATTTCTCTTTGAGTAGTTGTTTGTAGAACCGCCTGTAAGTGTGTATCCGTCTAACGGACCGTAAAATCTCTTTGTTGTACCTGTTGCGGCATAATATTTTTGGATAATGTTTGCGTCAAGCAACTCACGGCTTAAATCGCCGTCCCAATATACAAGGAAATTATCAAAGGTACCGCTTCCCGCACCCGCCGGTTTTGCGGCTATATCATTACCGTTAAAATCATGTGCATTTGTCAATCCACTACTCCAACCTATTGCCATAGCGTTAGGATGTGTCTTTGCATAGCTGTCGTCTATATTATCCATAACACCACGTCCGTTATCGCCTATTGTTACAATTTTTCCACTGCTCCAAAAATGTTTACCTGTACTTGCAACTCTAAGATCTTCGGCATACTTCTTGAACTGTTCCTCTTTAACCGAGAACACTTCTTGAACACCGTCATTGTTAAAGTCACTCATATGCATTGCGTCGCCGTGTCCAAGCCCTGTGTTGCCAAGAACTGTTTTACCGTCATCATCAAGCGCGGCACTTCCGTAAACAATCTCGTCTTTACCGTCATTATCAATATCGCCGACAGAAAGATTATGGTTACCTTGTCCGTACAAAGTCGTTGAGCTTTCACTCTTCTTACCTTTATGTTCCCACTGCATTGTAAGTTTAGTACCGTCCCATGTATATGCACGAATTACAGAGTCGTGATAATAACCTCTGCACATAACGATACTCGGATGAATACCGTCAAGATAAGCCACTGCCGCAAGGTATCTTTCACTTCTGTTATACTTTGCCCCGCTGTCGCCCCAATATTGATTTTCTGCCGCATCATACGGAATATAGTCCGTTGTATAAAGTGCGGCACCTGTTTCGCCGTCAAATATGGTTAAATACTGCGTAAACGGATTTTTACCCTTTAATCTTCCGCTTGTGCCTATATATGATTTTGTATTGTCGGTATTTCTGATTTCGTCAGTATCACCGACTTCCGTAACGTAATGACCTGTGCCGTCAACCGTACCGGGTGCTGTTTTCATTGCCACTTCTGACTTTCCGTCACCGTCAAAGTCATACACCAAAAATTGCGTATAGTGTGCACCTGATGTAACATTTTTACCCAAATCAATACGCCACATATAACCGTCATTGTTCGGATCAATCTTATATGCGTCAATATATGCATTACCTGTAAAATCCGCACCGGCACTGTCTTTTGAGTCTGTCGGGTCCCACTTTAATACAATTTCATAATTGCCGTCACCGTCAAGATCGCCGACAGACGCGTCATTCGCACCGCCTTCGTGTTTTTTGTCAACAGTGTAATAATTTGAAATCTTGCCGTCACCCATTCTTTCTACCGGATCAGGACGTGAAATAGGAATATCTACATATGTAAATGAATTTTTCTCACTGTTTCCATTTCCGACCTCATTTGACTTTGCACAGTTGTTGTTTGAAGTAGGTGTAACTTCAGTTTCCTTAGACGCGTCCTCACCCGCTTTTACAACCTTGTATTTATCTGATGCAGTACCCGATGTATCAATCCAATTTGTAGCGTCATGTACACCTGTTGTATGTATTTTTGTACCGTTTTTATAAATATCGAATGCTTGATTTTCAAGGCTTTCGTCACCAAGCAATCTCCAACTCAAATATACACCGTTAACTGCCTGACCTCGTGTATCTGCCGTTGTCTTAACAGCAATCAATCCACGATTAAGCTTTTCCATTTGACGTGTGTTTGTTTGATATTGCGGAGTTTTAACTTCCGCGGCGTTTGCCGGTAAGGCAAAACTGCTCATTGTGGCGGTCATTGCAACTGCAACCGCCGCACTTATCACTTTTCTGTTCATTATTAAATCTCTCCCTCAAAAATAATTATAATAATATTTTATAACTTTTTTCGAAATTTCTCAATATAAAAAACAGTCATATTATTTTTAAAGTCACAAATTTTTGCATTGTTTTTTGTGCAATTTCACCTATTTTCTATTTCAACACCTGTATAATATGTTTTTAAAATTTCCTTATATGTCTTTCCCTGCCTCGCAAGGTAATCTGCACCATACTGGCTCATACCGACGCCGTGACCGAACCCTTTTACGCTCATTTTTATATCGCCGTTTTCTTGCGATATTTCAACATTTGTGGAACGCAGTGAAAATATATTTCTAAATTCTGTTCCTTTTATATTTACTCCGCCTACATCAAGTGTTACAATACCGCCTGCATTTGAGCGGTTAATGTTCGATACAAGTCCATTATTCCAATCCACACCGTCAATTTTTTCTTCCGCAATATTTTTAAATTCCTGTTCACTCAATGTCAATTCACTGTGATACTTCGGCGATTCTTCATCTCCCGTACTTGCAACACTTTGCAAATACGGCACGTCCGCCCCCCAAACGTCAACTGCCGATTCCGTTATCCCCGACGAAGTTGAATGAAATACCGCCGATATTATTTCATCGTTGTATGTCATTATCTGTCCTGTAGTTTCGTCAACCGCTGTGCTTATTTTGTTCCAATTTTCATCGGCACCGGCACCCCAGCTTTCTCTCCGCTTATCCTCCGAAATATACGCCTGACAGTGCGTTGAATCGGTGCATATCACCGCACCGTTGTGACTTTCGGCAATGTTGCCTTTGTCTTTTTCGGCAATATGTGAGTACAGATATGTTCTTGCCGCAACGGCTTGTGCCTTTAATGCCTCTTCCTCAAAATCGGCAGGCATTTCCGCCGCCACCACGCATTTTAAATATTCATTAATATCCATATCTTTAACACAATCTTCTTCCGACACATACACACTTACCGTTCCGCTCTCAATCGGACTTTGTCCTTCTCCACTGCCACCGATTAACCAAACTATCGCAAGCGGCAAAAGCAACGTAATAAAAATGATTATAACAACTACTAAAAGTATTTTTTTCACACCCAAATCCCCTTTTTAGTTTATGTATATGGAAGCAGGCACAAAAAAAGAACTTCCCGTTCGGGAAGTTCTTTTTAGTTAATTAGTCTTGATTTGCGTTTGCCAAATCAGCACTAATAATTTCATATAGAGATTTTACGATACCTTTCGCATCTGCACCGTCACCGTAGCCCTTAATCATAAGTTCAGCGGCGATTGTACCGTTCGAATAGTGGTTATGGTCACCAAAACACTTAATAATCGCTTGTGCCGCAGCATCCTTTGATTCATAACCGTTTGTAGCATAATCATTTACATATGCGTTAAATGCAGCGTCTGCCATCTTACCGATGTCAACAAAACCAACTATATTCGCATCATAATTTTCACCGTCTGCTGTTGTTCTTTCTGTATAAATGTTACGAACAATAACATCACATTCATCTCTACGATATGAATCAAAAGTATTTGTTGATGAGTTGTATCCACTCGCATAAGCGCCTACTGCACCGTGAGGCGAATATGAGTTAAGAATTATCTTTGCACCCATAGCTTCACAAGCATCAATATAGTAGTTAAAGCTTGCTTCAAAAGCTGAACCCATACCATTAGTACCCATATCACCAATCATTACATAGTCACCAGGTCTAATATTAACCAAAACTCTGTCAATAAATTCTCCACCTGTGTAGTATGTTGATAGATTCTTACCTCCTCTACCATTGTTAGAGAATGTTGCAATGTCAGGAAGCTGCGAATATGTAGCATAATCTCTTGCCATTACATACGCCCATGAACCGTTGTTTGCGATTGTTGAGTCACCTACTGTATAGATATGTGGTTTTACGCCTGCTGTCTTATCAGTAGTCTTTTCAATTACGATTGATGCAACCTGTGCTGATTGTGTAAATGATAAATCAAGTACATCATCAATTACAGGAACTGCATATGTCGCACTTGTTAACTTATCGTTTGTACGTTCTACACCTGTTAGGTCAGCATTTACTTTTTCCGAAGCAAGCTTACCCTTGTAAGTAATAGTTACATTATAAACTTTCTTAGGAGTAACCTTTGTCTTAAATATAAAGTCACCTGCAAGATAATCGCTGTCAGCACTTTCTAGACTTGCTTCACCGCCTATTGTCGGTGTACCGCCCTCAATACCGTATCCTGTTGCTTCTGAATATGATGTTGTAGGTGTTACGGCTGTATAGCCTTCCATAAGTGCGTCTTCACCGTCACCGCCGAAGTCGAATGCAAGACCGTGAATTGTTACTTTTACAGCCTTTGTGATTGTTTCATCACTTCTGTTTGTACTTGTTGCACGAATGTAAAGTGTTGTTGCAGAAGCAGCTGATGAAACTGAAAGTTCACCCTTAGCAGCGTCAAATGTCACACCTGTCGGCATTGTTGTAAGTGGGTTTGTGTTATTCTTGTCATATACGGCATATGTAACTGTTTTACCAGGAATGTCCATAGGTGTCTTATCTGTTGAAGATGTAGGACCTACAACCTTAGCCGCATATGTATACTTATCTGTTACACCCTCTGTTAGAGGAATTGAAATACTTGATGTTGACTGTGTAAATTGAACACTGTCTTGTGAACTTGTCAAGTTTACATTTACAGTCTTTGTAACTCCGCCGATTGTAACCTTAATCGGAAGTGTACCTGCCGGTGCATCGGCTTTTACTGTAAGAATTGCCTTATGTGAATCTGTTGTATCAGGTGTAATTGCAACGCTTGATGTATCTGTAACGCTTTCATCAAATGCCCATGTTGCTTCACCAATCATATCATAACCTTCAGTTGAAAGTGCTTTTGCAGTAAGAGTTGTTGTTACATCACTTTCACCTGCTTCCGGAATTGAAATAGTTTCGTCTGCAACAGTTGTTGTAAACTTAGTTCCGTCAATTTCCGGTGTATACATCTTTACGTTGTTAAAGTCTAATTCGCCTTGTGAATTATCAGGTGTTCTGTAGCATAGATATACAGGAGCTGTTGCACCTGCGTTTACAAATGCAGTTACATCTGATTCACCAAGTAATGTACCCTCAGCATCATAAACCTTTGCAAAGCATAGCTTTGAAGTTACGTCTGCCGAAAGAACTATCTTATACCATGTACCCGGAACAGCGTCACAAATCTTTTCGCCGCCGTTTAGGTTAAATTCAGTACCTGTGAAATTAAAGCTGATTGCTGTTGCATTAGCTGACCAAGTTACAGGATTATCTTGCTTAAACAAGATTGATGAGTTATTATTATAGAACTTAACATCTTGAGTAATAATAACCTGACCTGTAGGAGCATTGTCAAGCTTATTTACTGCAAAGCTTGAACTGTTTGTACCTGTTGATTTTAGCTTCAAGAACTTCTTATTTGTTGTCGAATCCTTAGCAAGATACAGACCTCTACCTGTATTACCGCCGTAAGCAGCCCAGTCACCTGTAACTACTTCTGTTGCACTCTTATTATCTGCTGATGTTACAGCTTTGTATCCTACCATATCATCCGAATACCAATCAAAGTTTGTAACATATCCTGGTTTCGGAAGAAGAACACCTGATTCGGCAGTTTTTGTAGGTACGATTGCCATAGGCTTTGAAATTGTTATTGTTTTACCGTTATATGTAACAGTTGCTTTTACTTGTCCGTAGAAGTTGAATGCCTGACTCTTTAATGCAAAGTTTACACTTGTTGGATTTTCTGCATCTTTAATAACCTCAGCATATGAATCACAATATCCATTTCCAGTTGGATCATCTGAAGTTACAGCACTCTGTCCATCTGCAGCCTTAGAGGCAATATGTCTGAAACCGTCAAATTCCCAATCTACTTTAAGGTCTGTAACTCTTGAATCAGGATTTGCCACAAGGTCTGTTCCTATTTCACCGATAAGTTTTACAGAAATCACATTGTTTGCAGCTGTATTTTCATCAGCACCTGCTGTAGGAATACCGTTTTCAGGGAATGAAGAAAATTCTACTGATTGAAGAGGTTCGATATACGCAGGGTCCTTATGATAAACTGCAGTATATGTAGTATCAGCTGTTACCTTAGCTGCAAGAACTTGTTCTGTTGTAAATAGATTTTCTGTATCTCCGTCTTTGCTCCAACCGTCAAACAAGTAACCTGTCTTTGCAACATCAGGAACTTTTGTTACACTTCCATCTTTCTTTACTGATGTTATAGTATTCTTACCGTCAACAGTGAATGTAACATTGTAATAAGTATCTGTAATATCATCAGATAAAACTTTACGAACTATTACATTATCCATACCAATCGCACCTTGTGATGCACTTGGAGCACCAAGGAATAGTTGTGAAAGTTTTGTAGCAGTAGTTCCTTCACTCATAGGCACTTGAGCTGTTTCAAAGAATGTTGTACTTCCGTCAAGTGAGGTTATTGTAAGAATAACTGCTTTTGATTCAAAATTCATTACTGCTTTTACATGTGCCCATTGATCATTTTTAAAATCATGAGTTTTTGCAGTTGCATTAGCAAGAGAATCTCCTGAATCATTTATGATAAAGTCGCCACCATCGGTAGATGCTTGGTTAAACTTCAAAATAGGTGCTGTACCTGCCGGCTTTTTGCTCGGATCATAAATATCATTACCTATCGGTGTATTTGAATCACCTATCAAAACAAGTTGATTTGTTCCTGAGCCTGCATGGAACTTGAAGTCAAACTCAACAACGGCTTGATTGTCAACCATAGTACCGGCTTCCTCAGGAAGAATACAGTATGCTGTTCTTTGACCTTTTCTTGCAGTCATAGTGTTATTATATAATATGTACTTATTAATTTCTGAATTCGAATCATTTGCTACTGATAATCCTGCAAAATAATACTGAGATGCCCATTTTTCGATTTCTTTTGTTGTACCTTCTGCTGTATTTATATATGTTTTTGAGCTGTCTTCAAAATCAAGCTTATAATATATTGCAGACGGATCTATTGTCGGCTTAACTGTCGGTGTTGCAGTAGGCTCAGCCGTCGGTGTTGTTTCCGGCTGGCTTGTAGGTGCAGTCGGCTTTACAGTAGGTGCCGGATCAACAGTACCTTCAACACTTGTTGTTGCAAATAAAGGTGTCATTGTCTTTATATCATCCCAAACCATAATTTTAGCCGCTTTACCTTGTAAATCGTAAGGAACTTCACCGCTACCGTTTTCAAGTGTAACATTTTCCTTTAGTTCTACGCCTGCTAAAGTTTTGTTATCGTAATACTTTGAAATTACGATTGTTACTTTGTCAGCTTTAGCATTTGTAATTTTGATTTTTTGGTCTTCGTAAACAACGCCTGTTGCCTCCGGAGTTGCAGCTGTAGCGGGTTTGTCTGTAGACTCAACTTCAGTTGTCGCTGTTGCAACAGGTTCACCTGTTGTCGTAACTCCAGCCGTTGTACTCGGTGAAACAGTCGCAGTAACTTCTTCACCGGAATTTTGTTCGCCCTCTGCACTTGCTGATAAAGGCAATGCAGTGAACGCACTTGCAATCATTGATACAGAAAGTATCGCAGACAGCAATTTTTTTCTTTTCTCCATTTTCTTTTCTCCTCTCTCTCTTAGCTTGATGATCGCTAATCATTAATAACATAATTATACTATAACAATTAAATTTTGTACAGTCCTTTTTTACAATTTCACTAAAATTTTTATCTGAAAAATATTTTTATAAAAATTTTTCAAAAAAAGTGTTGACAAATGTATGTGTATCTGATATAATTCATTATGTTGTTTGCAGATGTGGCGGAATTGGCAGACGCGCTAGACTTAGGATCTAGTGTCACCGACGTGGGGGTTCAAGTCCCTTCATCTGCACCAAAATTTATAAACCGTATAAATGCTTGAATATCAAGTGTTTATGCGGTTTTTTAGTGCTTGCGAGAAGAAAATCAACGTGATAAAAAGTGATAAAATGTGATTGATGTCACTTTGCTATCAGAAAAAAACAATGAAATTTTATCGTCAGACATTTTAGGGTCAAACACATAAAAGCCACCCTTATCCGTTCCGTGATACACCACTTTAGGGGTGCCGTCCTCATTTACAACTTTACTTGCTTTACTCGGGTTATTTTCCCAATCTCCAAACCAATTTTTAAAATTATCGGATTTAATCTGCACATTATCAGTATTATTTTCGACCGTGTCAAGACTACCGTTGTTTAAGCTCTTTAATGAGAATTTTCCTCGTGTTCCTCCTTTTTTCGAGTTTCTTCTACCATTCTCATATACTCTCTGAATCTCCGCCTGTGTTCCTTCATTCTTCGACATAAAGCCGTCAATTCTTCTTTTGTCAGCTTTCTTTCTGTACTGTCTGATAAGTTCTCGTGTTTCTCTTTCTGTAAGTCCGTTTCTTGATATTTCACGTCTTATCCCCTCACTTTCTGCAAAATTTCTAATCTTTTCAATTCCGAATTGTTTAAGCTTTTCCCAAGTTTCATCTGTAGTAATCATTTTTTCGGACATATCCTGTCCTGTGGTCATTGCATAATATCCAATAACTTTACCGCCGTTATCCTCTATAAATCCTTCAAGCCCTTTAATGAGATTTCCCCTTCAATTTGCTGATTTTCATTGCTTTGGATAGCAGTTCTTCTTGTGTTGCTTTTTCGTGACTTATCATATAGTCTATCATCATTTCTGTTTGAAATGCTTTCTGTGTCATCAACATTATTACTATTATACACTCCTCGTCCACTCTGAATATCTTCAATCCACGCAGTAAATCCTTTTGTGCTTGTGTCAATTTTTTTTGTTTCTTCATTATATAATTCCTCCCTTAGATTATCAATAAAATCTTCATTACCATCAATTTCAATCTGCATTAGGACCTTAAAATCTGTTTTGCTATTGTTTCTCCATATATAAAAATTATTTCCGATTTCTTTGTAATCTAATGTTTTTAATTTATTTGCTCTGTTGTTTGCCGATATAACATATTCATCAAGTTGTTTTTTTGCGATAAGGTATATCTATATCATCATTATATCTTATACCCATATCTTCGTCAATATTTGCATCACCATATTCGTTGCTTTTGCTATTTTCCCAAAATACAATGTCTGCATTGAGATTAGGTTTCATGCTTTCAGGGAATGTATTAAGCCGTTCTTCTTTGCTCATACTTTGTCTTGCCTTAACATCGTCAGCCTCGATTTCTCCTGCGCTTCGGTTTCTGTTTTCGTTATCGGAACTTTCACCGACTGCAAATCCCTCTCTTACTTGTATTGCGTGCTGAACTTCGTGAATGAGTGATTTTAATTTCTCTTGTATATGTCATGCCATTATCTTTAACAGGTACTCCCGAATTTTGATATGCCGTTATAACAAAAGAAGAACAATCATAATGCGGTCTCCATCTCACCGATTAACTGTAACCGTGACTGTCATCATTTGCACTATCTGTCGCCCATTGAACTGCATTATCAATTACCCTATATAAACCTCCTTTTCGACATACAAAAAAGTACATCGAATTTCGATGTACTTTTTAAGCCTTATTTGAAATTTTTAATTTGTCTTTTGAGTAATTATATATCCGTTTGCGTTATCTGTCGGAACAAGGCGGAACGTGACATTTCCGAAATCAGTTCCTGTTGAATCGGTATTTTTAAATACTACGTCCATTCCGTCACCGACATTTTCGGCACTTATAAATTCATATCTGCCGTCTCCGCGATTTGAAACACTGATTTTATAATTACCGTTTTCATATAAAACACTGCCGTTATCGGTTGGGTGATATTCGGGCATATCTGCACCGAAAAGCAATTTATAAGTATCTCTTACGGAATTTTCGGACCATTCAAAATATCCGTTTTTATATTGAGCAGACGTATCCGCACCGTAACCTTCTGTGTAATAATAGAAGATAAAACTTCTTACAAAATCTTCACTTTGTAAATCGTTCTGTGTAAAATACGGTATTACATAACCTTGCTCCGCAAGAAACGATTTTGCATTATCGTCTAAAACAAAAGCCTTTTTTAGTCGCCAAAACAACCTGCGTCCATTATACGCAATCTTCCGTCAAGCCACTTTTCATATATCGCATTCTTCACCGTATCACGGTCAAAAAAGCACCGTTTCATAGGTGCTAAGGCGGGGTAAACCTCGTATATTCACTTATCCCACTCTCCTTTTTCGTATCAAAAAAGCACGCCCTAAGACGTGCTTTAATTCTTATCTTCAATTATCTCCGTTACTAAAAAACAAAGCTTCTGCTTCTGCATATTTTCTTTTAAACAGCTCTTGTTGTTTTTGATATGCTTTAACTGCCTCGTCTGGTGCATCAGGACTTAAAGCCGGTGTTTTTGTATAATCATAGTACGGTGCATATATTTTTTCCAAATTTTTTTCTTCTTCCGTCTTTATTAATCTCATCGCATTATTCCCCCTTCTATCCATTTCTGCACCCTATACTCTGTATATGTTTCGTCATACTCAGTAGCGTCCAATGTTCCTATCGCATACGAACTTACATTAATATTATATCCTTTCTCAATTTCTCTGTCAAGTTTCTTCTTACAATATTTACACAAATATCCTATATAATTTTGTTTATATATCCTTTGTCAATAAGTTTCACAACAATTTTTCCTTGCGATTGTTCCCATTTCGTCACTTTCGCAATCTTTCTCTATCTTGCCGTGAATTTCACCTCGTTTTTGTTACTTAACAGGAATGTCCTTATTTTGTAGATTATTCATCAACTTTTTTATAATTCTAAAGCAAAGTTGACAAATAGTCTACATTATGATATATTAATAATGACAATAAATGTTTAGACAGGAAGTGATATTTTATGGAATTATATAAGAGAATAAAAGCACGCAGAGAAGAACTCGGAATGTCACAAGAAGAACTTGCAACTAAGTTAGGTTATAAATCCCGTTCAACTATAAATAAAATTGAAATGGGCAAAAATGATATAACTCAATCAAAAATCATAGCTTTTGCCAATGCACTTCAAACAACTCCAAGCTACTTAATGGGACTGGACGAACACGAAACGGAAATATATACAGATGATAAATTTCCAAATCCGAATATAACAGAGGACTACACAACATTCCCCGTTATAGGTGACATAGCGAAAGGATATAATCATATCGCTATTGAATCATGGGACGGAGATAAAGTCGATATTCCTAATTCATATTTAAAAGGACATACTCCGAAAGATTTCTTTGTACTGTGCATTAAGGGTGACAGTATGTATCCTCAATATCAAGACGGCGATAAAGTATTAATCTTACGTCAAAGCACCGTTAATTATAGTGGTGATGTCGGAGCAGTGATATACAATGACGAAATATCAACATTAAAAAAAATCGAGTTTGTAGAAGATGAAGATTGGTTGAGGTTAGTTCCTGTCAATCCGAATGTTCCGCCAATATTAATTGCGGGTGAAGAATTAAAGCACTGCCGAATAATAGGTGTTCCTAAATTGTTGATTAGAGAAATGTAAGTTTAATTTGAAAGGTATGCCCGCCTAACTGCAAAAATATAGCTATTAAGGAAAAACTTTAATGACGTTGTTGACGCTATAACCGATTGACGTTGAACAATATCTAAATTACTTTGTCAGCTGAGATTATTCCTCTGACTATTAGGAGAAAACAATGCAAAATAAAACAAAACTATTTAAAACAGCAATATGTATTATAACCACGTTAATATTAATTTTCGGGACTATTCCCTGTGGTGCGGTTTTATCGGACGAATCAAACGCACCAACTTTCACAAATCTTGTTGTATTTATGAAATTTTCTGACGAGGACGAATTTATCAACAACACTTATGCCGACACAACTGTCCGCAACATTTTAGACAATACATATAATAAAAGTGTATATAATGTCGCTGACTATTTCAAAACAGTAAGCGGCGGGAAAATGAATATGCAAACGCTTTATCTTTTTGACAACAACAATTCGCTCACACTTTCAAAGCCACGCGGTTATTATGCCGAAAAAGATGACCAAAACCCTTACGGTTACGAGAGCGGAGAAGAAAATTCCAGAATGTATGAACTACAGACTGATTGGGCGAATACAATTTCAAACGCAATCACGAACGGAAACAAACCAAAAGATATAGAAGAAAATCAATATAATTTTGCCGATCTTGACCGAAACCGTGACGGAAAAATTGATTTAATTACTGTGATTTACAAAAATACAACGCAAAATATTTCGGTTGGTTGGAATTCACCTCTTTGGGACTATCACTCATATTCAAATATGATTTCAGTGCAAGAAGGAGTTAATACTTATCAGAGCGGAGAATATTTACAGCTAACGTGCAACTACGAAAACGTAAACGGACTTGTGCTTTATCGCGGTGAGGATAATCTGCCTATTTTACCGACAGGTAAAATATGTCACGAAACCATGCACGCACTTGGCTTGAAAGACTTGTACCGCTCCAACCAAACAAGCGCGGTGTATTATATGTCACTGATGGCAAAACATCTAACCCCTATCGGACAGTATATTTCCGTTAAAGAACGCGAATCGCTCGGTTGGCTTGACAATAATCAAATTAAAACCATTGATAAAAACGGTACATACACACTCTACCCTGCCTCAGCTCAAAATGAAGTTGTTGCATATAAACGAGATTTGCCGAACGGAAAAACTCTTTATTTGGAATATCGTCAATTCGATGACAATGGTAACAAATATGATACAAAAAACAAGAAACTCTATTCGTGCAATACCGGTGACTTGATAAAAGGTGTAACACTTAAGAGCGGACTGATTTGCTATCTTGCTAACACAGGTGTACGTTTTCCCTCAAATATAAACACTACAGGCGCTAACTGGAATATGCAGGTCGTTTCTAACGGTCAATACTCAACTATGTCAGATTGTGCAGTCGGTGACGGCGAAGAACTTTATATTGGTAACGACATATTTGTTTATGTAACAAATATGTCAGCAGATAAATTAGAGTTTGAAATTAGCGGAATTGCAGAAACAACCCCTACTCCGACTTTGACTCCGAGTCCTATTCCGAGTCATACTCCTACTGCGACTCCACGTCCTACTCATACAACGAGTCCGACAGCTACTCCGACAATAACTCCGACCACGAGTCCGACAGCTACTCCACATCCGACCCCGACAATAACTCCGACAGCGAGTCCGACGGCTACTCCACATCCGACCCCGACAATAACTCCGACAGCAACGACTACTGCAACTCCAAAACCTACATTAAATCCTACTGCAACTCCGACAGCGAGTCCGACACTAAGTCCGACTTCTACCCCAAAACCAACACCACGTCCGACTGCGACTACAAATCCGACAATAACTCCTGCAACAAGCCCAACTGCTACAACGTGTCCTACAGCAAGTCCTACACATGATATTAACTGCAACATTGAAGGCAACAATATATCTGTTAAACTCACAAACAGCACTTCAGGCGGAATTATCTTAATTTCTGAATTTCATTCGGACGGCAGATTATTACGTTGTACTATCAATTCACCACAAGAAAATATAAGTGTTCCGCTGCTTTCTGCAACCAATACTGTAAAAGTTATGTGGTGGAATTCTCTAAGCAATCTTGTTCCAATCACTGACTCAAAAACGGTAACGAAATAGTCCAATATATCGCCCCTACATCCACTGTTGACAATCAATACAATATTTGCTGCCGATAGAAGATGTAGTGGGTGGGACGTTTTGGACGTGTCAGGCGTGGTTACACTGTTTGTAGCAGTCGCTTCTCAACAATCTACATCTTCTTTTTATTGACAGCATTATTTTTATATTATATAATACCAACAGAACCGGAGGCATATACGGACTTTGATGGTGAAATATCACCATCTGCCCGCGCCAAAGGTTCTTTTTTGCACACAAAAACGGAGCAAAAATGCTCCGTTTATCTTCTAAATGTATCTTTTATTTTTTTAACCAACCCCACACATCTGCCGTTACGCAGCTCGTCCATAAATTCGGCTTGTTTTTCCACATACCAAAGTTTTGACGAATCCATACCCTTAACCGTCTTAACCGTATCCGCAATCATCACAAATGCAATTACACACGTCATAATATGTAACGCCGGTAAACTCACGCTGTCAATTATATCAATCGTCACCGGTGCAATAAGCTTAATAAGTGCAACGGTAAATGTACCGAACGCAATTCCGCCTATAAGGCAAACACGTCCGTTTATATTACCGGGCCAACCTGTATAATCCCACCATCTTTTATGAAACAGCGTTTCCAAAAGCCACGATACAAAATATTCAAGCGAACAGGTAACCACCATTCCCGCAAAAAACAGTATCAAAGGATTTTCAATCCATCCAAGCAATATCAAATCAAGCATTGCTCCCATGCCGTATATAGGGCAAAAGCAAGTGCTTAAAAAGCCGCTGTTTACAAATTTTCTTTGTTGTATGCTGTAATATACCGTTTCATAAGCCCAGCCAATAAAGCTAAATACCGCAAAGCACAAGAAATATTGGCAAAAACTCATCATTTACCCCCCCCTTATTTAAATCATTTGTATCTCCTTATACAATTCAGCATAGTCCCCCGTAATCTTTGTATTTATCTTTCTGTACGCTTCTTTTTTAAATGTTTCATAAAGAGAACAATATTTATCCGCCAAACATACTATCCACCCTTCTCGGCAAGTCGGCGGAATTACAGTAAGCGGGAACATATGCTTTTTTATAATATCGCGTTCTGTATCGGTCAAATCAAAATCTCTGTCAGCATTTCTAAGAGCCGTCATAGGATGAGTAAAACCGTGTATTCTTCTCTCCTTTTCGCCGTCATGCCAATCATATAAGAAATAATCGTGCAGCAATGCTCCTCTTATAAGGTCACGCTTTTTGTACTTTATACCGAAAAACTCGGCAATTTTAATACTGTAATACGCAACCGCAATCGTATGCAAAAGGCACGAAGTGTCACCGTGCTGAGTAAACTTTTCCATACGTCTTAAATGCGATTTTTGTGACAAATTATGCAAACAATACAAAACTGAATTCATTTATTCTACCGCCTTTTTTAATTTACACATAGCCTTCTTTACCTATTATTATAATCACTGACATTTAATATGTCAATATATCTGCCGTCAAATTTATAAAATTTTAATATTACGCAAAAAACAAGCGATTTTCATCGCTTGTTTTCATCTTATTGAGCTATTATTATACGAATTCTGCCACCCAATGTCTGTGCCTTATCGTAATAAGCAGTAAGCTTATAATTTCCGTTTATAGCATCATCAAGTGTTATCTTCATATATGTATTAATATCCGTCTTATGATACACAATTACCTTATCACTGAGCAAATATGTCTGATTATTAATCTTTGCTTCCGTGCGTGTGAGTGTATCTATTCTTGACGAATATGCAGTAAGCTGACGCATACTTTCAATACCTGTTTGGTCCATACTGAATCTGTGCGGTCCTTTTATATTCGTCGAAAATGACGTCATATATGTATTCTGTGTACCGTCAATATCTACAGTATACGAATGTGTTGTTGAATCGATTTTTGTGATTATACCGTACTTGTAGGCGTCACCTGTTACGTCCTTTAAGATAAGTCTGTCGATTTCGCCCGCTTTGTTCTTCGAATAATATGCTATGCTTGACGGGTTTATCGTAACACCGTCAAGACGCTGCGGATAAATTCTTGTGTACATTGCTAAGTCGTCACTTGCAGTTCCGGCAGTGTCAAGAATCTTCACATCGTCTGCAAGGGTATAATCGCCAAATTTATTCTTTTCGGAATTAAACTTACCGCTTACGCTGTCATAACCCTTTGCTCTTGAAAGACTTGCTTTACCGTTTGTAAATGATACATTTACTACAGCACATTTAAGCGAACTGCAATCTGATGAAGTCGCATATTCATTTTCTGTTCCGTCAGGTGTAACAACCTTTGCATAGTAACTTGAATATACCGTATTATCAGGGTTTGTGAAATCTTTTTTGCCTGTTTCCGTAACAAATCCTACTGTTGTGTGTGAAGATGTGCTTTCACTTCCTCCGACAACTCCGGCTGCTTCGCCGTTTCTGCCAAGAAGAAGTGTTACGGTATCACCGTACTTAAATGTTCCGCTTGATGAAAGTGCATTAAATGCGTCTACGCTTTCAACAGAATACTCTTTACCCGAAATTGTAACGCTTGTCGGCGAATCCTTTGTCGGTGACGCTTTTTCGTACACGCCTGTAACTTTATCCGTGTAAGCAAGCACCATATTCAAATCTTTACAATAGTAAATAATATCGTTAAGCTGAATTTCCGACGCGTCAACCTTATTACCGCTTCTCATTACTGTTGTCGAACCGTTTGTATCGAAGTTCGCGATCCAATTTGAATTTGTAACCTTGACCGGTCCTTCCATATTACCCTTTTCATAGCTTACATAATCAACATTACTTCCGTCCATCTTTACATAAAGAATGTCGCCCATTGCCATTTCATTCTTTACAGCACCGTATGTACTCTTATTCTTATCCTTGTAACAAGTTGTGCCGTCTGTTATATCAATCTGTTCAAAACTGCCGTTTTTATAACATATAACAGCGTCTGAAAGAAGTGAATAGATTACATATTTATCAAAGCTGTCCGTACCTGTTTCGCTGTCTTTTGCAACAAGCATTGCATAGTCAACAGAACCGTTTGAATTTTTAAACAGCTTGAATGTATCGCCTTTTTCGGCTTGCATTGCGGCATTTTCGTATGTAAGTGCCTGTGACTTGTAATATGTAGTTGTGTTTGAATTGATGTTATACATATCGCCGTCAAGAATTATATCGGAACCGATTACGTTTGAAACGGTGTATTCTTCAACTTGCTGGTCACGCGGTGTAAATGACACAAAATCTTCATCGTTCTTTACGACAATATCGCCTTTTCTGCCGACATAATCACTGTTGAAATTACCGTCAAATTCAAATGTTCCGGCTGTTGTATAGATTTTATCAGTACCAAGTGAGCTGTCCTCATTGTGTGACGCAATAATCGTAACACCCTCAATAACTTTACTGTCAAACACTGAAGTTATAAGTTTGCTTTGATTATCTTTGATTTTTGTGTCAAGTGTATTGTAAATAAGTCTTGCAACCTGACGTCTTGTAAGTGCCTCGCCTTGCTCGGCATTTACGTTCTTTGTAATTTCAAGACTGTTTGCAAGCCCCATTTGACCGTAAGGCCATGAATCGCCGAAATCCTGTGTTGTGTATCCAAGCACCTTTAATACCATTGTAAGTGCCTCTTCATATGATACCGTATTGTCAGGTCTGAATGTTGAATCAACATATCCCTCCGCGATTCCGGCTGATACAGCGGCCTTTATGTAAGGTGCTGACCAGTGAGTATATGTAACATCTTTAAAAGGTGATACTTTTAAACCTGTTGCTACTGTATCTTTGTAGCTTGATGACGCTACTGCAATTTTCGCAAATTCCGCTCTTGATACATTGTCATCAAGTCTTAAATTTCCGTCATCATCGCCGACCATTATATTAAGTTCCGACAAAAGCGACATAATATCTTCGTCATTGTTCCAGTCTGCCAATGCAGGCAAAGTCGATAATGACATAGCCGCCGCCAAAACAAAAGAAATTATTTTCTTCATAACTTACTTCCTTTCCGTGCAATATTATCGTACATACTATAAAATCAAGAAAACTCAGTCCGAGAGAAAATCATTCGTATCGCTGAGTTATCAATCATAACGTAAAGCATCTATCGGATTTAATTTGGCTGCTTTTTTAGCAGGCATATATCCGAAGAACACACCTATCATCGCCGAAACCGTAAACGATACTATAATAGATGTCGGGGTCGGTAATATATCCATCCCCAAAAGTTTACCTGCCAGTATTGCCAAAAGCGAGCCTACAATAATACCGATTACACCGCCCAAACAACTAAGCATACCCGCCTCAATAACGAATTGAGAAAGTATATCTTTCTGCTTTGCACCAAGCGATTTTCTGATACCTATTTCCCTTGTACGTTCCGTAACCGACACAAGCATAATATTCATAATACCGATACCGGCAACAACAAGCGATATAGCCGCGATTGCGATAAGCATAAGTTCCATTTTATCAAGAATATCGGTTACACTGTCTGCCATAGACTTCATTGACGTTACAGTATAGTAATCACTGTCACCTATATCTTTATCACAAAGTGCTTCCAAAAGCGAAACCGCCTCCTCAACCTTTTCCTGGTCAACCGCATAGACAACATAGCTGCTTACGGTTGATGTACGGTTTGTGTATGACGCCAAAGTGTACGGTATATACACACAGTTATCCGAAGAATTTTCTGTCGAGTCGTCCTGTTCTTCAAGTATTCCGACAACTTCATACGGCGTACCCGTTATTTGAATAGACTTACCGAGTGCGTCACCGCCGAAAACTTCTTTTGCTATATAAGTACCGATAACGCAGACTTTCTGCTTTCTCTCAACGTCAACATATGTAAGCTCACGTCCGTATGTAATATTATACTTTTTCATTCCGAGATAGTATTCGTTTACACCTGTTGCCTGTGTTGAAATTGTATCACTGCCGTTTTTTATAAATGCAGGCATTGAAACTGTCGGTGACTGACCTGCAATAATATCGGAATGTTCTTCCGCAAGCTGTTCCATTTCTTCAGGCTTTACTTCCTTTGTCGCGGAACGGTCTTGAATTGAAACATTGATTGATTCAATCCCCATTTCTTCAAATGCGTCCGTTATTTCCGATGTCATTCCCGACATAAGACTTACTAGCGCAATAACCGCCGTAATACCGATTATAATACCGAGCATTGTAAGTATTGAACGCATTTTGTTGCCGACAATACTTGACATTGCCATTTGAAAACATTTCCAAATACTCATAATCAAGTCGCCCCCTTTGCTCTTTCATCTTCGGGAGCATCTTCGCCGGCACCGTGCTGGTTCATTACTGTTACGTCACCCTCTGCCGGACCGTCATAAACGATACGTCCGTCTGTTATACGAATGATACGTTTTGCTTTTGCCGCTATCGAGTTATCGTGAGTGATAAGAATAATCGTATTACCCTCCGCATTAAGTTTCTGCAAAAACAGCATTACTTCACGACCTGTACGCGAGTCAAGTGCACCTGTCGGCTCATCGGCAAGTATTACCGACGGATCGCCTGCTAAAGCTCTTGCTATTGACACTCTCTGTTGCTGACCACCCGAAAGCTGTGTCGGGTGGTTTTTCGCTTTTGATTTAAGTCCTACTCTGTCAAGTGAAGCAAGTGCTCTTTTCTCTTGTTCCGCGTCGCTAAGTCCCGCATACAAAAGCGGCAGTTCAACGTTTTCCAATACTGTTAATTTCGGCAGTAAGTTATATTGCTGAAATATAAATCCAAGCATTTTATTTCTTACATCAGCCAATTCATCTTGACTGTAATTATTAATTTCTCGTCCGTTTAATCTGTAAACACCCTTTGTTGCCACGTCAAGGCAACCTATAATATTCATACAAGTAGATTTACCACTACCCGACTGACCTACTATCGCAACAAATTCACCTTTGTTTATAGTAAGAGATATTCCGTCAAGTGCGTGAACTTCCGTATCACCCATATGATAAATCTTATAAACATCTTTCATTTCTACCAATGGAGGCATTTTACTTCACCTCCGCTTTATCTTCCGCCCGGCATTCCGCCACCGCCGCCGGACATACCTCCGCCGCCCGGCATTCCGCCACCGCCGCCGGACATACCTCCGCCGCCTGGCATTATGACTCCGCCGCCTGACATTCCGCCCATATTGCCATTAGGAACTACATACATATCTTGAGCATTTGGATCACCGAATGACGCATTCGCACTTGACGATTCTGTGTCAAGCGTTCTTACCTGGTCTTTTTCTGTTAAACCTGACTTAATTTCGATATAGTCTGTATCGTTAATTCCTGTTTCAACCTGAATTGCACGGTAACCGTCAGGTACATCTATATTAGTAGGTACACTTTCTTTAGTCACCGAAATTTCATCCGATTTATCACCGTTCGGTGTATCGACGCTTACAACCGGCATACCGCTTGACTGTGGCTTATCGTACTTATCATCGGCTTTCTTCTTATCGTCCGTTTTACCCGATTTATCTTTATTACCCTTTATAATATCCGTAACATCATTTTCGTGAGTTGTTCCGTCGTCCTTTACAAATACAATATTGCCTCTGTTTACACTGTTTACAGGTACTGCAATTACATTGTCAGCCTCTTCAACAACAATTTCGGCGTCAACATTCATACCCGGCAACAAATCACCGTAATTTTCTATTTGAATTTCGATAGTGTATGTTGTTACACCGTTTTCGTTTACACCGTCTACAGGAACTTTTGTAACCACACCTTCAAATTCACCCTCTACCGCATCTGCCGTTACAGTAGCTTTTTGACCTGTCTTAATAAGTGCTATTTCCGTTTCATCAACATCAATAGAGATTTTAACGCTTGACAAATCATAAATTACACAAAGCGGATCTGTTGCATTTGAAGAATCTATCGTATCGCCTGCTTTTGAGTTTTTCTTAACGACTGTACCCTCAATCGGAGCTTCTACAACATAATCGTCAACTGCGTCCTGTGCTTTTTCAATACCAAGTTCGGCATCGTCAAGTGCAAGCTGTGCGTTCTTTATGCTTGAATCCTGTGAGAAAGTATCGTTTTGCAATACTTGCTTTTCAAGTGCCAAAACCGCATCATTATATGAAAGCTGTGCATTGCTCATTGTCGAGTTTTGATTATCATACTTAACATATCCGACTTTTTGACCGCTGTAAACATAATCTCCTACCGCAATATTAAGATTTTCAAGTGTGCCTGATGCCGTTGATGTTATTGTTCCCTCGCTTACATATTCAAATTGTGCCGTATTTGCACAAGCAACTCCGTTTATTTCCGCACTGCCGTAATCATTTGTTGTAAGTGCGCCCGGATTTGTGACTTCAACCGTTACATACACAACTTTAGCGTGTGCGTCTGTTGAAACGGCTGACGATGATTTTTCTTTAACAGTTCCGTAAATCGTATCGCCCGAACCTATAACAGATACTGTTGCGGCTGCGCCTGTCTGAATACTTTCGGCATCCACTTCATTAAACGGTATTCTCAGTTTCATATAAGAATCGTCATACAATGTTGCAACCGCTGCACCGGCATTGATATGGTCACCTTCTTTTACGGATAATTCTTTAACTTTACCCGCCGAATTTGACTGTATGTATTGATTGTTTTTAGTATCGTTAAGAGAATTTAATGCCTTTGTCACTGCATTTTGTGCAGACTTTGTACCGATATTGTTTGAAGAAACAGTCTGTGCCTTTTGCTTTACCGCGTCAACATATGCCTGTTGTGCTTTTGCAAGTGCATTTTTTGCCGTACTCAAAGAATTTTGAGCGTCATTATCTTCAAATTGATAAAGCTTATCGCCTTTCTTTACAATATCGCCCTCTTTGAAATAATCACTTGTTATATCGCCCGACTTGATAGTTGTTACTTTATACGAATCATTCGGCTCGATAGATGATGAACCTGTGATTGTATTTGTGATAGTACGACGTTCAACCGGCGAATCGGTATACATAACTTTTACGGCACTGTTGTTTTTAGACTTTATAATAAGTCCCGAACATATACCTGCAAGTATTGCTATTACAAGAATAATTATAAGTAATTTCTTGCCTATCTTAAACTTACCGATAAAGAACTTCTTGTTTTGCTTGTCATATCCAATGAATTTCTTTTTCGGTTTCTTTTCTTCATCACTGTTGTCATCATCATCTGAAAATCCAGATATTTCTTCAAAAGTGAGTTCGTCTGCATTTGTATCTTCTGTGTTAGATACTTCTGCTTCACTTTCCAAAAGCTTTTGCTCCTTTTCAGAAGTAAAATCTCCCATATTTCTTGCCTCCTGCACCTTTATATTTTTAACTTATCTGCTCTGCGACTTTAGTTAATTTATCGCAAAACATTTTAAGGTCTGCTTCATCTACATCTCTGAAACATTCCTGTAAGTTTCTGATTATAACTTTCCTTTGATTTTCATATGCTTTTCTGCCCTCGTCAGTAAGAACTATATAACTCTTACGCTTATCGGTTGTATCCGATATACTTTTAACCAAGTTTTTTTTCTTCAAAGCCTTTATGCTTTGAGAAATAGCCGCCTTACTGACTTTTAAAATGTCACTCATCATAGTGACCGTCATCATTTTTCCGTCATTTGCGGACTGAGTAAGTAAATTCAACATCATATAATCGCCCCTTGACATTTCCTCAAAAGGACACTTTGAAAGAAACCACAGCTTTATCCTGCTTACGATTTCCCAACATTGAAGAAACATTTCTTCTTTCACCGTGTATCCCCCCACACACCGTAATATTAAATTTTGTTAATTTACTTAACTATTTTACCACCACAATTATTCAAAGTCAATATTTACACTTTTGATACAATATGAATTTACACTTTATTCACATTTCATTTGAATATTATTAACTTTTAGTATATAATAACTATATCATAATTGTACGAGGTGATATTAAGTGAAAAAAACATATATTGATACGGCTATGGAACGTATCGCACCTGATTTAATACTTAAAGGAGGAAACGTTGTCGATGTTTTTTCGGGCAGAGTTATTAAAGCCGATGTTATTATAAAAGACGGTATTATCTGCGGTGTCGGTTCATACAGCGGTGAAAACGAACAAGACGTTTCCGGCAAATATATTATGCCGGGTTTTATCGATTCGCACGTTCATATTGAATCATCTATGACGCAGCCGTCCGAATATGCAAAGGCAGTTATGCCTCACGGTATTACAACCGTTATTGCCGATCCTCACGAAATAACAAACGTATGCGGTGAGGACGGTCTTGAATTTATGTTAAAGTCTGCGAAAAATATTCCGCTTGACGTAAATCTTATGTTGCCGTCATGTGTACCTGCTACACCTTTTGAACATACAGGTGCTAATCTTGACGCAAAAACAACTCAAAAACTTGCGCCTAAATTCTTCGGTATCGGTGAAATGATGAACTATCCCGGTATTGTTTCAGGTGATGATGAAACGCTTGGTAAGCTATGTCTTGACATCGTTGACGGTCACGCACCTTTGCTTTCGGGTCATGAGCTTGACGCATATGCAAGTGCCGGTATAAAAACCGACCACGAATGCAGTGTCGTTGAAGAAATGACCGAAAAGATAAGCAAAGGTATGTATATTCTTCTTCGTGAGGGTACGCTTTCGCTTGACGTTGCAAAACTTATCAAGTGTGTAACCCCTTATACGTTAAGACGTTGTGCGTTTTGTACCGATGACAGATTTGTCGGCGAAATTATTCGTGACGGCAGTATTGACCACTGTATCAGAAAAGCCGTTTCACTCGGTCTTAACAATATTGACGCAATCATTATGGCAACGCTTAACGCTTGTGAAATCTACGGTATGAAGAATAAAGGGGCAATTGCTCCGTCATACGTTGCCGATATTGTCGTTGCCGATGATTTGAATTTAAGTTCAATATCACAAGTCTACAAAAACGGCAAACTTGTATGTGAAAACGGTAAAGCATTGTTTGAATGCGAAACAGTTGACAATTCAAAAGTTACAAATACCGTTCATCTGCCGAAAATATCAGACGACTTCTTCAAGACTGATGTTAAAGACAAATTTGACGCTATTGAACTTATACCCAAAAGTATTATCACAAAAAAGGTTACTGTATCGTATTCCGACAGCCTTTCTAAAGTATGCGTTATCGAACGTCATCATAATTTAGGTACAAAGGGTATCGGATTTGTAACCAATTACGGAATTACAAACGGTGCTATCGCCACTTCTATCGGTCACGACAGCCATAACGTAATCGTTATCGGTGATAACGACAGCGATATGGCACTTGCCGTAAATACTCTCGGTACAAGCGGCGGTATTGCAGTTTGTTCAGAGGGTAAAGTTATCGCGTCAATGACTCTTGATATTGCGGGACTTATGTCCGTAAAATCAGCCGATGAAGTTACAAGAGAACACGATAACCTTTACAGTGCCGCAAAAGTGCTTAATATAACAGATAAAATCGATCCGTTTTTGTCACTTGCATTTTTGCCGCTACCTGTAATCCCCGAAGTTCGTATTACCGATTCGGGACTTTTCGATGTTATTAATTTTAAATTTGTGGAATGATGTTTTATTTCTCAGGGGCGATCATTGGTCGCCCTTTTTTAGTTCCCCAAATTTCGTACGAGACAGCGCCCTCGACGTCCCTTTTTTTCCTGCTGGCGACCAATGGTCGCCGCTACATTCATTTTTCGTAGGGGCGGTCATTGGCCGCCCTTTTTTAGTTTCCAAAACTTCGTACGGGACGGCGCCCTCGACGTCCCTTTTATTGCCATCTTTCCCTTTCCCACATTCCAACACGTTAAGGCAAGCCGATATGGCTTGCCTTATTTATTAATTTGTTGCACTTGTGTCGGTCGTGTTATCCGTTGTTTTTTGTCTGTGACCGCCGCCGAAACCTGAATTTGACTTTGTTCCTATCTTCGTTATACTGCTTTCAATTTCGGCACTTCCGACTTCTTCACCGCTTGCGTAAACCGTATACGTTTCACCTGTTTTAAGTTTATCCGATGAGTACACAATCTTACTTCCGCCTTTAACGGCTGTATACTCAACGATTGTCTTACCGTTTGAATCAGTTATCTCAACTTCATCACCTGCGGAAAACTGTGAAGTTGTGTATGCTAAAATTACGTTTTGAGTAGAGTAACTGTTCGGGCTTTCGTCCATACCGCTGCCGCTTACACCTATAATTGTACCGCCGTTTACTATAAATGCACCGTCTGTATCAAAGGCACTTTCAGCACCTGTTGCCTGTGCGTCAACCGTAACAGTACCGCCATTGATGAACAATGAACCGTTTGAATCAATACCGTCTGCGTCGGCAACTATTTTAATATTACCGTCGTTGATTTGGATATGATGTTCACTGTCCTGTTCATTACCCTCGGCTTGTTGCATATTCGGCGGTGTCATTTGATTACCGTTCTGGTCGCTTGACATATCCGGCGGTGTCATTTGCTTACCGTCCTGTCCGTCACTGTTTTGTCTGCCAATTTGACCTCTGTTGCCCTGCTGACCGCCTTGCATATTAGTACCGCCGCCGAAACCGCCGTTTTGATTTGCACCTGTACCTCCTGAATTCAATCCGTCATCACTTGCAGTTATGTCAATATTACCGCCGTTTATCGTCAAAATCTTCTTACTTTCAATACCCTCGGTTGATTTTGTTATCGTTATATCACCGTCATCAATCGTTATATCACCATGACCTGATATACCTTTTTTACTCTCCGACGATAAATTAAGTGTACCGCCCGTAATATTTATATCAGACGTGCAATGAATAGCATGGTCTGTCGAATTAACTGTAACTTCACCGCCCGATATTTCAAGCATCCAATCCGCTTTTATACCTTTGCTTGAAGTATCGTCACTGTCGTCACTTTCTTCTGTTTGCGTAAATTGATTATTATTCATTTGTTCACGCATTGATTGAATTTCATCATCTGTCATTTGTAACGAATCTTTCATTTCACCTCGACCGCCGAAGTCATTAGATGTACTTGCCTTAACCTCGCCTGTTGTCGTAACATTCACTTCACCGCCCGATATATCAAGTATTTCTTTCGCTTGAAGTCCGTCACCCTCTGCAGTAACATTTACAGTACCTCCCCTTATCGCAAGCGTGTCATTTGCATGAATACCGTCATTTTTTGCATTTATGGTAATATTTCCGTTACCGATTTCAATGCTGTTACTGCTGAAAATACCGTGATTATAATTTCCGTTTAGGGTAAGTGAGCCACTGCCCTTAATTTCAAGATTATCTCTTGATGTTATACAGCCTTTTTCATTTTCATCACCGCTTGTGTAATTTTCTCCGTCCGTCAAAGTATTTTCGGTGTTGTCCGTCAATGTGATATAAGCCTTGTCGGCATTCTTTACATATACAGCCGAACCGTTTTTATTTGTAAGACTCATACCCGACAAACGAAGTTTAACTTTTTCTTCGGTGTCAATAACAATTTGACCGTCATCAAGTGTGCCTGTGACTTCAAAGTCACCGCCCTTTGAAATTGTTATAATGTTATCCGATACGCTTATACCGTCACCTGTAACTTCAACATTGTCAAGATCAACCGTTCCTGTATTGTTTTTCCAAGACTCGTCCTCATCATCTTGCGGAGTGGTTATTGTAATTGTGTTGTTCTTTTCGTTCCACTCAACATCAAGTCCGAGCATATCGCTTATTGCACGAATCGGAACAAGTGTTCTTCCGTCCTCGATTATAGGTGAAACATCAAATGAATATGTTTCGTCATTCTTAGTCATATCACTGCTGCCGATAGTCATTTGTATAGTCTTTGACTTTTTCTTTGCGGTTATCGTCTGTGTGTCGCTGTCCCATTTAACCTTTGCACCGAATGTTTCAAATATGGTACGCATAGGAACCATTACTCTGTCATCTACGATTTCAGGCTGAACGTCAAAGCTGATATTTTCACCGTCATATGTAACCGTAATATCATTGCTCTTTGCCAAAACACATCCGCTGCCGATTGTTGCGGTAATTGCAACTACTGCTGCTATACTTATTATCTTTTTCTTTAATCCGATATTCATTTTTATTACCCCTTTCCTTTATGTTGATTTCATTATATATTTAGTTTCTTAAATAAACCTTAAAGGAAGAATTTTATTTATGAATATTTTGTTAATAAAAAAAATGGCTACAAATATGTAGCCATCTCAAATTGCAGACAAAACCATAATGGTTTTGTCTACTTTATTTTAGGGTGTTTGAGGTGCTAACCTCATTGAAAATCATTTCTGGCGACCTGTGCGGCAGAAATGGCTTAAAATCTAAAGTTTCGACTTTGGAGGAACTTTATGATTTTTTCTCTGAAAATACTCAAAAATTACATCGTAAGATGTGATTTTTGGGCAGGCGACAAGTTGTCGCCTGCCGTTCTCTTTATATTATATATCCGAAGTACCTCGCAACAAAAATCCAAAATGTAAGGCACAATGACGACATAAGCGTCGTTGCAACGACCACGCTTGATGTAAGCACACCCTCGTGCCCCATATTTTTAGCCATAATATAGCTTGACGGAGTTGTCGGTGAGCCAAGCATTATAATAAGTGCAACAAGTGCTTGGTCACGGAAACCGAGCTTTATTGCTATCGGCAAAAATACCGCCGGCAGGACAACGAGTTTAATCATAGTTGCCGCTATTGTCGGCTTAATTTTCGCTATCGCTTTTCGTCCCTCAAAGCCCGCACCGATTGTTATAAGTGCAAGCGGTGATGCCATTTTTGCAAGCGATGCTAATGTTTTATCGATTATTTCGGGAAAATCAATTTTCAAAAGTGACGCCGCAACACCTAAAACAATACCTATTATAATAGGATTTTTAACAATATTAATAAGTGAATTTATAATATTGCCTTTGCCACCGCCGTCCTTTTCCCCCTCAAAAGTCAAAACAAGCACCGCAAATATATTGAAAAGCGGTACACAGCCGATAATCATAACAGGCGCCATTCCGCTGTCGCCGTATATATTTTGAATAAACGCAACACCCAATATCGCCGCACTGCTACGATAACCGGCTTGTACAAACTCACCCACTATCTTTTTATCTTTAATCAAAAACTTTGCCGCAATCCACAATCCGAAAAATGCCACTGTCGTAACAAATGCACAATACAAAACATATGTAATATCAAAATCGCCGATTATATCGGTAGTTGACAAGTCAACAAACAACAGCACTGGCAACGTCACAACAAAGTTAAACTTATTTGCCGTCTTAACAAATCCGTCATTTAGAATTCCTATCTGTTTCAGAACATATCCGACCACTATAACAAGGAAAACGGGAAGTGTCGCATTAAGACTGTAAATTAAACTATCCATATTTACTCCTTAAAAGAGAGTGTTGCGATGCAACACTCTCCATGTTCTCTGTTATTTTACAACTATATTAACAAGTTTACCCGGTACTGCAATCACCTTGACAACGTTCTTACCTTCGATAAGTCCTTTTATCTTTTCGGTATTCATTGCCGCCTCTTGTGTGCCGTCCTTATCAAGACCTGCCGGAATCATAAGTTTATCCTTAATTTTACCGTTAATCTGTACAACGATTTCAATTTCATCATCAACAGTCTTGCCCTCGTCATATTTCGGCCATGGCTGAAGTGAAAGAAGTTCGCCGTTACCGTAAGTCAGCCACAATTCTTCTGTCATATGAGGCGCAACAGGGTTAAGAAGTGTAATAAGCGTCTTATATTCGCCCTTTGTTACACTGCCTTTCTTTGAAAAATCATTTACAAGACTCATCATAGTTGCAATAGCCGTATTGAACTTCATTCTCTCAAAGTCCTCGCCGACTTTCTTTATAGCCTTATTCATATTCTTTTCAAGGTCAGCACTGTAACCTTCTTCGTCATTTACGATTGACTGCAAGTTCCATACTCTTTCAAGGAACTTATAACAACCTTTCAAACCTTGCTGTGACCATGGAGTTGACTGATCGAATGCACCGATGAACATTTCATATGTTCTGAATGCGTCCGCACCGAATTCTTCTACAACTTCATCAGGATTTACAACATTACCTCTTGACTTAGACATCTTTTCATTGTTCTCACCAAGAATCATACCGTGTGAAGTACGTTTCATATACGGTTCTTTTGTAGGAACTACGCCTATATCATATAGGAACTTATGCCAGAAACGTGAATACAAAAGGTGAAGTGTTGTATGTTCCATACCGCCGTTATACCAATCGACAGGTGACCAATATTCCAATGCCTCTTTTGACGCAAGTGCCTCGTCATTATGCGGATCCATATATCTTAGGAAATACCAGCTTGAACCAGCCCACTGCGGCATTGTATCTGTTTCTCTTTGTGCCTTACCGCCGCAGCACGGACAAGTTGTTTCAATCCAATCATATGCTTTTGCAAGCGGTGATTCACCGTTTTCACCCGGTTCAAATGTTTCAATTTCAGGAAGTTCCAAAGGAAGTTCACTTTCAGGAATAGGCACCCAACCGCACTTATCACAATGTACAAGAGGAATAGGTTCACCCCAATAACGTTGACGTGAAAATACCCAGTCACGAAGTTTGAAGTTTACTTTTCTCTTTCCAAGACCTTGCTTTTCAAGCCATTCAATCATTGTAGGAATAGCCTCTTTTACTGGAAGACCGTTTAGGAACTCGGAATTTACCATATTACCCTTGTATACATCTGTATAAGCCTCTTCTTGTACGTTCTTACCGCCTGAAACAACTTCAATAATAGGAAGATTAAATTTCTTTGCGAAATCCCAGTCACGGCTGTCGTGTGCAGGAACTGCCATAATTGCACCTGTACCGTAAGTTACAAGTACATAGTCAGAAATAAATACAGGAAGTTTTGCACCGTTTGCAGGATTTACCGCATAAATTCCCTCAAGTTTAACACCTGTCTTTTCCTTTGCAAGCTCTGTTCTTTCAAATTCAGACTTCTTTGCCGCCTCTGTCTTATATGCAAGCACTTCGTCATAATTTGTAATTGAATCTTTCATCTTTTCGATAAGCGGATGTTCAGGTGACATAACTGTATAAGTTGCACCGAAAAGTGTATCTGCACGCGTTGTGTAAACAATCATTTCATCGCCTGTTGAAAGTTTAAACTTAACCTCTGCGCCCTCACTTCTGCCTATCCAGTTTTTCTGCTGTGTTTTAATCTTTTCAAGATAATTTACATCGTCAAGGTCATCGATAAGACGTTGTGCGTACTCGGTGATTTTAAGCATCCATTGGCTCTTTCTCTTTTGAACAACTTCACTTCCGCATCTTTCGCAAACACCGTTTACAACTTCTTCATTTGAAAGTCCTACTTTACAGCCGGTACACCAGTTAATCGGCATTTCCTGCTTATATGCAAGTCCGTGCTTAAAAAGCTGTAAGAATATCCACTGTGTCCATTTATAATAGCTCGGATCGGTTGTGTTGATTTCTCTTGACCAGTCGAATGAGAAACCAAGCATTTTAAGCTGACGTGTAAAGTTAGCAATATTCTTTGCCGTTACGATTTTCGGGTGTACCTTGTTTTTAATAGCAAAGTTTTCAGTAGGAAGACCGAATGCGTCCCAGCCTATCGGATAAAGTACGTTGTAGCCCTCCATACGACGCTTTCTTGCGATAATATCAAGTGCCGTATAACTTCTCGGGTGTCCTACGTGCAAGCCCGCACCTGACGGATACGGGAACTCTATCATTGTATAATACTTAGGCTTTTTGCTGTTTGTTTCAGCGTGGAATGCACCTGTTTCTTCCCACTTATCCTGCCATTTTTTTTCAATAGCTTTAAAGTTGTAACTCTCCATTTGTATATTTGCTCCTTTAAAATTTATTCTTCTTCTGATTCGTCTACGTTACCGACGTCGTCCCAAAGACGTTCAATAGCATAAAATTCACGCATTTCGTGCTGCATAACGTGAACGATTACGTCGCCGCAGTCAACCAAAATCCAGCTGCCGCCTCTGTAACCCTCTTTATGATTTATCTCAAAGCCTGCCTCTTCAAGCTTTTCTTCAATTTCATCAACACACGCTCTTACCTGTACCGTTGACCGACAAGACGCAACAACGAAGTAATCCGCAAGTGATGTCTGCTCTGCAACGTCAAGCACTTCTATATTTGTCGCTTTCTTATCTTCAAGTGCCTTTTGAATAATTTCAACCTTAGTCATTTAGTGTCCCTCCTTTTGTTTTCCGTTCATCAGCATATAATTCCATGCCGATAATGTATTGGGGTGTATTATTTTATTTTTCTGTGCGTTAAATATAATGCTTTGTTTAAGTCCAAGAATAAATGCCATTTCAATATTTTCGTACGCCGCTTTCCTAAGCTCCTCCACTCCGTCAAAATCACGCATAGGCTCAATCATATCCGCAATATAGATTATTTTATCCAAAAGCGACATATTTTCCTTTGCGACCGTGTGGCACATTATCGCGTCAAGCACGTCTTTGTCGTTCACTCCATACTCAGCCTTTGCAATTTTTGCACCGAGCGGTGCATGAATGACAGGCTTACACGCAAGCGTTATATCATCAAGCACAACACCGTACTTTTGACAAAGTTTTATCTGTTCGTCTGTGTCATAACCCTTTGCACAATCGTGCAAAATTCCGGCTTTGTATGCTTTTTCGGTATCTGCACCGTACTTTTCGGCAAGCTTTACCGCTTCGTCACACACTCCAAGGCTGTGCTTATATCGTTTTTCGCTTAGCATACTCTTTAATTTATTCTTGTAATTATCTATCATTTTCGTTTTCCTTATAAAGATGATACTTATTTATATAATCTCTAACATTTTCAGGCAGCATATATCTTACCGTCTGACCGTTTTTCACTCTGTTTCTTATATCCGTTGAAGATATTCTAAAAACGGGTGCTGATATAGGAAATATCCGACCGTTCATTTTTTCTTTTACGGCCTTTATCGTTTCCGTAAGCGACTTTAGCGATTTTCTCGGAAATACAAGCAGCGAACACATTTCAAGTATTTTATCGGGCTTGTACCACTTATCAAAATCATTAAGCGAATCTTCACCGATTATAAAAAACAAATCGTTATTCGGATATTTTTCTTTTAAATATCCAAGCGTGTTTACCGTATACGATTTTTCACTGCGATTAATTTCAAAATCGTCCTCCTCAAAAGCACTGTTATCCGCTATGGCAATATGCGTCATTTCAAAGCGTTGTTTTGCCGTAACGTTCGCACTCTTATGAGGCGGATTGCCGTCCGTTATAAATATCACACGGTCAAGTCCGTATTCCTCCCTTGCCATTTCCGCAATTAAGAGATGTGCGTTATGGATAGGATTGAATGTACCGCCCATTATTCCTATTTTCATTTCCTCGGCAACTCGATTTTTCTGTATTTTTCTTCATCGGATTTACGATAAATTATAAACTTATTTCCGATTGCCTGCACCGGCTCCGCTTCAAGACGTTCCGCAACGTAATTGCAGGTGTCGCGAGTATCAAGCATTGCAGTTTCAAGTATATGCACCTTTAAAATTTCACGTTTTGTAAGTGCTTTGTTAAGTCCATCAATAAATGCGTCAGTAACACCTTCTTTGCCTATTTGGAATATAGGTTCAAGCTGATGCGCCATTTTTCTTAAATACGCTCTTTGTTTTCCTGTTATCATTAATATCCTCCGAAGTAATTTTTATCATAAATACACATATTTAATTATATCATTTCAATATTGTATTGTCAATAAAAAAACAGGCAATAAAAAAAAACCCCAAAATAACCGTCAGTTAAAGTCGAGTTTCTACCTGCTCATGCAGGTGGGCTAAATCCCGTTTACTTTATATGTCCACTGGCATTCCCGAAGGAACGGAGGCGTATACGCCATAAACGGAGATAATATCCCTTTTAAGAAGTGTTGGTAAAAAAAAGACTTTTAAACGCGAAATCTCAGGGTAATTAGCTATTTTGTTTTTCTGTTATTATAATAGCACATAATGAACAAAATTTCAATAGGAAATTTATAGTTTTTCAAAAAAACTTACAAAACGAATTATTTTGACATTACCTCTATGGTTTTGCCGATATTATTCTTCGTTTGCCATTTCCTCATCACGTCTTAAAAATTCATTAAATGCAGCCTCAAGTCTTGCCTCATCCTCAACCATTACAAGCTCAGCCTCTTCTGACTCAACGTCACCCTCAACCTGCATAATAAGAACTTCATCATTTTCCTGACCTTCAGGAAGAACTTCAAGAAGTGCGAAATATGTTACACCTTCAAATTCAAATACATCGATTGTTTCAAATTCAATCATACAACCGTGTTCGTCTTCAAGCATTATTATGTTATTTTCCATTATAAAAATTCCTTTCTCTTTCCGTTATTTATTTTAACTATTTATATTGTAATATATACCACTTGAAATGTCAATCTATTTATTTTTTTGCGAACTTAAATATCCGTCAAGTATTATGCACGCCGCAACGGTATCCAATACATTTTTTCGTTTTTTTCCGCGTGTATTTGTTTCATTCAGAAACCTTGCCGCACCGACAGACGAAAGTCTTTCATCCCAAAATATAATTTCGCCGTCATATATTGTTTTAAGTGCGTCGGCAAATTCGTGCGTTGCGTCAACACGAAAACCCTCACTTCCGTCCATATTTTTCGGCAGACCGATAACTATTTTTTCGGGTTTGTATTCGTCAAGTATTTCCTTTAATTCGGTCAGTAATTTTTCGGTACCTCTGTTTTTTATCGTTCTTACGCCTTGTGCCATAAAGCCGAGCAAATCACTTACCGCAATTCCCACTCTTGCGTCACCGTAATCTATTCCGAGTATTCTCATTATACTTCCTCCCTGTTAAAATCTCTTGCAAGCGATTTTATCCATTTATTTTTATTTATACGAATGACCGCCACCAAACTTTTTAACGGCTCATCACTTTTCATCAAAATCAGTACAAGCGGTACAGGCAACCTTAAAAGTGAACCTATCAGTGCAAGCGGTGTTGCAACACACCAAAGCGTAATAATTTCCGCAACCATACAAAATCTTGTATCTCCTCCGCCGCGAAGTATTCCGACAATCGTAACAGATGAAACCGATACAAATATAGTTATGAACGCAATCGTTACCATCAATTCATTTGCAAGTGCCTTTGTTTCGGGCGGAATTGTGTAGAAATTGATAACAAAATTCTTCAAAAGCAATATAACTCCGCAGGCAATAACGCCGATAACATAGCTTAAATATTTTAATGTTTTTGCTTCAACCTTTGCCCTTTCGATTTTTCCCGAACCGATAGATTTACCTATTATAATTCCTGCCGCATTAGCGATACCGAATATAACAACCGTTGAAAGCTGTTGCACCATTGACGCGATTGAATTGGCTGCAACGGGGTCACCGGCTGAATATTTAATGTGTCCGAGTATTGCCGCTTGTGCCGATACACCGAGCGACCACATAACTTCATTTATAAATACAGGCAATCCGTGTTGAAACAAGTCAAGCGCAAATATCTTGTCAAACAAGAACAAATGCTTAGGTTTAAAATTAAGACGTTTGTCAATGCAGAAAATGTATATACTTACTATCAAAAATTCAAGTATTCTTGCTGTGAGCGTTGCAATCGCCGCACCGCGAATACCCAGCGCCGGTGCTCCGAGATTACCGAAAATAAGCACCCAATTCAAAAATACGTTTGTACAGAACGATGTAATATTTACCACAACAGATATTTTCACAAGCTCTATACTTCTTATACAGCATATCATCGTATTGCTTAGACCAAACAAAATATATGCAAAACCGATAATACGCAGATATGATATTCCTGCCGCAATTATTTCATCATTGTTTGAATATATCCCCATCACGGCTTGCGGAAATATAAGTACCGCAAGTGCCATAAGTGTTGAAATAACAAACGCAACTTTTAATATAATCGAATAAATCGACCGTATTGACGCAGTATCACGTTTTCCCCAATATTGCGCACTAAGTACCGTTGATGCACCCGCCAAGCCGAAACAGACAAGCGATAAAATGAAAAACGGCTGATTTGCAAGCGATGATGCTGACAAAAACACACCCGTATCGTCTGCTCGTCCCAACATAATCGTATCCATCATACTTGTCGCAAAACTGATAAGATTTTGCAGTGCAATCGGTATTGTTATTGTGAGCAGATTAATATAAAATCTCTTTTCCTTTACTATATGCAATTATTTTCCCTCCTATTTGTTGCATAATAGTAATATTATACACGCAAACTACATTAATGGCAAGTATTTTCTTGACTATTTTCTTTTAGAAAGGTATAATTTATATATAAAATACTTAAAAGTTTGAGGTGATTTCTATGACAAAGAAAATGCTTTTTATTTTTAATCCACATTCGGGTAAAGGGCAAATAAAAAATCATCTTCTTGATATTCTCGATAAATTTGCCAAAGCCGAATATGATATTACAGTCCGTCCGACTCAAGAACGTTTGGACGCATATAATTATATAAAAAATAACGGTGATAAATTTGACAGAATCGTTGTATCAGGCGGCGACGGTACTTTAAATGAAGCAGTAAAAGGACTTATGGAATTTGACGCCGACAAAAGACCTTGTCTTGGATATATCCCAACAGGCACAACAAATGACTTTGCCTCTACTCTTGAATTGCCGAAAAGTATAGCGAAGTCGTCCGATATTGCCGTAAACGGCGTTCCGTTTAAATGCGATATCGGTAAGTTTAACAGTACGACTTTTAACTATGTTGCCGCATTCGGCGCATTTACCGATGTCCCTTATGATACACCGCAGGAAACAAAAAACATTCTCGGTCATACCGCATATGTTTTGGAGGGTATGAAACGACTTTCTTCCCTTCCGTCTTATCACGTTAAAATAAAATACGATAACGGCGAATTTGAAGGCGATATATTCCTATGTATGATTTTAAACGCAACCTCCGTTGCGGGATTGCATAAAACAAAACAACTTAAAAATGTAGATTTGAATGACGGATTGTTTGAAATGCTCGTTTTTAAACGTCCGACTAATCTTATCGAATTTCAAAATATTCTTATTAATCTTATGCGTGGCGAAAATTCCGGCGATGAATATTTGTTTGTAAAATCTTCGTATTTTGAATTTGAATGTGATGAGAATATTAAATGGACCCTTGACGGCGAATACGGTGGCAATCCTAAACATACCGTCATAAATGTTATGCCGTCCGCTATGACTTTTATCATTGATAAAACGCATAATATGTTGAAAGAATAAAAAATTTAATTTTTTTATAAAAAAGTATTGACAAATCAACTTTTCACTGCTATAATGTATTATGTTGTTTGCAGATGTGGCGGAATTGGCAGACGCGCTAGACTTAGGATCTAGTGTCACCGACGTGGGGGTTCAAGTCCCTTCATCTGCACCATTACGAGTGTTTTTACAGAACCTGAACAGTTTTGTAAGAACACTCGTTTTTTATTTATTCTGCACACGCCGCATAGTGAATGTCTACACCTTGTCGTGTGTGTACAGATACATTATTTTCAGGTGATTTATCAATATTCGGTATCTCAATACTCCCTATACAGTTATAGTGGATTTTCAACCGTTGTATTCGTTTACCGTCAATTTCTTCGGCCTGATAGACTTCTATTTTTTCAATTAACTCATTCAGCATTTTCGTTGTCAACTTTCTTGCTCTTGTGTATTTCCTGACAGATGTTATAAACATATCAGCCGAAACAGACTTGTTTTGTTTTTTTGCGAGTTCATCTTCTAACTCTTTTACACGAATATTAAGCTCTTTTTGTTCAGTATCATACTTGACAGATAACTTTGAAAATCGTTCATCAGATATTTTACCTAAAACATTATCTTCATAAATTTTTTCAAAAAGAGTATCAAGCTCTTTATCTCGTGCAATCAAAGAGTTTAATTCTTTCTGCTTCATTCGCTGCTCCTGTTCTGCTGCCTTTATAGAATGTCCCATAACTATTTGAGCAAATTCCGTTTCATATTGTGTTGCAAACTTCGTCAATCGTCTAATTTCACCCAATACAACTTGTTCTAAAAAATATACATGGATATAGTGAGTTGATGAGCAAACCTTTCTGCCACCTTTATTATATCCCGAACAGTTAAAATACTTAATATCGTGATTTGCCTGATTGAAATGATACCATAAATTGCTGCAACAATCGGCGCATACCAGCAAACCCGAAAACATATTCTTTTCACCGTCTGCCTTTTTGCGCTTTCTTGTCGTACCGCGATTATTCTGTAAATTTTCCCAAACTGCACGCTCAATAATAGGCTCGTGAACATTTTTTAAAACTGCCTGATTTTCTTTATCATTAGCAATTCTTTTTTTGTTTTTATAACCTCCGACTTTGAATTTTTGAGTTATCAAATTTCAAAATCGGCTTTATAGATAACGGACAGGGGGCTTGTACCATTTGCACACGATAAAAAAAATATATATTATATAAGCACAAATAACAGAAATTTTACAGATAAAATCATAAAAAAATTGACTATTCTTAATTTCTGCCATATAAAAATAAAAAAGCGTAATACTATGTGTCATAAATACACACAATATTACGCTTTCATTGTTATTTACTGTTAAAGTGTCATTTTTCGCATTGATAGGTGCAAAGATAGAATTAGAGTATTCTATTTTTTTGATAAATAAAGTTTTTTATCAGACCTGCAAATGGATTTCTCGTTTTTTACTCTATTCATATCTCCTGTACATTAGTAAATCGTTCACTATTACCTAAAATCAATTTATCACCTTTTGTTAATTTAACCTCAACCGTTCTACCGTTTTGTGAGATAATATTTTTGCTGTTACAAATCATATTATTCGCGCAAAATGGAGGCAGTTCGATTATTATATTAAATGTTTTGCTTGCTGTTAATTCTGCTTTAAACTCATTTTGAGGTATATTCCATTTCATATCAATAGTGCCGCCCTCAAATCTCCAGCCTGTAATTTTTCCGTGCTGCATATCATCGCTTAGAGCCGGAAGAAGTTTTATCAATTTCTTTGATGAATACAAAATCATTTCCTGCACTGCGTTTACATATCCCATACTTGCGTCAAGCTGAATAGGAGCGGCAGAGTCCATTTCCAAAGACAAATCCATTCGCCGCCAATCATTATGCAGCGTGAAAAAATTAGTCTGCATACAGCTTCTTACGAGATTATTTAAGCAGTCCATCGCGTCATTACCGCGATTAAATCTTGCATATATTGACGCCATATGCGCCTGCGACCAACCTGTTTGTGCGCTAATATCTCTCAAATCAACCGCCTTTTCAAATGCTGATACCATATCGTCGTTTGTTGTTATTTCATCACCCGGAAAAACAGGATATATATGCGACAAATGCCTGTGATAATACCTGTCCTCAAAATCATCGTACTGCCATTCCTTAACGGCTCCGTCTTTATTTACGCTATATTCGGGAATGGAATTTACGATATTTTCCCATATTTTAATTTTGTTGCCGTATATATTATGCTCGACGCATAACTCGATTAAATTTGTAAACAATTCCTTGATTATCGCCAAATCCATAGTGGAATTAACCGCGCTTGTCATAGGGTGCGCCATATCAACATTGTCTTTTGGAATAAAATTCAAAGGAGAATTTTCGGGCGAAACACTCGGATATATTTTTATATGTCCGTTTTTGTCAAACACAATAAAATCCTCGTAAAAATCCGCCGCCGCTTTCATAAACGGTAAAACAACACTATGCAGATATTCGCTATCTCCCGTATAGGAATAATATTTATAATAATGCTGCGCCAGCCAACCCGCTGCGCCCGTCCAATTTATAATTACAGGAACAAGCTGACAAGGCAGCGGCATATTCGGTGTTGTTCCTGCCGGAATAAATATACCATTGCAGCCGTAAAGTTTTTTAGCGCACTCCTCAAAGCTGTCAAGTCTGCTTATATAATAGTCTAATAATGCCTTGTTAAGCTCCTCCAGATTGCCGATATTGGTATGCCAATACATCATCTGTATATTTTCATTCGCCATATTATGGCTCCATACAGCCTTATAATCTCCGCACCATAAGCCGTACATAGAAAACGGAAATCCGTCCTTAGAACTTCCCGATATAAACAAATACCGCCCGTACCGCCATAGTTTTTCGATAAGCTCATTCGGAGATTTGCCGCTATACGCTTTTAACATAAGTTCCTCATTCGATAAATCATTGTTCTCAAACAAGTTAAGCTCCGCACTATGATACAAGGCACTGTGAAGCGGAATATGACGGTTTAGATAATATTCATAGCTGTTATTCTCAAATTTCAACTTGTCTTTATCAGGACAGCCATTTACAAACACCTTTATTTTAATAAGAATATCAGACGCACAATTTACATTGATACGATTTTCAATGTTTTTAATATCACCGTCAGCACTTTCGATTTTTACCGCCGCACCGTATGGTTTTTTATTGGTATTAAGCGATTTATAAATGATAATATTACTGTCTATTTCAGTACGGCTATGTTCCTTTACATATTGATATGTTTTGTCGGAGCTGTCGGTAGCTGTTGGAACATCTAATGAAAATACAGCGTCCAAGAAAGGCTTATCTGCCTGTATTCTAAGAAGTATCATATCGTCTTTTCGTGATACGAATAAATCTTTTTTTACCCACACATCTTTTTCACGGAATTGTGAGCTTACTTCGCCTGTTTCCATATTGACAGCGCGAAGATAATCAGAAAATCCTGTAAAGCCTGTAAAAGACATATTAAGTTCTGCAAGTGGCAGCGGATAACCGCGCTCATTGTTATATCCGCTTTCTGTAAGCGCATTTGTTAAAATCCAATTTGCCGTATTGAAATCTCTGTTATCCATTGCTTGACGTGTCTTTGTCAGACTTCCGCTTATATCAGGGAGAGGATTACATTCCGTACCCGTCCATAAAGCACTGTGATTTATAAGCATACTTTCGCGTTTTGTGCCGCCGTACACATTTGCGCCTATTTTTCCGTTACCGCTCACCAAACCCTCGCGCCACAAGGCTTTATGCCACGACGAGGGATATTTCATTGTAATTACATTTATGTTTTTATTTATCAGTTTCATATTATCCTCCTTGAAGTCTTATACTATAAATGCCAATCCGAAATATTCCGAATTGGCATTTATAAAATATATATAGAGAGAGAATTAACGCAAAATCTTTGCTTCTGTAAGCGGCTTCATATTCTCTAAACTGTTCCATAAGAACGCTTTAATATAATCTCCGCTTTCAATCGCTGAATTTGAATATGTAATGCTATATTCGTTGGCACTATTAGCCGTTACTGTATGCTTTTCGGTTTTCAATTCCTTTAAAGTTCCGTTTTCATCATACAATGCAATCATCATATTTACGGGTATATCCGTTTCACCGTTATTTTTTATAGCAGAAGTTGCCGTAACTGTTTCTCCTGCGGTTAATTCTGTTTTGTCAAATTCTATTTCACCAACCGAGAACGGTTCTTCAAATTCTCCCTTTACAACTGTTATTCCTAACAGACCTGCTAAGACCTCGCTTGAAAGACATTCAAAGTCAACGCTTTCTATTTGATTAACCTTGCCAAAGTCAAGAGCTAGAATATTTGAATGTGCCTTGTCGCCAAGCATTTGAACATATCCCGTTTCCGCATACGGTTTTGATTGCTGATAATTGAGCCAATCGTCAATATTATAAGGGTTTGTAAGCGGAAGTATCTCCTTTGTTCCGTCTTTCATATTGACTGTAATTCTCGCGTTTTCAATTCTGCTCTGCATATTGTTTGTAGATACGCTTAACATAAAGTAAATCTTTGAACCGTCTGCATTAACGGGAATATTCATTTTATCTGGGAATTGATTATACAGCGATACAAACGCCGCGTTGTTTCCCTCTGCTGATGAAATTTCAAAAGGAACGCCTATATCTGTTATATACTCGCCTGATGTAAGATTTAAGCTACTCGGAACACCGTTCGCGCCCCTGCCCGGCTCCCACCAAGCGCGTCCGTTCGGAAGAACTGTTCTTTCCGCGTCAGACGACCAATAAACTCTTTCAAGTCTGTAATGCTCGTTGCCCTCATAAGTGAGGTCATATGTATTTTGGTGAAGTGTTCTCAAATCCTGATTTACAACGCCGTCAAGCGATATTGTCTGATACTGCTCCGCAGTATTTGTTACGGTATCCTTTAAATCCCAAGCGGTAATTTCGCCGTAAATTGTATTGTCTATATCTCCGCTTAAAACTGCTGTAACCTTATTATTGCCGGGTGTTAAATCGGTTTCATTTTCAATCGGTACAAGAATTTCATTGCTTGCGCCTTTTGCAGCTATTGTTATATTTTCTTCTGTAACTTTTCCGCTTACGGTTGACAATACAGCGTTTAATGTAAGCTGTTTTTCAGTGTTATTTGTGAGCTTTACTTTTATTCCTGCATTTGCGCCTGTAACAATTTCCATATCGGTTAATTCAACTGCGTCCTTAATTTCAAGGTCAACAGGCAACACTGCGGTCATATCGTTTTTCTCTACTGTAACAAAGAATGTATGATGTCCTGACTTTTCGCCTAATTTTACTGTTATTGTATCTGTGTTGATACCGTCCGTATTTGTAATTAAGCTCTGCGGGTCTGAAATCGCTGTGATTTTACCGTTTGATTTAACAGTGTAATCGGAGTTTTTACCGCCAACAGCTTTCGTTTCTACTTTTGCGATTTCGTCATTTGCGTATGTTACCTCGACAACCGCGCTGTTGCCGACAGGAGTTTTTACATTCACAAAATTATCAACAGTGTAGTCTGTTACCTCCGTGCCGTTTACCTTAACGCTTGTAATTTTTGAGCTTCTTGTCGGAACGTGCATTTCATAGCTTAAATTTGCTTTTGATGTTACGCTGAATTTATCTGTGTTATTTTCGTATTTATAGTCATAGCTTACAGCGTCCATTTTTATAGACGCATATTTCCAATCTGCGGGGAAGCCGGGCTTTATATCAGCTTTTGAGTCCGGAACATTTACTTTTATTCCGAATATACCCTCTGCCGCTGTTCTCGCATATTGGGATGTGCAGTCTGCAAAGTCAATATGACCGTTATTTGATAAATCGGCTTTTACGATATGCTGAACAGTTCCCTGACCTGCCGAGCTTCCTTTCATAAGGGGAACAAGACAAGCTCTGAACTGCTTCATTCCCATTTCGCGCTGACCGTTTTCAAAGTACGCAAGGGCGTTGTTCATAACCTCCTCAACATATAATCCATCGCTTGAATAATATTCGGGCAGTCTGTTTGAAGAATACTTAAAATCTATATTATCCCAAATTTTATCTAAGTTTGCAACACTCGGAACAGCGTAATCGGTAAATCTCATCATTTGATATACCTGCTCATCAGTCGCAATACCCATATCAACAGGAGTGTATATTGAAGATAAATCAGGTGCGGCGTTAAGTCTGCCGTAACCAAAGCGTTCCTTTACCTCGCCGAATACGCCTGTGTCAGCGTTCCAAAGCTGCTCGTTCATTTCCTTTTTGATTAAATCAGCCTTTGTCTGATATGCTGCCGCGTCGTCTGTCTTACCAAGCTTTGCGGCGATTTTTGCCATTGTATTATATGCTCTCCAAGTATATGCTGTGGCTATTGAGCCTGCGCCGCCGTTATTCCATTTATTATCGGTATTCCAAGCATCAAGCCAATTTTCATATAAATTTGTTCCGGGAACCTGCATATAATCGTCCATAAATTTCAGGTGTCCGGCGATAAAGTCATATCCGCCCTCCTCTGAAAAGAACGCGTCATCTCCCGTCCAATCCCAATACTGCATTATAATGTCTACCATTACAAGGCTCATATTATAACGTCCGTCGTGAGATGGATATGCCCATATTCTTCCTGTATCTTTCTCCTGTCTTGCAATATAATTTTGAATATTAGTTTTTATTCTGTCGCTCCAGCCTGCGTTTACAAAGCAATAGCCGCCGCGCCAGCCGCCTTGTCCGTTATGCCAGCCGATTGCTCCGTGAGTTATAACAGGATTATCCCATATGTTATCCATTGCCATAACCTGAGCGCGCATAGCTGAATTGATGTACGGGTCGGGAGTATCAATTTTTATAGTTTCCGCAACTCCCTTAAAATAATTAACGCTGTCATTGAATATTTCTCTTGCGTTTGTCTGATATTCATTAAAATATTTGTTTTCTGACGGACTATCTGTTGTAATCATCATATATACTGTATTTTCGGTATTACCGTCAGTCGTACCTACTACCATTGGTTGATTTGCCGCTGTTGAGGTTAATAACGCGTCCACTCCTGAACTGTACATTGACGAGTCCTTTGCGGCATAATTCATTTTTACATTTGATGTGCCGCTTATTGTAGCATATGAGCCTGTGATACTGAATGAATTATCAGTAAAGGTCGGAACAGTTGAATTTGTATCAGACGGACTAAATTCAAGTGCGCTTGAATTTCCACCCGTAGGCTGTTTACTGTCTATTCGGTTTCCGCCTGCCGCTGCAACTACCAGCTTATCCTTTACACTGTCGGGAAGCTCCGCTTTTACAAGCATAGCGTCGATTTTGTCCGAGCGTGTATATGTCAGCTTTATTTCACCCTCGAAGGAACTGTCTTTTATGACATATTCCTCGTGTCCGTTTACATATCTTGCAGTTATATTGCTCATTTCATCAAGCCATTTTCCGTCCTTTATTCCAAGAAACATATGAGCGAAACGGAAAAAACTTGTGCCTGTACCCGCATTTGATAATACCAATTTCGGTCTGTCGCCGAGATAATAGATATATCTGAACGAGGTTTCGCCATTATCGTTTGTATGCGCCGCATATATAGGACGCGTATAATTTTTGTTTCCGTTATCAATTTCAAAGCCGCCGTCAACAGGCTTGTATGTAAACGGATTTTTTGTAACTACAACCTTTAAACTGCCGTTTATATCAGCAGTTGAAGCGGTAACCGTTATGGTCTGTTCTGTTGCTGCGCCGTCTGCTGTAATCATAGCCTTTGCGCTGTCAAAGGTTATGCCGTTATTGTCATATGCTTCCATACTCCAAGAAAAGTCAGTATCTTTAATTTCAATGCCCTTTTGGTCGTATGCCTTTGCAGTATATGTAAAGCTCTTATTTCCGCTTTTCGGTATTTCTATTGACATATCACCGTCTACGGCGATTTCTGATAATACAGGCTTATATACTCTTACTGTCTTGCTTGCGGTTATATCGCCTGATGTTGCCTTAATTATAACGTCGCTGTCGCTGTTTGCTGCGGCTGTCAGCACTCCGTTTTCAAAGGTGATACCGTCTGTCGTATTTTCAGCGTTCCAGCCGCTTAATTCCTCTGACGGCATTTCCGCTCCGTATTGGTCGAATATTTTTATTGTATAGGTTTCACTTACCTGCGACGCGGTTTGTAACATATCCGCTCCGATTATATCTATTTTAGAAGCAGTCATTTTATATGTTTCTATTTCTTCTGAAATTTCGTAAACATTTGGATTATCTTTTAATGCAACCTTTACCTTAAAAGAGCTTGCCGCTGCTGATGAAGTTGAAGAAATAACACCTGTGTTTTCGTCTATGCTTATTCCGCTATCGTTTAATTCTGTTTCGTCAGCATTTAAAAGCGACCATTTAAGCGGTATTCCATATGCTTCGCTGCCTGCCTTGTCATAGCATTGTGCAAAAAATTCTGTACTGACAGTACCGTTATTTGGTATCGGAAGTTTTTCAGCTGGATTTATCAGACTTACAGAAGCCGCTAAGCCTGCCTGCGCTATGGTAATTTTTTTGCTGTCATATACCGCGCCGTCATAGCTTAAAAGTCTTACGTTATATTCGCCCGCGTCTGCTTCGGAGCTTACAGTTAAAACGCCTGTCGCAGGATTTAATGTTATGCCTGTCGGTAAATTCTCCTGTAAACTTTCTGTATCATCTGAATTATAAAGCTCAAACTTTACTAATTCTTTTGACAGCGGTTCATAGCTTGATAAATCAATGCCGTTAAACAAAGCCGCTGCGACAAGATAGTTTACTGTTTTTGTTGTTCCCTCGGCAGGAATAGAAACCTTGCTTATATCGTCTGTTACTCCGATAGTAACCTCCGTCGGCGCAGGTTTATATACTTTCATATTTCTGACGTCAACCGCGCCGGAGCGTATATCGCTTTCGCCGTTTACTTTGTTTGTAACATTAAATTTTGAAAATATTGTATTTTTTAAATTTCTGATTACTTTTTCTGACTTTGTCGCTTGTGCTTCCTCGTCTGTACCTGCCGCCTTAGTATAGCCGACCATACTTGTTGTTCCGTTTGCAAGAAATTTCACGTTATACCATTTATTTACTTCCGCACCCTGATACATAGTATCGTAGCTTGACGGATTACCATATTTGGTTTTTATTTTCTCTCCGTCAAAAATGACAGTAGGGCCAAGCTGCGAGCCGCCGTATAATTCTACAACACCCGAATTTGCGTCTGCAAATCTTATGTCAAATTCTGCGACATATACGCTGCCGCCGGGAAGTGTGTTGTCAACCTTTCGTGTAATCTTTTGTTCTGTGTCTGCTGCTGTATAGCGCATATACGGAATTTCCTCGTCGGTTAAGATTCCCATATTTTCTGTCTTGCCCGTCCATTTGTTATTTTCCGATGTAAAATCTTCATTGAGATACATCTGCAATTCTTCCGCGTTTGCATTTAAGACAATAGCCGGAGTAAATGCGCATATCATCTGTATAGATAATATTGCGGACAAAATACGTTTGAAAACTTTTGATTTCATAGGTCTGCCTCCTTAAATTATTTCTTAATTTATTGTTAATTTTATTATACAATATCATCTTGATTTTGTATATGTCAAAATAATGCCTGTTTTATGATAAATTCACGCATTTTTATATTGCGTTGATTTCCACAATATGATATACTAAAAGCAGGGGTGAACGTATGAATAAAACTATCCGATATTCTTCGTTTGAAAATAAATTTGAGGTGATATACAGGAATGAAATTCCTACAATTCAAATGCCACCACATACGCATAATGCGATTGAATTGTATATAAGTTTGACACCACTGTCAAATATACTGCTCGGTGATAATGTAATGCCGCTCAAAGAAAATTCGCTGCTTATAATACCGTCATATTGTATTCATCAGTTTACACAACTTCCTGACTGTGAGTATAAGCGATATATTATAACTATCAGTACGGAATGGCTTGAAAATTTTATAGCGGGCAATAAAAGATACAGCTATTTTACTGATACAAAAAAACCTATCGTTATTACTCTTGATGATAAACAAAAAGCATTATTGCTTAATCGTATGCAGGATTTTATCGCCTGTAAAAACAACGATACCTTTTCTGAAATATCAATATTTTTTGATATTCTGAAAATTATAGACGGATTGATTTATACTCACGCTGAAAATGACGAGGTGGAAAAGAGAGTTACAGGAACGCAGCAAACGGTCAATCAGATTATCAAGTATATAAACGCGCACCTTGTTGAGAATATTCATCTTACGGATATTGCAGAAAAGTTTTATTTAACACCTAATCATATATCACGAATTTTCAAAAAGCATACGAATACGCAAATAAGCAATTATATTATTTTACAGAGAATGACAAAGGCAAAACAACTTTTTCGCGAGGGATTTACAGTTGCGGAAGCGCAGATAGCAACAGGATATTCAAGCTATGAACATTTTTTCCGTACTTTCAAAAAGAATGTCGGTATGACGCCAAAAGAATATATAAACGCTTATTATAATCACGAATCATAACCACCAGTAAACTGGTGGTTTGCACAGTCCCTGGAATGGACAATTACAGGCTTAACCCCTCTAAGGGGCATTGAAGCCTGACACCGCATTACTATCTCAGGCAGCCGCTCACGTGCGGCTGTCTTTTTTGCCTACTTTCTCTCGCTACCCGTAAACGGGTCCATACACTCTTTCAGACTAATCTGGTCTGATGCATAATCTTCTTCAAGCTGATTTCGGATATAGTCTGCAATTACTTTTTTGTTCCGTCCCACTGTATCAACATAATAACCTCTACACAAAAAATTCCTTGAACCATATTTATATTTTAAATTTGCATGCCTATCAAATATCATTAGTGAGCTTTTTCCCTTGAGAAATCCCATGAATTGTGCTATACTTAAATATGGCGGAATACTTACCAGCATATGTATATGGCCAAGACATGCTTCTGCTTCTATTACTTCTACTCCCTTTTGTTCACACAATTTTCGGAGCATTTCTCCTATATCACGTTTTAATTGACCATATATCTCTTTTCTCCTGTGTTTTGGTGCAAACACTATATGGTATTGACATCTGTATTTTGAATGTGCTGTGCTTTTTATTATTTTTTAACATTGTTAAAAACCCTTGATTTTATGCGATTTGTGTACAGATTCTGTAAGCGTAACCGTACCATACCGAGTGTTCTTACAGAACTTTAAAGTTCTTGTATGTCACTCGGTTTTTTTTATTGTTTTTTCAGTATGAGGATGCTCCGGTGTCAGGTAATCCAACTGATTTGTGAATTTATCGCAAGCAAAAACCGCTCGTCAATAAAGGCATTTCACCTCTATTCCGAGCGGTCTTTTTTCTCATTATTTATGAGAGGAATTTCAATATTTTATTTTAAGTTTTCAACCATACGCATAAATACTGAAGCAACCTGTGCTCTTGTCGTGTTTGCTTTCGGTGCAAAGCTACCGTCTGTATTACCTGTCATAACGGACTTTTCAGCCGCCCATATTACAGCGTCCTTTGCATAATACGAAATATTGTCGTTATCCGTATAAGATGTGTTGCTGCTTGTAGTTATGTCATATCCTTTAAACTCTGCATAGCGATAGATAATCGCCGCCATCTGTTCACGGGTAATTGGCTCGTTCGGAGCAAAACAATCTTCAGAAATACCCGAAACAATACCGTTTTCATTCGCCCAAGCAACTGCACTTTCGTAATAGCTGCCGCTTTCAACATCAGTAAAAGCACATTTTCCCGTCTGTGGCTCATTTTCCATACGATAGATAACCGTTACAAACATCGCTCTGGTAACTTCGCTGTCAGGTGCAAATTCTGTGTTTGATATGCCCTTCATCAAGTCATTTTCATACGCGTATTTCACCGAATCGTAAAACCAGTCATTTTCCTTAACATCGGTAAACGGATTTTTCCATTCACCGTTATCCTTTTCCGTCCATTTCGCATATAGAGTGAAGTTCTTTGTTACCTTTTCAGTAAAATCATATTTTGTTTTGAGTCCCTTATCGGTATACCAGCCCTCAAAGTCAAATCCGGCCTTTATCGGTGATTCCGGCTCTTTTATAACACTGTTTTTTGTAACGGTTTTGCTTGCAATATCATTACCGCCGTTTGTTTCAAATGAAACGGTATAATGTACATTACCGCCTCCGTTACCGCCACTTGATTTCGTCCAGTTAGCGGTTACAGTTACGGCTTTACTCGGCATTGTAAATGTTGTTTCTGCCGACTTGCTGTCCGCAAACTGTACACCGTCGTCTGTCGTCCAACCGCTGAATTTATATCCGCTGCGTTCGCCGGCCTTAATCGTTACCATTTCACCCTCTGAATATTCTCCGCTACCCGAATTTTCCGCATAGCTGCCATTTACCGTTACGGTGTTTGATATTTTCTTTATAACAAGTGCAGTCTGCGGCGTTGAAGTATTTCCGGTAAAATCCTGTGCACAAAGCATAATAACACCGCTTGTTTGACTTTCATAGAGTTTTCCCGAAACAGCAAACTTACCGTCACTGCCTGCAACAACTTCTTCATTATCGCCGTACATAATTCTGCTACCCGCATCTGATATTCCTGTTATCGTATAGTCGCCGCTTTCATTGTCTGCATAAAATATATCAGATGAAAGTGTCAGAACAGGCGGTTCTTTATCCATATTAATAAGTAGGAATACACTTGTTACATCCTTGCCGGAAATACCGTCAATCTTGAACATCAAACTTCCCTCAAATTCCGGAATTGCAAAGGTGTTTTCACCGTTTTCGTTTGGTATTTGGTCATTTGTGTCCATTCTTGTCAGTTTAAATGTCGCATCAGCGTCCGATCCGCTCACAGACAAAGTATTGTCACCGCCGCCGATATACGCGTGATAAACGCCGTTTTCATCGGCAGTGCATTCGTTACCGTTCATCGAAAGTGCTATATCCATAGGTGTATATTTAGGAAGAAATTCGCCTGTGGATTCGGTTTCCTTACTGTAATACTTTCCGTTTTCCGATTTTTTGTATGCACGAACACCGACTTTATATGTCTTATCAGGCAACAAATTCTCGGCAGGAACAGACTCTGCGGTATCTCCGTTTTCATTTACACGAACGCCGTTTCCTCCGACAGTTAGTGCCATATCAACCGCTGTCGTGTCTTTATCCAAATCATATCCAAATCCTGTGTCTGTCCATTCTCCGTCTTTTCCCTCATAAATTCTCACACTATAACCGTCAACATTGTCTGACGCATTCCACTCCGCACGCATCACCTCATTTCCTGATGTTTGCAGAGTAACATCTGTCGGTGCGGACGGTTCGTTTACATTGGTATATGCAACTTTTGTATTAAACGCTTGATTATCAATAGCAATAAGTGCGTCTTCCTCATTACCGTCACCGTTAAGATCTGCTTGCTTTTTCGTCATAAGAAAGGCTGTTACATAATATTCACCTGTCGGTGCTATCGCACCCGATGTAGGAACGGAAAGTTCAATATTTGAGGTATCACTGATTTCCTGTTCTGAAATCATATAGTCCGCTCCGCCTTCTTCGTTTGAAAAATAAGTGCGGATAACGTAAGGCGTATTATCCACGGCATACTTCACCTTACCGGAAATTTGATTGTCAGTCAGTGTCAGAGCCAACTTCTCAAACGGCTCAACAGAAAATGCCTTTTCATCGGTAAAGGTCAACTCGCCTGCATCAACGATATACTTGCCACCTTCTTTAAGTCGCAGAAGAGCCAGACGATATTTTTTGCCGTCAGCGTTTGTTTTTTCCATATCTGCAATAGTCGTCGCGCTGACATCTTCGTCAGGATTAAACTGACTGTCATCAGTCATCCAGTCGATATTAAGCTCAGCGTTGCTATCATTGAAAATCTTTAGGTTGTCTTTGATCTGCTCCTCGGTTAGATTTCCGTCAAAGGCAAGTACGATATACGGCGCTTCGTCTGTACCGGCACTTGCTGAGATTTCCGTCCGACTCACGCCGGTGTTTGCAAGCACAAAGTTCTCATCACGCACCGCCGCAAAATTCGCATCGCTGTCTTCCGCAAGCATACTTACAACCGGTGACACACCTTTATCCGCCCAGTTCCATTCAGGCATATAACCTAACATCTTAAACTCAATATCCCAGCCGCCGCCTTTACGGAAGTCGGTCTCTACGATTTTCGGCACAAGTACCCATGCTCGCGCGCTGGCTAACCAACCGCCCACCTCAGCCACCACGCCAAGGTACACATCGACATTTTGGAAGGCTTGCTTCATACCCTCCTCAACTGTTACGTTTCTGATTGGGAAAGCCGTCTGACCGCCTACGATCAGATTAATATTTCCGACGTTAAACCCTTTGCCGGCAAGGACGGGACTACTTTTCGGAATCTGAACTCTGCCTGCAACCGTACCGTTTGCACCGATTGCAAGATACAGATAATCATTGCTGTTATTCACTCCGCCGAAAGCACCCAATTCAATAGAAGAATCAAACGTTATAACGTCTATCTGTTTACTCGGCAGATTTAATGCAAGCTCCTTTGAGCCTCCGAAATAAATACCTTCATATGTATTACCTTTATAACTGCGTTCCTGTCCGTTTAATTTTAAGGAATAGCCGAAGCTGTCAACAATCTGCGTTGCCGCCCCTGCACCTACAAGGTTAACATCGGTCGCTTTTAGTGAAATCTCGCTCGGTCCTATAATAACGTTACCTGTTCCTTCAATAAGATGCAGATATGTTCCCGTCAATGCACCGCGTAATTTAATAGGAGGAATGGCAAGATAGTTGCCATTTACCGTTGCGGCAAGATCCTTAAAACCGGCACCGCCGCCGTTAAGCTGTCCTATCGGAACAGGCGGAACAAGTACAATTCCCGGTGATGATTTCACATAAAACCATAACTCGTCAGGGATAAGAGCGCCGTTATTGCTGCGTTCAAGAGCAAGTGCCGCCTCGGTTTCAAAAAGGTCAAAGGCATTCAGTTCAAGACTGAACGCATATCGCTCCTCGCCCTTAAATGTGTTTACTTCCCCCTCAACCTTTGCAAGTTCCAACGCCATTAAATCGGCGGTATCAAAGCTGCCTTTCGCTTTTACGCCGTTTACCTTAAATTCATATTTCTTTTTGCCGTTTACTGTCTTTTCTCCTAAACCGTAACCCAACTTTTCAAGCGAAAATTCAGCACCGTCAAATACTGTTTTGAATCCGATTTCACCGTTAAAAACAAGGTTGCCGTCCGCATCTGCGGTTGCTTTTTCCAACTTTGTCGTTGCATACGGAATATCGACAAAAATCACTGCGTCGTTTTTGTCGGGTTCAATATCAAATGAAAGACCTTCTTTTGACATTGTAATTTTCAAAGAGTCTTCCGCACCGTTTCGCGGCTGATAGAATTTGAATGACGGAGCGTTCAAATTAACGCCGTGCTGTTCGATTCGTCCGTCTTTGTAAACAATCAACTTTCCGCCATTATTTTCGTTCCACGTTGCCGTCACAGACGGAGAAAGCGTTGCCGCTCCGCCGGTAAATTCAAAAGAAGAACCGTTCGTGCTTTTATACTCGCCGGCTATTTGTGCAACAGGAGACGCATTATATTTCTTTTTCAAACTTTCAAGTGCAGCGTCATCCGAGACATATTCAACGGTAATTGCACCGTTCGACTCAAATACCGCAAGACGCTTTGCGGAAAAACTTGACGATATTTCGTCAGGCTTTGTCGGAAGCTCCTCGCTCAGCGTTTTCAGATTGCGATAACCCCATAGATACTGCGCACCGACCGACATTTCCGTATTTACGTCAATGTCAAAGCCACAGTAGCTTTTGCTTTCCACCCATGTAAGAACAGGAAAATCGTTCGGCTTCACTGTAACTGTCTGTGGCAAGCTTACACGCAGCGGAGAATCTCCGCAGTACACAATATCGAACTTATCGTAGTAATCGGACAGACCGACAAACGGATTTGCCCACGGATATGCGTCTGTGTAAATTTCATTAACATAAACGCCGTCTATATCTCCCCACGAGGTATACCCTTTTGGAACGTGCTTCGTTGACATATCATCGATTTTGCCTGTTACAACCGAACTTTTCGTTGTTTTTTCGCCGCTTTCGGTTACTGTTGTGCGATCCAACTTAATCGCCGGACCTCCGGGGCTGTTTGCGGTTTCACCGTGACCCATTCCGGTGAAACTGTTTATCACATACCACCACTCAAAGTAAAAATCATGTCCGAATAAAGCATCGCTGTTCATTTGTATATTCCCAACGGTTGTCAAAACGCCCCAAGCTGTTTTATCCTTTTTGTCAAGACATACAAGCTCGTGATAAACCGTTACTTTTGCCGGTATTATTGTGCCGTACGGAGTTCCGGGAATATCGTACAGACCTATGTCCATGTTGTAGTCTGCCTTAATTGCGGTATTTTTCCCGTTCGGCGTTTCAGACACAAACTCCGCCTTTTGCAGTGTGACAGACGGATAGGTTGTCTTCTTATTTCCTCCGCCGGTATAAACATTAAATTCGCAGCCGGGGGCTTGAAGATCCTGTGTAAAAACATCGCCTGTTTCCTTTGCGATTGCCCTCGGAACCGTTGCCGTATAGGTTTGATACTGCAAATCGTAGAAATAAAAGCTTATGTAATCGTTTTGCAGAAGAAGCGTTTTACCGCCGTTAAAGGTAAGTGTTTCGTTTTGCTCGGGCGCCGCAAGAATATTCATCGGTAGCGCGCAAACTATGATGCAAAGTGATAATATCACCGACACTATTTTTTTGCTCATTTTCTGTCCCTCCTGTTTTTTATTTTGATACACATTACGGTAATCACCGTTGCGATTATGAAAGTCACAACTGCTGTCAGCACATATCCGCACATTCCGTCAATCAGCAGAATTGCACCGCAATAACCGGCAACCGCCGCACTTTTGTACGATGTCGGAAATAATGCGGTGCAGCACAGCAAAAGAACGGAAAGCAAGGCGGTTGCAACTTTGCAGAAATTCAGCTTTTTTGTCTCCCTGCAATATTTTATCTTTTTCGCACGTGCGAAAACTAAATTCATTCTTTCCGTATTAGATTTCAATTCACACACCTCCTCAATCCACCCTTTTATTATATAGGTGCTTGAAAATATAAAATTTCCCCCTAAAAAAACAAAAAAAGACCGGATTTTTTTCCGGTCTGAATAAAACAGAGTTATTTTGAATCAGTTATTTTTCTGAAACGGTATTTCAGCAGAAACAGAATAAGGCAAGAAACAATCGGAACCGCATATCCAAATTGCTTTATTAAACCGTTGGTTTTCATAAGCATATTAAACATTGCGTGAAATGTAATCGCGACGCACAACAGTGCAAAAATGCCGGATGCCTTTAACGCACCGGGTCGGCGGAATACTCTAAGTCCGTACCCGATTATAAAAGCACATGTAATGTGCATAGCTCCGGTCGAAAAACCGCGTACTAACAAATAAAACAAATTACCTGTTCCGTGTTCCAAAAGGTAACAGATATTTTCAAAGGTAGCAAATCCCACTGCAATATTAAAAATAATATTATCCCCCTCCTGCGGTTGGAGTTCAAAAACAATCAAACCAAACAAAAGAGGAATGAGTTTTACCGTTTCCTCTATAACAGGTGATATTTCCAATACAGCAGATGTTTCCTGTGCACCGTAAAGCACCGAAAAAAATGTATTCAAATAGGCGGATATAATACAGCAGACAAATCCGAGAACTATAAAAATGTAATTTTTTCTGTTGCCGGTATTTGTACCGAGTGCGGCAAGCAAAAACGGAGCCGCAAGGCATATAAATATATTTTCTATATTGTACGGCATAGCTTTTCCTCCCTGCTCTGTGCAACGGCTATCAGAATAAGAGCCGGATTCATTATAAATATGTCAACCAAATAATACGGATTTATAAAGGTGTTTTCCGCAATAAAATACGAAGAACTCCACAAAAGATATTCTGCCGCATAAAAAATCAAAGCCGCCGTAAAAATCCACAGCTTACCCGTCTGTTTTTGAATTTTTGCAAAATATATACCTTTTACCGCATAAAAGCCCAATATTCCCATTGCTGTGCCCATTAAGATGTTCTCAAAATAACTGCCTCGCAAACAAAAGAAAATACCCATACCCAGAGAAAACAACGGTAAAATCCAAAATATCGCTTTCTTTTTATGTTTTTCTTTCGGTACATCTGCATAAAGACGTAAAGTAAGAAAAATATACGATGCCGTCCAGCTCAGTTCCGAAACACAGAACACAAGCGGAGAAGTGCCTAACAATATAAGGTACAGTACCCAATAGGCAAGCCCCATTCCGAAACTCAGGTAAAAAAGCAATACCAAAAGGCGATTGTAACTTCTGTTTCGTATTGCCGAAATACAGGAGCAGCATCCGCAGATAAAAACGCAGAAAATCTGTAAAAGATTATCTGTCAGTTCTGTCATTTCCCTCATTCCTCTCTTTATTTCTTTTATGAAGAATGTCACACATCAAAGTTAGCGAAATGCCAAGTAAAAACGCCAAAATCCCTACAACAACATACCCCAAAAAGCCTTTGTTGGCAAAAATACTGGCTGTGTCATGCATCGGCGTATGCTCAAATCCCGCAAAATTCAAATTACATACAAGTGCCGATATGACTACGATTAAAGCAATGCCAAACGAATAGCACGAGATGACCGCCAGTCTATGTCTTTTTTCGTTGCGCTGTTTTTTTATTTCATCAGCCTGTTTTTTCGCCAGTTTTATTCTTTCAGTCGTTGAACGCACTTTTTATCCCCTCCGTTTCAAGTAAAGGTCTTAATTTCTTTTTGCCGAGTTGCAACAGCTTATCAATCTGTTTTGCCGACTTTCTTAAAACAGCAGCGGCTTCTTTGTAACTCATTCCCTCAATGTATACAAGATAAAGAGCCTCTTTTTGAGCGGACGGCAAATATTCCATACAGTCATAAATCCGCTTGTTTCGCTCCGCAATGCACACTTCATCTTCAAATGTATTTTCTATGCAAAAATTCATTTCTTCCTCTGTAAGAATAATATGTCTTTTTGCCTTCCTCAAAAACATCAGTGCATGATTTCGAGCCGCTTTATATATGTAACTTTCAAAACTGCTTTTAATATTCGGCCGTTTGCTGATCAGATACGCAAAAACTTCTATCAACAAGTCCTCCGAATCGTGGAGATTTTTTATATATCCGTTTATATACAGCGTAAGCTTGTCACCGTAAATCTCCATAAGCCTTTCAAGAGCCTTTGCATCGCCCGAAAGGTAATCGTTATAAATTATAGTTGTATCCATCATTAAACAAATCCCTTTCTCAATTTTATTTGTCAGCTAGCTTTTCTGACAGAATGTGACATTATGCGATACAAGAAATCTATATTGAATTGTATCATACATTTCCCCTTCCGTCAATGAGCGACTGTTTAGTATTTCGAGTAACAAACACCTCCGATTAAAGTTACAAAAAAAGCAAGCTACTGCTACAAACAATGCTTGCTTTTTCTGTTAGATAAAATCTTCAATTACATCTTGTAGATGACAGGGTGACAATTCGTATTTGTTCAGTCTGTCGATTAATTCTGTCACCTCTTTTTTATTTGGTGACACGTCATTAACAGCCATTTCCTCACATTTGATGCCGTATGTAGTCTTTACCACTCCCTCAATACTTTTTTCTTCTTGCAAAATTGTATACATATTGTATATTAGTCCTTTCTCCCCCCTATGTTATATAATACAACATATACCACTAAATTACAATATTATTTGATATTTTGTAAATAAATTGTAAATTACCGAAAAAAATAAAGGTGGTATTACACCACCCTTATTTTATGCACGAATTAAAAGTCCGTTTATAAGATCATTCTTTGCCATTTCCTTAATTTTATAATGAAGTTTCTTACCCGTAACGTTTGTCGGTATAGTCGCTGTAAATCTATAATATCTCGGACGTTTATAGTTTGAAATCATAGGACTGTTTTTACAAAATTCTTCAAGTTCGTCAACAGTAAGCGATTCATCTGCTTTTACGACATATGCCGTAACAATTTCGCCGTGTGCTTTATCCGGAACGGCGGTAACGATACTGTCCGCAACTTTCGGATGTGAATTAAGCACTTCTTCAATCTGCGTAGGATAAATATTTTCACCCTGTGAAATAATCATATCGTCTTTTCTTCCGGCAATAGTAATAAAATGATTTTCGTCCCAAGTACCAAGGTCGTTTGTGTACAAATATCCGTTATGGAATTTACGCTCTGTTTCACCCTCATTATTATAGTAGAAATACGCTGATTTTGCGTGTGAGCGGATAATCACTTCACCCACTTCGCAATTATCTTTAGCAACAATTTCGTGAGGTTCGGCACGTCTGTCCTCAAATACCTTTACTACTCGCACGTCATCATCAGTACAAGCTCTGCCCGCTGTACCCGCCATTTCAGGTAAATCGTTCGGTCTAAGAAATGTATTCCAGAAAGTTTCGGTTGTTCCGTAGCCATTGAATATTCTCGGTGTAAGCACTCTCTGATAACGCATACAAGCCGCACGTTCAAGCGGCGAACCCATTGTAACGATACCGTGAAGTGTACTCAAATCTCTGCCGTTTCTCTCCTGAGCCTCCGTAAGACGTTCCAAAACAGCCGGTACACCGATTATGAACGAAAGCTTATAATCTTCCACATATTTAAGCGTCAAAGCCGCGTCAAATTTACGCATTATCGTAACACAGCCACCCGCATAAAATGTCGGTGTAAGACCGCCCGAATGTAATCCGCCTCTATGGAACCAAGGTGTTGTATTCATAGACTTATCCTCTGACGAGAACGGGAAATGTATCATAACATCGTGTGCCGAAAGCACTTCGTTAATACTTGTTATACAAACACCCTTTGGTCTGCCTGTTGTTCCCGATGTATAAAGTCTTGTCGTTTCATCATATATAGAAAGATTCCAATTCAAATTCGGATTTTCTGCCGATGCATTCTTCACAAAATCCGAATATTTTACCGTACCAGGTATAGGAGCCGCTCCTTCTCCGTCCACCATAATTATCACTTTCGGTGTGAATTTTGAAAGTTTCAGTGCCTGTTCAACAGCGTCTTTGTTGATTGATTCATATATAAATACTGTCGGTCTGCTGTCCTCAATAGTTATTGCAATTTCACCGGCTGACAATCTGAAATTTATCGGACAACTTACTGTACCTGTTTTATGACAAGCGATATATGCAAACGCAAATTCCGGGCAATTCAAAAGTTGGAACATCACTACTCCGCCTTTTATTATTCCGGCGTCCAAAATCGCATTTGAAAAACGGTTTGCTTCTGAATTAAGTTCAGAATATGTCCAAGCAGTCTTTGTTTCGGGAGAAATCATAGCCTCTTTATCTGCAAATCTGTAAACATTTCTCATAAATCCGTTAAGCCACGTATATTCTCTTTCAAACTCAGATTTAAACATATCTATACGTTGTTGCTTTGTATCTGCCGTAAATTTTGCTTTTGCCGAATGTAAGGCTTTTTCAATGTCTGCAAATATGTTTTCTATTTCATCATTTGTGTATTCGTAATTTGATTTGTTTGAGCAGTTTTCAAGCAGTCGAATTCCGTCAAGTATTTTAATTTTTCTTGCCTCTGAAATTCTGTCAAATCTTTCTTTCTTAGTTTCCTTTTGCATTATTTTCTTTCCTTTCATTATTTTTCTTATAAATGTTGTTGTCATTATATCACCCATTTTCTATTAAATCAAGTATTTTTGTAATTATTTTTAAAAATATATCCGCTTGTTTCATTTCCACAATATTTGATAAATATTGTGGAAATATCAACCATTTTAAATAATTAACGATATATTCTAAAAATATATGCTTTCATAAAAACTGTTGACAATTTAGAAATCATATGATATTATTTATGCAAACGATTGCACAGATACAAAATTTAATCTGTGCATTTTAAACACCTATTTACGCAAACGATTGCACAGGAGGTGAAATATTGCAAAAAGTAACAATAAAAGATGTGGCAAAACTCGCAAAAGTATCGCCTTCAACCGTTTCACGCGTACTTTCAGGTAACCCTTCAATTTCGGATGATACTTGCAAACGCGTAAAAAACGCCGTAAAAGAACTGCATTACACACCCAACACAACTGCAAGAAGTCTGCGTTGTGAAAAAAGCAAAAGTATAGGCGTTGTATTCCCCGACATTTCAGGTGAATTTTACGCAACGTGTGCGTCATCGATACTCAAATACGCTCGTATGTCTGACTATACCGTACTTTTTACCGAAAGCGGACACAATTTAAAAGCAGAGAAGGACAGTATAAAAGCACTTTTGGAGAGACGTATTGACGGTATTATTTTTATCGGTGACAATTCCGACATTCCGCTTATTCAAAGCATCGCCGCACAATCTATTCCTATAGTTACAGGCGACCGAACAGTCGGCAATATTCCGTCTGTTACTTTCAACAACAGGGAAACCGTTCAAAAAATGGTTGACTCACTTTATAAATCGGGTTGCAGAAAATTTATGTATGTCGGCGAAACTCCGACAGGTCAAAGCAATCTTTTAGGCAGATACAACGGATATACCGATGCATTAAAAAAATACAGCGACACAACTTCGGTGATATTTTTAGAAGAAAGTCTACACGGTGACAAACTGAAAACCGCAAGAAGACTGTTCACAGAAAAAATTATAACCTCACTCCCCGATGTAATTATCACGTCCAACGATTTAATTGCACAGGGAATTATAAGTGCCGCACATGAAAACGGAATTAACATTCCAAACGATATGCAAATTACAGGTTTTGACGATTCGCTTTCATCTGCGTACTTTATCCCATCGGTCACTACAGTAAGTCAAAACATCGACAAATTGGCAAAGCGTTGTTTTTCAATGCTTATGGATTTAATTAATAAAAAAAGTGCTGTTTCTTCGATAATCGAACAAAACATTATTGCAAGAAACTCCGCAAAAATCAACATGTAACAAGAGCCTGTCGACAAAATGTCGACAGCTCCAAAAATCACATCTCACGATGTAATTTTTGAGTATTTTCTCAGAGAAAAAATCATAAAGTTCCTCCGAAGTCGAAACTTTAGATTTTAAGCCATTTCCGCCGCACATGTCGGCAGAAATGATTTTTACTTGAGGTTGCACCTCAAACTCCCAAAAATAAAGTAGATAAAACCGTTACGGTTTTATCTATAATATAAATTAAGAAAGGATTTTGAAAATGTACATTGCAAACAAAGAAAGATATGAAACAATGAAATATAACCGTTGCGGAAAGAGCGGTCTGTTACTCCCTGCTTTTTCGCTTGGTTTGTGGCACAACTTCGGCAGTAACGACAGTTACGACAATATGGTTGATTTGCTTACAACAGCTTTCGACCTTGGCATTACTCACTTCGACCTTGCCAACAATTACGGTCCGTATCCGGGCAGTGCCGAAGAAAATTTCGGCAAGGTTTTGAAAAACGAACTTGCACCGTATCGTGATGAATTAATCATCTCAACCAAAGCAGGCTACGGTATGTGGGACGGACCTTACGGCGACCACGGTTCAAGAAAATACCTTATCGCAAGTCTTGATCAAAGTTTAAAACGTATGGGACTTGAATATGTCGATATTTTCTATCATCACCGTCCGGACCCTGACACACCTATGGAAGAAACAGCGTCGGCACTTGACCATATCGTAAGAAGCGGTAAGGCGCTTTATGTAGGTATTTCAAACTACAACGCAGAACAGACAAAGCAAATGGCTGAAATTATGAAGTCACTTGGCACTCCACTTGTTATTCATCAACCGCGTTACAATATGTTTGAACGCTGGATTGAAAACGGCTTGCAGGACGTTCTGAAAGAAGAGGGTATAGGTTCAATCTCATTCTGCCCGCTTGCACAGGGACTTCTTACAAATAAGTATATAAACGGTATCCCTGCCGACTCAAGAGCCGCAAAGAGTTCACCGTTCCTTACAAAAGAGGGTATTACAGCCGATAAAATCGAAAAGATTGTTAAGCTTAACAAGATTGCCGAAAACAGAGGTCAGTCGCTTGCTCAAATGGCTTGTGCATGGAACTTGAGAGGCGGTAAACTTACAAGTGTTCTTCTTGGCGCGTCAAAATCTTCTCAGATTATTGAGAATGTCAACTCACTAAATAATCTTGACTTCACACAAGACGAACTTAACGCAATCGAAGACGCATTGAAATAATCTAAAACCCCATCTGTTTTATAGATGGGGTTTATTTTATCACCACAGGTCCATTACGAAAATCCTTAAATATGGTATTATAAATTCAATACAAATGAAAGAAGGAATTTATAATGAGTACACAAGATTTAAACTATGAACAACCCACAGTTTCCGACGCAGCCGTTGACAACAGCGACGACTATACCGAATACACTTTTTCAACCACAAAAGGTATGCGTTTCGCTTTAATTGTTACCTACATTCAATATACCATTCTTGCAAAGAATGATTGTATGGAAGTCAAGACATTCCCTAAAAAAGCAAACAAAATGCCTATTGTCAGATATGACGATATAGCCGCTATGCACGTCAAAAAAGTATTTACTTGGTATCATATATGTTTGGCAATTCTCACTTGCTGTACAACAATTTTACCTTTGTTGTTTTTATATGCCGGTTCTAATCACAAATTGGAAATAACATTAAAATCAGGTGCTAAAACATCGGTTTGTGCGTCAAACAAAAATGTTATGAACAATTTTGCAACTGAGCTTAACCAAAGAATTATCAAAAAATGCGGTCATTCTGTTTTAGTTTAAAACAAAAGACGTATCTCATTTTATTGAGATACGTCTTTTTTCTCGTCATTCACAAATTCCAATGTAAAATCGGGTGCATTATACACGCTGTCGGGGTTATATTTCATAGTTACGTCCGCTTTGAATTCCGTATCGTTTTTACCCATAAGCTTATTACATCGTACCTTGTCACCCGCAAGCCATTTTTTGACCATTGTTTGAGTTATTGTTGTTTTCTTAAATAATCCCCTATCGGATTTCTTCCATATAATAAATCCGCAGTTATTATTGCACGAAAACGCTTTCATACTTTCCACAACGTCACCGTTACACTTCGGACATTTTCCGAGCGGTTTCGGCGGTGCAAAAACAAATTGTACGGGATATTGCGATTCTTTATCTACTTTCAATTCAACATCAGCGTCAAATGTCGTGCCGTCGTTCTTCAACAGTTTTTTCATTCTGACACTTTTACCCGCAAGCAATTTTTTAGCCATAGGCAAAGTTATTGTGACATTTGAGAACATACCTTTTGTTTGATTTTTCCAAACAGTGAATTTACAGTTCATCGGCTCACGCCAATTACTGCACCCAAATCCCCTTGTTCCCTCTATAACGTTACCGCCGCAAAGCGGACAAGTTCCGATTACTTCGTGATATTTTTCCGTTACCGCCTTTGTCATAACGGCTTGATTTACCGCAGGATATGAATTGGAAATTACTGTTTTTATCGTATCAAGCACATTGTCGGTAAGCGATTTATACGTCTTATCGCCGGAACGAATATCTTCTTGTATCGCCCACCATTTTGCCGTCATATCAGCTTTCTTGATTTCATCGGGCAATATGCGGTACAGTTCACGTCCAAGCTCCGTTGAAATAAGCCGTTTTCCGTCTTCGGCAACATAGCCTTTTGTTATAAGGCTGTCGATAATCGTACTTCGCGTTGCGGAAGTTCCGATTGAGCCGTTTTCGCCCTTTTTATCCTTATCTTTTTCCAAAAGCATTTTCTTGACTTCGGGATCAGTTACATACTTTGCAATCCTTGTCATATCCTCATTCAAGGTCGCCTTTGTGTATCGTGACGGTGGCTTTGTTTCTTTTTCCTCAAACCGTGCGTCAATCGCAGTTCCCGAATAAATACCGTCCGCAATAGAGCTAAGTTCCGTAACTTCTTCGGCTTTTATATCCTTGAATATGGCCGTATATCCTTTTTTCAAAACGACTGTCGAATATGCCACCAACGTATATTCACCGTCAAGTTCAATCGTCATTTTTGTTTTTTCTTTAACAGCCTTAGGCAAAAATTGTGCCATATAATATTTACACACCGCAAGATATACATTTTTCTCGCGTTCTGTAAGCTTGTTCAAATCAACCTTATTATTTGTCGGAATTATCGCAAAATGTGCGGTTATGTTTTTATCGTTAAAACACTTTGAATGAATTGTCGGATCAAGCTCACTCGGCTTGAACTTAATATTCTGCACAACTTGTGCCAACGTTTTAGGCGCCTCTTTAAAATGTTCCTCCGACAGATACTGACAATCCGAACGGTTATACGTTATCGCCTTATGTGTTTCACGAAGTGACTGCGTAATATCCATAACATCGGCAGGGTTATACCCAAAGTGGCTGCTGCAATAACTTTGCAATTTTACAAGGTTAAACGGCAACGGCGGGTCTTCATTTACGACTTTCTTTTCGATTTTAATATTGTCAAACCGTTTGTTTATAAGGTCATTTTTTATCTTTTCCGCCTCGTCAAGCTCAGTTATTTGCTTATTTTCAGTACCCTTTTGTTTTTTCTTTGTATATTTTGCGGTAACGGTTTTATTTCCGTCAGCCGTTTCAACATTTACATCGGCAAAAATATCATAATATACAGTCTTTATATGTCCCTCAATCTGCATATCACGTTTTACGACAAGTCCCAAAGTCGGTGTCTGAACACGACCGACCGCAAGCAAAACGCCTGAATTTGAGCATGTAAAAAATCGACTCATATTGACGCCGATCATAAGGTCTGCGACACTTCTCGCATATGCCGACCAACCCTCATTCAAGCTGTCGTTGTTATCTGTCATATGTGACAGCGCCTTTACAAGTCCGCCGCGTGTCGTATCACCGGTATTAAGTCTTTTAACAGGCTTTTTATAATCAAACCACCTAAGAATTTCATCAATTAAAAGCTGTCCTTCTTCGTCGGGATCGCCTGCATGTATAACAGATTCCGATTCTTCAAGCAACTCGCCTATAAGTCCGACACGCTGTGCTTTGGTTTCGTAATTTCTGTTTGAATTACTGTCCTCACCCATTTTGAGTTCCCAACTGTCGAAATATATCGGTAAATCGTCAAGCGACCACTTTTTATATTTCATATCATAGTCTTCCGGTTCTTTCAGGCTCAGCATATGACCGAATACCCATGTGACCGCATAGTCGCCTTTTCGTATAAATCTGTTATTTCTCTCTGTAACCTGTCCCGGCAGTGCGTCCGCAATATCTCTGCCCAATGATGGTTTCTCGGCTATTACTAAAATCATATTCCCTCTCAGATAAAAAAGCCGTCCTAAGACGGCTTTTGCTTGTGTTATTTATTATAGAAGATTCTTGCGAAGTTCTTCTCCGCTTAGCTTGCTAAGGTAAGCCGGTGCAACGTCAAATACAGTCTTACAACCGCTTTGTCCCTCTTTGCTCATACGATATGCGGCTCTTGCATATGCAATAAGCACTGATGAAGTAAATTCAGGGTTTGAATCAAGCTTTAGGCTGTATTCAATAATGTGACTATTTTCACCGTTCCAACCTGTCTTACCACATCTGATAACAAATCCACCGTGAGGAATACCGCTGTGGTTAGCCTTTAATTCTTCTTCTGAAATGAAGTTTACAGTTGTATCATAATCTGAGAAATAGTTAGGCATTGTCTTGATTTCATTTTCTATACGAGCCTTATCTGCGCCTTCTTCCGCTACAACATAACATTCACGCGTATGCTTTTGACGAGTTGTAAGTTCAGGGTTTTCACCGTTTCTTACTGCCTTAAGTGCAGAGTCAACAGGAACTGTATATTGCTTTGCGTCCTTAACTCCGTCAATTCTTCTGATAGCGTCTGAGTGACCTTGGCTCACACCTTTGCCCCAGAAAGTATAGTCCTTACCGTCTGAAAGTATAGCATTTGCATAAAGACGGTTAAGTGAGAACATACCCGGGTCCCAACCTACTGAAATTATACCAACGTTGCCATTAGCCTTTGCAGCTGCGTCAACTGCCGCAAAATGTTCAGGAATTTTTGCGTGTGTATCAAAACTGTCTATAACATTGAAATACTTAACATATTCCGGTGTTTGTTTCGGAAGGTCTGTCGCACTTCCGCCGCAAAGAATCATAACATCGATTTCGTCCTTCATCTTAGGAGCGTCATCAACCGAATAAACCTTAACGCCCTCTGTCATAATCTTAACAGTTGACGGATCACGTCTTGTGAATACACCAGCAAGCTCAACATCATCGTTTTGCTTGATTGCACATTCAATACCGCGGCCAAGATTGCCGTATCCCAATATACCTATTTTAATTGCCATTTGTATCACTCCATTGTTTTAAAAATTAATTCCGCCTTACATTTTATCAGATTTTATTTCAAAAAACAATATTTTTTTATAATTTTTTTAAAATTATTAACATCTTATTCTGACCTATGAATTTACAAACACAAAAAAGAATGATATAATGTAATCGTTAAAAATAAAGTAGGAGAGAATTTACATAATGAAAAAAAGTAAAGCGTGGATATTATGGACATTATTTAAGTCTATGTTTGTTTTAAGCTCATGTACATTCGGCGGCGGATTTGTAATCGTTTCATTAATGAAGAAAAAATTTGTTGAGGAGCTGCAATGGCTTGATGAGGACGAAATGCTTGATGTGACCGCAATAACTCAGTCCTCACCCGGTCCGCTGCCCGTCAACGCGTCTGTTATAATCGGTTACAGAATGGCGGGAATTTTAGGCTCGCTTTCAGCTGTTTTCGGCACAATATTGCCTCCTATGATTGTACTTTCAATCATATCTCTGTTCTATAACCAATTCCGAACAAACAAATACATAGCCGTTGCACTTCAAGTTATGCGTGCAGGCGTTGCGGCAGTTATATTTGACGTTGTTATAAATCTTGCGAAAAACGTATTCAAAACCCACAGAATTTTATATATCGCAATGATGATTATTGCGTTTGTATGTACTTATTTTTTAGGGGTAAGCGCTATGATAGTCATACTCGTATGTCTTGGAATAGGCCTACTCGATTTACTTGTGTCGGTTTTAAAAGAGAAACATAAAAAGGAGGTCGGATAATGCTTTTACTGAAATTATTTTTTTCATTTATACAAGTCGGTCTGTTCAGCGTCGGCGGCGGTTATGCCGCAATTCCGCTTATTCAGGAACAAATAGTAAACATACACCACCTTATGACTATGGAGGAATTTTCCGACCTTATCACTGTTGCGGAAATGACCCCGGGTCCTATATCCATAAATTCATCAACATTTGTCGGTATGCGTATCGCCGGTATAGGCGGTGTGTTGCTTTGTTCGCTCGGCTGTATCATTCCGTCATTTGTCATATGCTTTATACTCGCGTATTTCTACTATAAATACCGCACTGTCGGCGGAGTTCAGACGGTTTTATCCGCCCTTCGTCCTGCTGTTGTCGCACTTATAACCTCCGCAGGCACATCTATACTAATGCTCGCACTTTTCCAAACCGATATTTTTTCTGCATCGTTAAAAGATATTCGTTTTGTCGAACTCGGTATATTCCTTGTGGCGCTGTTTTTACTCAGAAAATTTAAAACGAACGCAATTACAATTATTCTTGGCAGTGGTGTTGTCGGAACGTTGATTTATATGCTTTTGGGAATGGTATAATATTTCTTTAAAATTTACACTAAAATAGTGGACTTTTATTGATTTTTGTATTATAATAGTGATTGTCGAAAAAACATATTAAAACGGAGGATTATTATGATAAGACAAGTTATAAAAATAGATGAAGATAAATGTACAGGTTGCGGTATTTGTGCCGATGCCTGTCAAGAAGGTGCAATAGGGATTGTTGACGGCAAGGCAAAGCTTTTGCGTGACGATTACTGTGACGGTTTAGGAAACTGCTTACCTACCTGTCCGACTAATGCGATTTCTTTTGAAACCCGTGAAGCCGCAGCATTTGATGAAGATGCGGTAAAGCAAAATATGCAGAAAGCAAAAGAACAAGAAAAGCCTGCGTTTGTCTGTCCGGGCAGTATGGCAAAGGCTATAAAGCACAATACCGAAACAAGCACGCCTGTTTCAACGAGCCAACTTTCACAATGGCCGGTACAAATCAAACTTGTACCTGTCAACGCACCGTATTTTGACAATGCCAATCTTCTTATTGCGGCAGATTGCAGTGCATACGCTTACGGCAATTTTCACAACAAGTTTATAAAAAACAGAATTACACTAATCGGTTGTCCGAAACTTGACGATATTGACTACACCGAAAAATTGCAAGCGATTATCGAAAGCAACAACATTAAGAGCGTTACGATAGTTCGTATGGAAGTTCCGTGTTGCGGCGGTATTGAGTATGCCGCAAAAACAGCGTTGCAAAACAGCGGTAAATTCATTCCGTGGCAAGTTTATACAATCGGTACAAACGGTGAAATTTTAGATTAATTTATTAACATAAAAAAGAGAATGCTGTCGCATTCTCTTTTTTATGGTTTAACATCCAATCCTGTACTTTCAATTACAATAACCGATTTAATTCTCTTCCCGTTTCCATAAACTGTTTTCGCCGTAACTTTACAACGATTATACATACCTTCTTTATACAAGAGGTCAAGCACAACACTAATCGGTTTATCACTTTTCTTTAAATGCTTACATAATATTTTGTATTCGTCCATCGAATCGTGATGAACAATCTTATTGTCCAAAATATATTCAAGTGCATTTTGTATGTAAGTGCCAAACATATAAGAATGTCCTTCGGCAAGTTTTGTCTTTACATCAATGGTATTGTTTATAAAATAATACTCAAGTGCAATGGCGTCAATAAGGTCAAGTGCCGTTTCAAAACTGCGTCTTAGCATATTGAGTTTACTCAAAACACCCATTTGTTCACTGCTGTCCGAAACAGACGCATAATAAATTGAACAATCTTCACGGCTTGCAAGGTAGAAAATTTTAATCGACAGCCATATAACATCTTCACCGAATACATTTCTAACCTGTACGGAAACACCTTTATTCCCCGCTATTTTCGATTCGCGAAATGCCTCTATTGCCTTTTCTCTGTCATCGGGGTGAAGATTTTCCAATCCGTCATATCCGCCTGCAGTAACATTTTTCGGATAATTCTTAGTTATCGAATAATAAAATTCGTTTGCTTTTAAAACATTAAGTTTATTTCCGTCATTACTAAGCGAATACAGTGCAACGCCGCCCAAAATATTGTTAAGCAACCCCTCAGTCATAAAATCGGAATTAAGTAATTCTTCAATTTCAATCGTATTGTCAAAAACGTTGTCCAAATTTTCACTTGCAACATTATTTGGGTCACTGATTAATTTTCCGAAAGATTCTTCATCTATCGCTCTTGAAAAATAAAATCCTTGTGCATAATTACAGCCTCTGTCAAGCAAGAAATTCTTCTGTTCATCCGTTTCAACGCCCTCGGCGATTACCGCCAAACCAATCCACTTTGCCATTTTTATAACCGATTCAAGAATTTCTTTACCCTTTGTATTTCCGTCACGACCTGCCTCAAGGAATCTTGTATCTATTTTAAGTACATCAACGCTTATATCTTTCAACATATTAAGCGAGGAATAACCACTGCCGAAATCGTCCATCAATACAATAAAACCCAATTCACGAAGTTCGTCAACAGCTTTCAAAATCTGTTCTTCATCACTTGTAAACGCACTTTCGGTAATTTCTATCTCCAAATATCTTCTATCAATATTGTATTTATCCGTAAGATTTACAAAAATCTTTGACAAATCAAGAGAATAAATATCCATTCGCGAAACATTCACCGATATAGGAACCGCGGTATATCCCTTATCGATATAATCACGTAAAATTCGGCAACTTTCTTCCCATATATATTCATCAAGTTTTGTAATAAGCATATTCTGCTCAAACATCGGAATAAAATCTTTCGGAAAGATAAGACCTTTTTCGGGATGCTGCCATCTTACAAGGCTTTCCGCACCCATTACCTTTGTTGTTCGTATATCGTATTTAGGCTGAAGATACACTTTAAATTCGTGATTTTCAAATGCCCTTTCACTTTCGTTTAAAAGTTCGTGTTGCGAGAAAACATAGTTTTTCACACTTTCATTATATTCCGCAACATTAACAAGATAATTGTTTTTTATTGACTCACACGCAAAACTTGCTCTGTCGCACATAAGTCTTACGGGGATATTTTTTGTTTTAACGTGGTAAATTCCCACAGTCATTCTTATTTCAAAATCAATCGGATAATCCTTTACCCAACTTTGAATTTCCGCACCCAATGCATCCGGCTGAATATTTTCTTCAAAGTCCATAAAAGAAAATACATCACCCGAAAGCCTTGCGGCTACAAGACCGTATTTTGCGGCTCTTTCTTGCAATTTCTTGCCTATATAGCTAAGAAGTCTGTCACCTTCGACAAAACCGAATCTGTCATTGACAAATTTGAATTTCTCGACATCAAAACAAACAATAACATATTCTCTGTCCGGTTCATTTTCAAATCTGCACCTGACACGGTCATAATATGTATTCCTGTTGTAAAGTCCGGTAAGTTCATCAACACTCTTTACTTTTCGTAAACTTTCTTCCAGTTGATGAACTTTTTCTTGAAGTTCTTCCACTGTCCCCTCTGACATCTTCTTCGCCTCCCCCGCTGTGTAACTTTCAACTATATTATATCACTTTTTATTGTTTTTGCAATACTTAATTATAGCATTTTAAATTTTTTTCTGATTTTTAAAATTTTACTTGTTTTTATGCAATATGTATGATATAATAGAAATGTTAGGGGTGAATTTATGAAATATACACTATCCAAAGGACTCAATAACAGTCCGGATGCAAGAGCGATAAGACAGTCCGTTTTCGTGGAAGAGCAAGGTTTTGAATACGAATTTGACGACATTGACGAAACCGCTTTGCACCTTGTTTTGTACGATGAAAACGATAATCCTTGTGCAACGGGACGACTGTTTTTCGACGGTTGCATGAAAATCGGCCGTATCGCCGTTATGAAAGAATACAGAGGTCAGTCGCTCGGCAGTGAAGTTATTGCCATACTTGAAGAAAAAGCACTTGAATCGGGTGCACATCATATCGAGCTTTCCGCTCAAATACAGGCAAAAGATTTTTATAAAAAACTCGGTTACACCGAAATCGGCGAAATATATAAAGAAGAATTTTGTCCGCATATAAAAATGTTTAAGGATTTAAAATAACTTAGATAAATCGGAATTTGTGGAGAGATTTCCTGAACTTTCCTTATTTTACAGGCTTTTCAGCCCATTAGATAGTGAAATGATATGTATTTTCCCTTATTTTTGCCCTTATGCGGAATCCGCAAGGGAAATAAGGGAAATTTTTAGTTAAGCATTGCTCGCTACTTTATCAAGAAGTCTTGCGGAATCCCGTTTTGCTTTTCTTGTTGAGTGAGCGTAAATATTCATTGTGGTACTGACATCAGAGTGTCCTAACAGTTCCTGTACATCTTTCGGTGCAGCCCCATTGGAAAGCAGATTGCTGGTGTAGGTGTGACGTAACTGGTGGAAATGGAAATCTTCAAATCCTTCCAGTTTCTTTGACACTGATCTGCATACAATGCTGAGTGTACTCGGCAGTTCCAAAGAGCCATCCGGTCTTAGGCAGACAAAGGAGATTTCTTTGTAATCTGCCGGGACTTCCTGCGTTCCGTCAAGGTGATAGTATTCATAATAGACTCTGTTTTTCACATGCACTTCTTTGTAGTAATTGCGGTGATATAATTCGCCATACTGCATCCGGTTTTTGAGTTGTTCCTTTCTGGCAGCTTTCAGTATTTCAGTCAGGGTATCGCCAAAATCAACAATCCTTACTTTTTTCCGCTTCGTTGGTCCAATAATGTTTTTGTGTTTCATGCCGTCGTAGCGGATACTGCGTTTTATGGTCAGGCATTGTTCCTCAAGGTTAATGTCCTGCCATGTAAGACCACAGGTTTCTCCGATACGGAGCCCGGCATAATACGCAATCTGAATCGGCAGAATGGCAGGTGGGTTTTTCTTTTCCAGATACTTGATAAGTTGCTCGTAATCATCATGCGAAATCGGCTGTGTGCCTTCTTCCACTTCATCATCGGAAAAGAGGTCAACTTCCTCTGCCTGTCGTTTCAGTTTGATATATTGCATCGGATTGAAACTGATTAGCTGTTTTGGAAATACTGCAAAACGGAATGACTGCTGTAACACTGCGGAAAAAGAATGGATATAATCTTTGCTGTATCCCTTTCTTACTTTCCCGTCTGGAAACTCACCACCGAATGTAAGCAGATCAAGAAATGCCTGTAAATGTTCGGCAGTAACTGTTTTCAGTTTGCGGTCTGCAATCGGGTGTTTTTTGATACATCGGATTGCACCAAGATAATTTTCCACTGTACCGTTGCTGAGTGTCCCAGTTTTCAGTTCTTCTTCTGCCCACATGTCCAGAAGTTCCCCTACGGTAAGATTATCTGCCTTTGCAACAAACTTCTTATCTTCGTAGTCTTCCAGTGCCTTGCGGAGAAGCTTTTCCGTCTCACTTTTACTTTCGGTTCCGGCGTATTCTTTCTGAACCATTTTACCGCTTGCATCTTCTACATAGAAGCGATAGTACCATTTTTTTCCTTTTTTTCTAACAGATCCTTTTGCCATAATCGTATGTCTCCTTTCGATATCAGACAATCGGAACTGCTGAAATGCTTCTTGCGTGTAAGTATATCACAACTCCGGTTGTCTTACTATACCGATTCAGAATCCTCATACATAACTTCGGATAAAAGATTTGCAAGCCTTTGTTCTGCCGCTTCCGGTT
>ERZ791864.24-NODE-24-length-193356-cov-8.883477_pt1 | contig 193356 bp, 187 predicted proteins | sample MGYA00510282_ERZ791864 | MGnify/ENA primary metagenome ERZ791864 (study PRJEB30046, sample SAMN00792087) | human gut metagenome | study: EMG produced TPA metagenomics assembly of the A metagenome-wide association study of gut microbiota in type 2... | reverse complement strand
GGATTGCAAGAATCAATGCTGCAGCTAGAATCAATGGACTTTCATACAGCAAGTTTATGTATGGTCTTAAGTTAGCTGGTGTAGAAATGAACAGAAAGATGTTAGCTGAAATGGCAGTTAACGATGCTGAAGGATTTGCTAAGTTAGTAGAAGTTGCTAAAGCAAAATTAGCATAGTTTATTAAATACATTAACATACAAAAATAGGAACTATTCAGATGAGTAGTTCCTTTTTTCTTGAAAGGAAAAAATTGTGGAAAGAGAAAAGTTGAAATCACGTTTGGGCTTTATTTTAATTTCAGCCGGATGTGCAATTGGAATAGGGAATGTATGGAAATTCGCTTATATGGCAGGCCAAGGTGGTGGAGGATTTTTTGTATTACTTTATTTATTATTTTTGGTAATGCTTGGAATTCCTATCATGTCAATGGAATTTGCTGTGGGACGTGCAAGCCAGAAAAGTCCGGCTCAGGCATACAAAGCTCTTGAAAAAGCGGGACAAAAATGGCATATTCACGGATATATTGCTTTAATAGGCAATTATTTACTAATGATGTTTTACACAACGGTTGCAGGTTGGATGCTTTACTATTTTTATCTTACAAGCACAGGAAAATTCGTTGGACTTAATACAGATGGAGTGGCAAATGTATTTTCGGAAATGTTGCAAAAACCTGTAACAATGACTATTTGTATGCTTATTATAGTAGTGGTGGGATTTTTTATTTGCTCCATTGGACTTCAAAATGGACTTGAAAAGGTTACAAAGGTTATGATGGTTGCATTGCTTGCAATTATGGTTATCCTTGCAATTAACAGTTTCTTCATGAAGGGAGCAAAGGAAGGTTTAAGTTTTTATCTAATTCCAAGCATTGAAAGAGCAAAAGCGGCAGGTATTGGCAATACAGCAGTAGGAGCTATGAATCAGGCATTTTTTACACTTAGTATTGGAATAGGTGCTATGGCAATTTTTGGAAGCTATATTGGAAAAGATCGTTCACTTTTAGGTGAATCTGTAACAATTGCAGCTCTTGATACTTTTGTTGCAATAACATCAGGTTTAATTATTTTTCCTGCATGTTTTACATTTGGTGTAGATCAGACACAGGGACCAAGTCTTGTTTTTATTACATTACCAAATATTTTTAATAACATACCTTTTGGTAGAGTTTGGGGAAGTTTGTTCTTTGTGTTTATGACATTTGCAGCTTTTTCAACAGTACTTGCGGTATTTGAAAATATTGTATCGTGTGGTATGGAACTTACAGGATTTAACAGGAAGAAATCAAGTATAGTTAATATGATTCTTGTGGCATTACTTTCAATGCCATGTGTATTAGGATTTAATCTTTGGTCATTTGACTGGCTTGGAGTATTCGGTGGTTCATTCCTAGATTTTGAAGATTTTCTTGTAAGTAATATATGGTTGCCACTTGGTTCATTAATATACTTACTTTTCTGTACAAGTAAGTTTGGTTGGGGCTGGAAGAATTATAAAGAAGAGGCAAATACAGGAAAAGGTATAAAGATTCATAATTGGATGCGAGTATATCTTACATATATATTGCCTTTAATTGTATTGTTTATATTTGCTTTTGGAATATATGACAAGTTTTGGGCAAAATAGACTATATCATAAATATGTATTGATTGAAGAAAGATTATGAACATCGGAGTATAATTTAATATTAAAAGAGAATTACATGAAACTTCGCGCTGACACAGGTTGGCGTGGAGTTTTTATTATATGGGAAAGTTCTTATAACTTTCAATATATAAAAATACTTTGCAGGATAGTTCACATTTTCAACACAATAAAAACACACTTTATACCTATAAAAATCACAATTTTAACTAATAAAAAACATAAATGAAAACTATAATTTTTAATAGTTAGAAAAAACAGGGAGGTGTGTTAATGAGTGGCATACAAATAGAAAATCTAGTTAAAACATATGGCGATAATATTGCCGTAAATGGGTTGAATTTAAATCTTGAAAAGGGGAAGGTCTATGGATTTTTAGGACCAAACGGAGCAGGTAAATCAACTACAATGAACATCATTACAGGCTATATTGGAGCAACAAGCGGAACGGTAAAAATTGATGGATATGATATCTTTAAAGAGCCTGAAAAGGCAAAGAAATGTGTAGGATATCTTCCTGAAATTCCACCGCTTTATCAGGATATGACAGTAAAAGAATATCTTGTTTTTGTGGCTGAATTAAAGAAGATTCCGGCAAAAGAAAAAATGAAAAATATTAAAGAAGTTCTTGAAATGACTAAAACTACACAGGTTGAAAACAGACTTATAAAGAACTTGTCAAAAGGATATAAACAAAGAGTTGGAATAGCTCAGGCGTTAATTGGAATGCCTGAAATAATTATTTTAGATGAACCTACAGTAGGACTTGATCCAAAGCAGATTATTGAAATAAGACAACTAATTAAAGAACTTGGCAAGAATCACACAGTAATTTTAAGTTCTCATATTTTATCAGAAATAAGTGAAGTTTGTGAATACATTTTTATTATTTCAAGAGGACAATTAGCTGCTGAAGGAACAGAAAAACAGCTTGTTGAACAAATGGCAGGAGAGAATAATCTTGAACTTGAAATAAAAGGTGATAAAGACAAAGTTAAGGAGATGATAGAAAACCTTAAAGATGTTTTTGAATATGAATTTGCTGAATCGGAGGCAGAAAATATTGTAAGGTTGAAAATTAAAAGTGACAGAGATGTTGATTTAAGAGAAAAAATATTTTATATATGTGCTGAAAATGATTTACCTATTATGGAAATGAGTTTTAAGCAGAAAACTTTGGAAGATATATTTATTGAATTAACAAAAGATTATGCCGCGCCTGAAAAGAAGAGCAGATTTAAGAAGAAAAAAGATAAACAGGAGGAAGAAGACAATGTTAGCGATTTATAGAAGGGAGTTAAAATCCTATTTTACTTCAGTAATAGCGTGCCTGTTTATTGCAGTTACAACGTTAATAGCAGGAATATTTTTTGTATATTATAATTTGAGTTACGGAGTTTCAGAAATGTATTCCGTATATCAGTGCTTATTGATTTTAGTATTTACAGTGCCGATTTTGACTATGAAAGTAATAGCTGATGAACGTAGACAGAAAACTGACCAGTTAATACTTACAGCACCGGTATCTGTTGGAAAAATAGTTGTAGGAAAGTTTTTTGCACTTGAAACTATTTATGCAGTACCTGTTTTTGTAATGTGTCTGTATCCTTTAATTCTTTCAAGTTTTGGAACAGTATCATTTAAGACATCATACACAAATATTGTTGGATTATTTCTTTATGGCACAGCTTTTATAGCAATAGGCATATTCATTTCATCAATAACAGAAAGTCAGGTTATTTCGGCAATTTTAAGCATTGTAGTGCTTCTTATGGGATATATGATGCAGTCGTTGGAAAATATGATTTCATCTAATGGGAACATTTTAACAAAGATTCTTGGATGTTTTGATTTGTATACACCGGTACAGGATTTTTTAAATGGAGTAATTAGTCTTTCTGCAGTTGTTTATTACATTTCAATTACAGTGCTATTCCTTTTCCTTACATGTCAGTCAATTCAAAAAAGAAGATGGAATGTATCAAAGAAAACTATCGGTACAGGAGTTTTCAGTATGGGATTTATTGCCGTTGTTGTAGCAGTAACTGTTTTTGCAAATATGATTGCCACAACTGTTACATCAAAAGTCAGCAGTGCAACAATTGATATGACATCAACAGCACTGTTCTCAATCTCTAGTGATACAAAGAAGATGCTTAAAAAATTAGATTCGGATATAACTATCTACGTAATGGCACCAAAAACAAGTGCAGATTCAACAATAAAGAAAACTCTTGAAAGGTATCAGTTTACGTCAAAGCATATTAAAGTTGAATATAAGGATACAACTTTATATCCAAATTTCTATCAGAAATATACTGATGTAGCACCTACATCAAACAGTTTAATAGTTGTAAATGAGAAAACAAGTAAATCAAAGGTAGTAGATTACAACGATATCTATGTTTCGGATTCCTATTCTTACTACACATCCGGTTCAAACAATGCATCTTCATATGATTGTGAAGGGCAGCTAAACAGTGCGATTTCATATGTCAGATCAAATACAACGTATAAAATATATCAGATTGAAGGTCATGACGAAGCTGTAACGAACACAACAAATTTTGGCTCAGACAGTAATTTAAAAGATATTGTTTCAAAATATAATGCAGAAATAGAATCTATTAAATTAGTAAATAGAACAGAAATTACAACAGACGAGTGTGCAGCACTTCTTATTTTGGGACCTGAAAAGGACTATACAGAAGATGAAGCAAAAATAGTAATTAATTATTTAAATAATGGCGGAAAAGCAATTATAGGTTTGGAAAATCTTACAAGTCAGGGCGTTGACAAGCCAAACTTTAATTCTATTCTTAAAGAGTTTGGCATTAATGTTCAGTCAGGTGTAGTGGCAGAAAATAATACTTCATATTATTCAACCCAGTATGGCCCATGGTTTGCTTTTGCAGATGGAATAACAGGTTACGCATCAGGGCTTTCAAGTTATGTATTTGCACCTTATGCATCAGGATTAAAGCAGGTTAAAGATAGTGATGATTCAATTACTTATACAGCACTTGCTTCCACTTCATCAGATTCAGTTCTTAAGACGAATGCTTCTAAAGCAACAACATACAAGAAAGAGAGTGGGGATGTGGATGGACCATTTGATATAGTAGTTTCAGTAGAAAAAACTGTAACAACAACTAAATCAAATGATGATTCAAATAAATCATCAGATACAAGTAATTCATCAGAGGAAAATAGTGACTCTACAGATGAAACAACAACTAACACAGCAAGTTTACTTGTATTTGGTTCAGTATACTCATTATCAGACACAATGGATAATAGTGTTTCTCAGTCAAACACTCAGATAGTAAATAACGCATTGAAAGATTACATTGATACAGAAGTTGAAACAGTATCGGTACCCGCAAAGAGTCTTTCAAGTGAACAGTTAACAGTAACAGAATCAGGAAGCAGATTATTTGGAATTTTAATTTCAGTGGTAGTACCTGTAATTATCCTGTTAGCAGGAATTGTGGTTTGGGTTAGAAGGAGAAAGAGATAATGAGAAAACAAAAAATTCAATTTATAGTTTTGGCAGTGATACTTATTGTTTGCATAGGTGGATATTTTGGAATCACATCTTATTACAAAAATAAAGAGTCAAATGAAAAAGAAGCTTCAACTATAAAAGTTTTAGAAATAGAAAATTATAAGGACCTTACTAAAGTTTCTTATAATTATGAAGATGCCACAATTAATCTTGTGAAAAAAGATAACAAGTGGAAAGATGAAAGTGACACATCAAAAAATCTTGATTCAAATAATATAAATAGTGAAATGCTTTCAACACTGGTTGAAATAGATGCATCAACCAAGATTGATAGCCCTGAAAATATTTCACAGTACGGATTCACAAAGGATTCTGATGGGAATATAACAGGTAAAACAAATTCAATATCTGTTACAGATAACGATGGAAAAGTAAATAAAATATATATTGGTAGTACTAATCCATATGATTCTACAAAATACTATATGATGGTAAATGATGACACTAACGTATATGTGGTAGATAGTACAGTAAATGATGCCTTTTCAAAAGATGTTGAAGAATTGGAAGAAGAAACAACAGTGGAAGAGACAACAGAAGAAACAACTACTGTAAGTGAGACAACAGCACAGGAAACAACTGCAGAATAGGAAAGTACAAGCAGAAATTTTCATAAGATTACAGAATTTTAGAAATCCCCGAATGAGTAGGCGATGAGCCTGCTTTTCGGGGATTTTATAAGTGTTGTGAAAAGTGTGGAAAATTAAGATGTTAAAAAATAAAAAAAGCTTTGGAATAACTTCCAAAGCTTTCAATATGCGGAAGATGGGACTTGAACCCACACGATCGCATTGATCACAAGATCCTTAGTCTTGCTCGTCTGCCAGTTCCGACACTTCCGCGTACGTTTCACACGCAAGTAAGATAATACCATCAACTTAGCTATGTGTCAACAACTTTTTTTGAAAAATTTAAATTTTTTAAAAAGTTGTTTTTTAGTAGAATTATGTAAGTGAGATTTGACAACCAAACACATATTTTCTACTTAAATGCAGTTGATGGGACTTGAACCCACACTCCCTTGCGAGAACATGAACCTGAATCATGCGCGTATGCCAATTCCGCCACAACTGCATGTAACTTAGTAATTTGCGTTACCTAAAAGTTTTACTACATTTTGAATAAAATAGCAAGCAATATTTTTCAGGTGACAAAAGTTCTGTAATCAAAGATGTAATTAAAGCTGTAATTAAAGCTGTAATTAAAGCTATAATTGAAGTTTTCGGTGACAGTCATTGCATTAATTTCTTAAAAAAAGTAAACTAGTTAAATGGAATAGTAAAAATACGGAGCGGAATAAATGAAAAAAGAACGGGATTTAACTAGTGGCAATATTACATCAGGACTTTGGGCATTTGCGGTACCGTTAATGCTTGGAAATGTAATTCAACAATTCTATAACTTAGCAGATACTTGGATTGTTGGCAGATATATTGGAAATATTGGATTGGCAGCTGTGGGTTCATCGTATACGTTAATGACATTTTTAACATATATAATTATTGGACTTTGCCTTGGAAACAGTACATTTATTTCTATGGAATATGGAAAAAAGAATATTGAAAAGATTAGAAATGGCATTTACATTTCTTTTGTCATGATTCTTGCAGTTACAGTGGGAATTATAATAATTTTCTATGGTTTCTTAGATGAAATTATAAAGATGTTACAGGTTCCAAAAGATACGGTGGCAGATATGAAAGTATATCTTGTTTATGTTTTTATAGGATTTTTTGCCACATTTATATATAATTATATTTCAAATGTACTAAGAGCAATAGGAAATTCAGTGATTCCATTGATATTTCTTGGAGTGTCAGTGGTGTTAAACGTTTTTCTTGATATTTTGTTTGTGGCAGTTTTAAAAATGGGAATTATGGGAGCGGCTGTTGCAACGGTAATTTCTCAATATATTTCGGCTTTGGGAACATTCGGATATTATTTCTTTCAGTATCCGCAGTTGAAGGTAAGAAAGAGTGATATAAAATGGAATAAAAGCAATTTCAAAAGCATACTTTCTTTATCAGGGTTTACCTGTATTCAGCAATCGGTAATGAATTTTGGAATTTTAATGGTTCAGGGCCTTGTAAATAGTTTTGGCACAACAGTTATGGCAGCCTTTGCTGTTGCCGTAAAAATAGATACATTGGCTTATATGCCGGTTCAGGACTTTGGAAATGCATTTTCTGTGTTTGTGGCACAAAATTATGGAGCAAAGAAAACGGAAAGAATAAATAAAGGCATAAAAAGAGCAATTGTAAGCATAGTTATTTTCTGCGCAATTGTAAGTAGTATAGTATTTATTTTTTCGAAGAATTTTATGAAAATTTTTGTAAGTAGTACACAGGTTATAGATATTGGAGTGGGCTATCTTAGAATTGAAGGAGCTTTTTATATAGGCATAGGAATCCTGTTTATGCTTTATGGCTTTTATAGGGCAGTTGATAAGCCTATAATGTCGGTGGTTCTTACTGTTATATCATTAGGAACAAGAGTTATTCTTGCTTATGTTTTATCAGCAATTGATTTTATTGGTGTGACAGGAATATGGGCGGCAATTCCAATTGGTTGGTTTTTGGCAGATTTAGTAGGATTAATATATATGAAAAAAACGAAAAATGTGCTAAAATCAATATAAATGCTATGAACATATTTTCGACTACATATGTACAACCATTGTCACTATGGAGGTGAAGTCTTATGAATATTAGAGAGCAAAGTGAAGAACTGGAGAGAAAATATCTTAGCCCTTATGCATCTTTAAGCTGCGAAAGTCAGGGGAGAGAAAGGGAAGAAGAACAATGCGATATTAGAACGGTTTATCAGAGAGACAGAGACCGTATTATACACTGCAAGGCATTTAGAAGAATGAAGCATAAGACACAGGTTTTTCTGGCACCAATGGGTGATCATTATAGAACAAGACTGACGCATACATTAGAGGTTGCCCAGATTGCAAGAACAATATCCAAGGCGTTAAGACTTAACGAGGATTTAACTGAGGCTATAGCACTTGGTCATGACTTGGGGCACACACCTTTTGGTCACGCAGGAGAATCAGCTCTTAACGATGTTTGCAGTCAGGGCTTTGAGCATTTCAGACAGAGCATAAGAGTAGTTGAAATATTAGAAAATAATGGCAAGGGACTTAATCTTACAAAAGAAGTCAGAGACGGCATAGTTAACCATAGAACAAGCGGTCATCCTTCAACATTAGAGGGAAAGGTTGTAAGACTTTCTGATAAGATTGCATACATAAATCATGACATAGATGATGCAATAAGAGGAAAAATAATTACAGAAAAAGATATTCCAAAAGAATACGCGGATATATTAGGTGATACAACGAAGATTCGTTTAAATACCCTTATACATGATGTGGTTTCTAATAGTGTTGACAAAAATGACATTCTAATGTCTCCTAAAGTCGAAGAGGCAATGATGGGACTGAGAAAATATATGTTTAAGAATGTGTATACTAATCCTTTGGCAAAAAGTGAAGAAACAAAGGCCAAGGCTATGCTTAAAATGCTATTTGAATATTATATGAAAAATATAGAATTAATGCCGGAAGAATTTATTTATTTGATAGAGGAAAAGGCACAGGATGAGGAAAGAGTTGTTTGCGATTATATTGCAGGAATGAGCGACCAGTATTCAGTGGCAAAGTTTCAGCAGATATATGAACCGGGTTTTTGGAAAATGTGGTAATAAGAAACTAAAATAGAGAGGCACAAATGTTTTATTCAGAAGATATTATAGAACAGGTTAGATCAGAAAATAATATAGTAGATGTAATTGGTGATTATGTTAAGTTACAGAAGAAGGGAAGTTCATATTTTGGACTTTGTCCTTTCCACAACGAAAAATCACCTTCATTTTCTGTGTCACCACACAAGCAGATGTATTACTGTTTTGGATGTGGAGAAGGGGGAAATGTTATATCTTTTCTTATGAAATATGAGAATTATACTTTTGTTGAGGCTTTAGAGGTACTTGCAAACCGTGCAGGAATTGAACTTCCAAAGATGGAATATTCAAAAGAAGCAAGACAGGAGAAGGACCTTAAATCTAAGATAATAGAGATAAATACAGAAGCAGCCAAGTATTATCATTATTTGTTACGTTCAGACAGAGGAAAAACAGCATATCATTATTTAAAAGGCAGAGAGTTATCAGATGAAACAATTGTGAAATTCGGACTTGGCTATTCAGACAAATATAGCAACAACTTGTATCAGTATTTAAGAAGTAAGGGGTATAATGATACAGAGCTAAAGGAAACAGGACTTTTTACTTTTGATGAAGTAAGAGGCGTAAATGACAAGTTTTGGAATCGTGTAATGTTCCCAATTATGGATGCAAATAACAGAGTTATAGCTTTCGGTGGAAGAGTAATGGGAGATGGCAAGCCTAAATACTTAAATTCTCCTGAAACGAAGGTTTTTGATAAAAGCAGAAATCTTTACGGACTAAACGTGGCAAGAAGTGCAAGGAAGGATTATATGCTTATATGTGAGGGCTATATGGATGTTATAAGTCTTCATCAGGCAGGCTTTAACAACGCAGTGGCCGCTCTTGGAACAGCATTTACTTCGCGTCACGCATCACTTATAAAAAGATACGCAAAGGAAGCAGTATTAACTTTTGACAGTGATGAAGCAGGAATTAAAGCTGCATTACGTGCCATTCCATATCTTAGGGAATCCGGTCTTGCAATTAAGGTTCTTAACATGAAACCTTACAAAGATCCTGATGAATTTATTAAGAATATGGGAAGAGAAGCTTACGAGGAAAGAATAAAGACAGCAACGAACTTCTTTATTTTCCAGGTTGACAATGAGCGAAAGAATTATGATTTGAATGATCCTCAGGAGAAAACAGCTTTTCAGAACAAAGTTGCAGAAATGTTGCTTGTTTTTAAAGGTGAACTGGAAAGAGAGAATTATATAGATTCAGTTTGTCAGACTTTTAACATTTCAAAAGACGGTCTTTCAAGGCTTGTAAAAAAGAAAGCCTTGAATTATGTAGGCAAGGAAGAAACAGTTCAGGAAAGACAGCAGGTTGAAAATAAGAAGAGTACTAAAGAAGATGCGGCAATAAAGACACAAAGAATATTGTTGGCATACCTTATTGACAGAGATAACTGGTTTAAGAAAGTTGCTCAGGTTATTTCACCGGAGGATTTTATTGATCCGTTTTATCACGATGTAGCAGTAAGATTTTGGGAACAAATGGAATCAGGAAAAGGAAATCCTGCACAGATTATGGACAGTTATTCCGATGAGGAGGAACACAAGAAAGTGGCTGAACTTTTTGTTTCTCCAATAAGGGCTAATTTAAGCCTTGCAGAGCAAGAAAGAGCCATAAATGATGCAGTTATTAAGATAAAAAAATCAAGTCTTGACTATAGAGCTTCAAAGGCTACGGATATTCAGGACTTACAGAATATAATAAAAGAACAGAATCAGTTACAAAAGATTCATGTAACATTAGATTAAAAATAGACTAAAAGTAGGTAATATATATGTTATCAAAAAGACTGGAACAGGTAGCCTCAATGGTTACAAAAGGAAATATTATAGCAGATATAGGCACAGATCATGGATATGTGCCTATTTATCTTGTAGAAAAAGGAATATGTCCCAAAGCTTATGCAATGGATATTAATCAAGGCCCCATAGAAAGTGCAATTAAGAATATAGAAAACTATGGTTTAAGTGAAAAAATTCAGGCAATTAAATCAAATGGATTAGAAAAACTTGAACCTGAAAAAGCAGATACTATAATAATTGCCGGAATGGGCGGAGAGCTTATTGTTAACATTCTTGAAAATGGTTTGGCAAAGTTAGAAAACTGTAGTAGACCGGTTAAAGAACTTGTTTTATCGCCTCATAAAAGGGGAGATTTGGTGCGCAAGTATTTAGAAGAACATAAGTGGCACATAACGGACGAAAAAATGCTTATTGACATGAATAAGTTTTACACGATAATAAAGGCCGAAAAAGGACAGGAATCTTATCCTTATTCAGAAACGGAATTATTATATGGTAGAATATTACTTGATAGACAAGATGCAACTTTAAAAAAATATCTGGATAAAGAGAATGCTAAATTTCAAAAAATCAAACAGAAAATGATTGAGAATCAAAGCAAAGATCTTTTAGAAGTTGAAAAGATTTTAGAATATAACAGAGTTGGGAGGGAATCATATGATTAAAGTAACTATAGGACAGGACACATACCAATATGAGGATGGAACAACACTTTATGAAATAGCAAGAGAGCACCAAAGTGAATATAAGCATCAGATTATTCTTGCAAAATGCAATGGAACTTTATCTGAATTATCTAAAGTATTAGTTGAAAACTGTAATATTGCATTTGTTACAACGGCAAGTTTTGTTGGAAATGAGTGCTATAGAAGAAGCGCAACATTCCTTATGCTTAAGGCATTTTATGCAGTGGCAGGCAGAAATAACATAGAAAAAATTTCTGTTCACTGCTCAGTTAGCAAAGGCTATTATTGTCAGGTTTTTGGTAACGTTGAGATAGATGAAAAACTTCTAAAGCAGGTAAAGGATGAAATGATTAAGCTTTGCAATAGAGATATTCTGATTCAGAAGGAATCGATTCCTACATCTAAGGCTATTAAGAAGTTTGAACGATATGGAATGAAGGATAAGGTTCATCTTCTTAAATACCGAAGATCATCATCAGTTAATATTTACAGAATTGAAGGTTTCGAAGATTATTTCTATGGATATATGGCGTATTCAACAGGGATTCTTAAATATTTCGACCTGATTAAATATGATGAGGGCTTTGTGTTGCAACTTCCAACAAAAGAAGAACCGGAAGTTGTGCCAGAGTTTGTACCTAGAAATAAGGTTTACAATGTTATAAAAAAATCAACAGATTGGGCTGAAATGATTGGTGTGCCTACAATCGGATATCTAAATGACAAAATAACTGATGGGTCAATGAACAATATAATGATGGTTCAGGAAGCATTGCAGGAAAAGAGAATAGGTGATGTGGCAGCAGATATTGCTTCAAGAGAAAATGTTAAGGTTGTAATGATTGCAGGACCTTCTTCATCAGGAAAAACATCTTTTTCTCATAGATTATCTATTCAATTAATGGCTCAGGGTTTGAAACCTCATCCTATTTCAGTAGATAATTACTGTGTGAATAGGGAAGATACACCAAGAGATGCAGATGGAAAACTTGATTATGAAGTAATTGAAGCATTAGATGTAAAATTCTTCAATGAGCAGATGACAGATCTTCTTGCAGGAAAAGAGGTAGAACTTCCTATATTTGATTTTGTGTCAGGAAAGAGAAAGTTTAACGGAGATTATCTAAAACTGGGAGAAGATGATGTTCTTGTTATTGAAGGAATACATTGTCTTAATGACAAGATGTCTTATAGTTTGCCGGATGATAAAAAATATAAAATTTATGTTAGTGCATTAACTCCAATTAATGTAGATGAACATAATAGAGTTTCAACATCTGATCTTAGATTACTTAGAAGAATAGTAAGGGACGTTAGAACAAGAGGTTCTTCTGCAGAAAGAACAATAGAGATGTGGCAACGGGTAAGAAGAGGTGAGGAAAAAAATATTTTCCCTTACCAGGATACAGCCGATGTAGTGTTTGATACGGCAATGGTGTATGAACTTTCGGTACTTAAAACATATGCAGAACCTGCTTTGTTTAGCGTGCCGGAGGGAACACCGGAATATCTTGAGGCAAAAAGACTTCTTAAATGTCTTGACTATGTACTTGGAATGCCTAAGGACGGTATCCCTAAGAATTCTTTGGTCAGAGAATTTGTAGGTGGAAGTATTTTTCCGGTAGGATAAAACATTTTTATTATATATTTGACTATATATAGTTTTCTATATATAAAAACTTCTATATAAAAAGTTGCAAAAAAAGGTTTAATATGCTATTTTAGTTAATTGTGAGTAGAGCAGATGATCGCAGCTGCTATTGCCGAAAGGACGCAGGTGAGGAAAGTCCGGGCTTCATAGGGCAGGGTGCCGGCTAACGGCCGGTGGAGGTGACTCCCAGGAAAGTGCAACAGAAATAAAACCGCCAGCTTGCTGGTAAGGATGAAATGGTAGTGTAAGAGACTACCGCCTCGGTGGTAACATCGAGGGTCAGTGTAAACCCCACTTGAAGCAAGACCGAGCAGAAAGCATATGGTTGCCCGCCAGCTTTCGGGTAGGTTGCTTGAACATATTGGTAACAATATGTCTAGATAGATGATCATCCACGACATAACCCGGCTTACAGCTTTACTCATTCATAAAAATATACAATAGGTTTATACTATTAAGGTATAAAATTAAAAAAACGGTCAAGGAGGAAGTTATGGCAGTTAATATTACTAAGGAAATGACAATGGGCGAATTACTTAGCATCGACAGAGGTGTTGCAGTTGTATTAATGAATGCAGGAATGCACTGTATCGGATGTCCTTCATCAATCGGTGAATCACTTGAAGAAGCATGTATGGTTCATGGAATCGAAGTAGATGGATTATTAAAGAACATCAACGAATATTTTGCTAACAAATAAATAATTAAGAGTTTAATTACAAACACTCTTACCGGATTGGTTTTGTAAGAAATAAATCTGGTATTATAAAAGTCTCCTAAAATGGTTATTCCTATATAGTCACTATGAATATATACTGAGAAAAACAAATTTTTAGGAGGCTTTTTATTATGGCAGAAAATCGTTATGAATTAAACAAAAATTTAGCACAGATGTTAAAGGGTGGAGTGATTATGGATGTTACAACACCTGAACAGGCAAGAATCGCAGAAGCACAGATTCTTGAAGCAATATGTAAGTAAGAAGAGCATAAGTAAGAAGATTTCTCTTCTCATTTTCCACACAAAGTCGTTTGGGGCGTTGCCCACGCCCCAGGGAGCCAACATAATTTAGATATTTACGGATGATATGATACTTGTTATTGCCAAAACCGTAATGACTAACGAAAGGACAAGCTTAAATCACATACTCACTACATTTCAATCACAAGATTATATAGTATTGTCTCAAGCTTATCAGCTACATTGGCGGCAACTTCAACAACTTCTTTATCATCTAAAGGTTGGCCTGTTATTCCGGCAGCCATGTTTGTAATACAACTTATTCCACAAACTTTCATCCCACAGTGTACAGCTACCATAGCCTCACAAGCTGTGCTCATTCCAACGGCATTCGCTCCAAGAATTTTATAGGCTCTAATCTCAGAAGGCGTTTCATAGTTTGGACCTGTTGTCTGTAAGTAAACGCCTTTCTTTAAATTAAGATTATATTTTTTGCCGATTGATTCAAGCTTATTGATTAAATCGGATGCATAAACATGTGTCATGTCAGGAAATCTTGTGCCTAATTCTTCGATGTTTGGTCCCACTAAAGGTGATGGAACAAAAGAAGTAATTTGGTCTGTGATTACCATTAAGTCACCAGGTTTAAAATCGCTGTCAATGCCACCGGCAGCATTAGTAAGAATAAGGTTCTTTGCACCAAGCATTTTCATAATTCTAATCGGAGTTACAACCTGCTCCATTGAATAACCTTCATAGTAGTGAATTCTTCCGCCCATTAAAACTACAGGTTTACTTTCAATATATCCGAAAATAAAACGTCCCGCATGCATTTTGTTAGTGCTAATAGGGAAGTCTTCGATATCAGAATAATTTATGATACAAACTTTTTTGACTTTGTCTGAAAAATTTCCAAGACCTGAACCAAGAACTATGGCAGTTTCAGGAATGAAATCTGTTTTTGATCGTATTTGTCTTAAATAAAAATTAAGCTTATTATAAGCAGAAGTTTCTACATTTGTTTTTTGAATATTTTCCATGGAATGCCTCCTTTAAAAAAAGAAAAATCAGTATTAGTATATCATATTTTCAGATATGAAAAAATAAAAAATAAGTATAAAAAACCATTTTATGAAAAAGTAGTTTTTAGAAGAAAAAATATTCGAAAAAAGTGAATTTAATATGTTATTTTCTATTGAATATTTGATTATAATAATGTATCATTTCTAATAGCAAAAATCAGTGGTGGAGTTCTGCTGTTAAAAAAAGTAATAACAGAACTTGCACCAAACAGATTTGCTCAAGACTCTGTTATAAGCCTTGAAATTTTACATAAGCAGAATGGAGGATGAAATGAGACATTTAATTAGTCCGCTGGATTTTACGGTAGAAGAACTTGATCAGTTGCTTGAAACTGCAAGTGATATCGAAAAGAATCCTGCAAAATATCAGGATGCCTGCAAGGGCAAGAAGATTGCAACATTATTCTATGAACCAAGTACAAGAACACGACTTAGTTTTGAAGCAGCAATGATTAACTTAGGAGGACAGGTTTTAGGTTTTTCTGAGGCATCGTCAAGCTCAGCTTCTAAGGGAGAAAGCGTTGCTGATACTATAAGAATTATATCATGCTATGCAGATATATGTGCAATGCGCCACCCGAAAGAAGGTGCAGCATTAGTAGCAGCTAACAATTCTTCAATTCCGGTTATTAATGCCGGTGATGGTGGACATCAGCATCCAACTCAGACATTAACTGATTTGATGACAATTAAGTCCCTAAAGGGTAGATTGGACAATATTACTATTGGTTTGTGTGGAGATTTGAAATTCGGAAGAACAGTACATTCACTTATTAATGCGTTGTTAAGATATGATAATGTTAAATTTGTTCTTATTTCACCTAATGAATTAAAGGTTCCGGAATATATTATTGAAAATATTGAAAAGGCCGGTGCTGAATATAAAGAGGTAACAAAGTTAGAGGACGTAATCAGTGAGCTTGATATTTTATATATGACAAGAGTTCAGAGAGAACGTTTCTTTAACGAAGAAGATTACATTAGATTAAAAGACAGTTTTATTTTAGACAAGAAGAAAATGTCAATGGCAAAAGATGATATGCTTGTGCTTCATCCATTGCCTAGAGTAAATGAGATTTCAGTAGAAGTGGACAAGGATCCAAGAGCAGTATACTTTAAACAGGTACAATATGGCGTTTACGTTAGAATGGCATTAATATTAAAATTGTTGGAGGTAGAGGTATGATTAATGTAGATGAAATTTTTAACGGTTTTGTGTTAGATCATATTCAGGCAGGACGTTCAATGGCTATTTACCATTACCTTAACCTTGATGAACTTGACTGTCAGGTGGCAATTATCAAAAATGCCAGAAGCGGAAAAATGGGAAGAAAGGACATAATCAAAGTAGAAGGACCTCTTGATATTGTTGACTTTGATGTTTTAGGTTTCATTGACCATAATATTACAGTTGATATTATTAAAGATGGAAAATTAATTGAGAAGAGAGAACTTAAACTTCCTAAGAAGATTGTAAACGTACTTCACTGCAAGAACCCACGTTGTATCACTTCAATTGAACAGGAACTGGAACATGTTTTCGTATTAACAGATAAAGAAAACGGAATATACAGTTGCCAGTACTGCGAAGAAAAGCAGGGCAAGTTGTGGGAAAAATTATAGAATATTTAGAATGAGAATAAAGCCACTGTGCAGGAGCATGGTGGCTATTTCAAAATATACACTTTGAAATAGAGCTTACAAGTGAAAATTTACTCTTAACATTTTGCAAAATTCTAATATATTCTTTACTATGTATTCTTGACTTTAATATTATGTTTTTGTACAATTATGCAAATAGGCTTTTGCCTGAAAAATATTATCAATAAGGAGATTTATATGGGACCCAGTGACATAGCATTGCTATGTGTATTAGTAGTGTTACTTTTATTTTCGGCATTTTTTTCATCTGCCGAGACAGCTTTGACAACAGTTAACAAGATTAGACTTAGAACTCTTGTTGAGGAAGAAAATAAGAAAGCTATTGTTTTAAACAATGTGCTAAACAATTCAAGAAAGATGCTTAGCACGGTACTTATTGGAAATAACATTGTAAATATTGCCGCTTCATCAATTGCGACTATTTTTACACAAAGTCTTTTAAGTGACATATTTATCAGTGTAGGAGTTGGAATACTTACTTTGTTAATTATTATATTTGGTGAGATTGTTCCAAAAACAGTTGCATCAATGCACGCAGATGAAATGGCATTAAAATATGCCAAACCAATTAGTATTTTGATGTTTGTGCTTACACCGGTTATTTTTATTTTGAATATGTTTTCAAACATAATACTTAAGCTTTTTAGGGTAAAAGTAAACTTAAACTCAAAATCAATTACAGAAGATGAATTAAGAACTATTGTTGGTGTTAGTCAGGAAGAGGGCATTATAGAAGACGATGAATACGATATGATTACTAATGTGTTCGATTTTGGAGATGCCTGCGCAAAGGATATAATGATACCTAAGGTTGACATAACCATGGTGCCAATTGATACAACTTTTGAACAGTTATTAGATGTAATCAAAACAGACAAATATACAAGAATTCCTGTTTATAAGGAAGACACGGACAATATTGTTGGAATTATAAATATAAAAGATATGATTATTAATCAGGTGGATGCATCTAATTTTGATATTAATAAGCTGATGCGTGAACCATATTATACTCACGAGAAAGAAGAATTAAATGATCTTCTTATTGAAATGAGAAATAATGAACCGGGAATGTGTATCGTTCTTGATGAGTATGGTCAGGCAGAAGGCCTTATAACTTTGGAAGATATTGTTGAAGAAATAATCGGCGATATTCATGACGAGTTTGACCAGGCGGAAGAATTGGCAGTTAGAAAAATCGGAGACAATGAATATATTGTTGAAGGTTCAATTAACTTAGATGATTTCAATGATGAATTGGGAACAGACATAGACTCAGAAGATTATGAATCGCTTGGAGGATTGATAATTGAACATCTTGATAGATTGCCTAACAAGGGAGATAGTGTTAAGATATCAAATTGCAAACTTACAGTAATTAAGATGGATGAAAAGAGAATTGACCTTGTAAAAGTTCAGATTGATCCGGAAGTGGAAAAAACAGAAGATGAAGAAAAATCTGAATATGAGGACAAAGAACAAAAATAGAAAAATTAAAAAAGTTCTGACAGGAAACTGCATTGGTTATTGCTGATGCAGTTCCTTTTTATTTTGATAGAAAAACTTTTTATATACATAAAAATGTTGAATGAAAATTAAAAAACAATCGTAATTAATTTTGAAATTACTGAATAATATAGAATGAAAGTGTATTTTGCAGGTTTTTATGAAGAAAATAGCAGGCTTGATTTTAAAAGAATTATTAGTTCAAATTATTTTAAGCACAGTGCTTGTGGTGATTCTTGCATTTATTGTTTTTGAACTTTCTTTAGGAGATGGAATAATCAGAATTATGATTTTAGCAATTTATGGGATTTGTTCATTGGTAGGAGGTTTAATCCTTGGGAAAAATATACAAAAGAGAAAGTTTTTGTGGGGGCTTGTTGCGGGAGCAATTTATATAGGGCTAATTATGGGTATTTCCTTTATAATAAGGGACGAAACAGGAGGTGGAGCAATTGGACTTGGCACAGGAGTAGCAGTAGCTTTAGGCTTTGGAACTTTTGGTGGAATGCTTGGGTAAATTCAATGAGGGAAACAGACCACAGAATATAGTAAAAAAACGTTTGAATTTGTACCATATTGTGTTATAATAGCGTAAGAATTGTGCAGATAGGCATAAAAGTATATTAATTTTGGAGGATAACTATGAAACATATTAAAACATTAACAGGAAAGACTTTAAAGGAAACTATGAAAAAAGGTGGTTGTGGTGAATGCCAGACATCATGTCAGTCAGCTTGTAAGACATCATGTACAGTTGGAAACCAGACTTGCGAAAATAAATAATTAAAAATTAAATAATTTTAACCGGAAAGAGCGCCATTGGCGCACTTTCTGCGTTATGGTAGGAGGATATTACAGTGATTCATCAGTATAAGAGTAATGGATACAATATTGTAATGGATGTTGAAAGTGGAGCGGTTCACGTAGTAGATGATGTTACATATGATGTTATTGCATTATTTGAAGATACAGAAACCTCAAAGATTGTTGAGCAGTTGTCAGATAAGTATGACAAGGCAGACATTGAAGAAGCAATTAGTGAGGTTAATCAATTAAAGGAAGATGGACAGCTGTTTACTCAAGATATTTATCAGCCTTTTATTGAAGAATTCAAAGATAAGAGACAGACAGTTGTAAAAGCGTTATGCTTACATATTGCCCACGACTGTAACCTTGCCTGCAAATATTGTTTTGCAGAAGAAGGTGAATATCATGGCAGAAGAGCCATGATGAGCTTTGAAGTCGGAAAGAAGGCTTTAGATTTCCTTGTGGCAAATTCAGGAAGCAGAGTAAATCTTGAGGTTGACTTCTTTGGTGGCGAACCATTAATGAACTGGGACGTTGTAAAGCAGTTAGTAGAATATGGCCGTTCACTTGAAGAACCTAACCATAAGAAATTTAGATTTACTTTGACAACTAATGGAGTGCTTTTAAATGACGAAATAATGGAATACCTTAATAAGGAAATGTCTAATGTTGTTTTGAGTCTTGATGGTCGTAAAGAAGTTAATGACAGAATGAGACCGTTTAGAACAGGAAAGGGAAGCTATGATTTAATAGTTCCTAAATTCCAAAAACTTGCAGAAAGCAGAAATCAGAGCAATTATTATGTCAGAGGTACATTTACAAGAGACAATTTAGATTTCTCAGAAGATGTAAAGCACTTTGCGGATTTGGGATTTAAGCAGATGTCAATCGAGCCGGTTGTAGGACCGGAAGAAGATCCTTATTCAATTAGAGAAGAGGATTTGCCAAAGATAATGGAAGAATATGACAAGTTAGCTTTGGAATATATTAAACGCAAGAAAGAAGGAAGAGGCTTTAATTTCTTCCACTTTATGATTGATTTAAATCAGGGACCTTGTGTTTACAAGAGATTATCAGGATGTGGTTCAGGTACAGAGTATTTGGCAGTAACACCTTGGGGTGATTTTTATCCATGTCACCAGTTCGTTGGAAATGAAGAGTTTTTAATGGGCAATGTTGATGAGGGCATAAAGAGAACTGACCTTGTAAAAACATTTGGAAACTGTAACGTATACTCAAAAGAGAAATGCAAAAACTGCTTTGCAAGATTTTATTGCAGTGGCGGTTGTGCAGCCAACTCATTTAATTTTCATGGAACAATCAATGATGCATATGAGATTGGATGTGAAATGGAAAGAAAGAGAGTAGAATGTTCAATTATGATTAAGGCAGCGTTAGCTGATAATGAGAAAGAGGTTTATTAAAAAAATGAAAATGAAAATGAACAAAACAAAGAGTATTATATGTTTTATAATCTCTATTGCAGTAGTCTTATTTTTAGGCTACGTTGTTATGTTCGGTGTAGGCGGACGTCATACAGGTAGTGCACAGAACGTAACACAGGGCTTGGACTTAATGGGTGGTACAAGCGTTAGTTATCAGGTTGATGATAGCAAGACTAAAAGTTTTACAGCAACTGATTTAGAAGACACAAGATTGAAACTTGAAAACAGAGTTCATACTTTCAGTAGTGAAGCAACAGCTTACAAAGAAGGTGACGATAGAATCACTGTTGATATTCCGGGTGAATATGATGCAGATGCAGTAGTAGAAGAACTTGGTAAGCCGGGTGCTTTATACTTCTGTACAGCAACAACAGACAAACCAACAGATGAACAGATTGATAATCATGAGTATTTAAAAGTTGGCGAAAGCTACTACAAGGTATGGTTATCAGGTAATGAAGTGGCAGACGCTAAGGGTGTTGCTTCAAAAAACAAGGATACAGGAAAGACAGAATATGTTGTAAATCTTGAATTTAATTCGAAAGGAACAACAGCTTTCGGTGAAATGACAACTCAGTATGTTGGACAGTTATCATACATTATCTATAATGATGAAATTTTAAGTGCACCAAAAATTCAGTCAGCTATTTCAGGTGGACAGGCTGAAATTAACGGACAGAAGAGTCTTAAGGAAGCTGAAGAATTAGCTTCAAACATTAGAATTGGTGCTTTAAAGGTAGAATTAAAGGAAATCAGTCATAAGGTTCAGAGTGCTCAGCTTGGTAGTGATGCATTATCAAAGAGTATTAAAGCCGGAATCATTGGTTTCATTATCATTATTTTGTTCTTGTTAATAGTTTATAGAATCCCGGGACTTGCTGCAGGACTTGCATTACTTACATATGTAGAATTAATGTTACTTGCATTAAACGGATTCGACTTAACACTTACATTACCGGGTATTGCAGGTATTATCCTTAACATTGGTATGGCAGTTGATGCTAACGTTATTATTTACGCACGTATCAGAGAGGAAATTGCTGCCGGCAGAAGAACAGAAACAGCTATTAAGACAGGCTTCAAGAAAGCAGCCTCAGCTATTATCGATGGTAACATTACAACATTAATCGCAGCTTTGGTTCTTCTTTGGAAGGGTTCAGGTACAGTACAGGGATTTGCAACAACATTAGGAATTGGTATTTTAATTCAGTTATTCACATCACTTGTTATTTCAAGAATATTTGTATGGATTCTTTACTATATGGGATTCCAGGCACCTAAGTTCTACGGAAAAGAAAAGACAAGAAAGAATATCAATTTTGTTGAAAAGAGAAAAGTATTCTTTGGGATCGCTATTGTTTGTATCGCAATTGGTATTGGTGGATTAATCTTTAACTCAGCTAACAACGGTGGTGCATTTAACTATAGTATTGAATTTAAGGGTGGTACATCTACAGAAATTCAGTTTAGTGAAAACTATACAATGGATGAATTTAACAGCAATGTTAAACCTGCAATTGAAAAATTATTAAATTCAACTGATATTCAGGCACAGAAAGATACTAACAAAGACGGACTTTTCACAATTAAGACTAGAAACTTCAAAGACAATGAATTTGAAGAAATGAAAGATATGCTTGTAAAAGATTACAAGGCAGTAGATGACAAACAGAACTTTACTAATACTAAAATTTCAGATACAGTAAGTAAGGAAATGAGAAGTGATGCAGTAGTCGCAACAGTTCTTGCCACAATCTGTATGTTATTCTACATTTGGATTAGATTTAAGAACATCCATTTCGCTCTTGCAGCCGTTATGGCATTAATCCACGACGTACTTATAGTTATCGGATTCTATGCATTATCAAGAGTTACAGTTGGTACAACATTTATTGCATGTATGCTTACAATCGTAGGTTACTCAATTAATGCTACAATCGTAATCTTTGACAGAATTAGAGAAAACAAGGCAGTTATGAAGCGTGATGACAAGATGATTGAAATAGTTGACAGAAGTATTACACAGACACTTACAAGAAGTATCTATACAACTTTAACAACATTCGTAATGGTATTTATGATTTTCATCATGGGTGTTTCATCAATTAGAGAATTTACATTACCACTTATGACAGGTATGATTGCCGGTGCATTCTCATCTGTATTCATTACAGGTTCATTATGGTATGTTTTAAAAGGAAAGAAATCTGATAAATAATAATTGTTAGATTTTAGGAAGCGGTATTGCCATTGGTGATACCGTTTCTTAATCTTATGGAGAAACTATGAAAGAAAGATGGTATCTGCAAACTAAAAAAGCAGATTTCAATGAAATAAGCAGAAAATTTAACATTAGTCCCATTCTGGCAAGATTACTTAGAAACAGGAATGTTATAGGTGATGAAAATATTAAAAAATATCTTTCTCCCGACATTGAAAGACTAAGTTCACCATGGATGTTTAAAGATATGGATAAAGCAGTTGATATTTTAAAAATCAAAATTGCTGCCGGAAACAGAATAAGAGTTATTTGTGATTATGATGTGGATGGTGTCTGCTCAGGGTATATTTTGTATAGATCACTTAAAAAGCTTGGAGCAGTAGTTGATGTTGTTGTACCTCACAGAATAGAAGATGGCTATGGTATTAACGAGAATCTTATAAAAAAAGCTTTCGACCAGGGAATAGATACAATTTTGACCTGTGACAACGGAATTGCCGCATATAATCAGGTTGAATATGCTAAAAGCCTTGGAATGACAATAATTGTAACAGACCATCACGAAGTTCCATATACGGAAACAGAACAGGGGCGAGAATATATTATTCCAAAAGCTGATGCAGTAATTAATCACAAACAGAAAGATTGTGGATACCCTTTTAAGGAATTGTGTGGGGCAATGGTTGCCCTTCAACTAATTTCAGCACTGACAGAGTCCTATGGCATATCAAAAAGAGACGTTTACCGGTTACTTCCATATGCTGCTTTGGCAACTATATGTGACGTAGTTGAGCTTCAGGGCGAAAACAGAATGGTTGTTCAATATGGGCTTAAAATGATAAAGAACTGCAAAGATGTCGGCTTAAATGCATTAATAGATGCCTGCGAAATAGACAAGAACAACATTGACTCATACCATATAGGGTTTGTTTTGGGACCGTGCATAAATGCCAGTGGACGACTTGATACAGCTAAGAAAGCCATGGAACTTTTAAGTGAAACGAATAGGGAAAAAGCTGATATTCTTGCCACGTCATTAAAAGAATTAAATGACGAAAGAAAAGCTATGACTGAAGAAGGAACAAAAAAAGCAATTGAAATAGCAAAAGACTATGATGATAATGTTTTGGTAATATATTTAAAAGATTGTCACGAAAGTATAGCCGGAATTATTGCAGGAAGAGTTAGAGAAAGGTGTAATAAGCCGGTAATAGTTCTGACGGATGCCAAAGATTGTGTGAAAGGCTCAGGAAGATCTATTGAGGAATATGATATGTATGAAGAACTTTGCAAGGTTAAGGATTTGTTTCTTAAGTTTGGTGGCCACAAAATGGCTGCAGGTGTGTCTCTTCCAAAAGAAAACATAGAACTTCTCAGAAAAAGATTAAACGAGAACAGTACTTTGACGGAAGATGATTTATGCCTTAAAGTCTGGATAGACATGCAGCTTCCAATTGAGTATATTTCAATGAATCTTGTTGAAGAATTAAAAACACTTGCACCTTTTGGAAAAGGAAACGAGAAGCCTATTTTTGCAGACAAAAACTTAAAAATTAAAAAACTTCAAATATTGGGAAAAGCCGGAAATGTGCTGAAATTGACAATTGAAAACAGTACAAATTACAGAATGACGGCTATAATGTTTGACAGAACTCAAGAATTTATGGGATTTATTAAGGAAAAATTTGGACAGGAAGAGATTAATAAAGCTTTACTTGGTCAAAATAATGCAATTACATTTATGGCAACTTTTTATCCTACAATAAATGAGTTTAGAGGTAACATAGATTTGCAAATAGTTATTGATAGATTTTGCTAATAAGGGTAAAATACTTTTGTATACCTAAAGTGTGTATAAAACATACTTTTTTTAAAACATATAATAATTAAAGAAGCCATATACATTAGGAGGAAAAAATGAGCACAGTAGAAAAGTACATTAGAAGCATTCCTGATTTTCCGAAACAGGGAATTATTTTCAGAGACATTACAACAGTAACACAGGATCCTGAAGGATTACAGTTAGCCATTAAAAGTATGGAAGATAAGATTAAGGACAAAGATTTTGATGTTATAGTTGGTCTTGAAGCAAGAGGATTTATGTTTGGTACACCTATTGCATTTGACATGAAAAAGGCATTTGTTCCAATTAGAAAGAAAGGAAAGCTTCCATGGAAAACAATTTCAGAATCATATGATTTGGAATATGGAAGTGCTGAAATAGAAATTCATACTGATGCCATTAAAGAAGGACAGAAAGTAGTTATAGTAGATGATTTAATAGCTACAGGTGGAACAGTTAAGGCAGCAATTAACTTAATTGAGCGTTTAGGAGGAGAAGTTGTTTCATGTTTATTCTTAACTGAATTGGCAGGACTTAACGGAAGAAAGGCTCTTGAAGGATATAATGTAGAGTCAGTTGTAGTTTACGAAGGCAAATAATTTTTTGATGGAGATACTCTATGGGCGAAAAAAATAACATTAACGTAAAAATTGAAAATCATGGTGTTATACCGAAAGAAGAAGAACATGCTACACCGGAGGAATTGTATAGCAGACTTATAGACAAGATTAAAAGATATCATCCTTCAGCAGGTGATTTGAGTGCAATTGACAAAGCTTACAATTTCGCAAAGAAATCTCACGGTGACCAGAAACGTAAATCAGGTGAGCCTTATATAATTCACCCTATTCACACTGCACTGATTCTTGCTGATCTTGAATTGGATAAAGAATCAATTATGGCAGGATTGCTTCACGATGTAATGGAAGATACAAAAGTTACAAGGGAGCAGATGATTAGCGAGTTTGGAGAGGAAGTAACAGACTTAGTTGATGGTGTTACAAAACTTACAAAATTAGACTATGATGCTGACAAAGTAGAAAAGCAGGCAGAAAATCTTAGAAAGATGTTTCTTGCCATGGCAAAGGATATTCGTGTAATTCTTATAAAACTTGCCGACAGACTTCATAATATGAGAACTTTGCAGTATATGACACCTGAGAAGCAGAAAGAAAAGTCAAAGGAAACAATGGAGATTTATGCTCCAATTGCAGACCGTCTTGGTATTTCTAAGATTAAGATAGAGTTAGACGATTTGGCCCTTAGATATTTAGAACCTGAGAAATATAAAGATTTGGTAGATGGTGTTCATTTAAGACTTGAACATAGAGAAGAATTTATGAGCCAGCTTATAGCTGAAGTTGCCGGATATATTGAGAAGGCAGGAATTAAAGCTACAATAGATGGACGTGTAAAACATTATTTCAGTATTTATAAGAAGATGGTTAACCAGCACAAAACATTAGACCAGATTTATGATGTTTTTGCCATTCGTATTATTGTTGACACAGTAATGGAATGTTATGGTGCATTGGGCGTTATCCACGAGAAATATACTCCTGTACCGGGAAGATTTAAGGATTATATTGCGATGCCTAAGCAGAATATGTACCAGTCACTTCATACAACATTAATCGGACCTAACGGTCAGCCCTTTGAAATCCAGATTCGTACAATGGAAATGCACAAAACAGCAGAATATGGTATCGCTGCCCATTGGAAATACAAAGAAAACATAACAGGTGAAGGTGACAATGAGGAACAGAAGATTAGTTGGTTAAGACAGATTCTTGAATGGCAGAGAGACTTGTCTGATAATCACGAGTTTCTTAACCTTCTCAAGGATGACCTTAATATGTTCTCTGAGAATGTATATTGCTTCACACCTAATGGAGACCTTAAGAGTCTACCTAATGGTTCAACACCAATTGATTTTGCTTACAATATTCATAGTGCAGTAGGTAACAAGATGGTTGGTGCCAGAGTAAACGGAAAGATGGTAAATATTGATTATAAGATACAGAACGGTGATCAGGTAGAAGTTGTAACATCTAACAATTCTAACGGACCAAGTATGGACTGGCTTAAGATTGTTAAAAGTACACAGGCAAAGAACAAGATTAATCAATGGTTTAAGTTACAGAATAAAGAAGAAAATATTATTAAAGGTAAGGAACTTATAGATAAATATTGTAAGTCTAAAGGCATTGTATTGCAGGATATTTTAAAACCTGAATATATGGAAAAAGTAAGACTTAAATATAGCTATAAGGATTGGAACTCTTTAGTTGCATCCGTAGGTCACGGTGGACTTAAAGAAGGACAGATTGTAAATAAGCTTGTTGAGGAATACAACAAGACACATAGAAAAGAAATAACAGATCAGGATGTTCTTAATTCAACAATAGGCGAAAAGGCTGAAAATAAGACACATACATCAAAGAGTGGAATTATTGTCGAAGGTATGGATGATGTGGCAGTTAGATTTTCTAAATGCTGTAGCCCTGTTCCCGGTGACGAAATTATTGGTTTTGTTACAAGAGGACGTGGTGTGTCAATTCATAGAACAGACTGTATTAATATAATTAATCTTCCTGATTTTGAAAGAGGAAGACTTATTGAGGCAAGCTGGGCTGCTGATGAAGGAAAGCAGGACGGCAAGTATATGACAGAGATTGTTATATATGCTCACAACAGAGTAGGTATTTTAACAGACCTTTCTAAAATATTTACAGAGAAAAACATTGATGTTAACAGTATTAACAGTAGAACAAGTAAGTCTGAAATAGCCACAATATCTATGTCATTTGCAATTCAGGGAACTGAGGAGCTTAACAGTCTTATTTCAAGAATAAGACAGATTGACAGCATTATTGATATTGAAAGAACAACAGGCTGACAATTTTAAATAAAAGATCAAAACATTAACAGATATGTACAGAAATAAAATTGAAATGGAGAATATATGGGAAAGATTGAAATTAGAAATCTTTTAGTTAGCGAGTGCTACACTAATTGTTATTTATGTAAAAATAAAGAAACAGGCGAAGGATTTATAGTTGATCCGGGTGAAAATGAACTTAAAATTTCCGTAAATATTTCAAAAATGGAAATGAAACCTGTAGCAATTATTTTAACACACGGTCATTATGACCACATTGGTGCCGTAAATGCTTTAAAGGAAAGATACGGAATTAAGGTTTATGTATCAGAAGCTGAAAAAGAGTTAATTGGAGATAAAAAAATGAATCTTTCTTCATATTTTGATTCACCAATGACAATTGAAGCAGATGAGTTCTTAAAAGACGGACAGAAGATTACATTGGCAGGAATTAATATGACATTTATTGCAACACCGGGACATACACCAGGCAGCGGATGTTATTATTTGGAAGACAATGAAATCTTATTTAGCGGTGATACATTATTCCACGGAAGCAGAGGAAGAACAGATTTTCCGGGTGGAAGCGAATCTGAAATAATGAAATCAATTAGAGAAAAATTATTAAAGAAACTTCCTGATGAAACAGCAGTTTTACCGGGACATAATGACAGCACAACAATAGGAACAGAGAAGGTATATTATTAATGATTGACATTCAGATAGTACCGGAAGAATTTCAATATGATGTACAATCCATGGTTCAGGCTTTTTATATGGGACATCCATTTAAGATTAACAGTCAGGTTCAGGATTACTATAGAATTTTAAAAGTTGTTTATGAAGAAAATAGAATAAATATAATATTGTCAGACAATGAAAAAAAGCTTTTTGAAGAACATTATGAAATAGACTGCAGTGGTATTGTTAATCACTGCGATTTATCTAAAACTCATAGAACAGAGTTAAAGAATGTTTTAAAAAAGCTTTTGTACAGTGTTATGTCAAAGGATACAGGAAAGGAATTGCCTTGGGGCAATCTAACGGGAATACGACCTGCCAAAATTCCAGGAATGTTGTTTGAACAGGGAATGGATGAAGGGCAGGTCCGAAAGACAATGAAGGAAACTTATTTAATTTCAGATGAAAAGCTTAACCTTGCAATTGACATTTCAAGAAGGGAAAGCAGAATATTATCAGATATTAATTATAAAGAAGGATACAGTCTTTATGTTGGAATTCCTTTTTGCCCAACTACATGCCTTTATTGTTCGTTTACATCTTATCCTATATCAATGTACAAGGATAAGGTTGACAGTTATGTAGACAGCGTCATAAAAGAGATTAAATTCTTAGGTGAGCAATTAAAAGGTCGTGAACTTAACACGGTATATATTGGAGGAGGAACTCCTACAACATTGGAACCTGATCAGATGGATAGGTTGATTACAAGTCTTAAGGAGAATTTTGATTTTAGCACAGTAAGAGAGTTTACTGTTGAAGCGGGACGACCTGACAGTATTACTGAAGAAAAGCTTAAAACATTAAAGAAACATAATGTTTCAAGAATTTCAATTAATCCCCAGACGATGAATCAGGAAACTTTAGATATTATTGGAAGACGACATACTGTAGAACAGGTTAAGGAAGCGTTTAAGCTTGCAAGACAGTGTGGCTTTAATAATATAAATATGGACTTTATTCTTGGACTTCCACAAGAAGATGAAAAAATGGTAAGATATTCTATGGAAGAGGCAAAGAAACTTAGTCCGGAAGGAATGACCGTACATTCTCTTGCGTTAAAGAGAGCAGCACGTCTAAATATTATGAAAGATAAATATTCTGACATGCATATGGAAAATAGTTCTGAACTTATGAAAGTTACAGAAAAGTATTCAGAAGAGATGAATATGAAACCTTATTATCTATATAGACAGAAGAATATGGCAGGTAATCAGGAAAATGTAGGATATTCTATTGAAGGTTGTGAAGGCCTTTACAATATTCTTATGATGGGTGACTTTCAGGATGTATGGGCCGTTGGAGCAGGAGCGGTTACTAAGCTTTTGTCACCGGATAGAAAAGAGGGCAAAAGAATAGATACTGTAAAGAATGTAGACCAATATATTGAAAGAATTGACGAAATGATTGAAAGAAAAAGAAAATACTTTCAATCTATGGGTTGTTAAAAATAAAAAACAATAGTAAAATTTATGGTTGTGAGAAAAATAATAAGGAGACATAGAAAATGGCATTAAGCAAGAAACCTGTTACAGGAATGAAAGATATTCTTCCTGAAGAGATGAAAATAAGAAATTATGTGCAGAATGTAATTAAAGATACATATAAGGCTTTCGGTTTTACACAGATTGAAACACCTTGTGTAGAAAATATTTCTAACCTTACTAATAAGCAGGGTGGAGAAAACGAAAAGTTAATTTTTAAGATTTTAAAAAGAGGCGAGAAGCTTAATCTTGAAACAGCACAGACAGATATGGATGTTGTTGACAACGGGTTAAGATATGACTTAACAGTTCCTCTTGTAAGATATTATTCAAATAATGCCAATAACTTGCCATCACCTTTTAAGGCTTTACAGATGGGGAGTGTTTGGAGAGCTGACAGACCACAGAGAGGTCGTTACCGTCAGTTTATGCAGTGTGATATTGATATTCTTGGAGACCCAAGTAACCTGGCAGAAATCGAATTGATTCTTGCAACTACAACAACACTTGGAAAGCTTGGATTTAAGAATTTTCAGATTAGAATTAACGAGAGAAGAATATTAAAGGCTATGGCTGCTTACAGTGGTTTCCCTGAAGAAAGCTATGACAGCGTATTTATTATTCTTGACAAGATGGACAAGATTGGTCTTGAAGGAGTTAAGGAAGAACTTATTAAATATGAATTTTCTGAAGAATCAGTAAATAAGTACGTTTCTTTATTTAAAGAAATTGAACAGCAGGCTAATCCTATTGATTATTTGGCTGAAAAGCTTGGTGATTATATGGAAGATGATGTTAAGCAGTGGATGAACGAGATTATTGAAAGCGTTAAGGCTACTAAGTCATCTGATTTTGAAATTATATTTGATCCTACTTTAGTTAGAGGTATGTCATATTATACAGGAACAATTTTTGAAATTGCAATTCCTGAATTTGGTGGAAGCTGCGGTGGCGGCGGAAGATACAATAAGATGGTTGGAAAATTCATTGGACATGATGTTCCTGCCTGTGGTTTTTCAATTGGTTTTGAACGTATTGTTTTATTATTAATGGAACAGGGCTTTAAGATTCCTGAAGAATACAATAAGGTTGCGTATCTTATTGAAAAAGGTGTTAAGGAAGATGCACTTTGTGATGTTATTGCACAGGCTCAGGAAGAAAGAAAGAATGGTACTCAGGTTCTTGTAACAAGAATGAATAAGAATAAAAAGTTCCAGAAAGAACAGTTAAAAGAGCAGGGTTATGAAGAATTCAAAGAATTCTATAAGAACCCATTAAAATAATATATTTTATTTCACAGTGGATGAATTAGGAGGAAGAATTATGGCAGAGTCAATGCAGGGACTTCATAGAAGTCACAGATGTACAGAAGTATCTAATAAGAATATTGGTGAAACTGTAACTGTAATGGGATGGGTCCAGAAAAGAAGAAATTTAGGAAGCTTGATTTTTATAGATTTAAGAGATCGTTCAGGTCTTTTACAGTTAGTTTTTGATGAAAACAATGGTGAAGTTTTTGAAAAAGCTAAAAATCTTAGAAGCGAATTTGTTATTGCAGCAGAAGGTGTTGTTAGACAGCGTAGTGGTGCAGTTAATGAAAATATGGCAACAGGTGATATTGAAGTAACTGTAAACACACTTAGAATTTTATCAGAAGCTGAAACACCTCCATTCCCTGTTGAAGAAGATGCTAATACTAGAGAAGAGTTAAGATTAAAATATAGATACCTTGATTTAAGAAAGCCTCATCTTCAGAGAAATCTTAAGATGAGAAGTGATATTACAACTTTTATTAGAAAGTTTATGTCAAATGAAGGATTTATTGAAATTGAAACTCCAACATTATGTAAGAGTACACCTGAAGGTGCGAGAGATTATTTAGTACCTAGTAGAGTACATCCGGGATGCTTCTATGCATTACCACAGTCTCCACAGTTATATAAGCAGTTGCTTATGTGCTCAGGTTTTGACAGATATATTCAGATTGCAAAATGTTACAGAGATGAAGATTTAAGAGCTGACAGACAGCCTGAATTTACACAGGTTGATATGGAACTTTCTTTTGTAGATGTTGATGATGTAATCGATGTTAATGAAAGATTATTAAAGGCATTATTTAAAGAAATTCTTGATGTTGATGTTCAGTTACCAATTCAGAGAATGACATGGATTGAAGCTATGAACAGATATGGTTCAGATAAGCCTGATACACGTTTTGGAATGGAACTTATTGACGTAACAGACGTTGTTAAAGGTTGTGGCTTTGGTGTATTTACAGGAGCAATCGAAAACGGTGGTTCTGTAAGAGGTCTTAATGTTAAGGGACAGGGCGCAATGCCAAGAAAGAAGATTGATAAGTTAGTTGATTCTGCAAAGGGCAACGGAGCAAAAGGTCTTGCATATATTGCAATGCATGAAGATGGAACAATTAAGTCATCATTTGCTAAGTTTATGACAGATGAGGAAATGGATAACCTTATTAAGGCTATGGATGGTCAGCCAGGCGATTTATTAGTATTTGCTGCTGACAAAAACAAGATTGTTTGGAACGTTCTTGGTGCACTTAGATTAGAATTAGCTGAACAGTTAGATTTAATTGATAAGAGCAAATTTAACTTCTTATGGGTAGTAGAATTCCCACAGTTTGAATGGTCAGATGAACAGAACAGATTCCTTGCAATGCATCATCCATTTACAATGCCTATGGATGAAGACTTGGATTATATTGAATCTGATCCGGGCAGAGTTAGGGCAAAGGCTTACGATATCGTACTTAATGGTTCAGAAATCGGTGGCGGCAGTGTTAGAATCCATCAGGCAGACGTTCAGGAAAGAATGCTTAAAGCATTAGGTTTTACAACAGAAGCAGCTCACGAACAGTTTGGATTCTTATTAGATGCATTTAAGTATGGTGTTCCACCACACGCAGGACTTGCATACGGACTTGACAGACTTGTAATGCATATGACAGGTGAAGACAACATTCGTGAAGTAATTGCATTCCCTAAGGTTAAAGATGCATCATGCTTAATGACAGAAGCACCAACAGCTGTAGATGAAAAACAGTTAGAAGAATTATCAATTGAAACAATTGATGTTGAAGAAGAAAAATAAATAATGAGAGATGTGAAGAAATAGAAACGATTATAGGAATATATAATAGTTGGCAAGGATTCACATAGCTTAATACAAAGATAAAAGGCTGCTCAGTTGGGCAGCCTTTTGTGATGCTAGTTTAATCTTAGTCGTCTTATTTGCTCTTGCATACTGCCAACGTAGTTTGAAAGCTCATTGTATTTGTTGTTTAATTTCTCAACATCTCTTTTTAAGATATTGTAGTTGTATACAAGTTCTTTGTATGAATTTGAAGTAGATGAGGCGTTATAAGCTTTATAATTGTTAGTAGTGTTGTTGTTAGTCATATTATTCAGAGAAAGATTAATTTCCTGCTTACAAACCACATTAAAATTCAAGTCGATTTCATAAAGTGCATTGTCAGTTGTAACAAAAATGCAATTATTATGTACAAAAGCAGATATATGATTTGAGCCGGATATGTTTTCGACAATACAATGTTTCTCGGTAAGATTGTCTGAACAAACTCCCATAAGTGAATTATCCAAATAAAAAACATATAATTTATTGTTAAAAACAAGTGTTGCACAAGATGTTTTAAGGCAAAGAACTTCTTGAAAACTATTTTGTGTTACTTGGGTAAGGACGAATGAATTATCTACAGAGTAGTAGGAAACAAGTGGAGAATTGACTGAATAAACATTAAAGTCTTTTTTGAAATCTTTAAAAACATAGCCCTTTGAAAAAACACGACCGTTGGCTATCAGGTAAGATTTGATTTGCCGTGCTGACTGCTCGAAAATCATTGGTTGGCCGTTTTCTAATTCTATAATATGATACATAAAAACCTCCCACATTAGTTGCTATAAAAATCATATAACAAAATATGCAGGAGGTTTAAAAATTATTTCATAAAACGTTAGGTTTAAAGCACTATTATATGTACAAAATGAATTAAACCTAAAGAGCTATTTATTATAAAAGGATTAGATTTAAAGTATTATTCGCTATACAAATCAATTACATCTAAAGCGCTATCCACAATATGAATAGGAAGCTCCTTTAAAGAATCATTTGGATATTTTAAATCAGGAATGCAGATAACAGGAATGCCGGCTGCGTGTGCGGCTCGGATTCCGTTTTCTGAATCCTCAAAAATAACAGCTTCATCTTTGTTAAAAGGTGTCTTCCCAAGGGCTTTTAAGAAAATTTCCGGATTAGGTTTTGAATTTTTTACCTGGTCTCCGCCAATAATATGTTTAAAATAATCACGAATACCGGCTATATTTAAATATTTTTCAACCATAGGAGTTACTGTTGAAGAGGCAACACAACAAATTGTTCCGTTTCCCTTAAAAAACTCCAATAATTCGGGAATGCCTTTCATAATTTCCAAACCGTTTTCTTCAACATCCTTTGCAACTAATTCACGAGTTTCCTTAAATATCTGTTCGGTAGAAAAGTCTTCGCCAAAGATTTTCTTGTGAACTTCTTTAACAGAATCAAATGAGAGTCCTAATGTTTGGGTAAAATCTTCAATTCTTGAAGGATAGCCATATTTCTTATGAACCATGCTTTCAAACTTGAAAAACTGACGCTCAGTATTAAAAATCAATCCATCCATATCAAAAATTGCAACTTTTGGAATGTTCATAATAAAATTCTCCTTAGTATTTGGCTTTAAAGCTATTTAATAAGATTGCTTATAAAAAATAATAATAGTGCTGTGCATAGCAACTATTAATTACTAGTTTAAAATATCATATATGTTTGAAAAATCAAGAGGGGGAAAAGAAAATATTTTATAAAAATTTGATTTTGAAAGAAATAAATGAATAAATATAAGTAAAAAGCTTGTTTTTTGACTTTCTTAATAGAAATAATTGTGGTAAACTTATGTTTGATAAATGTTTGACAATATACAGGAGGTACAAAATGTTTTCATTTGACGAAATTAAGAATGCAGATATTGAAATAGCAGAAGCTATGCAGGACGAAATGGACAGACAGCAGAGCCATTTGGAGCTTATTGCATCTGAAAATATAGTAAGCAAAGCAGTAATGGCAGCTATGGGAAGTCATTTAACAAATAAATATGCAGAAGGTTATCCGGGAAAGAGATACTACGGCGGATGTGAATATGTTGACGTTGTAGAAGAACTTGCAAGAGAAAGAGCAAAGAAATTATTTGGATGCACATATGCTAATGTACAGCCACATTCAGGTGCACAGGCTAACTTAGCAGTATTTTTCGCTTTGGTTAAACCGGGAGATACAGTTATGGGAATGAGCCTTGATGCAGGTGGACATTTAACACATGGTTCAAAAGTTAATATTTCAGGTACATATTTTAATATCGTTTCTTATGGAGTAAATGAAGACGGTTATATAGATTACGATCAGGTGTTGGAAGTTGCAAAAGCTAACAAGCCTAAACTTATCGTAGCTGGTGCAAGTGCTTACCCAAGAAAGATTGATTTTAAGAAATTCAGAGAAATCGCTGACGAAGTAGGTGCTTACCTTATGGTAGATATGGCACATATTGCAGGTCTTGTAGCTACAGGTCAGCATATGAGCCCAATTCCATATGCGCATGTAACAACAACTACAACTCATAAGACATTAAGAGGACCAAGAGGTGGACTTATTCTTTCAAGTGAAGAATTTGCTTTGGAACATAAGCTTAATAAGGCAGTTTTCCCAGGAATCCAGGGTGGACCATTAATGCACGTTATCGCATCTAAGGCTGTTTGTTTCAAAGAAGCTTTATCACCTGAATTCCAGGAGTATGGCAAGAACATTGTGGCAAATGCACAGGCACTTGCAAAAGGTCTTACAGACAGAGGTTTTGACCTTGTATCAGGCGGTACAGACAACCACTTAATGTTAGTAGACTTAAGAAGCAAAAACATTACAGGTAAGGAATTTGAAATTGCTCTTGATAAAGCAAACATTACATGTAACAAGAACGCAATTCCTAATGACCCACAGAAACCGGGAATTACAAGTGGTGTAAGAATTGGTACACCTGCAGTTACAACAAGAGGACTTAATGAAGCAGATATGGATGTAATAGCAGAATGCATGGCATTAATCGCTGCTGATCCGGAAGGAAACAATGAAGCAGTAAAGGCAAAAGTAAAGGCGTTAACAGACAAATATCCTTTATATGCATAAAGAAACAAAATATTAATATGACTGTTGATTAGAAAGTAGAATCAATAGTGTTGTAAAATCCTTACAGTAAAAGGACTGATTGGTCTTGCGAGCTGTAAGGATTTTGTTTTTTATGGAATATGTTTCCTGTATAATTCCCCAATTTTTGGAAATAATGTAATGGATTAGATTTACAGGGGGAGTTATGAAAAGTGATTTTGTAAAATGTGGTATTTTAGGTTGGTGTATTGAAATTATATGGACAGCCTTTCATGGAATAAAAAGCAAAAATAATAAATTCATTGGTTATACGTCAATAATTATGTTCCCCATATATGGCTTGGCATCAGTTATAAAGCCAATAAGCCTTAAGTTAAAGAAAATGAAAATGCCTACAATAATCAGGGGGATAGTTTATTCAATAGGAATTTTTATGGTAGAATTAATTACAGGAAGTATTCTTAAGAAAACAAATAATTGTCCGTGGGATTATAGCGATAAAAAGTACAACATAAACGGTGTGATTAGAATTGATTATGCACCGCTGTGGTGCATTGTAGGTGTTATTTTTGAAAAAATGCTTAATTCAAAATAGTGCAGAAATAGAGCAAAGCAAAAAAATAGAAAATAAAAATCTTCCAAACAGTATATTTAAACATGCTTGGAAGATTATATAAATTTATTATTTAAAGAATTTTATAATATTGTCCATTCTTGAAGTCATTGACTGGAATAGTAAATCAACAATAGTAACGGCAACCATTGATTCAACAACAACTACAGCTCTAGGAACAATAATAGGATCGTGACGACCTTTTATATTGATATCAATATTTTCCATAGATTTATTTACTGTCTGCTGTGTCATTGCAATAGAAGGAGTAGGCTTGATTGCGGCTCTAAGAACAATAGGTGAGCCGTCACTTATGCCACCAAGAATCCCTCCGGCATGGTTTGATGTTTTTGAAATATGACCATTTTCAACTTTAAAACCATCATTATCTTTAGAACCTGTAGATGTGGCAACTGCAAAACCATCACCAATCTCAATACCTTTAACAGCACCGATGGACATAATTGCTTTTGCAAGGTTAGCATCTAACTTATCAAAAACAGGTTCACCTACACCTGTTGGCATGCCGGCTACAACACATTCGATAATACCACCAACGGAATCCATTTCAGCCATTTTCTCTTTAAGCATATCACCTGCAAGTTTAGCAGCGTTGCTATCAGGCATATACATAGGATTTTTCTGAATTTCGTCTTTATTAAAATTATTGTAATTTATAGATACGTTACCGATAGATTTAGAATAAGTCATAATGGAAATATTAAGTGATTCTAAAATCTTAGAAGCAATGGCGCCCGCGGCAACTCTTCCTATAGTTTCGCGACCTGATGAACGTCCGCCACCGCGATAATCTCTGAAACCATATTTTTCATCAAAAGTGTAATCAGCGTGTCCCGGTCTGTAGCATTCTGCAATCTGTGAGTAATCAGCAGAATGATGATCTTTATTGTGTACAACCAAAGAAATAGGAGTGCCGGTAGTTTTTCCTTCAAAAATACCAGACAAAATCTCGACCTTGTCATCTTCGTTACGCTGTGTAGTGTATGCAGACTGTCCCGGCTTTCTTCTGTCAAGAAAAAACTGAATGTCTTCTTCACAAAGAGGAACTCCTGCAGGGCAACCGTCAACTACAACGCCAACAGCCTTTCCATGAGATTCTCCCCAAGTTGTAATTTTAAAAATGTTACCATATGTTGAACCAGCCATTTTAACCTCCGTAAATAAAATCCGTAAAAATTTTTGCCTTTCACGATTATAACAAGGAATAGGGATAATAGCAAATTTAAAATATCTGCTTGCGTTAATACTAATAAAATAATATAATAATACAATGCGTTAAAAATAATGAAATCAATGAGGTGTTTTATGTTTAAGGTTTTAGCAAAAGATGGAAACGCAAAAAGAGGCGAATTTACAACAGTTCATGGCAAGATACAGACACCGGTTTTTATGAATGTAGGAACAGCGGCCGCAATTAAAGGTGCAGTAGCTGCAGAAGACTTAAAGACAATTAAGACACAGGTAGAATTATCTAATACATATCACCTTCATGTTAGACCGGGTGATAAGGTTGTTAAGAAGTTAGGCGGTCTTCATAAATTTATGAATTGGGACAGACCTATTCTTACGGATTCAGGTGGTTTTCAGGTCTTTTCTCTTGCAGGGCTTAGAAAAATAAAGGAAGAAGGAGTATACTTTAACTCTCATGTAGATGGAAGAAAGATTTTTATGGGACCTGAGGAAAGTATGCAGATTCAGTCTAACCTGGCTTCAACTATTGCCATGGCTTTTGACGAATGTCCTTCAAGTGTTGCATCGAGACAGTACATTGAAAATTCTGTTGCAAGAACAACACGATGGCTTGAAAGATGTAAAAAAGAAATGAACAGACTTAATGGTCTGGAGGATACAATAAATAAGAATCAGCTTTTATTTGGAATAAATCAGGGTGGAATATATGATGATATTCGTGTTGAACAGGCCAAGGCTATAGCTGATATGGATTTGGATGGATATGCCATAGGTGGCCTGGCTGTAGGTGAAAGCCATGAAGAGATGTATAGAATTATTGAAAAGGTTGAGCCGCATCTTCCAAAGGATAAGCCAATATATTTAATGGGAGTAGGTACTCCGGCTAATATACTTGAAGCAGTAGAACGTGGTGTGGATTTCTTTGATTGTGTTTACCCATCAAGAAACGGTCGTCATGGACATGTATATACTAATGCCGGTAAGTTGAATTTGTTTAATGCAAAGTATGAAACAGATTCAAGACCAATAGAAGAAGGTTGTGAGTGTCCTGCATGTAAGTATCACTCAAGAGCATATATCAGACATCTTCTTAAAGCTAAGGAGATGTTAGGCATGCGCTTATGCGTCTTGCATAATTTGTATTTTTATAATACAATGATGGAGGAAATAAGAGATGCCATTGAGGCAGGAAACTATGCCGAATATAAAGCTAAAAAATTAGAAGGCTTTAAAGAAAATGACAAGAAATAGGAGGAACGAACAATGCCAATTTTAGCAGCAGGTTCTCAGGCAGCAAGCTGGGGAATAATGGTCCTTTATGTAGTATTAATTATTGGATTTATGTATTTCCTTGCTATTAAGCCACAGAAGAAACAGGAAAAGAAACAGAAAGAAGTTATGGATGCAGTTGCAGTAGGCGATAGCATTTTAACAACAAGTGGATTTTACGGAATGGTTATTGATGTAACAGATGATACAGTTATCGTTGAATTTGGTGGAAACAAGAACTGCCGTATTCCAATGCAGAAATCAGCTATTGTAGATGTAGAAAAAGCTGAATAGTTACTATGATATAAATACAATAATATTAAAGATTGAAGTAAAGGTGTTTATGAGATTTAAGGTCTGTAAACACCTTTTTTCTGTTTTGGCTATGTTGATGGCTATGCTGATGATGTCACTTGGAATGGCATTCTTCTCAATAAGAAAAATCAAGAGATAGTATAGTATTATATTATAAAAAGAAGGCAATGGTGAACTTGTAAAGGCAAGGTTGTTGCCTTCTTTTAGTTTATTCTTTTAGCAAAACTGTTACGGAAACATTATTTAAGAAAGAAAACAAGTATGAAAAATAGAAAAAATAAAGTAGAATGTTTATTATAAATTATGAACCAGGTTAAATTTAATCAAGAAATATATTATATATGTAGGTTGATAAAATATATCATTTACGATATAATTTAAGAATTAGCGTAGACTTTTGTACTTAATTATACAGAAGCTACTTCTTATTAATCACGATAGAAAAGAGGATACATGATGAATTTTAATGTTGCAGTAATTCCCGGTGATGGAATTGGACCAGAGATTGTAAGAGAAGCACAGAAGGTTCTTGATGCTGTTGGAACTAAGTTTGGTCATGTCTTCAACTACACAGAAGTGGATATGGGCGGGGTGTCAATTGACAAGCACGGAGTTCCACTTACAGATGAAGCATTAGCCACAGCACAGAAAAGTGACGCAGTCCTTCTTGGTGCCGTAGGTGGTGTCGTCGGAAAAGACAGTTGGTACGAACTTCCACCTAACCTTAGACCGGAGGCAGGATTACTTGCCATAAGAAAAGGACTTAATCTTTTTGCTAACCTTAGACCTGCATATCTTTACAAAGAATTAAAGGGTGCCTGTCCATTGAAGGAAGAGGTAGCAGATGCCGGTTTTGACATGATTATTGTTAGAGAGTTAACAGGTGGTCTTTATTTCGGAGAAAGAAAGACTGAAGAAGTTGACGGCGTGCTTACAGCAACAGATACTTTAACATATAATGAGAACGAAATTAGACGTATTGCAAAGAAAGCTTTTGAAATAGCAATGAAGAGAAGAAAGAATGTAATAAGCGTTGACAAGTCTAACGTGCTTGACTCTTCAAGATTATGGGATAAGGTTGTAAATGAAGTGGCAAAGGATTATCCTGAGGTTACATTAACACATATGTTAGTAGATAACTGTGCAATGCAGTTAGTTAAGGATCCAGCACAGTTTGATGTTGTTGTAACAGAGAATATGTTTGGGGATATCCTTTCAGATGAAGCTAGTATGATTACAGGATCAATTGGAATGTTATCATCAGCCAGTCTTAGAGAAGATAAGTTTGGACTTTATGAACCAAGCCACGGTGCTGCACCTGATATTGCAGGTCAGAACAAGGCTAACCCTATAGCAACAATTCTTTCAGCAGCTATGATGCTGAGATACTCATTTGATCTTGATAAGGAAGCAGATGCAGTTGAAAAGGCAGTTGAGAAAGTGTTAGAAGACAATATCAGAACAGTTGATATTATGTCAGACGGAATGACACTTGTTGGCTGTAAAGAGATGGGTGACGAGATAGTAAACAGACTTTAATAAAGTCACTTCATATGATTTTAGATTTTAAAGACTATAATAGATAGACCGATTTTAGGAGGAAATAAGATGAAGAGTGATGCAGTAAAAAAAGGACTTCAGCAGGCTCCACACAGATCATTGTTTAATGCTCTGGGTATGACAGAAGAAGAAATGGAAAGACCATTAGTTGGTATTGTATGTTCATATAATGAAATCGTTCCGGGACATATGAACCTTGATAAGATTGCTAACGCAGTAAAGATGGGTGTTGCCATGGCAGGTGGTACGCCAATTATGTTCCCGGCTATTGCCGTATGTGACGGTATTGCAATGGGACATGAAGGAATGAAATATTCTCTTGTAACAAGAGATTTGATTGCAGATTCAACAGAATGTATGGCTAGGGCTCACCAGTTTGATGCTTTAGTTATGATTCCTAACTGTGATAAGAATGTACCGGGATTATTAATGGCTGCAGCAAGAGTAAATGTGCCAACAGTATTTGTTTCAGGAGGACCAATGCTTGCAGGACATGTTGGAGGACATAAGACCAGTCTTTCATCAATGTTTGAAGCAGTAGGTGCCAATGCTGCCGGCAAGATGTCTCTTGAAGAATTAAATGAATATGAATGTAAGGCTTGTCCAACATGTGGTTCATGTTCAGGTATGTACACAGCTAACTCAATGAACTGTCTTACAGAAGCATTGGGTATGGGACTTAAGGGTAACGGAACAATCCCTGCTGTATATTCAGAAAGATTAAAACTTGCTAAGCATGCAGGTATGGCAGTAATGGAATTGTATAGAAAGAATATCAGACCTCGTGACATTATGACAAAAGATGCTATTTTAAATGCATTAACAGTAGATATGGCACTTGGTTGTTCAACAAACAGTATGCTTCATTTACCTGCTATTGCACATGAAGTTGGATTTGATTTTGATATTTCATTTGCTAACGAAATCAGTGAAAAAACACCTAACCTTTGCCATTTGGCTCCAGCAGGTCCTACATATATGGAAGACCTTAATGAAGCAGGCGGTGTTTATGCGGTAATGAATGAATTAAGAGAACTTGGTCTTTTACATGAAGATTGTATTACTGTAACAGGAAATACAATTGGAGAAAATATTAAAGATTGTGAAAACAAGAATCCACAGGTTATCAGACCTCTTGATAACCCATATAGTAAAACAGGTGGTCTTGCAGTATTAAAAGGAAATCTTGCACCTGATGGTAGCGTTGTAAAACGTTCAGCAGTTGTAGATGAAATGATGGTTCATAAAGGACCTGCAAGAGTATTTGAATGCGAAGAAGATGCTATTGTAGCAATAAAGGGAGGAAAGATTGTACCTGGTGATGTTGTAGTTATCAGATATGAAGGACCTAAGGGTGGCCCTGGAATGAGAGAAATGTTAAATCCTACATCAGCAATTGCAGGTATGGGACTTGGTTCATCAGTGGCTCTTATTACTGACGGACGTTTCTCTGGTGCTTCAAGAGGAGCTTCTATCGGACATGTATCTCCTGAAGCTGCAGTAGGTGGACCTATTGCTTTAGTAGAAGAAGGAGACATTATTAAAATTAATATTCCTGAAATGACTCTTGAACTTGATGTTTCTGATGAAGTTCTTGCAGAAAGAAGAAAGAACTGGACACCAAGAGAACCAAAGGTTACAACAGGTTATTTGGCAAGATATGCATCTATGGTTACATCAGGCAACAGAGGAGCAATTCTTGCAATCGATAAATAAGACAAGGGAGAGGACAAGATTATGGAATTAAACGGTTCACAAATAGTAATAGAATGTTTAAAAGAACAGGGTGTTGATACAGTATTTGGTTATCCGGGCGGAACAATCCTTAACATATATGATGAAATGTATAAGCACTCAGATGAAATTACACATATATTAGTATCCCATGAACAGGGGGCAGCTCATGCAGCTGACGGATATGCCCGTTCAACAGGGAAAGTTGGAGTTTGTATGGCAACATCAGGACCTGGTGCAACTAATTTGGTTACAGGTATTGCAACAGCATATATGGATTCAGTTCCATTGGTTGCTATTACAGCTAATGTTGCCAAGTCAGGACTTGGAAAAGATTCATTTCAGGAAATTGATATTGTTGGTGCAACAATGCCAATTACAAAACATAATTTTATTGTAAAAGATATTGAAAATCTTGCAGATACACTTAGAAAGGCTTTCCGTATTGCCAAGACAGGAAGACCGGGACCTGTACTTGTTGATATAACAAAAGACGTTACAGCAGCTAAGTACAACTACGAAAAACAGGAACCTGTTAAAGTGGAAAGAATTTCTGACACAATTAAAAAAGAAGACATTGATATAGTAGTAGAAATGATTAAGTCATCAAAGAAACCATTTATTTTAGTTGGTGGTGGCGCAGTTATTTCAGATGCAGCTAAGGAAGTAAGAGAACTTGCAGAATTAGTTGACGCACCTGTTTGTGATTCACTTATGGGTAAAGGTGCAATGGATGGTAACAGCGAAAGATATACAGGAATGATCGGTATGCACGGAACAAAAACATCAAACTATGGTGTTACAATGTGTGATTTATTATTAGTTCTTGGAGCAAGATTTAGTGACCGTGTAATCGGTAAAGCTAAGGCTTTTGCTAACAATGCAAAGATTGTACATATTGATGTTGATCCATCGGAAATTAATAAGAATATTAAGGCTGACGCAAGCATCATCGGAGACATGAAAGAGGTTCTTATTAGACTTAATAGTGCTCTTACAAAACAGAATCATGCAGATTGGATGCAGGAAATTAAAGAAATGAAGGAAAAATATCCTTTAGCTCTTAACAAAGATGTTCTTACAGGACCTGCTGTTATTGATTCTTTATATAACATTACAAATGGTGATGCTATCATTACAACAGATGTTGGACAGCATCAGATGTGGGCTGCACAGTTCTATAAGTTTAAAGAACCTAGACAGCTTATTACTTCAGGTGGACTTGGTACAATGGGCTATGGTGTTGGCGCATGTATTGGTGCTAAGATGGGCAATAAAAACAGAGTATGTGTAAACGTTGCAGGTGATGGATGTTTCAGAATGAACATGAATGAAATTGCAACAGCAACACGTTACAATATTCCAATTATTCAGATTGTTATTAATAACCACGTTCTTGGTATGGTTAGACAGTGGCAGACATTATTCTATGGCAAGAGATATTCAAATACTGTTCTTGACGATAGCGTTGATTTCGTAAAGATTGCAGAAGGAATGGGAGCTAAGGCTTACAGAGCAACAACAGTTGAAGAATTTGAAAATGCATTAAAAGATGCTATAGCTCTCAATATACCATGTGTTATTGATTGTCAGATAGATCAGGATGAAAAGGTATTCCCTATGGTTCCTGCTAATACAGCAATTAGTGAAGTTTTTTCAGAAGAAGACCTTGCAGAAAAAGGATATGACTGCTAATATAGATATATTAGTATTTACTAAAAATACGGAAAATGCCTGTTATGCAGGCATTTTCCTATGACATAAAAGGGAGGTTTCAAATGGCTAGAGTATATAATTTCTCAGCAGGACCGGCAGTATTACCGGAAGAAGTATTAAAGGAAGCAGCAGAAGAAATGCTTGATTACAAGGGATGTGGAATGAGCGTAATGGAAATGAGTCATCGTTCAAAAATGTTCCAGCAGATTATTGATGAAGCAGAACAGGATATTAGAGATTTAATGAATATTCCTGATAATTATAAAGTATTATTCCTTCAGGGTGGTGCTTCACAGCAGTTCGCTGCAGTACCAATGAACTTAAAGAAGAATGGCAAGGCTGCTTATATTGTAACAGGACAGTGGGCTAAGAAAGCAGCTGCAGAAGCAGAAAAGTATCTTGAGGTACAGAGAGTAGCTTCATCAGCTGATAAGACATTCACATATATTCCTGATTGTAGTGACTTAGATATTGATGATGATGTAGATTATGTATACATTTGTGAAAACAATACTATTTATGGTACAAAGTATCATGAATTACCTAATACTAAGGGACATACATTAGTAGCTGATGTATCTTCATGTTTCTTATCAGAACCTGTTGATGTATCAAAATACGGTGTGATTTATGGTGGTGTTCAGAAGAATGTTGGACCAGCAGGTGTTGTTATTGCAATTATTAGAGAAGATTTAATTCCTGAAGAAGTTGACAGTACAGTTCCTACAATGCTTCAGTGGAAGACACAGGCAGACGCAGGTTCACTTTACAATACACCTCCATGCTACGGAATTTATATTTGTGGTAAGGTATTTAAGTGGATTAAAAAGATGGGTGGTCTTGATGCAATGAAGAAGCGTAACGAAGAAAAGGCTAAGATTCTTTATGATTTCCTTGATAACAGCAAATTATTCAAGGGTACTGTAGTTCCTAAGGACCGTTCGCTTATGAATGTACCTTTTGTAACAGGTAACGAAGAATTAGATGCTAAGTTTGTTGCAGAAGCTAAGGCTGCAGGACTTGAAAACCTTAAAGGTCATAGAACAGTTGGTGGTATGAGAGCCAGCATTTATAATGCTATGCCAATTGAAGGTGTTAAGGCATTAGTAGAGTTTATGGAAAAATTTGAAAAAGAAAACGCATAAATATATTTGTGGTTAAATAAGTTAGTTTGAATTAATTAGAACCACTTATATGAAGGAGAATAGAGATGACTAAAGTTAATTGCTTAAATCCTATTTCTGAACTTGGAACAGGATTATTTAATAATAATTACGAAATGACAGATAATTTTGCTGATGCAGATGTAGCATTAGTAAGAAGTGCAGCAATGCATGACTTAGATTTACCTGAAAGCCTTTTGGCAATTGCAAGAGCAGGAGCAGGTGTTAACAATATCCCATTGGATAAATGTGCAGATAAGGGTGTTGTTGTATTTAACACACCAGGTGCAAATGCTAACGGAGTAAAAGAATTAGTGCTTTGTGGAATGCTTCTTGCATCAAGAGATATTATTGGCGGTAACAAGTGGGTTGATAATAATACGGACAATGAAAATATCAGCAAAGATATGGAAAAGGCTAAAAAGAATTTTGCCGGAAATGAAATTAAAGGCAAAAAGCTTGGCGTAATCGGTCTTGGAGCTATCGGAAGATTAGTAGCCAACGCTGCTGAATCAATGGGAATGGAAGTATACGGAAATGATCCATTTATTTCAGTCGAAGGTGCATTAAGCCTTAAGAGAGACGTTCATCTTGTAAAGACAAGAGAAGAAATCTTTAAAGAATGTGATTTCATTACAGTACATACACCATTAGTAGATGATACTAAGAAGATGATTAATAAAGAAACTATTGCAATGATGAAAGACGGAGTTGTTGTTCTTAATTTTGCAAGAGATTTATTAGTAGATGATGAGGCAATGTGCGAAGCTTTAGCATCAGGAAAAGTTAAGAAATACGTAACAGATTTCCCTAACCCAAATGTGGCAGGAGTTGAAGGCGTTATTGCAACACCTCATCTTGGAGCTTCAACTGCTGAATCAGAAGATAACTGTGCAGTTATGGCGGTTAAGGAAATTATGGATTTCGTAGAAAATGGTAATATTGTTAACTCAGTTAACTATCCAAAATGTGATTTGGGTGTTTGTGACAAGACTACAAGAATTACAGTTTGTCATAAGAATATTCCAAATATGATTGGACAGCTTACATCAGTAGTTGCTGCTGAAGGAATTAACGTATCAGATATGGTTGATAAGTCTAAAGGTGATTATGCATATGCCATTATCGATTGTGATGATCCTGCAACAGAACAGCTTGTATCAAAATTACAGGCAGTTGAAGGTGTTATTAAGGTAAGAGTTATTAAATAATACGATAATACTATAAAATAAAACATAATTTTATTTTAGATGGATAAACATTTATGTAAGAATGTATTTATCTGAAATAGTGCAATATTTAAGATGAACCGGTGTTATAAATATATAATTTTATTTCACCGGTTTTTCTAATCAAGATTATTATGCAATTTTACATGCATAGAAGGAATAAGACTTTTTGAAAGTGTAATTAGACAAATAATAAGGAGCAAAGGAATGTTTATTTTAGCCACGGAGGTTCAACAAAATATTGAACAAAATGTAGAAGAATTGGATAAGAAAGTAAGCAGACTTTCGACAGTAATAGATGACGGAATTAACAAAGCTATTGATTTTGGATTCGATTTGTTTCTTGCAATAGTAATATTTATTATTGGAAGGATTGTTCTTTCTCTTGTAAGAAAATTATTTAAGAAGATTATGAATAGATCCAATATCGATGAAGGAGTTGTTAAATTCTTAGATTCAATGATTAAGGTATTTGGTTATATTGTGATTATTATTACAATATGTGGCCAGATTGGTATTCAGACAACCTCATTTATCACTCTTTTAGGTACAGCAGGAGTTTCCATAGGTTTGGCATTACAAGGAAGTCTTGCAAACTTTGCAGGAGGTATACTTATACTTATAACTAAACCTTTTGCGTTAGGTGACTATATTATTGCAGAAGGTGTTGAGGGTAATGTTACAAAGATTGACATTATTTATACAACATTACAGTCTATTGATAACAAAAGTATTAAGCTTCCAAACGGTAAATTAGCAGACAGTGTATTGACTAATGTTACTCATCAGGAAGAGAGAAGATTAGATGTTGAAATAGGCATCGGTTATGACGATGACATAAAAAAAGCAAAGCAGATTATGGCAGACGTAATGAAGCAGTCAGGATATGGTATTAAACCGGATGAAGAGATTGTGGTAGTTAAGGAACTTGCAGAAAGCAGCATTGTTTTAGAAATGAGAATGTGGGTAAAAACAGAAGACTATTGGAATGCTAAATTCTATTTAAATGAAAATGTAAAATATAAGTTTGATGAAAACAATATTTCAATTCCGTTTAATCAGTTGGATGTAAACCTTAAAAATGTTCAATAAAAGAAAAGGTATTTATAATGAATGTAATTATATGTTTAGATCAAAATAATGGAATGCTGTTTAACAATAGAAGACAAAGCAGGGATAGAACTGTAAGAAGAAATATTTTAAGTTATATTAATAATAGTCCTTTATATATGGATGAATATTCGTTTAAACAGTTTTCTGAAGAAAAGGCTGACAATATTATTGTGGATAATAATTTGGAAAATGCCACAGAACACGATTTTTGTTTTGTTGAAAGACAGGAAGTTAGAATAGAAGAAATAAATAAGCTAATTGTCTACAGATGGGACAAAATTTACCCTGCGGATAAATATTTTAATATGGACGATATTAAATGCAATCTGGTAGAAACATTGGAGTTTCAGGGCTATTCCCATGAAAAGATAATTAGGGAAATATATCAGTTAATATAATATGGAGTAAGTCATGAAGAAAAGAATAAGCGCACTTTTTATAGCGTTAATATTAACAATGAGTATGCTTTCAGGTTGCGATGATACAGGTAACACTGATAGTGAAAAGGTTACAACAACCATTGAAAACAATGAACAGACATCAGTAAGTAATCAGAATATATCAGAAACTACACAGCAAGAAAGCAAAATAAGTGAAACTACAGCTAAAGCAGAAAGTAAGGTAAGTAGCAATTCATCTAAAAAAAGTAAAAGTACAAATAATGCAAAAAACACAAAAAGTATTAAGACAACAAAAATACCCGCCTATAACGGAAATGCTTATGTGGAATTAAATAACAACGAACCTGAATTTACTTCCAAAGAAATAACAGCTAAATCTTTTGAAAAATACGGAAGCTTAGACAAACTTGGAAGATGTACAGTATGTGTTGCAAGTGTAGGACGTGACATTATGCCTACAGAAAAGCGTGGTGAAATCGGAATGATTAAGCCTACAGGATGGCACACTGTTAAGTATGATTTTGTAGATGGAAAGTATTTGTATAACAGATGTCATCTTATAGGATATCAGTTGACAGGTGAGAATGCCAACGAAAAGAATCTTTTAACAGGAACAAGATACCTTAACGTTATAGGAATGCTTCCATTTGAAGATATGGTTGCAGACTATGTAAAAGAAACATCTAATCATGTCATGTATCGAGTTACACCTGTTTTTGAAGGAAATAATCTTGTTGCAAAAGGTGTAAAAATGGAAGGATATTCTGTCGAGGACAAAGGAGAAGGAATAAGCTTTAATGTATTCTGCTACAATGTTCAACCGGGAGTAACAATTAATTATGCCACAGGGGATAGTGACGGCAATGGAAAAACAGAGTATAATTCAAACTCTAATAACAGACAAACAGCTTCATCCTCAAATAAAAGCACAAAGAATAGTAATTCGAATAAGAACACAAATAGCAGTTCATCCACAACAACAGAGTATATTCTAAACATGAATACTCATAAGTTCCATACTCCATCATGTAGAAGTGTTAAGCAAATGAGTAATTCTAATAAGGGTGTATATAAAGGAAAAAGACAGGATTTAATTGATCAGGGATATGAACCATGTAAGATTTGTAATCCGTAATTGTAAAGATTAGTAAATTAAATAGTTATAAAAAAATATCAAAAAGCCTTCACCGGAATGAGTTGGTGAAGGCTTTTTATATAATAGGAAATTTAAAAAAATTCTTTTAAGCTAAATATTCTTTATAGATTTCAATAACTTTCTTCATAGCATCAGGTCCCGGAGCACCAATTGTTGTACGCTTATCAACGCATGTTTCTAAGCTTATAGCATCATAAATGTCATCTTCAAACACAGGACTGATAGCTTTATATTCATCTAAAGTCATATCATCAAGGGCGATTCCTTTTTCTTCACAGAAAAGAACTAACTGACCAACGATTCCGTGAGCATCTCTAAATGGTACTCCGTGATTTACAAGGTAATCAGCAGCATCAGTAGCATTAGTAAAGCCGTTCTTTGTACTTGCTTCCATAATATCTTTGTTAAATGTCATTGTATCAATCATACCTGTAAATAAAACGATGCATCCTTTAACTGTATCAATTGCATCAAAAGATAACTCTTTGTCTTCCTGCATATCTTTGTTATAAGCAAGAGGAATACCTTTCATTGTTGTAAGGATAGAAGCAAGAGCACCGTAAACACGTCCTGTTTTTCCTCTGATTAACTCTGCAATATCAGGATTTTTCTTCTGAGGCATAATGCTTGAACCTGTGCTGTATGAATCATCAATATTAACAAAACGGTATTCGTTAGAATTCCAAATACAAATTTCTTCACAGAATCTGCTTAAGTGCATCATAATAGTAGAAAGAGCACTTAAAAATTCAATTAAATAATCTCTATCTGATACAGAATCCATACTGTTAAGAGTTGGACCATCAAAACCAAGAAGATTTGCAGTATATTCTCTGTCTAAAGGATAAGTAGTTCCTGCTAAAGCACCTGAACCTAGTGGACAAAGATTCATTCTCTTATGAATATCATCTAATCTGCTACGGTCACGCTTGAACATTTCAAAATAAGCACCAAAGTGATGAGCCAAAGTAATAGGCTGTGCTTTCTGTAAATGAGTAAAGCCGGGCATAAAAGTTTCTGTGTTTTCCTCCATAACCTTCAATAAAGAATTAAGAAGTGTTTTTAACAAATCATTAATTTCTTCAACTTCATGTCTTGTATAAAGTTTCATATCAAGAGCAACCTGATCGTTACGGCTACGTCCTGTGTGAAGCTTCTTACCTGCATCACCGATTCTTTCAATAAGATGTGCTTCTACAAAACTGTGAATATCCTCACTGTTATCAAACTGAAGAGTTCCGTTGTCAAGATCAACTCTAATGCTTTCAAGCCCTTTAATAATATCATTCATTTCATCAGTAGTAATAATTCCCTGTTTGCCAAGCATTTTAACATGTGCTAAACTTCCCTGAATATCCTGCTTATAAAATTTCTGATCAAAAGAAAGGGATTCGTTAAAGTTGTGAACTAACTGATTTTCTTCCTTAGTAAATCGACCGCCCCATAATTTCATATGTATAACCTCGCTTTTAATTATTTTTGTTAAAGCGGTTTTGTGCATAAATATAAATAAATTCGCATAAAACCTATAAAATTATACCACATACTACTGGTTTTTGAAACATACTTTTGATATACTGTGCAAGGATTAATAGATAAGTAAGGAGAATGACATGGAATTTTATTTTGCACCACTTGAAGGTGTAACAGGATTTACATATAGAAACGCATATAATGATTTATTTGATGACGTGGATAAGTACTATGCACCTTTCATATCCCCATCGATTAACGATAGATTAAAAGGAAAAGAAATAAGAGATCTTTTGCCGGAAAACAATAGTAAAGGGATTAATTTGGTGCCACAAATTCTGGCAAACCGGGCAGATTACTTTATAAAGGCAGCAAATCAGTTAATTGAATTGGGCTATGATAAAGAAATTAATTTGAATGCCGGCTGTCCTTCAGGCACTGTTGTGTCTAAAAACAAAGGGGCAGGTTTCCTAAAAGATACGGAAGCAATGGACAGATTTTTTGATGAAACATTCAACTGGTTAGAGAAGAAGAACAGTGAAGGTCATAATTTATCAATATCTGTAAAAACAAGAATAGGAATGTATGAGCCGGATGAGTTTGAAAATATACTTGAAGTTTACAATAGATATCCAATTAGCCAGTTGATAGTACATCCAAGAACAAGAGAGCAACTATACAAGGGAACTCCAAACATGGAAGCCTTTAAGTATGCTTTGGAAAACAGTAAGAATCCAGTTTGTTATAACGGAGATATAAACACAGTGGAAAATTATCACAGAATTATTGATAAAATAAATGATGATTCAGAAATGAAAATTGGAAGCATCATGATAGGCAGAGGGCTTATTGGAAACCCAAACCTTGTTAATGAAATCAAAGGTGGAAAAAAGTTAACTAAAAAAATGCTAGAGGCATATCATGACAGACTATATAATGATTTTGAAAAAATAATGAAAGCAGACAAGCATTTGCTGTTTAAAATGAAAGAAATGTGGACATATATGTCACTTAACTTTGATGATTCGCATAAGTGTGCGAAACTAATTAGAAAAGCCCAAAACCTATATAAGTATAACCTGGCAGTATATGAAATATTTGAAAAATATGAGTTGAAGTAAAGTGGAATAAAAATGTTCTCTTGTACTGTAAATCGTCCAATACATTGAAGAGTTGGGAGTGGACATCTCCGTGGAAAAGTGTACCAACATGTCATAAAATAAAAAATAAGAATGTAGGTTCCCAACATTGTTATATGCCATAATTCCTACATTCTTATTTTGTAATTTGCAGTGACTTAAACCATTAATTATAACCAGACTTCAAACTATCAGTTATAACCGGACTTTAAACCATCTTCCCTATTTTTCTGACAAGATTTCAAGTATCTTATTACTTCTTTCAATGAATGCTGTCATTGATTCAGGATTAAGCGGAGTATGACTAATTACTGCAAGGTCATATAATTGCTTACACATAATATCAGTGTTTTCTCCTTCAGGGTTAGCTAAAATGTATTTAACAAGAGCATTGTTGGCATTTAATACTAATGTCTCACCTGAACCACCAAACATTGCAGGGTCCATACCGGACATACCATACATCTTCATCATATCCTGCATACGACGGCTTTCTTCTGAAACAGTAATCATTGAAGAAACTTTTTCGTCTTTAATTTTCTGAACCTTAACATCTAACTGATCACGATTTAAAGCTTTCTTAAATGTTTCTGTTAATTTTTCAGTAGCATCTTTAAGCTCATCTTCACTTATTTCTTCAGTAAATGAATCATTTAAGTCAGCATCAATTCTTACAAACTTAACATTTTCATTTTTCTGCTCAAGCTGTGAAATGAAAGGCTGGTCTATTGCATCTTTTAATACAACAGCATCAATTCCTTCAGCCTTAAACATATTTACATACTGGCTCTGCTGAACAGGATCGTTTGTGTAGAAAATAGTATTTTCATGTTTATCTTTATTTTCTTCAAGACATTCCTTAAATGTAAGATATTTGTCATCAAGATTCTTGAATAAAACATAATCAGACATCTTTTCGCAGAACTTAGTGTCTTTTAAACAACCGAATTTAATGAATGGGCTAATATCATCCCAGTATTTTTCGTATTCTTCTTTATCTGTTTTACACATGCCGGAAAGTTTGTCAGCAACTTTCTTAGTAATGTAATCAGAAATCTTTTTGACAAAACCGTCATTCTGGAGAGCAGAACGTGAAACATTAAGTGGTAAATCAGGACAATCAATAACACCCTTTAAAAGCATTAAGAATTCAGGGATAACTTCCTTAATATTATCAGCAATAAATACCTGATTGTTATAAAGCTTAATTGTGCCTTCAATTGATTCATATTCTGTATTAATCTTAGGGAAGTACAAAATACCCTTTAAGTTAAATGGATAATCCATATTTAAATGAATCCAGAATAAAGGCTCTTTGTAATCTAAGAATACTTTGTGATAGAATTCTCTGTATTCTTCTTCAGTACATTCATTAGGATGTTTAGTCCAAAGAGGAGTAGTATCACTGATACTTACAGGTCTTTTTAAAATTTTTACTTTTTTCTTTTCTGGTTCAACTTCAACAGTTTCCTTAGTTCCGTCTTCCTTTTCTTTTTCTTCAGTTTTAGCTGGCTCAACTATATGCTCAATAACAGTATCTTTATCTGTTAATTCTTCTTCCATAATTGTCTGATATTCAGGTTCAGCAGAAGGGTCAGATACAAAAATTTCAACAGGCATAAAAGAGCAGTACTTATCAAGAATCTCTTTAGCTTTGAAAATGTTAGCAAATTCAACGCTGTCGTCATTTAAATATAAAGTAATCTTTGTACCACGATCAGCCTTGTCTGAGTCAGACATTGTAAAGTCCATACCATCTTCACAGTCCCAAAGAACTGCTTTGGCATCTTTCTTATAAGATAAAGTTTCAATAGTTACTCTATCAGCAACCATAAATGCTGAATAAAAACCTAAACCGAAATGACCGATAATCTGGTCTTCAGAAGTTTTATCCTTATACTGTTCAAGGAAAGCTTCTGCACCCGAAAAAGCAATCTGGTTAATGTATTCGTCTACTTCATCAGCAGTCATACCAAGACCATTATCGATGAAAGTAAGAGTTTTCTCTTTAGGGTTTGCAAGAATCTGAATCTTAAATTCTTCATCATCAGCTATTTCAGCTTCACCCATCATTTCAAGTTTCTTTAATTTTGTAATGGCATCACAACCATTAGATACTAATTCTCTGAAAAAAATGTCATGGTCTGAATACAACCATTTCTTAATAATAGGGAAAATATTTTCACTGTTAATTGAAAGACTACCCTTTTTCTTTGACATAAAAATCACTCCTTTGTTATTGTTCATTTTCAATTCTAAAGGATATTGTAGACACGTAAAAAAGAAAAGTCAAGAGAAAATTAGCACTCAATCAAGGTGAGTGCTAAAAGTTTACAGTTAGTTAACAATTTCTATAAAATCTCTGTATCAAAATGGGATTCAAGAAACTTTGAAATTAATTTATCCCAGTAATTATCAAGAGATTTATCCATTGTAAAAAGATTAAGGGAAGAACTGGTTATAATATGTATCTGATTGCTTTCGTATATAATATGAAAATAAAGACCGCTAATATTCTCTTCAGCAATAGAAGAGCCAAGTTCCCTTACGATTTTTGAATAATTAACTTTAGGAAAAGCCATAACCAACTTAAGTCGGGTAGGAACTTTTTTTCCTCTAATTATTTCAAAACAAATATTTCTTAAGTTTTTCCAGGTGGCAAAATCTTCGGTAAAGTTTTCAATTTCATCCTTATCAAAAAAAGCTTTGTTAATATGGCCGTCAAAGGAGAAGGAAGAACCTGTTATTATTTCTCCGCTACATATTAAAAAAGAATCAAAAGTATCCTTTACAAGAAGGTTTTGCATAAAATTATTTATATCGTTTATTTTAATTGAAATCATAAACTAGATTATATCAAAACATAGTGTTTTTGTCTTTACTTTTTTTCTTCTTATAGTTATAATAATGTCATTGTATACTTTATTACAATAAATAGTTAAATTATGTAAACAGGCTTCCGTAGCTCAGTTGGTAGAGCAGCTCACTCGTAATGAGCAGGTCACGTGTTCGAGTCACGCCGGGAGCTTTAAATTAACGATTTTAGTAGAATTATGAAAGTCTGATGTACGGAATATTCCACTTAATCAGAATTTTAAGGAGAAGAGATGGCATATAAACCATACAAACCCAAGAAAGAAAAAGATATATATGCTAGGTATGATGGAAAGAATACCAAAGCCAACAATTACGATAATGGAAGCGTGAAACTGTTTGGTTTTAGGTCAGGTGCAGTATATAAGATGGTTCCGGCTATTTTATATTATGCATTTATGATTTTCTATATAGGAACAGGTATTTACGGTGAACTTAGTTATTATAAATTTGAACCAATGGACTATGTAATAACCGTATTGAAATATATTTTCTTTATAGTATGGTTTTTCAGCCCGGCAATATTTTTATCCAATTTTAAATACAGGGATTCGTTGCCGTTATTTAAGAAACATGATGCCGGTTCATCAATTATTGGAATAATTATTATAAGTCTTTTCTGTTCATTTATGACTATGGTTTATAAGGAATGTATGTCAGACACTTATAAGAAATCAGTAAGGGCATATGATAGTTATCTTAAGGAACAACGAGAAAAGAAACAACAGAATACAGAGCCAAAAAGTGTTTCATTTAATGGAATAACTTATGATGTGAATAATAATAAAGTATATTTAGGGGAGGCATAAGATGAAGAATAAGAAGATTTTTGGAATTGTTGTAGGAATTATAGTTATAATAATTGCAGTGGTTTTTATTAAAGATAAAACAGGAAAACAGACTGTCAAAGATGAAAATAACACAACCACGGTTGAAACAACAGTGATAGAGACTACAACAGAAACTAATACGGAATCAGTTCAGAAAGCAACAGTAGCCGGTGAAAAGGGAACAGTTGCAGATAATAGTAAAAACTCAGTTGTTACCAACAAGAATGGAAGCAGTAGTTCAAAGACTGATAAAAAGGCAACAACTAAGAAATCAGGTAAGAAAACAAAGAAGTCAACAAAGAATAACAACAGTAAGAACAGCAAACCTTCAGGCGATACATATGGAAGTTATGGACCTGGAGATAATTATGCCGTGGATATATTTGGCAATGAGTCTGAAACGACAAAGAAGAACTCATCTAAAACAGAAAAAACCACAACTTCAAAGAAGAATAATTCAGGAAATTCCAATAAGAATGACGATGGTTGGTCAGATTTCTATTAATATGGTAAACTAATTCATTTAAATAAAATTAAAAGCATAAGGGAGAACACAAAGATGATGAAATTAGACAAAAAACTTAAAGTAGGTATTTTAGGTGCAACAGGTATGGTTGGACAGAGATTTATTACTTTGTTAGCAGACCATCCATGGTTTGAAGTTACAACTTTGGCTGCAAGCCCACGTTCAGCAGGAAAGACTTATGAAGATGCTGTAGGTGACAGATGGAAAATGGAAGCTCCAATGCCTGAATCAGTTAAAAAGATGATTGTACATAATGTTAACGAAGTAGAAGCTGTTGCTTCAACAGTTGATTTTGTATTTAGTGCAGTTGATATGACTAAGGAAGAAATTAAGAAGATTGAAGAAGATTATGCTAAGACAGAAACTCCTGTAGTTTCAAACAATAGCGCACATAGATGGACTCCTGATGTACCTATGGTTGTTCCGGAAATCAACCCGGAACATTATGAAGTGATTAAGTATCAGAAGGAAAGACTTGGTACAAAGAGAGGTTTTGTCGCTGTTAAACCTAACTGTTCAATTCAGAGTTATGCTCCTGTACTTACGGCATGGAAAGAATTTGAGCCAACAGAAGTTGTAGCAACAACATACCAGGCTATTTCAGGTGCAGGAAAGACATTTAAGGATTGGCCTGAAATGCTAGGAAATATTATTCCTTTCATTGGCGGTGAAGAAGAAAAGTCAGAACAGGAACCACTTAGATTATGGGGCAAGATTGAAGATGGTGTTATTAAAAAAGCAACAAGTCCTGTTATCACAACACAGTGTATCCGAGTACCTGTATTAGACGGACATACAGCAGCAGTATTTGTTAAGTTTGCTAAGAAACCAACTAAGGAACAGCTTATTGAAGCTATGACTAAGTTTAGTGGAGAACCACAGAAGCTTGATCTTCCAAGTGCTCCAAAGCAGTTCATCCAGTATCTTGAAGAAGATAACAGACCACAGGTTCAGTTAGATGTTAACTTTGAAAAAGGTATGGGAATTTCAGTTGGACGTTTAAGAGAAGATACAGTATATGACTACAAGTTTGTAGGTTTATCACATAACACATTAAGAGGTGCTGCAGGCGGAGCTGTTCTTTCAGCAGAACTTCTTGTTGCAAAGGGATATATTGAAGCTAAATAATTATCTTAAATGTTGATAGTTGTTAAGCTTATGTTTAAAGGCTGTCATATTGACAGCCTTTAATTTTGATTTTATAAAAAGTAGAAAGAGGGAGAAAATGTACGAAAAATTATCAAAAAACGCACTTTTAAATATGTACTTTGGGACAATTACGGGAACAATAGCGGTGCTTGCTATTATATTTGTGCTGGAATTATTGTTTGTTATTCCAAATAATATTGGAATATTAGTTATTTTGGGATTGATAATTGCAATAATTTTGGTTTTTAACGCTATCATTAGTCCTGTTTTTAGATTTCACAGATACAGATATAAGATAGATGAGGAATCGATTGATATTATCGAGGGATATGTTTTTACACAAAGAAATATAGTTCCAATTGAAAGATTACATAAACTACAGATTAGTCAGGGACCTTTCGACAAGCTTTGCAATGTGGCAAGAGTTAATGTTACAACTGCAGGTGGTGATGTGGAAATAAGATTTCTTGAAAATGAAAAAGCAGAAAAAATAACTGAAAGCCTAAAACAGAAAATAAACCAGATTGCAGTAGAACAGAAGAATCAAATTGCCAAAGAGCAGAAAAAACGAAATGAAGAAGAACAGAAAAAGCTGAATGAAACACAGGAGTAATGAGTATGGAAACAAAAAGATTTAGAAATCATTTCTCCGATGTTATTGAACAGCTGGGTGGGTTGTTAATATTTCTGTTTATTGTTGGGGTTCAGTCAATCCCGGACATATTAAGTGATACTGATGGAGATAGCAACGATGTAGTAGCTTTGATAGATAATCCTAAATATACAATGATTGTGATTATCGTTGTGATTACAATTATGGCAGTACTAGGTCTTATTATAGGTTTTAAGGTTAGAAGATGGTATAAAACCTGGATAATAATTGGCAACGACACAATAACAGTTGAGAGAAATACATTAAGAAGTGTAAAGAATACTGTTGGAATAAAGAATATTTCTAATGTCAATATTAATCAGAATATTTTTGAAATGATTATTGGAACTTGCAATTTGAAACTGGATACTAATAGCTTATCCACTGCAGATAGTACAGATATTAAGCTTATACTAAAAAAGCAACAGGGAGAAGAACTTCGAAATTATATAAATAGACGTGTTGAAGAAATTAACACAGGAACAATTCTTGAAAAAGAGGAAGAAGTTAATCCTTACGTGAAATATGACATTGAAGTAACATCAAAAGACATCATTACAAATGGTTTTTATTCTCTAAGTGTTGGAACAATACTTTTATTTTTAGGTTCTTTAGCCGGTTTTATAGCAGGAATTGTTTCGGACGTGAATGATGGAAAAACAATTATTGCTTCATTAGGTGGTGCAATTACTTTAATCATTTTGATTATAGGTTCTCTTTATTCTATGGCAAAAAGTTTTCTTAAAATGTATGATTTTAAGGCAAGACGTGGAAAGAACAAGCTTTATATAAAATATGGTCTTTACAATAAAGTAGATTTTGCCATTCCCATAGACAAGATTAATGCCATTGTAGTTCATCAGACATTTATTGCAAGAATTTTTAGAAAATATTCAGCTGAAATAGTAAATGTAGGCTTAAATGATGATGATAAGGCCAGTGCCTATTTTACATTTTATTGTAGCAGGAAACAGTTAAAATCATATATTGATAAGTTATTGCCGGAATTTAGCGAAGGAATTGATGGGGATATAAAGAAACAACCTGATAAAGCCAAAATAAAATATATTGTGGATTTCTTAATTAATTCTGTTATTGTTTTGATTGTTGCAGCAAGCATAATTTATTATGTAAATCCTTCAAAAGTGTTTGAAATGGCAATTGTTGCAGGTTCAACATTTATACTTTTTTATATGTTTATAGCAAAAATTTTAAGTTTCATTACCTGTGGTGTTTTCATTGGTGACGAATTGGTTGGAGTAAGGGAAGGTTCTATGGGAACCAGATATTCATTAATTAAATATTGTAATATACAGTACATAACAATTAATCAGAACATATTGGAAGAAAAATTAAGAATTGCTAAAGGTGGTCTGCATATCCTTGCATCAATGTTGCACGATGACTACTTAATACCTTATATGGATGAGAATGAAATCAGTTCTATTTATAATAATATAATCAAAGAATAATTTGAAAATATCTTTTTGCGTATGAAAAGACATATGCCAAAAAGATATTTTTCTTTAATAAGAAAATTATTTTAAATTTAATGCAACAGTTTGAGAAATTTATTACACTATATAAATGTAAACGCAAAAAGTTAAAAGTAGGAAGAGGGTACCCGGTATGAATTTTAACAGGAAAGATGTTTTGGCGGCAACCAAAGGCAATATGCAGGCTTTTGAACAAATATACATAGATATAAACAATGATTTATACAAAATGGCTTTGTACATATTAGGAAATAGTGAGCTTGCAAAAGACATAGTAAGTGAAACAATTATTGATGCATTAAAAGGTATTAAAAAGTTAAAGTCAGCAGATGCATTTGAAAGTTGGATTTTAAAAATCCTAACTAATAAGTGCAAGCAGAAACTTAATTATAAATACAATAAATTTAATGTTTTTAATCCTAACATAAAAGACGAAAGTCATATGGAAAAAGTTGAAAGCAACAGTAACATTGGCAATGCCGAAAAAGCAGATGTGAAGATAGCGTTATCAAAACTAAATACGGAAGATAGAATGATTGTTTCTTTATGCGTAGTGGAAGGCTATAAAAGCAATGAGGTAGCAGAAATTCTATCAATGAATCCTTCAACTGTAAGGTCAAGGCTTAACAGAAGTCTTAAGAAGATGAAAGAGTATTTGGAGGTAGAGTAATGAATAAATCGAGCAAAAAGGTTGAGAATGAAGAAATGAAAAATAAACTAAACGATGAAATTGATGTGGAAAACATGGAAATAGCAAATCTTATAAAAAAGGACAGCGAAGATATTCCAAAGATTTCTACGGATATTAATGTGATTAATCAGATTAGAACCACAGGCAGAAAAAACAAAAATAAGATGATAATCAGACTTTGCACAGGGTTTGCAGCCTGTCTTGTATTGGTTGTTGGAACAGTTTTCTGGTATAGAACAAACACTGAAAACAAAGCAAGAGAACTGGCTTCAAGAACAGTCCATGTAGCAAAAAACAATGAATCAAGAATGGCATCTTCTTATGATGAAATATACAAAACAATGTCAGAAAAAGCTACAGATTATAGCGATACATATAGAACTAAGGCAACAGCAAAAAGTAGTAGTTCTGACAGCACCATGTCCAGTGATGGCGTAAAGAAAAAATCAGATTCAAAAGCATATTCAACAACAAATATCCAGACAGAAGGTGTGGATGAAGGTGATGTTGTAAAAACTGATGGTGAATATATTTATATTGTAAATGACAAAAAGCCGGTAGTAAATATTGTGAAGGCACAGGGCAAAGAGACTAAAAAAATAGCAAAAATAAAGATTAAATATAACAAAGAAGATGTAAATGTAAAAGAGATATATTATGCAGATAATAAATTAATAGTAATTTCAGGTGTATATAAAGATGATGTTCTGTATGGCATAGAAGATTCGGTTACGTCTAAAGGTTGTGGAGTAAACAACGGAAAATCCATAACAATAATATCTGTTTATGATATAACAGACAGAAGTAATCCTAAATTAATAAAACAGAACACTCAGCAGGGAGCTTTTGATTCATCAAAATTAAGTGGTAATTATGTTTATACAATATCTGAGGCAAATGTAAACATAGCTGACAAAAAAGACTCCTGTGTACCTGAAATTAATGAAAAGCCAATGGATTATTCAAAAATCTATTTGCCAAACAAAATAGATGACTGCAGTTATACTGTTATAACAGTTATGGATATCAATAACCCCGATAAATTCTATGATCAGACAGCAATTGCAGGAAATGTTCAAAACGTATATGTCAGTGAAAACAACATATATTTAATTGATGATGAATATGAGGAAATAGATATTTCCGACACAAAAAAAGGCAAGAATATACTAAAAAAGATAAATATTGGAAAATTGCAGGAATCCAAAAAAAATCTGTCAGCCAAGGAAATAAAAAAGGTCAAAAAGGCATATGGTGGAGAATATGACTGGTCAAAGGTTACAGAAACAAGAAAAATAGGATATTTTAAAAGTCAGATAAAAACAAATATTGTAAAGTATTCATATAAAGACGGAAAATTAAACTTTGTAAACGAAAACAGTGTAGAAGGATACGTAGATAGCAATCTGTCTTTTGATGAAAAAGCCGGATGCTTAAGATTTGTTTCAAGTAATAGTACCTCATCATATGCGGGAGAAAGAACAGTTCTTAAAGATGGAAAAGGTAAAATAATTACCGAAAATAGTGTGAACACTAACGATTATGAAAAATATTATGAGGAAGAAGTTTTAGATAATAATGTATATGTACTTGATGAAAATCTTAAAGAGGTGGCAAGTATTAAAGGACTTGCAAAGAATGAAAGTGTTTATGCAGTAAGATACCTGGGCAACTATGGATATTTTGTAACATACGAAAATACTGATCCATTATTTACAGTAGACTTTTCAGATATGAAAAATCCTAAAATCGTAGGAAAGTTGAAACTTCCGGGCTACTCAGATTATCTTCATTTCTATGATGAAAATTCAATGTTAGGACTTGGAATGGAAAATGATAAATATCTGAAACTTGAAATGTACAATGTATCTAATGGAAAGGCAAAACAGATTTCTAAGAAGGTGTTGAAAAGATATATGGATTCAGATGCCTTATATGATTATAAATCAATTATAGTAGATAAAGAAAAGAACTTAATCGGATTTAATGCAACACTTTCAAATGGTAACTACGATGATGTTTATGTTTTATACAGGTTTGAAAATAATAAATTTAAAAAGCTTGCAGAAGTTTCATTATCAGGGGAGTCTTGTGCTGTGAGAGGACTTTATATAGATAACTATTTCTACATCGTCACTCTGGGAAAAGACGTAAAAGTACTGGATTTAAACAATTATAAGGTGGTAAAAAAATTAAAATAAGCATCTTATCACAATCTAAACAATATCAAAGACGAAAAAAGTAAAATTTAAGTAGTTTTTGATATTGTTTTTTTTGCCTTGAATTAGTAGAATAAAAAAGTATGCAAAAATGATACAAATAAGGATATGATAATAATTGTGCAATTAAATATTGGTACATAAAAATTGAATTAGTTGTCAATTAATTTAATGAGAAGCGTAGAAAAAATAGAAGGATATGGGTATAAATAATGGAAAATAACAGAGATTACACACGAAGAAGTAGAAGAAGGAGAGAACTTACACCAAGAGAAAAACTTTTGATTGTACTAAAAAGAAATATTTATCCCATAGCATTAGTTGTAATTATTATTTTTTCGATTGTTGTAATATTACCTGCTGAAAAGTCAAGAGAGGCGAAAAAAGAAGTAACAGCATCTATTACTGAAAATAAAAATAACACAGCACAGAAGGAAACTGAAACTACAACAAACAAGAATACAAAAGTATATAAAACAATTAAGCCTAAAACAAGAACAACAGAAAAAATCGTTGCAGAGCTTAAAGAACGATCAAAACACGATGAAAAATATAAAAAGATTTATGACAGAATAGATGAATATCCAAAGGGAATGCTTAATGCAGTTTTGAACAATCCTGAAATGCAGGATTTTCTTATTGGATATCCTGACAATCAGTACACTTTAAAATATTTAAAAACACAGTCAGACGAATCAGAAGAAACAACTTTAACAGAGACAGAAACAGTGCAGGAAACAACACAGGATTCTAATGAGGAAATAGATTTAAGTGATATTAAACTTACAGAAAAAGAAAGAAAAAGTGCACATCCTCTATTTATTCAGTGGGATGAAAGATGGGCTTATATCCCTTATGGTGATGAAAATATCGGTATGGCAGGCTGCGGTCCCACATGTATGTCAATGGTTATTGTAGGACTTACGCATAATTCAGAAGCTACACCGGCAGAAGTAGCCAGATACAGTGAAGAGAATGGATATTATGTTAATGGACAGGGAACATCATGGCTTTTAATGTCGCAGGTGGCTAAGAGCTACGGAATAACTGTTAATCAGATGGCTGTTTCACAGATTGAGATGGAAAATGCACTTGATAACGGAAATATGCTGATTTGCTCTGTTGGTGCAGGAGATTTTACAACACAGGGACACTTTATTGTAATATACGGTTACACAGATGAAGGATTTCTTGTTAATGATCCATATTGTAAAGTAAGAAGTACAAAAAAATGGAGTTTTGACAGAATAAAAAATCAAATAAAAACAATTTGGAGATATAGTTATTAGTAAAAAGCAGAAATAATTACTTAAAAATAAAAAACTTTCGATTAAACTATGGACTATTTTGTCATTTTATGAGAAAATACAATGCGAGTGTGGGCGATAATGAAAACTCACAGATAGAGCAGTAATAATTTATTATGTTATCTATACTGCATTAACATGGATTTTAATCCATAGTTTATATTTCGAAAGGAGTATTTATTCAGATGATTTATTCAAAAGAAGTTGAAATGATGTGTCCTGTAGCTAAGGGCGCAAAGCATGAACCTGCTCCAATTCCAGAAGAAGGAAAATGGGTTCACTCAAAAGAAATCAAAGATATTTCAGGTTTTACACATGGTGTTGGCTGGTGTGCTCCACAGCAGGGTGCTTGTAAGCTTACATTAAATGTTAAAGAAGGTATCATTGAAGAAGCATTAATCGAAACAATCGGATGTTCAGGTATGACACATTCAGCAGCTATGGCAGCTGAAATTCTTCAGGGAAAGACAATTCTTGAAGCTTTAAATACTGACTTAGTTTGTGATGCTATCAATACAGCTATGAGAGAATTATTCTTACAGATCGTATATGGTAGAACTCAGAGTGCTTTCTCAGATGACGGTCTTGTAGTTGGTGCCGGACTTGAAGATTTAGGAAAAGGACTTCGTTCACAGGTTGGTACAATGTACGCTACAAAGGCTAAAGGTGTTAGATATCTTGAAATGGCAGAAGGCTATGTAACAGGTATCGCTCTTGATGCTGATAATGAAGTTATTGGTTACCAGTTTGTTAGCTTAGGAAAGATGACAGACTTTATCAAAAATGGTGATGATCCTACAACAGCTTGGGAAAAAGCAAAAGGCCAGTATGGTCGTGTTGATGACGCTGTTAAGATTATCGATCCAAGAAAGGAATAGGAGGTAACAACAATGGCATTATTTGAATCATATGAAAGAAGAATTGACCAGATTAATTCTGTTTTAAATAGTTATGGTATTGCTTCTATCGAAGAAGCTGAAAAGATTACAAAGGACGCTGGATTAGATGTTTATGAACAGGTTAAAAAGATTCAGCCAATTTGTTTTGAAAATGCATGCTGGGCTTACACAGTAGGTGCAGCTATCGCTATTAAGAAAGGTTGTAGAAGAGCTGCTGATGCTGCTGCAGCAATTGGTGAAGGTCTTCAGGCTTTCTGTATTCCTGGTTCTGTTGCTGACCACAGAAAAGTAGGTCTTGGACATGGTAACTTAGGAAAGATGTTACTTGAAGAAGAAACAGAATGTTTCGCATTCCTTGCAGGACACGAATCATTCGCAGCTGCTGAAGGTGCTATCGGTATCGCAGAAAAGGCTAACAAGGTTCGTAAGAAACCTTTAAGAGTTATCTTAAATGGTCTTGGAAAAGATGCAGCTCAGATTATTTCAAGAATTAATGGTTTCACATATGTTGAAACAAAATATGATTATAAAGAAGCTAAGTTAAACATCGTTTACGAAAAAGCTTATTCAGATGGACTTCGTGCAACTGTAAAATGTTACGGTGCTGACGATGTTCAGGAAGGTGTTGCAATCATGCATCACGAAAATGTTGGTGTATCTATTACAGGTAACTCAACAAACCCAACTAGATTCCAGCATCCTGTTGCAGGTACATACAAGAAAGAATGTATCGAACAGGGTAAGAAGTACTTCTCAGTAGCATCAGGTGGTGGTACAGGACGTACACTTCATCCAGATAACATGGCTGCAGGTCCAGCTTCATATGGTATGACAGATACATTAGGACGTATGCATTCAGATGCTCAGTTCGCAGGTTCTTCATCAGTTCCAGCTCACGTTGAAATGATGGGTCTTATCGGAATGGGTAACAACCCAATGGTTGGTGCTACAGTAGCAGTTGCTGTTTCTGTTGAGGAAGCAGCTAACGCTGGCAAGTTCTAATTAAAACAATTAAATAAAACACTTGAAAGTGCCGTAATCAAAGGGATTGCGGCACTTTTTTTGTGATTTTTCGCAAATATACAAAAATGGAGAAATGTATGAAAAAGTAAGCAAAATTAGGTTGAAAAATAACGGTAGCCTACACGTAGCCTACACGTAGCCGACAGACGTAGCCTACACGTAGCCTACAAATTCAAGGAATGAAAAAAGCCCTCAATCACTGGGAAAGAGGGGTTTTTTAAGTATCTATAATAAATCGCGGATTGCACCCTGATAAGCTTCTGGTGCAGGAAGTTCAGGAATGAGTTCAACGTAACCGCGTAGCTGTTCAATAGTTCTGTGAGTATAATATTTTTCAGTAACATCTTTTAGTTCGTGTCCTATCAGCAATTTAATGACATAATCAGAAATTTCAAGAGCCTTGCATTCAGATATGAATGTGTGTCGGGTATCATCAGGAGTATGTTCAAGATTAAGGTGTTTCATTACTTTCCTGAATCGACCACGGTATTTGTCATAGGTCATGTAAAGATTGGACTTGTCATACACATTCCTGTCATTAAATAAAAACTTGCTACCAATGGAATTAGCATAATCATAGTTTGATTTTACAAGTTCAAAAATTTTATGATGAATTGGAACAACACGTCCCTTACCGGCTTTAGTCTTTAGACCACCGGTTAAAGTTTGGTTTTCCAAATCCACGTCCTTTAATTGTATCAATGCAAGTTCCTGTGGTCGCCACCCGGTATAAAGCGATATTAAGACGGCATCCACATATGGGAAATCCAAGTTGTCCCACAAGAGTTTAAATTCATCCTGGGTAAAAATGTATCTATGTACCTTGTGTTGCGCATATATGTCATCCTGATCCGCACAGAGCTTGGCAACACTGGAACATTTCCTTGCATAGTTCTTATCTATGATGTCATTCTTATCTGCAAAGTCGAACATGAGATTATAAAGGCTTTTCATTCGTTCCTTGGTTTTCATTCCAACCTTTGCGTCTTTTATGGTATTTTCCAAGTGATTGCATCGAATCTCTTTCATTTTCATGTCATACAGTGGAGTGGAATGATTATAAGCCGAAACATAGGACCTTGAAGAACTGGGTGTAATGGAAGCATAGTATTGTTCGCTCCATTTGGAATATAATTCGGAAAAGGTTATGTTATTATAATCAAGGTCATATGGATTACTGTTATAATTTGCAAGAGCAACTAAAGCTTCAGCGCGTGTTGGGTAATAACCTATGTGTTTGCGTATTTGTTTGATTGTTTGGTTAAGCGGATTTATGTCCCAGCCGACTGTAACTCTGACAGCCCAAGGCTTGCGTCTTTTCCCGGAAAGCTTGTACACGCTTCCAAATCCATTTGCATTCTTCATTTTATCAACCTACTTTCTAAAAAAGGGTACAAAAAAGACACCCAGCAATTGCAAAGATGTCTCAAAAATGATAAAATATACTTGTTCAGGGTGATATTTTATCACTGTTGAGTCGGTTCTTTGTAGCCGGCTCTTTTTATTTTATTGAATTTTTTCAATCTTTTTTGTTTTAATGTTATATGTATATTCTTCTAAAAGTGTACCGCCAAAAAGTTCCTTGGCATCATGTTCCTCACCTTTAACATATTCCAATACAGTTATATCAAGTTCCTCTTCTGTCAAAACAGAAATTTTTGTTGTGGTATTGTAATTGAAATTAACTATCGCATGAATCTCATCATCTGATGTAAACATCTGCTTGTAGTAATCGGCAACATAATCTTTTGGCTGAACATTATCGGAAATTAAAGAAATTCTCCAATTACCGGTAACATCATTTCTTACATTGTCCGTAAAAGTAAAATTAATTCCATCAATCTTATATGTTCCGGTTTCAACTTTTTTTGCTGCTGTTGTTTCTTCCTTTGTGGTTGTAGCAACAGTAGTAGCTGTGGCTGATGAATTATCGTTATTATTATTCTGCATATGTCCGCTTATAAAACCAATTATTAGGAATGCAACAAATGCTCCAATTAATATGTGTTTCTTTTTTCCAGTTACTTTTTCTTTTTGTTTACTCATAAATATTCTCCCTCATAATTTTATTATATATTTTATGGAGATTAAAAACAGAAAAAATATTATGCGTGTATAAAAGTTACAGGTATAAAAACTCTCTCTGCTATAATGCACGTATTATAAGCAAAGGGGGTAATATACAATGAACATCAAGAAGAAAATCATCGATAAAATCAAAGCAGCAGATGAAAAGAAATACTCTAGATATTTAGAATATTTATATGCTCTTGTCTGTGAATTATTCAATGATTAATTGGAAAGCTGGAGAGGTGTAATGCCTGCTCCGGCTTTTCTATTCTTCAGAAGATGTATCATCAATTCCGCATAACTCTTTAGCTTTTCGCTCCAAAAACTCCCATTCTTCAACGGTTAAGTTGGCAAGAACAGAAACAAATCTATTCTTAAAAGAATCACTTTCCTCATTAAGAAGCTGTTTTGTAAATCTTGCGATTTCAGCATTACGATTTGTCGGCATAAATATGTCACCAGTTCCGAATCTTAACCATTCTTCATTAACATTAAACACTCTACAGATTGATGATATAACAGCAGTACTAGGAACGTTAGTCCCTGTTTCGTATTTTGCTACAGTATTACGTTTACTACCTATTTTATCAGCAAAATCTTGTTGAGTAAGATCTAAAGTTTTTCTTAACCGCTTCAAACGTTCATTCATTTTTTTATTCACCACCTTTCAAATCTTGGTTTTAGAATACAACACAAAAACACGATTGTCAACAAAAAATGTGACTAAAGAACAAAAAGTGATTAAAGAACAAAAAAATGTTGACAAATGTCCTTTAGGGAAGTATATTTGTCCTAGAATCACATAAAAATCACAAAGCAAAACGAAAGGAAGTGAGCAAAAAGTGAAACAGAAAGAAAAGCAGATTATAGAAAATTTTGCAGTTGTAATTCCAAGACTATCAGAAGCAGACAAAAGCTATCTGTTAGGACTTGGGGAAGGAATGGCAATGAAAGTCAACAAGAATGACGGAAAGGAGAAAAATGAGAAAGAATAGACACAAGATTACCCCATGCGAAGCTGCAATAATTCTTGGAACGTCTCCACAGTTTGTCAGAATAGCAATGCAAAGAGATGTATTAAAGATTGGAATAGCAATGCAAATGCCAAATTCAACCAATTATACATACAACATTTCTCCAAAGTTGCTTTCTGATTATTCAGGAAAAGATGTGGAAAAGGAATTAGACAAGATAAGAGCAGAAGATTTTTGCTTGGAAAATTACTAATAGAAGATTGATTTAGTTAATGAAGCACCAACAGTTAGGAAACACGGAATTAATGTATTTAAATTTATAAGGAGAAAAAAATGACAACAACAGAAAAAGTAAAAAAAGAGCCTGAATGCATCAACATTCGTTCGCCAAGAACAGCAAGTGAAACTAAAAAGGAAAAATATAAGGTATTAAACAATGTAAAAAATGTGGCAATAGGAATAATTGTTGCATCAGAAATGTTAGTCAACGATTGGATTGAAGTGGAAAATAAGTTAGGTCAGATAGCTACTGCAATGATGTTTGCCTTATTAATAGCTATAATCCTACATTGCACTGATGAATTTATAGATGAATGATAAAAAGAAAAGCTGTGTCCGCAAACACAGCAATTCCGAAAGATTTGGTAATTTATTAATTACACGAAAATATATTACCATTTTTCGGCCAAAGTGTCAAATGAATAGCCTTTAAATTAAGGCTTTTGACACTTGTTTAAACTATTAACTTTAGACATGCAGCAGAGGTTGAAAAAATGTATTACATAACAAGAAAGATTGAAGGTGATGTGATACGTGTTTATAAGCATTACAACAAGAATGCTCCGAACCCCGACAGAGGGCAAAGGGAGAAGGCAACACCTGAAGAAATAGAAAAGATAAATCAGATTAACGCAGAGAAAAAGTTAACTGGATTATTAAATGCTAATTTTGAAGAAGGGGATAGTCATGTTGTATTGACGTATAAGAAAGAAACACGTCCACCGATAGAGCTTGCAAGGAAGATTAGTAAGATGTTCTTGCAGAATTTAAGAAGAGTATACAGACAGAACGGATGCATATTGAAATATGTTTTCGTTACTGAATATGAGAACAAGGCTATACATCATCATATTGTGGTTAATGACCTGAAGGGAGCAAATGTATTGAGAGAAATACAAAAGCTATGGAAGGGTTATGGAGGAACAAAGATAACAGCCTTGTATGGAATGGATTTTGAAGGTCTGGCCAAGTATTTAATTAAAGAAACGAGTAAGACGTTTAGAAAAAAGGACGGCAGACAGAGACAAAGATGGAGTTGCAGCAGAAACTTGAAAAAGCCAATTACCTTTGAAGAGGTTTCAAAGGCGGCAAGATGGTTGAAAGAGCCTAAAGCTCCAAAGGGGTATTTCATTCCAAAGAGTTCAATACATAACGGGATTGATTGGAATGGAAAGCCCTATCAGACTTATAAGCTGATTAGAATATCGTCCAAGGCTCCACCTGATTATTTGGATAGGGAGGAAAAGAAAAGGTGGTACAAGAAATTACTACAGGTCGAACCCGACAACAAGGAAGCAAGGGAGTGGTTAGAATATGAAGATTGTGTGTAATGAATTAAAGCCGATAGATCAAAGATTCAGGGGCTTTTCGATAATTGAGAAGAAATATGTGTATGGATATTTGTTTGTCGCAGAAGACATTAAGGGAAACAGACAGACACAAATCCTTGTTCCTGATTATTTTGTTGGAAACAGCAAGTGCTTTGTTGTGGACGAAACAACAGTGGACATGGCGATTGGAGTTAAGGACATTAACGGTCAGGAGATTTATACAAGAGACAGCATTAAGTGTACAATTCCGGGAATTGTACCGGTACAACAGACAGGGCAAGTTGCGTTTGTTCAGGGAAATGTTCTTTTTATGAATGAAAAGATAAACATCTTACTGTCAAGCGTTGAGCAAATAGAAATCATATCGAATAAAGGTAAGGATGAAAGGAAGGTGAACATATGAAGTTTACAAGGGAAGTGTATAAGAAAATAAAGGCAATGGACAGAAAGTCAATGGAGACATTTATCACGGAAACGTATAACGCAGGTGTTGAGAAAGGTGTCGGAATGTCCGTCAGACCTGAACAGATTAATGAAATTATTAAAAACACAAAGGGTGTTGGAGAAACAAAAAGAAAAGCAATCATGGAACAGGTAACACAGCTTTTTGAATAGAAAAATTGGAGGATGTACTTATGGGAAATTTATTTGAAAAATTTGGTGAATTTGATTCTGTGGAAGAATTGAACAGAGCAGCAGCAGGACAGTTGGCAGAGAAAGACATTGAAGCATTGGAAGAGTTGGCTAAGGAGAATGGGATAGAAGATGGCGATGTATACGATTATGTGGATGGATATACAGAAGAATTGGCCACACCCATTACTGCTGCATTAGGGAGAATATCAGTTGAAATTGAAGAAATAAGAAAGAAAATTTCAAGGGAAAACATTCCGTGTTTGATCATTGCGGATATGACCAAATCGTTATGCCCGACAAATGATAAATTAGTTAAAGGCATAATGAAAAAAGGCAAGAGAATTAAGAAAATTGCAGAAGCTATGTATAACAACAGATGCATAATGGGAACTGACAGAGAATTGGAGGATGTAATAATAGCTTATTATGTTGATGGAAAATTAGCAATGGTCGATAAGATTGATGAAATAAAGGAAAGATACAAGGGGGAGTAAGGATGATAGCGTATAAAGGTTTTACAAAAGACATATGGAGCAAGCACGGAAATGGCGAAAAATCTTCTTGTCAATTTAAAATCGGAGAAACAAAGACTGTATCCGAAAGCCAAACCGCTAGAATTGGTTTTCATTGTTGCGAAAATCCGTTTGAATGCCTGAGATATTATTCTTTTGACAGAGATAACAGATTCTTTTTGGTAGATGCAGCAGGAGACATTGATGAGGACGAAAATGAAAGAATTGCATGCACAAAAATAACACTCTTGGAAGAATTGACACCCATTAGATTTGCAATGGAAGGACTTATATATATCATAAATCACCCACAAAGAGAAAAATGGCAACAGTCATATGACAATGTTCAAGTCAAGAAGGATAAAGCCGAAGCCAATGAAGAAGGTCAAATAGCCATAGCAAGGGGAGAAAATCCACAGGTAAGAGGACCTGAAGGAAGCATATTAGGACTAATCGTTGACAGAGGTGGAGAAATATTAAACGCAAAGCTAATTAAGGTAAATCAGCAATATGCAAATAAGTGGTTAAGTCTTACGGAAGAAAGAGAGGTGAAAGTCATTGAAAAAAGCTAAGGTTGAAGCAGTAGCACCAATTAAACCAAGAAAAAGCGGTTGGTGGATTACCATACAAACAGTTGAGGATTCCATATTAGTTCTCAATATATTTAAAAATAAAATATTAACAGCCAGACATTGCATCAATATGGTATCAGGCGAATACGCAACATTGAAAGACAAGGCATGGACAACAAGAAATGTTGCAGATGCTTTAGGTTTCGAATATCATTCAGGATACTATTATTACGATTTTAATAAGATTGAAAAGAGAGCTAGAATGTCAAAAGAATCCGCAGAGTATATCAAAAATAACATAACGTTAGATTATTCCTACGCAAGTTCTCCAATAGAAATCATATCGAAAAAAGAAACCGAATATGCAAGAGGATGTAGGGACAGAGCAGAAGATAGAAGAATGAGCAGGGTTAAACATGTTATGAACAAGGTTCCTGATGTTCCCGTCGGGATTAAAGAATGGATTGACGAAAAAGAACTTGGTGGATTGAACTACATGATAAAAGATAGGGCTACAGATTTATGGACCTGTTCAGCCTGTGCAACAGAAAGTAAACTAAAGAATTTACAGACAGAAAATGGAAAAAAGCCTAAAAATAATGATATGGTCATATGTCCGCATTGTGGCGAAAAAGTACAAATTTTAACAAGAAATAAAAGAAAGGATGCAACCACACATTTTGCAATTATTCAACCTATAGACAGTGATATGTCGGTAGTAAGACATTTTACAGCATATATTCAATGCAGAATTAAGAGCAGAAAGTCGATTGCAATCGAGGAAGACGTAAGAATAATGCTATACAAATCAGCTTCAAAAGAAAGACAAAAGAATAAGTGTGTGATTTACTATGAACAATCATGCCGTCCTGACTTAATACCAAACGGAGGACAACACGAAGGCTTTTTTGATAATAAAAGAAACCCAACAAATAAGAAAGAGTATCAAGGTTATTTGTATGATGGTGGAATTGAAGAAGCATTTAAAGATACAGTATATGAAGCGTGGACAAGAGTGTTTAAACAAATGTCAGCAAACAATGTGAAGGTTAATTATAACAAGCTAATGATTACGGAAAATGATGAAAATTTAATTAATTTGGTTGAAATGTTGTTTAAAGGAAGATTTACAAGACTGCTACAAGAGACATCTGAAAGCATTGCATATTGGACAAAGGCATATTTGGGACCGTTGAGACTATCGGGAGAGAGCATAGAAGATGTGTTTGATATTGGTGATCGCCAGAAGATTAACAGAATTCGTGAAAAGAATGGCGGACAGTTGATGCTGGACTGGATGAAATGGAGCGAAGAACAAAATAAAAAAATATCTGACAAGGCGCTAAAGTGGTTGGAAAAAAATAAATTGAGAGTTGCCGAAATGGCAGAGATTATATGCAGAATGTCACCTGAAAAAGCAATGAATTACATAGAAAAGCAAAGAAAGGGCGAATACGCAAGCTTTAGCATAAGACAAGTCGTGTCTCAATATGGAGATTACATTAATATGTGTGGAAGGTTGCATAGGGATTTGACAGATGAAATGATTTTCAAACCAAGAGAGCTAAAGAGAAGGCATGATGAAGCAGTATTAGAGATAGAAAGGCTTGGAGAACAGTTAATTGCCGAAGAATATTCGGAAAGGTTTGGAGAAGCAGAGCAGGTATTGAAAGACATAAAAAGCAAATTTGAGTACATTGGAAAAGGCTTTTGTATAAAGGTTCCTGAAAAAATAGTCGATATTGTTAAAGAAGGTAACTACCTACATCATTGTGTGGGAGGTGAAAGATACTTTGACAGAATCAAGTCAAATGAAACTTACATATGTTTTTTAAGAAAAGTTGCTGAACCTGACATACCATTTTACACAATCGAAGTAGAGCCGGGAGGAACTATTAGACAGCATAGAGGAATGTTTGATGAAGAGCCTGAATTAGACAAAGTAAAACCTTTCTTAAGGGAATGGCAGAAAGTCATAAGAAAAAGAATGTCTAAGAAAGACCATAAATTAGCAGCAGTTTCAAAGATTAGACGAGAAGAGAACATAGCAGAATTGAGAGAAAATAATAATACAAGAGTTCTGAAAGGACTTGAAGAGGACTTTATGGAGGCAATTTAATGAATGATTTAATGAAAATAGACACATACAAGGAATTTAAAACTGCTTTGGACACAGAGTTGAAGAATCAGGCAGAAGGATTTGTAAGAACAGGTTATCTGCTTAAAAAAGCAAGAGACACAGAAATTCTTAAGGAATCGGGTTATACATCTGTAGCCGAGTTTGCAGCACAGGAATATGGATTAAGCAAGGATATTGTATCAAGATACATAGCCATCAATGACAGATATTCAGTAAACGGATATTCAGAGCAACTACAGGAAAAATATAAAGGCTATGGAGTTGCCAAGCTTCAGGAAATGCTTGTTCTTCCTGATTCAATAGTTGAATTAACATCACCTGAAATGTCAAAAAGAGAAATTCAGACAGTAAAAAAGGAATATAAGGAAGAAGCGGAAAAGGGGGACATTGAAGTAATGCTTGAAGGTCAAAATCCTGAACAGGAGCAATTGACTGTATTGCATAAATTCCTAAACCAATATTTTTACGAAAATAGAGAGAAATACATAGAACTTGCAGCAGTTATGGAAGGAAAATTGACATCAGATGAAGCAGTCGAGAAAGTGTTGGATGTAATGGCACCGTCAGGAATGGCAATCATACCTGTTCGAATAAGAGGAATAGGAAAATTAATGTTATCCATTAAGGGTAAGGATAATGACGTGGTATTGCTTAATATTCGCAATGATGAAAAAGAAACATTAAGTTGGAACATGTTCATAGCGTCAATGCATTCAGAAAATGTTTCAAGGGAAAAATGGGAAGAAATTTACAATGAACCTTTCGAAGTGAAAAAAGAAGAGAAGCAGGAAACCAAAGAAAAGAGTAAGGACATAGGAGCAGAACTTAAGAAAGCATCTATTGTTGAAAAAGAACCTGAACACATTGAAACATCAGAAGAGAAAAAAACCACAGTTGTACCGGAGCAACCACAAGAAGTAATGAATCCACCTGAAGAAGTAAAAGAGGAAGCTACAAAGGTACAGACGGAACAGACAGAACAGACAGAACAGACAGAACATGCAGAAGAAACAGCATCAGTTGTTGATAATACGGAAATAAAATCAAAACTAAAAAGTCAGATAAGACAGTTAGGATACTTATATGAAAATGAGCTATGGTCGCAGCTTATAGCAACAGCCGAACAAATTGTTAAGGAAGCTGAAAAAATACAGGCAACAGCATAAATCAAATATATATCACAAGTTTTAAAATCCTGCCACTAAATTAATGTGGCAGGTGGAAAGGAGAAAAATGAAGAAAACATTTGTTATAAAAAATGCAGACACGAAAAAGGACGGCAAGAAAATTAACAGAAAATATAAAATAACAGGTAGCAGCAGTACGGAAATGACAAGCAGTGCAGGAAGAACGTATAAGCTTCCAGTATATGAAGAGGTGGGAAGATAATGGATGAATACAATGTTTATAAAAAAGGTGAGTTTGTTGAAACTCTAACAAAGCCTGAAATAATGGCAAAATATCATTTGACAGCTAAGCAATTTGAAAGCCGAGTAGGTTCAGGAAGAGGAAATTATACATACATTTTCATAAAACTTTACAAGAGAAAGACATATTCTGGAATACCTGAAAGCGTGCTTAAGGATTGGGACGAAACAATGGAGAAAATAAGGGAGAAGTATAAGCTATGAATTTAAAGTATGCAAAACGTTCTGAAGATACAGAGCAGATAAAAGTAATTAGTTGGGCGAAACACAATGAAAGTAGAATGCCTGAATTAAAATGGTTATATCATTGTCCAAATGGAGGAAGCAGAAATAAAGCGGAAGCCATTAAGTTTAAACAAATGGGAGTAAAGCCGGGAGTTGCAGACTTACATTTGCCATATCCAAAGGGCAGATATGCGGGATTGTATATTGAAATGAAATATGGAAATAACAGATTGCAGGAAAGCCAAAAAGAATTTTTAAAGGATATGGAATGTTCAGGGTATTTTGTTGTTACCTGTTATTCAGCAAGAGCGGCAATAGACGTAATAGAAAAATATTGTCTATTAAATGCAGCAGAAGAAATGGAGATTAAAAACAATTCAATAATAAAGGATTAGTTATAAAAAATTATTAAGAGAACATTGAAAACTGAATATTGGCTGATAAAAAATAAAATTTCACATAAAAAAACCTTGACATAGTGTAAACACTATGATATAATAAATATATCAAATGAAGGAGGTAAGAAAAATGGATGAAGATAAGAAAAAACACTTACTTGAAGAAGTCAATGTAATACTTGGGATCTTCCAGACAATCATAACCCTAGTTTGTCTGATTTACACGACATTCTTTAAATAAGTGTTTAGGCGGTGGGTAAATCCCACTACTCACCGCTTATTATAAACCATTTTTCGAAAAAAAGCCATGAAACAAAGTTTATTTTTTACAAATCTTATAGCATTTGTAGCATTGATTTATGTAACTATTAAGAATGGCACAAATATTGTTTCTACAATAGGGATAATAGCTAACATTGTAAGCATAATTTTAATAATTATATTAGATTATAAGATTAGAAAAGGAGAACAATAAAATTGCCAAAAGGAAAACCAAATAGCCAAACAATTGCATCTCAGAAATGGAATGCAAAAGCAGGGTATGTTGCAAAAACATACAAGCTAAAAAAGGACGTTGCAGACGCTTTTGCAGAAACTTGTGATAAGCTTGGAGTAAGCAAGGCAAGTCAGTTAACTAGAATGATGACAGAATTTATTGAACAGAATAAGTAAATTAAGAAAACTATCAGCCAGTATTTGGTTGGTAGTTTTTTTATTTGGAAAGAGGTGATCAGATGATAATAATTAAAATATTAACATTTATTTTGATTATAGTAATTGCGTTAGTATTGTGGATGATATTGAAAGCAAAGAAATAAAAGAGAAGCACATTGTCAATTGAATATTGGTAGTTAGAATGATATTATGTATATTAGATTAGAAAAAATACATAAGGAGTAAAAATGAATTGGGATATAGTTGTGACACCACTATTAACAACATTGTCGGGTGTTTTGGTGTTTGTGATAGGTCAAATTATTCTTGAATGTTACATAAAGCCATTACAAGAATATCATAAAATAAAATCTGAAATTAGTTTTTTGTTAGTGTTGTATGCAAATGTATATATGAATCCGGAAATCTATGGAGAGAATAAAGGAGCATTATATACCACAAAAGAAAAGGAACGAAGAATAATAGCTGAAAAAGAGTTAAGAGAAGCAGCAGCAAAACTAATCGGGATTAAGCAACAAAAACCACTTTTGGTTAAGAAAGATGATATTACAGAGGCAAGTGCAAATCTTATTGGGCTATCTAATGGATTATATTCTAGTGTAACAAATCAAGAGATACAAATGAAAGAAAATGAATTATGTAGGAAAAAAATCAAAAAATCATTACATTTAAAGTAAAATATCTAACCAACTACCAGTATTCGGCAGTTGGTTTTTTCGTGCAAAAAATAATTGTAATGTAACAAATTAAAAGACTATATAGGAGAGATTAAAATGGATAAGCAGTATTTGAAAGATTATGTCAAATTAAGGGAAGAAATAGAATGCGAGCAGTGCAGATTATTAATGCTAGAATCAAAAATAACGGGAATGTCAGGAAAAAGCAATGACGGAATGCCAAAGGGAAGTGCGGGAGAATTTGACAGAATGACATTACAAATAGCCAATAAAATAGACATTGAAAATAATCTTAAAAAATTATATCAGGAAGAAGCACAAAAAAGAAAAAGCATTGAAGCAGCAGTTAATAACCTGTTAGAACATCCATATGAAAAGATGGTAATAAGACTTAAATATATAGATGGGTTAAGTTGGCAGACAATCTGTTCAGTAATATATTCAAGAAAGGGAGATTATATTGAAGAGCAGGATAAGTATATGAGAAACATATATAGAATACACGGCAGAGCTTTAATTAAACTTTCAAAAAAAGCGAAGTAAAAGGGAGTAAAAGGGAGTAAATGTCATTGAAATGTCACAAAATCGTGTGGTATATATATAATTACATAAGTACAGTTAATTAACATCTGAACCTCCAAAAAACATAAAACGGTCCGGGAAATATCCTGGGCTGTTTTTGTTTGGAAAGGACCGGGATATGTTGAAAAGTTGCAAATATTGTGGGAAAATACACGATTCAAAGTTTGATTGTGGCAAGAAGCCAAAGAAAGAAAAGAGATACAACTATAAGGAAAGTATAAGATGGAGCAGCAGTTGGAAGAGGAAGGCAAAAGAAATAAAAGAAAGAGACCTGTATTGTTGCAGATTATGCTTAGCTAAAGGGATTCTTGAGCAGAACAATTTGGAAGTTCATCATATCATTCCATTAGAAGAAGATGAAAGCAAAGCATATGAGAATGATTGCTTGTTGACTGTGTGCAGAAAGCATCATGAACAGTGCGAAGCAGGAAAAGTAACAAGGGAATATCAATTAGAGCTTGCAAGGACAGAACCTGACATACCCCCCGGCTCTATGAACTAAAAAATAAGACGGAGCGGTTACACCGACCGCCCCCATTTATTTATAAAATATTCCCACATCAGATTTTGAAAAGTTTTTCAGAAAGAAGGTGAGCCAATGCCAACACCACCAAAACCACACATAGTTTTACTTAATGAGGGGAAAAGCCATAGGACCAAAGCTGAATTGGAACAGAGAAAAAAGGAAGAGGAGGCATTGGTAACAGGCGAAAAATTAAAGGAGAGAAAAGAGACAAGGCAAAGCCCTGTGGCACACAAGGAATTCAGAAGAATAATTAAATTACTTGAAAAAATTCAAAAGAATGATGCCTTATATGAACCAATCATTAATCGGTACTGTCAACTTCAGGCTGAATGCAAGGAATTGGAAGAAAAGCGAGAAAAAATCTTTGAAACTTTATGCAAGCTGGAAGAAGACTATGAAAAATTTGAAAAAGTAGATGAATTAAAATCATATTATAAAATGCTCATAGACTTACAGAAGAATATGGTAAACATGGATAAGCAGGTCCAGAGCAAAAGGATAATGCTTTTAAACATTGAAAAGGAAAATGTAATGACCATTGCATCAGCTCTAAGAAGTATTCCTAAAAAGGTTGATGAAGAAGAAAGCGATCCATTGAAAGGGTTGAACAAGTATGGTTAAGAATAGTAAGGCATACGCTTACGCATTATGGTGTATCAACGAAGCAGGACAATATGCACCTAAATATGTCAAGATTCAGGCTAAAGAGTGGATAGACATAGTTAATGGGAAGAATGAAGAAGCTTATGTTGATGATGACGAATATGCAAGAGTAGAAAGAATTTTGACTTTAATAATTCACCCTGATTTGCATAAGGCATTGGTTGAATGCATTGAATTTTATGCTGCATTTTTTATTGTTGCAGTATTTTGTACAAAATTGAAGAATGATGAAGGGCTGGATGTAAGATATTATCAAACAGCCTTGTTGGAAATCGCCAGAAAGAATTTTAAAACATTCTACTCGGCGATTATTTTTATTATTTTAATGATTACTGAACCGCCTAACAGCCGATTCTTTTCGGTAGCTCCCGACCTATTAAAGTCATCAGAGTTAAAAAAGGCAATGAAAAAAATAATAAAAGGTTCACCAACACTGGTTAAAGAATTTAAGATTTTACGATCTGAAATCAGATACAACAGGAATGACAATGAATACATGCCATTAGCATATTCAAAGGACAACATGGATGCTTTGCTTGCTAATGCGTTTTTGGCTGATGAAGCAGGAAACATGGATGAATATCCGGTTGAAGCAATGAGATCATCACAGATTACATTGTTAAATAAATTAGGGGTAATCATATCAACGCAGTACCCTAATGACAACAATGTAATGATTGATGAAATAGATGTGGCCAAAAGAACACTTGACGGACTAATGGAAGATAAACGCTATTTTGCATTACTCTATGAGCCTGATGATGAATTTCTTCAGGAAGATAAGTGGAAGAGTGAAGACATAGTAATTTACCAAAGTAATCCGGTAGCGGTTTGGAACAACATTATTTTTGATGACATTAAGAAAAAAAGAGCTTTAGCTATTCAATACCCTAATAAGAGAGAAAATTATCTCTGCAAACACAACAATATTAAATACAAGGGACTTGGAACAGAAGGCTATGTTGATGTATTGAAAGTTAAACCTTGCAGAATAGCTGAGGACATTGAATGGTGGAAAGGCAGAAAAGTTTGGATAGGCCTTGACTTATCGCAAACAGAAGATAATACAGCAATCGCAATGGTTACTGAAGAAGAAGGAATCATTTATGCAAAGGTTTGGGGATTCATCCCAAGCGACAGAAAGGATTTTAAGTCAGAGAAAGAAGGAATTGATTATGAAAGATTAATTCAAAATGGCGAAGTAATAGCTTGTGGCGAAGAGGTTATTGATTATTCCACTGTAGAAGGAAAAATTCTTAATTTGGAAGAAGAATATGGAGTAACCATAATGCAGATAGGTTATGACAGATATAATGCAATATCATCTGTTAATAAATTCGAAGAAGCCGAATATGAATGTGTTGAAATTAAACAGCATAGTTCAGTATTACACCGGCCGACCAAATGGCTTAAGGAATTGATATTGCAGCAGAATTTTAGATACATGGCATCAATTTACAACTTGCTTGAAAATAACTTTTCTAATGCACGTTGTACTGAAGATACAAATTTAAATAAATATGTTAACAAGAAGCGTTCATCAGGAAAGGTTGATATGGTAGTTGCCCTGATTAACGCTTTATATATGTTACAGCTAGAAATTGAAGAAGGAGAAAGTAGTTTTACCATTCAGGTAGGCTAAACAAAAACATGAAATTTTGGAAGAAAAAGCAGGAAACAAGAGCAGAAACACACGAGGAAGCAGCAGTAAGTGATTTAATTGAATCTCTTCTCGGAAAAGACGAAGTGACAAAGAAGATGGCTATGGAGATTCCGACAATATCGGCATCAATTAACCTTATAGCCAACATTGTTGCAAGTCTTGACATTAATCTCTACAAAAAAGAGGACGGAGAGACAACAATAATCAAGGATGACAAGAGAGTGGCGTTGTTAAATGGAGATACAGGGGACACTCTTACAGCAATGCAGTTTTGGCGAGCAATGATTGAGGACTACTATTTGGATAGAGGTGGTTATGCTTACATAAATAAGGTGGGAACAACTTTTGAATCAATTCATTACGTGGACCAAAATTACATCAGTATCATTAAAAGCGAAGATCCTATTTTTAAGGATTATGATGTTTTCGTTAATGGAAAGCGATACCAACCGCACAACTTCTTTAAGATACTTAGGAAGACAAAAGATGGTTGCATATCAAGGTCAATAGTTGAAGAAAATCAGCTACAACTTGCAACGGCTTACAATTCAATGTTATTCGAAAACACACTTGTTAAAAAAGGCGGTAACAAAAAAGGATTCTTGCAATCAGCAAAGAAGTTAAGCAAGGAAGCAATTGATTACTTGAAAAACGGGTTCAGGAAGCTTTATGGCAATAATTCTGAAAACGTAGTTATTTTAAATGACGGTGTGAAGTTTCAGGAAAGTGCCGATACATCCGTGGAAATGCAGTTAAACGAAAACAAAGAAACTAATGCAAGAGAAATGACTAAGTTATTTAACATAACCGTTGGAATGCTTAATGGAACTGCAAGTAGCGTTGAGGTTGAAAATGCAATTAAATTTTGCTTTTCGCCTTTATTAAAGGATATAGAAACATCAGCAAATAGGGACCTTTTACTGGAAAGTGAAAAAGATTCTTATTATTTTGCTTATGACACAAGACAGATCAACAGAGCATCAATTAAGGAAAGATATGAAGCTTATGAAAAAGCATTAAAAGGTCATTTCCTTCAGATTGATGAAATAAGAAACATGGAGAATATGGAACCGCTCGGAATTGAATGGCTTGAGTTAGGACTCAACAGCGTTCTGTACAATCCAAAAACAAAGGAAATATATACACCAAATACAGATTCACATCAAAATTTAGACGGGAAAGGAGGAAAAGTAGAAGATGAGAATAGAAATCAGGTCTGATAACACCATGAAAATTAGCGGATATGTTAACGCAGTATGCCGAGACAGTCGACCGATTATTACTCCAAGGGGTAAAGTGGTTGAACAGGTTGAAGAGGGAGTTTTTAGTCAGGCAATAGAAAGAGCAGAAGATATTGCCTTAAGACTAAACCATTATAAAAAAGATTATGCTCATACAAGTGATGGAACTCTTAAATTAAGAGAAGATTCAATTGGACTTAGAGCAGAAGCGATTATTTCAGATGAAGAAATGATTGCCAAGGCAAGGAATAAGGAGTTTGTCGGTTGGTCATGGGGAGCGTACATCACTAAAGATGAAATGGAAGAAAGAACAGATGACATCCCACGTAGACACGTTATGGAGATGGAATTATTTGAGGTATCGTTAATTGATAGACGTAAGAATCCTTGTTACACAGGGACTATTGTTGAACAAAGAGCCGAAGAAGAGATTATCATTGAGGAACGTTCTTTTAAGGATGCAAATGTTGAGGTTGAAACACCTGAAAAAACTATTGATTATTCAGAATACGAAGAAAAAATTAAAAAAATTAAAGGAGAATAAACAAAAATGAGAAAACACATTAAAAGAAAAGCAGAATTTAGAGCAGAGAACTTAAAAGGATTAACAGAGCAGAGAGCAACTTTAGTTGAAGAAATGCAGAAGATTGTGAATGATGCCAAAGCAGAGAAAAGAGCAATGTCTAAGGAAGAAATAGACAAGTTCAATGAACTTGATGAAAAAATCAAGGAAATTGACAAAACAATTGCAGCAGAACAGCGTGCTAGGGATTTGGAATTAGTTGTAGTAACTCCTGAAAAGAAGAAAAAGACTTTGGAAGAAGAACAGAGAGCGCAGGAAGAAGCAGAAGAAAGAGCTTTCGTTGCATTTATTAAAGGACAGCCACTTGAAGAAAGAGCAGGTGAAATTCAGCTTTTACAGGGAAATAATGGTTCAATAGTTCCAAAGCACATTGCAAATAGAATCATAACAAAAGTAAGAGACATGGTTCCATATTTAACTATTTGTGACGTAATTCCAACAAACGGAACATTAAGTGTTCCTGTATATGATGAAGATTCACAGAACAAAGTTAATGCAGATTATGTGGATGAAGGAAATGAATTAGTTGATAATGTTGGAAAATTCACAACTATTGACTTAAATGGATATGTAATTGGAGCATTATCACTGGTATCTAAAAAATTAATTGCCAATACAGACATTGATGTTGTTGATTTTATTGTTAACAGGGTTTCAGAAGCTATGGCTGAAAAGCTTGAACAGGAATTCACATCAGGTACTACAAAAATTAAGGGAATTGGCACAACAAAAAATGTTGTAACAGCAGCATCATCAACAGCAATTACTTATGATGAGCTTGTATCTACAAAGCATAACTTAAAGCAGAGATTCAGAGAAAAGGCTGTTTGGATTATGCACCCAACAACATATACAGCAATTTGCAAGTTAAAGGATGAAAACGGACAGCCGTATTTCAAGGAAGATGAATACAAGGTTCTTGGAAATAAAGTATATGAATCAGATTCAATGCCTACAATGGCATCAGAAAAAATTCCAATTGTATTTGCCGAACCTACAGGAATGACAATTAAGGCTACTACATCCATTGAATTAACAATTCTTAGAGAAAAATTTGCAACTAAGAACATGATTGGAGTAATGGCATTTGGTGAATATGATGCAAACATTACAGATGCACAGAAGATTACAGGCTTGAAGATGGCATAGGAGGTAGCAAATGAAAGTAAAAGCAAACATATCTTTTACAGGGGCTACATTCAGTATGGTTGGAGGTCAGGAAAGAGAGATTACAGATGAAGTAATTCTTTCTGACCTGATTAAAGCAGGCTATGTAAGCCCATTGGAAGAAAAACAGCCTGAAATAGCTGTGAACAATGATGAAACAAAAGCTGTGGCAGATGATGTAAAAAATGCCACAGTTGCACCGGAGCAACCAAAAAAGAAAGGTAAAGCAAAGAAAAATGAAAATTCCGGAGTTGACGAACAGTAACATTACTGCATATTTAAAGCTGGATGACTTTAAGGATTTGGACAAGAGAGAGCGACAGTTGATTGAAGCAATTAAGGAAGCTGCTTTTTCATATCTTGTAGACATGACAGGATTAACAGCGGAACAGGTAGAGGAAAAGGATACATTAACCATTGCTTATCTGTCACTAATACAGGACATGTATGATAACAGAGCGTTACAGATTGACAAGAACAACATGAATAAGACTGTTGAAACAATCATAGGAATGTATGATTTTACTTTGATATAGGAGTTTTAAAATGAAAAAATTTAATCCCGGAAGATTGAAGGAAAGAATAAAAATTTTAAAAAGAGTTGAATCAATTAATGAGTTGTCTCAAAGAACGCAAAAATATGAAGTCATCAGAAGCACATATGCAGAAGTTATTGATACAAAAGGAAATAAATACTATGATGCCAAGAAAATTGAGCCAGAAATAACCCACTTTGTTTATACAAGATATTCACCCATTGAAATTGAACCCGATATGTTGATTGAGCATAAAGGGAAAAAATACGAGGTGAAGTCTTGCATAGACATGAATAATGAACACGTTCAATTTGAAGTCCAATGCACTGAAAGGGTTAAGAAAAGCAATGAATGATTTTGAAATAGCAGGTTTTGATGAATTGCAGGAAGACTTAAAGAAAGCCATTAATTACTATCCTGATAAGGCAAAGGAAACCCTTGAAAAAGAGGGAAGAAGATTTAAGGCAGAAGTTAAGAAGGTAGCCTTGTCTTCAACAAAAAAGCATAACGGAAATCTAACAAAAGGATTTAGAGTAAGCAAGGCGCAAGGCTTTAGGGACAACATGGAAGTTAATTTTATGGCTGAAAATAAGAAAAATCCCCATTGGCACTTGATTGAAAATGGTCATGACGTATATGCCGGAGGAAAAAACGGCAATTCATCTAAAAAGGTAGGTTATGTTCCCGGAAAGCACATAGTTGAAAGAGTAACTGTTAAATATCGTGCAGAATTTCCGAAAAGACTGGAAACAATGCGTGATGAAATACTGAAGGAGGCGGGATTTTGAAAGTTAAGATTACAGACATTAAAAAATCAATTAATGACAAATTAATAGAACTTTTTCCGAATATGCCTCCTCCATATGGAAAAGAAGTCGTGCAAGGTCATGCAAGACCTTGTTTTTTTACGGAAATTTATGTAGCTGTTACCAGTCAGAATAAAAATTATTTTGAAAATGAAGGAGTGATAACCATTACCTATCTTCAGGATAGAGTGGATGAGGTAGATGCTCTCAACAAGTGGGACATAATTAATCAGGCAATGGATTTAAAGCTAAAGGTTAAGGACAGGTACATAAACATTACAAATAAGGATTTTTCCTGGACTGGCAAGGACAATAATATTTTACAGATTGAAATTGAAATATCCTATATGGATTCAATCGACAGGAAAGAAACACATCCGAAAATGAAGAAAGTAGAATTAGGAGGAATTTAAAAATGGGAATGCCAAACATATCAATATCATTTTCAGAAGTGGCATCTACTGCCATTCAGAGAGGTGATAGAGGAATTATTGCATTAATTTTGAAAGATAAGACTTATAAAAGTCAGGCTAAGGAATTTTTAACTGAAGGAGATATTTCAAACAATATTACAGCAGCAAACAAGGAACAGATTAAGCTTGCAATGATTGGCTATGAAAACAAGCCTAAAAAGGTGGTTGTTTATTTCTTAGATCCTGTGGCTGAAGACTACACAGATGCTTTTAATTATTTTGAAGTAAATAAATTTAACATAATGGCTGTTCCAACAGTGGCTACTGATGGAAGAACAAGTGATGTTGTAACTTTCATTAAAAAGTTAAGAGAAAACGGTCAGAAAGTAAAGGCTGTACTTCCAAACACAGCAGCAGATTGTGAAGGAATAATAAACTACACAACAGAAAAGGTAATGAATGAAGACACAGAATATAGCACTGAACAGTATTGCTCAAGAATAGCCGGAATTATTGCAGGAACACCTATGAGAATATCTTGCACATTTGCAGCACTTCCCGAATTGACAGACTGCACCAAGCTTACAAAGACTGACATGGATAAGGCAGTTGACAACGGAGAGTTTATTGTTTGGTGGGATGGCGAAAAAGTAAAGACAGGTAGAGCAGTTACATCTTTTAAGACAAAAACCAGTGAAAAAGGCGATAAATTCAAAAAGATTAAGATTGTTGACACAACAGATATGATTTTTGAAGACATTAAGAAAACTGCAGAAGATAGTTATTTAGGAAAATATGAAAATTCCTATGACAACAAGACATTGCTTATAAGCGCCATTATGACATACTTTGAAAAATTAAAAAATGAAAAAATCTTAGGAAGTTATAATGTTGAAATTGATGTTGATGCAAACAGAGATTATTTAATGTCAGTTGGCGGAGACGTAAAAATTGACGGTGGAGAAACAAAGGCATTAGCTGATTGTTCAGATGATGACATTAAGAAAGCGGATACAGGTGATCAGGTATTCTTGAAGGCAGAAGTTAACATATATGATGCAATCGAGAACATCACTTTACCAATATCTATTTAAGGAAGGAGAAAGAAAATGCTTACATATGATGCAAAAAATGTAATTAATGGAACATATGGAGAAATTTGGTGCGATTCAGATTATTTAGCTGAAGCAATCGGACTTGAAGCAAAAATTACTTTGGATAAATCAGAAGTTAACATGTGCAGAAAGTTAAGCAAGGGCTATAAGGTCACAGGCTCAGATGGAAAAGGAACATTAAAGATGAACAAGGTGTCATCTTACTTTATTCGTAAGCTTGGAGATGCAATTAAGGCTGGAAAAACACCAACATCAGAAATCATTACAAACCTGAAAGATCCTGACGCATTCGGAGCAGAGAAAATCAAGCTTACAGGAGTTGTATTTGATGAATTAACATTAGCTGACTGGGAAGCAAAGAAAAATGGTGAAGAATCCATTCCTTTTACTTTTGATAGTTTTGAAGTACTGGATTCAATCCCATACAAATAAAGGATAGGAGATGTAAAGATATGAATTTAGTTGAGAGATTAATAAGTGCAGACAGTAACAAAGCATATGAACTTGAAAAGGGGACTTTTAAGTCAAAGAGATTAGCAAAGCTTTTAGGCGAAGATGAGGCAGTTGAAATTGAAATTGCGGAAATTCCACAGAGAAAGCTCAATGAAATTATGGCAATACAGTATTCTAATTCAGGAAAATTACAGCTTACAAAATCATTTGACGCAAAGTTAATGAGTATCGTTGAAGGTGTAAGAAATCCGTCATTAAAAGATTCGGAATTGCAGAAGCACTTTAACGCTGAATCACCTAAAAAGTTGGCAGAGGTTCTTTTTGGAAGTGAAGTAACCGATTTATCAGATGCGATTATGAGTATTTCAGGAATTTCAGATGATAAAGATGAAGAGATAAAAAACTAATACAGACGGACAAGGAGGTATACATTGTATATCTCCTTTTTCGTCTGCATCATTGGAAACCTGAAGAATATTACAAAATGGGATTTGGCCAACGATTAATCGTTAGACAAATGCTAGTGCAGGAATTAGAAGATAGAAGAAGGGAGGCGGACCAATTTGGCGAATAAGATTATAGATGCAACTCTGCGTTTTGTTGACGATTTTACAAAACCAATGAATAAAGCGTTAGGGACAATGGCAAGACATAGTTCCGAATTCACGAAGGCAGGAAAGAACATTACAAAAACAGGGAAAAACATTCAAAAAGTTGGTTCAAGCCTTACAAAAACGGCAACAGTACCGATTGTTGGAATGGGAGTTGCAGCAGTTAAGACAGCGGCGGATTTTGAATCAGGAATGAGTAAGGTTCAATCAATATCAGGAGCAAGCGGCAAGAATATGGGAAAGCTTACAGAAAAAGCTAAAGAAATGGGAGCAAAGACAAAATTCTCAGCTTCTGAATCAGCAGACGCTTTTTCATACATGGCTATGGCAGGATGGAAAACTAAGGATATGCTGAAGGGTATTGAAGGAACAATGTATTTGGCAGGTGCTACAGGAGAGGATTTAGCACAGACATCTGACATAGTAACGGATTCCTTGAGTGCTTTCGGATTGAAAGCCAAAGATACTAATAGATTTGTTAATGTATTGGCAAAAACAGCATCATCATCCAATACGGATGTAGGAAAAATGGGTGAGTCTTTTAAATATGTAGCACCAGCAGCAGGAGCATTAGGATATTCAGTAGAAGATACAGCCAAGGCTTTAGGCTTAATGGCAAATAGCGGAATTAAGGCATCACAAGCAGGAACATCCTTAAATTCATGGTTAACAAGAATGGCAAAGCCGACAAAGGAATCACAAGCTGCGATGGATAAGTTAGGGATTTCTTTAACGGATAAAAAAGGAAAAATGAAATCATTTGGCCAAATTACAAAAGAAACAAGAACGGCATTTGCAGGATTGACCAAAAGTGAAAAAGCCCAATATGCTGCTATGCTTGCAGGTAAAACGGGAATGTCAGGATTGCTAGCTGTAGTAAATAGCTCTGACAAGGATTTTAACAAATTAAGTAAATCTATTGATAATTCTTCAGGAGCAGCTAAGAAGATGTATGACGTTGCTAATAATAATTTAAAAGGAGGAATTACCGTCCTCAAATCAACAATTGAGAGTATAGCTATTACGTTTGGACAAAAGCTGATGCCTATTGTTAAAAAAGGAACAAACTATATTCAGAAATTGGCAAACAAGTTTAACTCATTGTCCGACAGTCAGGTTGAAACAATAATAAAAACTACCGCCATTGTTGCTGTAGTTGGCCCAGCCATTACCATATTTGGTGGATTAGTGACTAAAATAGGAACAACAATTAGTATGTTTGGAACGCTTGGAAAGACATTCAAGACATTAAACAAGGCAGAAAAAATCGGGAAAATAGTTAGCCTTTCAGGAGGGATAGCTGTTGTAGCGTTAATAGCCTTGATTGCAGCAGGAATAGCATTATATAAAAACTGGGACAAGGTAGTTGCAAAAGCTAAGCAGTTGGGAAAATGGATTCAGTCAATATTTAATAAATGTGGATTGAATGTTGGTTCTTTTGTAAAGGGAGCTAAAAGTAAGTTTACAGAATTTGTAGCAAAAGTGCAGGAATTTTGGACATTAATCAAACCGCTATTAAATGCTCTTGGACAATTATTTAAAACAGTTTTCCTTGTAAGACTTGGAGCATTTGTTGGTGGAGCAATTGGATTGTTCGGTTCACTTATTAAGTCAGCAGGTGACGTTGTATCAGGATTAGTTACCGCCTTTGGCGGAATAATTGATTTTATTAGCGGAGTGTTTACAGGAAATTGGAGAAAGGCTTGGAATGGAGTAAAGAATATTTTTGGTGGAATATTTAGTTCTCTTGTGGCATTGGTAAAAACACCAATGAATGCAGTAATTTCATTGATTAATGGAGCAATAGCAGGCATTAATAAGTTGGGAGTTAAAATTCCTAAATGGGTACCGGGACTTGGTGGTAAAAAGATAGCCTTTAATATCCCAACAATCCCAATGCTGTATAAAGGTACTGACAACTGGGCCGGTGGACCGGCAATGGTACATGATAAAGGTGCAGAAATCATTGATTTACCAAAGGGTAGTAGAGTTTATCCACACGACAAGTCTATTCAGATGGCAAAAGCTGAAGGCAAGAAGAATGTGATTTTCAAAATAGAAAAATTATGTGAAAAAATCATAGTGAGAAACGATGAAGACATTGATAAGATTGCTGATGCTTTAGCGAAGAGACTCGAAGAAGCAGCAGTTAACATGGCATAGAGGTAGAATATGATAACTATAGGAACATCAGACGGTAAGCAGGCATTAACAATACCTGTTATGCCGTCTTCTTTTGAAGTAACAACTGAACAGGACCACCAAACGGTCAATATCGTTAATATGGGCGAAATTCTGTTGAAAGGTAATAGAAAATTAAGAACACTTACATTTTCTTCATTCTTCCCGGCACAGAAATATGGTTTTGCAGATACAGATAATACAGAACCTTATGAGTTGGTAAAGAAAATTGCAAATTTTAGAAATAACAGATATTCTTTGAAAGTTTCAATATCAGGAGCAATAACTTTTGATGGAGTAATATCATCATTTAGTTACAGTGAGGAAGATGGAACAGGCGATGTGTATTATTCAATTACTTTTACAGAAGAACGACAAATAAAAGGAAAGCGTGCTGAAAAAACTGTAAAGGTCAAAAAATATGTATGTAAAAAAGGCGACAATTTCTATAAGGTTGCAAGAAAGACTACAGGTTCAGTATCAAATGCCAAGAAGATTGCAAAGGCAAACAAAATGAAGGTAACTGCAAAGCTGAAAAAGGGCAAGAAGTTGGTGATTAAGATATGAAAATAAAACAGAATGGCATTGACATTACAGATTATGTAACAAGCATTACCTGGTCAGGAAGTGCGGAACAGGTATCAAGAACACTATCATATAATGTTGCACACAATCCAACGGACAGCAAATTTAAATCTCCAACGGCAGTACTTGGTGACATAATTACATTTTATTCAAAGAAAAGACTTTACGTAGGAATAGTTACAGGAAGAGAGAAAAAGTCTGAAATTGGAGAAATAACAATTGATAGCAAGGACTTTCTACATTATCTGATTAGGGATAAAATAACAGCTACTTTCAAAAACACAACAGCAGAAACGATAACCAAAAGAGCCTGTAATAAAGTTGGAATCAAGACAAAGAATTTGGCAAAAACAAAAATTCACATAAAGAAGATGCTTGCAGAAGGAGAGAATGTTTATAACGTGATTGTAAAGGCATACAACAAGGCATCCAAGAAGAATAAAAAGTACTATATGCCGGTGATGTCTGGGACATCCTTGTCTGTGGCTGAAAAATGGAAGACCAGTGGAGTTAATCTTTATTTGAATATTGAAGAAGCAAGTTATAGCGAAAATTCCGACAGCATGGTAAATCAAGTTGCCATTTATTCAGAAAAAGGTAAAAGGCTTGGAGTGGTTAAGGACACCTCATCAATTAACAGATATGGCAGATATACGGAAGTTTACACAAAGGAGAAGGGTGTAAATTCAAGAACGGCTGCTAAAAAGCTTTTTGAGGGAATCACAAAGGAAGCAAGTGTTAAAGCCATTGGTGATGTAAGAGCAATTGCAGGAAAAAGCATTAAGATAACGGACAAGTCAACGGGATTAACTGGAACATATTACATAACATCCGATTCGCATACTTGGGAAAATGGCATACATACAATGGAGCTTAACATTGAATTTAAAAAGACAAGGGAGAGTATTTAATGACACCATATGAAAAAATTATTAAGAGAATGAGAAAGGAAGGCTCTCATAATGATGGAACAGTACTTGTATATGGCTCTGCCATATCAGAGGAAGAAATCGAGATAGGTGATTTAAAACTGGATTCAGATTTCTTTTTGAAGTGTGAGCATGTTGGAAAGTTAAAAAGCGGAGATACATTAATATGCAGCAGATTGGACGAAGACACGTATATCATATTAGGAAAGGTGGGCTAGAATGTTTCCTTTTGACATTGAAGAAGATGAACAGGATGAAGAATTAAAAGAAGAGAGTATTCCGGCGGAATATGAAATTGATTTTTCCACCGGGCAGTTGACAGGAAGAAAGGTTGAAGGAGTTGACGCAATAAAGATATGGATATGGAACGCATTAGCAACTCCAAGATACAGATATGAACATCATACTTGGAATTTTGGTCAGGAATTGGAAAATCTTATAGGACAGACTAATGACATAGATTACATAAAGGCAATTGCAGAATCGATGATAAGGGAATGTTTGACGGTTAATCCATATATTACTGACATTGAGGATGTAGACATTAAGGCAGATTCAGACACATTAATTTGCAAATTTTCAGTATTAACAGAATTTGGAGAGATAGAAGGAGTAGAAGTAAATGTATGAGGATAAGACATTTGAAAACATATTAGATGAAATGCTTAGTAATTCTGATGTGGATACATCTGAAGGAAGCCTGATGTATGAAGCCTGTGCAAAACAGGCTTTGATGCTTGAAGGAATGTATATGGATTTGGCAAGAGCATATGACAATTTAAACATTGAAACAATGGAAGAAGAATTTTTTGTGACATATGCTACGGACAGAGGTGTTTCAAGAATTGAAGCAACAGCTCCGCAGGTACAATGCGAGTTTCTTCAGGAAATAGAAATAGGCAGTCGCTTTACGTGTAATGATTACGACTACGAAATTATTGCATTCAATGAAAAAAATGAGGACAAATATTTGTATACGGCAGTATGTGATACAGCAGGAACAGAAGCCAACAGTAATATTGGAGAATTAGATCCAATTGATTATGTGGATGAATGGAAGGGAGGTTCTATTACATCTGTTATTTCATACGGAAAAGAAGAAGAAAACATTGACGAATACAAGCAGAGATTCAGGAACATAAGATACAACATCCAACCTTTTGCCGGCAACAAGGCAGCATATAGAAACTACATAGAAGAATATGGAAAGCAAAAGGGAACAGTAAGAGATTGCATTCCAATGAGGACAACAGATGGAAAAACAATTGAATTATGGGTAGTTGATGCTTCTTACAAGGCTGTACCAATAAAGGATTTGGCAGAATTACAGGAATATGTGTGTCCAACGGATTCTTCAGGAGAAGGAGAAGGGGTTGCACCTATTGGTCATAATGTTATCTTGAAAACACCGACTAATGTATCAATTAATGTAAACATTCAGGTTACTTTAGCTTCAGGTTACTCTTGGGAAGGAGTAAAGAATTCAATTCATAATAAAATTAATGAGTATTTATATGCAGTAAGAAGTTCATGGAGCAGCAGTCAGACAACGATAGTAAGAATTTCTCAAATTGAATACGCTGTTTTATCGGTTGCAGGAATCCTTGATTGCACCGGTACAACAATAAACGGAGCTACAAAAAACATTGCATTTAATTACAAGCAGATTCCGGTAGGAGGTACATTGAATGGAAAATAATGAACATATCCTTGGAATCAGGGAAATTAAGAGAATCTATCAGCTAAATGATGTTCAAGAGGAGCAGTTGTCACTTGAAATAGAGAAAATTGAATCTAACATGCAGGTTAGCACAATGTCATTGGAGCAATGCAAAAGGACAGAAAACGACATGAACATAAAAGGTCAGGATGATGACACTCTTGAAGAAAAGCGTTTAAGAATATTGACAGTCGAAAATGAAAAAACACCATACACACTAAAAGCGCTGAAAGAAAGATTGGAAGCTGTTATTGGAAAAGGTAAAGTGGAGATTTCAGTTAACGGAAATACTGTAAGAGTTAGAATCGCCCTTGTATCTTCAAAAAACATAAATCATGTAAAAGCATTACTGGAAGAAATAGTTCCATTGGATATGTTGATAGATGCGGACGTAATGTGGAACAGTTATGAATATTTAAGCAAATATACAAATGCCGAACTTAAAGCATATAGCCACAAGGAATTAAGAGAAAAGGTCTTTGAATAGGAGGAAGAAAATGGTTACAACAGATTATTTAAAATTGAAAAAGCCAGATGAAGCGGAAAAATATGATATTGGTGTACAGAATGACAACATGGATTCCATAGACAAAAAAATCAAAGCTACAGATGAAGAAGTAAAGAAGAAATCATCAGTAGATGGAAATAGTGATAACAACAAGGTTACTTTTAGCGAAAATTCAGTAAGACAGAACATAGTGTCAGGAGAAACACATAAGATTATCTTTGGGAAAATAAAGAAATTCTTTACAGACTTAAAGACGGTGGCTTTTACCGGATCATATACGGATTTAAGTGATACACCTGAAGTAGATTCTGTTTGCTCGAATAAAAGTCAAAATGCAGTAAGCAATGCGGCCATTACTTATTATCTTGAAAGCACGAGGGATTCGTTACAAACGAGGATAGGAGCTAATGCAAAAAACATTACGGACCTTCAAGAACGTGTATATGATACAGGCTGGAAACCGGTTGAATGTGGAGATAGCATATCAGCATGGTCCAGTGCTGATGAACCTAAAATCAGAAGAGTTGGCAAAACTGTGGAATTGGTGGGAATCATTACAAATTCAACTGTTTTTTCTGCGCACGATAATATTTTTAAGAATATTCCTACAGATATGAGACCTTCACGTAACGTATGGTCAATTCAGGAAGGACATTTGGGAACAACTAACAGATGGATGATGACAATCAATCCAGGAGGTACAGTAAGTTTCGATTATTATGGAGCAAGTGTTCCTATAGCAATTGACACTGGAGCATGCATACCGGTTCATGCAGTATGGATGGTGGATTAAAGGAGAAAAAGATGAACATAAACATAGAGATAAAAGGTCAGCAGGCAAAAATAGTTAATAGACACGAGATTGTATCAGGAATAGCAAAGCTTGAAGGAATAGAGTTTATTTTTTCTAACGAGTGGGACAGTTTTACAAAAACAGCGGTAATCTATGTGGATGAATACGACAAAACAACAGCAATAAAATTGTTAGTTGAAAATAATAAAATTGAAGCAAGTCAGCTTCCGAGCTCGTTATTTAAAGAAGACTGTGAGTTGTTTGTTGGAATATTTGGAGATAGTGAAAACGGTCAGAGAATAACATCTACAGTGGTATGCCAGCCTATTAAGGAAGGAACACCAGTTGATGCAGCAGATGAAGCATGTCCTGACATTTATAATCAGATTATTAATATAATGTCAGAGACAAAAACATTGGTTAAAGAAGCGACAGATAAGGTAGAAATTAATGGTGAATATTTAGAAAAAGCATCGGAGAAAGCTACAGATGCAGAGAATAGCGCAAAAAAAACAAAAGAGTATTTAAATGCTGCAGAGCAGAACAAATCAGAAGTTGAGAAGTTAACAGAGCAGAGTAAAAAATATTCAGAATCAGCCAGCTCTAGTGCTGAATCTGCAAGCAAATCAGCTTCAAGTGCGTCTGTATCTGCAAGTTATGCTTCACAGTCAGCTTTAAATGCTGAAGGTTCAGCAACCAATGCCGGCACATCAGCCACAAAAGCAGCAGCTTCGGAAAAGAATGCAAAGGCAAGTGAAGAAAGTGTTAAAAAGTCAGAAAGTAATGTTAATCAGGCAGTAACAGAATTTGAACAGAAACGAGCAGACAGCATTGCGGAGATAAATAAAACTACTACAGATTCACAGAATGCGATTAATACATTAACTACAAATTCAAAGAAAGAAATTAGCGACTTAACAGAAACAAAAAAGGCAGAATTAAACAAAATCAATGACGACATCACCCAAAACGCTGGTGAACTAAAGGAAGCTATAGTTAATGCAGCAGATGCAAAGAAAGAAGAAATTAACCAGAAGGGATTGGAAGTATTAGCAAGCATTCCCGAAGAGTTTAGCAAAGTTGAAGATACAACTTTGATTAAACCAACAGAATCAGGAACAGAAATGATGTTAACTGATAGTTCTGATATGAACATACAGGAATTGCATTTGTTTGGGAAGACGGAGCAAAAGACTACTAAGGGCATACAGCTTTTGAATTTGAAAGATGCAAAAGGCGGAACAGGCGATGGAGTAACATACACGCCTAACGGAGACGGCAGTTTTAAAAAAACAGGAACAGCAACAGGACAAGCAGGCAATATATGGCTGAAAGGTGACTATTATTCAGACTTGGAAAATAGAACGCCAATAATCACATTAGAAGTAGGAAAAAGCTACTACATAAAAGATTGTGCAATTTTTCAAGGAAAAACAATTATACTATCATCAGAGAGCGGACAGGTTATTAATGTAACAGAAGAAAAATATCCAGAGGGAATTAAAATTACGGGAATCCGAAACACAGGATTTACTTTAAATAAAACATACAACGAAGTCATATATCCGATTGTAGCCGAAAGCTCAACAGCAGTAGATTGGGAAGAATACACAGGCGGACAGCCAAGTCCTAGTTCTGACTATCCACAGGAGATTGAAAGTGTTGAAAATCCGACTGTAAAGATTGTTGGAAAAAATAAAATGAAAACGTATTTGTATTCGTCAGCGGACTACAGAGGTGGAGTATTGATATTTAACGAATATTTGATGAAAGGAGATACATATTATACGCTAAGCGCAGATTTCGGAAACTCAAGCTATTATGTTAACGAAAATATAGAAACAGCTAAAAAAATGACAACGCTAACAGGAAAGACATCAATTACTTTTAAAACAGTAAAAAATATTCCATTAACAGCAACAGGAAGAGTTCCTTTATTAAAAAGGGGCGCTGCATCAAAAGAAATTCCTCAAAAATTAATGCTAGTTGAAGGAAAAACAGCAGAAGAATATGAGGAATACACGGAGCAGACGGCACAGTTAACTTGCGAATTGAACGGAATTGATGATGTTAAGGACGAGTTAATCGTTAGAGCAGACGGCACAGGGCAGATTGTACAAAAAATTTACTATGCAAAAAAAATTAAGCCTATTGATGGTAAATTTAATAAAGATGAATCAAGAACAAATACTGACTTAGTATATTTTAATATAAATACACCTTTAGCAAAAGCAACCACCTTTGCTAAGGTGAAAGGCTATAGCAATATATTTAGTTTGGAAAAAAGAAATATATGGACAACTGATACTTGCGGAATAGATTTTCATACAAATACTGACATTAATAAAGTAAGAGTATTAATAAGAATCGAAAAAAATGATGATATTAATACAATTCTTGAAAAAGGAGTAGACATTCAATATGAACTAAAGGAGCCTATAGTTACCAATCTGTCAGCTGAAGAGGTTCAAAAAATCCTTGCATTGCATACAAACAAACCAAATACAACAATTTGGAACGACCAAAACGCTGATATGCAGATTACTTATGTAGCAGACACAAAATCATACATTGACAAGAAATTCAAAGAGCTTAGCGATGCCATTGTTGCATCTGCAAGCGAAGCAGAATAGAAAGGAGATTTGAGATGGCAAAATTTGATTTAAAAATTTTTGTGATGAAGACATTAACATCAATGAAAGAAGCAGGAGAGGACGAATACAAGGTTATGCAGTACGCATTGAAGTACTACGAAAAAAATGTGCTTACAGAAGAAGACCTTGCAGAAGTAGAAGGTTGGTTCGATACAGAAGAAGATGCAGAAGGTGAAGAACCAATGGAAGAAACAGAAGAAAATTAGTAAGTCAAAGAAGAGCGTCAATGCGCTCTTCTTTACTAATGAAAGAGAGGGCTTATGAATTTTACAGAGAGCATTATAGCGTTGCCTGACAGAGACGGAGCATCAATTAGTAGTGATTCGACGACCTTATCGATAGATGATGGAAAGATTAGCGTTACAGGAGCTAAATGGAATGAAATTATAGCTGACTATAGCAATTTTAGAAAATTCGGAGCAACAGATGAATAGAAAGGAAAAAACATATGACACTTTATCAGATTTTATCCTTGTGTGGGATTCCTTCATTAATTGGTGCAATTTTTGTTAGTGCAGTTAATTATGTCAAATTAAAAAATTCATCATATAAATTAATTAAGGACGGAGTTATTGCAATTTTGCATAACAAGATATACACGCTGGGAAAACAGTACATAGCTCAGGAGTATATATCAGTTGAGGCTTTGGATGATTTTGAACATTTATACAAGGCATATCACGCACTGGGCGGAAATGGAACAGGAACAGAGATTTATAAGAGAGTAAAGGAACTGCCAATGAAACAGGGAAAGGAGTAAACGAATGAGTGACAAGACAAAGAAATGGATTAAGGCAGCAGGTGTCAGAGCTGTAAAAACAATGGCACAGACATTTATTGCAACAATCGGTTCTGCAGCAGTGTTAGCAGCAGTTGACTGGAAGGTGGTTGTGTCAGCAACAGTACTTGCAGGAATATTAAGTGTGGCAACATCAGTGGCAGGATTGCCGGAAGTGGAGGAATAGACATGGGATATAAAAATTATAAACAGAAAGATGCTAAATGGAAAGGAAATTATTATTCAGGTGGTACAATATCAGCACAGGGGTGTGGTCCTACAAGTATTGCAGATGCTGTGTATGACTTAGATCCAACCATCTCTCCAGCTAAAACAGCAAAGTGGATGGAAGACAATGGTTGCAGTTGTCACGGATCTGGTACATATTATTCAGGTATGGTCAAGGCATTGAAACATTATGGTTATTCTGATTCTGTACAGTTAAACTATACTTCTTTATATGGAAAGAAAAATGCAGCAGTTGTAACAGATTTCCTTAAGAAGATTAGAACAGGCAAGTACATTGGTATAGCCTGCATGGGCAAGAGCATCTGGACAACATCTGGCCATTACGTCTTTATCCGTGAAGTCACAAAAGATCACATTTATATTTATGACCCATATAATGATTCCAAAGAGTGCGAAAAAACAACTCGTGCTAAATGGGAGCAGTATGTTAAGTATTTATTCTTGATTAAGAAGCCAATTAAGTACATCAAGACTACAAAGAAATGTCACAAGAGGAAAGCTCCAAAAGCCTTAGCAAGAACTAAGAGCCTTGGCAAGTTCAAAAAAGGTCAGAGACTTGCAGTAGATAAGGTTCAGGGCAAGTTCTACCATATAATGGGATATGATTGTTGGGTGTACAATGTAAACACAAAAGCTTCCAAATAAAACAAAGGTTAATGTAATGTATATCGGTAAAGGATATGCAAAAGTTGAGTATAATGGTGTAGTTGGTTATATGAAAGCCAAGTACTTACTTTAAAGGCTTTTTGAAGTAAAGTGATGAAAAATGTCGAAAAAGACTTGATGTAGTCAACACGTAGCCGACAAAATATGCGGAAACTCCTTTATTTATAAGGGGTGCAGTTTCTGTTGAGGAAGCAGCTAACGCTGGCAAGTTCTAATCAAACAATTAAATAAAACACTTGAAAGTGCCGTAATCAAAGGGATTGCGGCACTTTTTTAAAATTTTGGATTATTATGTCTTTGCTTTTCAATTTCATTTTTTACATTAATTTCAACAAATGGCATTGTGTTTCCCTTCTTATATATTTTTTATAATTGCATATTACAACATATATAATGTATAGCTAAACAAAAAAGGTCATACAATTTAGTTAAAAATTGGTGCTAAGCAGAAAGCTGACAATGTTAGTGGATTGTTAGGTCAGACAAGCTTAGAGAAGTACATACAAATATCATCTAAAATTTTTAAGAGCGGTTTCGTATTACGCCTTGGACTTGATGATTTTAGAGAGATTAACGAGAGATATGGTGTAGAATACGGGGATAAGGTTTTGAAAGATACAGCGGAATGTATATCAGGTTGCTTAAAAGGTGAACAGCAGCTTTACAGAGTTGTGTCTGATGAATTTATTATTGTAGATTATCTTGCAACAGGAATTGATGAAGCAAAGAGTGTATATCATAGTATAAGACATGCCATTGATAGATATGTAGAAAGTATTCAGTATGAAGTTATGTTTACCGTTTCAGGTGGCATACTTGATTTGTCAACTCTTGAAGAAAAGACATATAAGAACATAATGCGTTATTCTGAATATGCACTTAATAAGTCTAAGAAGAACGGTAAGAACCAATATTATGTTTTTAACTATGAGGACTATAATCAGTTTCTTATGATTAAGCAACTTACACAAAGTTTAAGAAAGAGTGTTGCTGACAATTTTAAAGGTTATGAATTATACTATCAGCCATTGGTAGATGTTGTTACAGGTAATGTTTGTGGAGCAGAAGCACTTCTAAGATATAAGAGTGAAGATGGCAATATACTTCCACCTAACATTTTTATTCCAATCCTTGAAGAGACAGGCTTGGTTGTTCCTGTAGGTAAGTGGATTATTAATGAGGCAATAAAGAAATGTAAAGAGATACAGGCTGTAATACCTGAGTTTCATATAAATATTAACGTATCATATATTCAGGTTATAAAGAGCAATCTTGTAAAAGATGTTACGACAGTTATTGAGAAATATAATATTAATCCGTCAAGCATTATAATAGAGATGACTGAAAGCGGACTTCTTGAAAGTAATAAGCGATATATGAAAATATGGTCAGCTTTAAAGGAAAGAGGAGTAGGTCTTGCACTTGATGATTTTGGAACAGGATATTCTAATTTTAACTATATGTCTCAGTTAGAGCCTGACTTAATCAAGATTGACAGAAATTTTACAGCAAAAACTCTTAATAATGAGTACGATTATAATATGCTTACATTAATACACAAGATGGTATTTAATTTAGGCTTAAAGATTTGTATAGAAGGTGTTGAAACAAAGGGAGAAATGGAAAAAATTAAGAGTATGTGTCCTAATTTCTTCCAGGGTTATTTTTTTGGCAGACCTTGTCCTTACGAAGACTTTGTAAGTCAGTTCGTAAAGAATAAAAAATAAGATGTTAAATAAAATATTATTTGTACAGAACAATTATATCATTTTCCAGAATTGTTGTACTTCCATCAGGAATTAGATTTTCAGAACCGCGTTTTACAAGAGCAATTAAAACGTTGGTTGGGAGATTTAATTCCTGAATTTTTTTGTTACACCATTTATGTTTCTTAGAAATTTGTATTTCTTTAAGATTTTCCCTGCCGGAAGGTTCGTAAGATGGAACACTTAGAATAACAGTGTCATTGGCAAGACTAACTTAACATATTTAAGAATGAAAATAAAATTATTAGCCGATTAATTAATTTTAAAAAGTTATGTGTAAAGATTTGGTAAATAAAATTCAATATCCTGACAATACCCTGACGAATTAATATATTCTTGAAACAGTTAGAATATTACAGTAAAATATGATTACAGTGTTCCAAAGTCCTAACCAACTTGTGCCTGCACAAAGGTAGGGAAAAGACTTTGTAATCATAATTTGGGAAATACAGACAAAAAATCAAATTAAAAAATTTAGATATAAATAGAACAGAGGATATATATAAATATGAAAAAAATCACTTTAGGAATTTTAGCACACGTTGATAGTGGTAAAACTACTTTATCGGAAGCTTTTTTATATGCAACAGGAAAAATAAGAAAGTTAGGCCGTGTGGACCATAAAGATGCTTTTTTAGACAACTTTGATTTAGAAAAACAAAGAGGAATAACTATTTTTTCTAAACAGGCTGAACTTGAATATGCAGACACAAAAATCACATTATTAGATACACCGGGACATGTGGACTTTTCTGCCGAAATGGAAAGAACTTTACAGGTTTTGGATTACGCGGTTTTGGTTGTAAGCGGAAGTGAAGGTGTTCAGGGGCATACTGAAACGTTATGGAAATTATTAAATAAGTATAATATTCCAACATTTATTTTTGTAAATAAGATAGATATGCCGGGAACTAACAAGGAGTTTGCCTTGACCAATATAAGGAACAAATTTGGGGATGGTGTAATTGATCTTTCAGTGGAAGAAAAAGATATGGAAGCCATTGCAGTTTGTGACGAGGATGTACTTGAAATGTATATGGAATCAGGCGAAATTTCAGATGAAACTATTGCTGACTTAGTTTATGAAAGAAAGCTTTTCCCATGTTATTTTGGTTCAGCATTAAAGAATGAAGGTATTGATAAGTTACTTGATGGAATTAACAGATATTCTTTTGAACCTGTTTATCATGAAGAATTCGGGGCAAAGGTTTTTAAGATAGTTAAAGAAAACGGCGTAAGATTAACTTATATGAAAATAACAGGTGGCTTCATAAAAGTTAAGGATATACTTAGTGGAATTACAGATGGAAATCAGTGGTCTGAAAAGATTAATGACATAAGAGTTTATTCAGGAGAAAAGTTTAAGAGTATTAGTGAGGCAGATGCCGGATGTATCTGTGCAATTTCAGGTCTTAATAATACATATCCGGGACAGGGACTTGGCTTTGAAATACAGTCGGAGAGTCCCAATCTTCAGCCTGTACTTTCATACCGGATTATTATACCTGAAAATGTAAATATTAATCAGGCTTATAAAATGTTAAAAGAGTTAGAAGAAGAGGATCCTACTTTAAATTTAAAATGGAATGAAGAAACTAAAGAAATAATAGCCAACGTTATGGGGCCTATTCAGATTCAGGTGCTAAAACATATTATAAAAGAACGTTTTGATATGGATGTTGAGTTTGGAACAGGCTCTATTTTGTACAAAGAAACTATAAATAACATAGTGGAAGGTGTAGGACATTTTGAGCCGCTTAAACATTATGCGGAAGTTCATTTATTAATGGAACCGGGACAGCTTGGAAGTGGAATTACATTTGAATCTAATTTAAATGAAAGTCTTTTAAGTCGTAACTGGCAGAAACTTATTATGACACATTTGGCAGAGAAGGAACATAAAGGTGTTTTAACAGGTTCGCCCATAACAGACATTCATTTTACTCTTGTAGCAGGAAAAGCTCATCTTAAGCATACGGAAGGTGGAGATTTTAGAGAGGCAACATATAGAGCTATAAGGCAGGGATTAAAAAAGGCAGAGTCAGTATTGCTTGAACCGTATTATAATTTTAATTTGAAAATTCCTTCAGAAAATATAGGCAGGGCAATGACAGACATTGATCAAATGAGTGGCAATATTAATCAGCCTGAAACAGAAGGAGAAATGAGTGTAATAACAGGCTTTGCACCTGCTGCAACAATTGGGGATTACATTAATACTGTTAATGAATATACTCATGGAACCGGGACATTGTCTCTTGATTACAAAGGATATGGTCCGTGCAACAACAGTGAGGAAATAATAGCTGAAAAAGCCTATGACAGTGAGGCAGATATTGCAAATCCTACAGGTTCGGTTTTTTGTTCGCATGGTGCAGGATTTGTTGTTCCGTGGGATCAGGTTGAACAATATATGCATGTGAAAACAGATTCTAAAAATGGTGAAATGTATGATATTGAAAATGTACCTGTAATAAGAAGCGCAAGCAATACATACAGAGATTCCTATGCAACAGATAAGGAATTAGAAGAAATCTTTGAAAAAACATTCGGACCAATAAAAAGAAAGAAGTATAATGAGAAAAAAGTAAGACAGTATAGTGAAAATAAACAAAAAGCCACACATAAAAAAGTCTTACCTCAGTGTCTTTTAGTAGATGGTTATAATATTGTTTTTGCCTGGGATGAATTAAAGGAAATTGCAAAAACAAACATTGATGGAGCAAGAGACAGACTTTTAGATATAATGTGTAATTATCAGGGGTATAAAGGTAATACAGTTATTGTTGTTTTTGATGCTTATAATGTAAAAAAACATGCAGAAACTGTTTCGAAATATCATAATATCTATGTAGTATATACTAAAGAGGCTGAAACAGCAGATATGTATATAGCAAAAACAACTCACAAACTTGCCAATAAGTTTCAGGTTACAGTTGCAACGTCAGATGCTTTAGAACAGCTTATAATAATGGGACATGGGGCACTTAGAATGTCGGCGTCTAACTTTAAGGAAGAAGTGGACAATGTAAATAAAGCAATTTCAGAACAAATAAATAAAACCAGTCGATTGGAAAATTATGTTTTAAAATAACTAAAAATAAGAGGCTTTATCACTAATTATGATAACAAAAGGATTGTTATGTCAGTAGTGCTAAAGCCTCTTATTTTAAAGATTGTATTTACGTAACATATAACTGATTTGTAGCACATATGCAAGCATTTGTGGACCAGCCATTAGCTGGCCATACCATGGTTTTCCATAGTCTTTTGGACTGTTTATAAATTTAATTAGTTTGTTGTAATCAATATATTTCTGTAATTTATTATTAGATTTATATTCTTCAATAACCATAGTTCCGAGAAGTTTTTCGTAAGTCGGATCATAGGTTTTAGGATATGGGCTTTTTTTTCGGTAAAGAATTTCAGGTGGAAGATATTTTTTCCCACATTCAACAAGAAGACTTTTTACCTGATTATTATAACATTTGTATTCCCATGGAACATTAAAAACATATTCCAGTATGCGGTAATCTGCGAAAGGAACTCTTGCTTCAAGTCCTGAATACATACTGCATCTGTCCATCCTATTTAAAAGAGTCATCATAAACCAACGGATGTTTAACCAGGAAATCTTTCTACGGTTGTATTCAGTTATGGTTTCGCCGTCTGTATGAGGGCATTGGTTAATTGAAGTCTCATAAGCGTCATCTACATATTCTTTTAATGGCAGTGAATTAATGAAATCATCTTTAAACAAAACAATTCTAGGGCTTAAATCGTAAGACCATGGAAATGTGTTTTGCATATACATTTCTTTCCTGTGAAACCACGGATAGCCACCGAATATTTCATCGGCACATTCTCCGGTTAAAGTTACACGGCATTCTTTAGAAACAAGATTACAGAAATAAAGCATAGATGATTCAACATCAGCCATATTTGGAATATCTCTTGCATCAACTGCTTTAAAAAGACAATCAATTTGATTAGAATTATTGCATTCTAAATATTTATGTTTACTATTTATGTGGTTAACCATAATATCCACGAAAGGTTTATCCCTTGAAATTTGAAAAGCATTAGACTTAAAATTAATATCATTGTCTACAAAGTCAAAAGAGTAAGTATTTAAATTCTTATCAGGCAGGTTATCCTGCACAATGGCAGAAACAAGACTTGAATCTAATCCACCTGATAAAAAAGTACAAATAGGAATATCTGAAACCATTTGCTTTTGTATGCTGTCAGTTATAAGATAGCTGCATTTATCTACAGTAGTATTATAGTCGTCAATATGTGGCTTTGCTTTAAGTTTCCAATAACATAAATCTTTAACTTTAACATTATGATGGTAGTCAGTTGTTACAGTTAGATAATGTCCCGGCATAACTTCCTTAATATCTTTAAAAACTCCGTTTCCAAGAGTATGAGCAGGACCTAACCCGATTATTTCACACCAACTATCGGAATTTATCATAGGTTTAATACCATAAGCGAAAATTCCTTTAGGCTCAGATGAAAAAACAAATTCCCTATTATTATGGTAGTAGAACAATGGTTTTACTCCAATGTGATCTCTAACAACAATCGCTGTGTCATTGTCATAGATTACAAAGGAGAAAATACCATTTAATTCCTTGAAAATATCTGTTCCAAAAACTAAATAGCAGTAAAGGATTATTTCTGTGTCACCGGTTGTCTCAAAACTAATATTAAAAGAAGATAACATTTTACGTAAATAATCAGTATTGTATATTTCGCCATTATAAACAATTGTAGCTTTGTGATTTTTGTAAGCCCGTGTCATTGGCTGATGTCCGCCTTTAATGTCACGGATTGAAAGCCTTGAATGGGCAAAACCTACAAAACCACCAATAATATTATTTGGAAACTCTGTTTTATCAGAGAACCCATTGTTGTTAAGAAAACCTGAAAGATAAATATCGTCATCATCAGGCCCCCTGTGTTTTATGGCATTTTTCATTTTTTCTAGTTTGTTTTTGAGAAAATAGTAAGTCTGTTCGTTTGAAATGTTATATTTAGTCTGAAAAAAACCTGCAATTCCGCACATAAAAAACTCCATTCTACAATTTAATTAAGGTAAATAATATTTGTAAGAATACTTATAAAAAATCACAAAATTGTTACGTGTGGACTTTTAATTACCGGTTGAATCTGCCTGCCTCCAAGGGCCTTTTCAATTGTATCTTCAATTAAGTCCACATGAGCAATCATTGAATTAGGTTTGGATAAATAATTATCCTGACCGAAAGGAACAAAAAATATATTTTTGGTATTAAGTAGAATACCGATATTTTTCAAATTCATACCTAATGCATCATTGGTACTTAAAAAAATAACCAAAGGTCGGTTGTTTCTTAAATGAGCCTTGGCAGCCATAAGCACAGGAGTGTCAGAAATGCCATTGGCAAGTTTAGACAGGGTATTTCCTGTACACGGTGCAATAATAAGAAGGTCTAGCATAGATTTTGGACCTATAGGTTCTGCATCGGGAATTGTGGTTATAGGCGGTTTTCCACTTATTTCTTCAGCAAGTTTCAGAAAATCTTTACATTTACCAAAACGGCTGTCAGTAGAAGAAGCGTTGTCTGAAAAAATAGTAAACAGATTAGCCTGTGTATCGGCAAGCCGTCTTAATTCTTCAAAAACTTTTTTGTAGGTACAGTATGAACCTGTAATGCCTACGCCAATGTTTTTATCCTTAAAGTTGTGTGCCATTTTCCCCAGTCCTTTCTAAATAAGAAATAATACTTTTTGCAATTAATTCCCCGGCACTTTTAGGAGCAGTTTTCCCGGGAAGTCCGGGGCATGTAACAAGGGATAATCTATATTTTTTAACAAGTTCATTGTTTATTCCATAAGGTTTTGACGCAACTTCAAAAAGAACACAGTCTTTTTTTACTAAGCTTAAAAGATTCTCAGTCAAAACTTCACAAGGAACAGTGTTAATTATTATGTCAAAGTCACTAATACATTCAATCAGATTATCAAAAGTGGAAGTATTTAATCCGTAAGAAGAGGCCTGGCACAAATGAATTGGAGTGTGGTCATAAATAGTTACACACACGTTTAACGCCTTTAATTTAAGTGCAGTGTTTATGCCACACCTGCCAAAACCTATAATCAAAGCTTTGGCTGTATCAAGTGCAAAAGGGGTATTATTTATTATATTGCTAATTAATCCTTCAGCCGTTAGCATTGCGTTGGACCAGACAACTTTTTCATCTTTAAGAAAATCAAAATAGTTAATATTTTTCTTTTTAAAAGAAGTTGTTACATCGCTTGAAATATTTCCGGCAAAAACTGTTTGCCCCGGCTTTAATAAAGCAATAAAAGTGCTTATTGGAAAGCTGGAATATAAATCACAGTTTAAATACAAACTATCTTTGGAAAAAGGAGTGCCACATAAAATGTAAGCATCTTCATTAAAATCAAAATTGTTTTTTATATAGGAACAAAATCCATTATTATTTAAGTAGGAATTTGCATATATTTGTCTTTTGTCACCGGATAATACAGCTATATTTTTCATAATCGCCTCCTCTTACAATAAAATATGCATTGCAGAAGAAATTGTGACTTACTTCTTTTTATTTTTTAAGAGAAATGATATACTTGTAGATGTTATTATTTTTGCAAAAGATAAGGCAGAAAATCAGAAGAAATTTTGCAAAAGAAAAATGGAGGAAAATATGGAAAAAAATAAAATCAAAAAAATAGCGTTAATTTTTAATATTTTACAGGTAATTGCACTTGCAGTATTTGAGGTAGTGCTTTTCAGACTTGTATCATACAAAAATAAACTAATTTTAGATTATGTACCTGCTAAATATTTTATAATCTTAGAAGTTGTTCTTGTGGCAATAACTATTATTCCTTTTCTAATAAGAAAGGGAAAGAAAACATCAATTATTTCTATGGTTATATCTATATTAATGGCAATAGTGTTATTTGCAACTTCAATTTTGGGAGTGGTTTATGATAAGGACATTAAAAATGTTTTAAACAAGGCAGATCAGACCATAGATGATGTGGTAGAAAACTCTAAACTTTCAACTGAGGAATATGGTGTATATATTCTAAAGAGTGATAAGGCAGAAAAACTAAAGGATATTGAAAATTATAATTTAGGATATAACCTATCTTATGCAAAAGACGAAACAGATTCAGTATTAAAAGACGTTCTTGCAAAAGCTAACAATAAGCTTATTGCCAATGAATATGACGATTTACTTAAAATGGCAGATGAACTTTTGAATACTGAAAAAACTGCATTTATTTTTAATCAGGCAATGTTAGATCTTATTGAAAATGCGGGCGATGATACAAATGATGGTAAGAATAATGGAATTTATAAAAACTTTACCAACAAGATTAAATGTATTTATGTAGTAAATGTAAAAACTGCCGTAAAGGAATATGGTGGAGATAAGAATGTTACAAAAGAATGCTTTAATGTGTATATTAGCGGTATAGACACAGAAGGGGATGTAACAGTAAAGAGTAGAAGTGATGTTAATATTATAATGTCAATTAATCCTGTTACACATCAGGTATTGTTACTTTCGACACCTAGAGATTACTATGTGCCATTATCCATTTCTAATGGAGTAAAGGACAAACTTACTCATGCAGGAAATTATGGAATAAATGTCTCAATGGATACTCTTGAAATGCTTTATGATATTAAGCTGGATTATTTTATTCGATTAAACTTTACAGGCTTTGTAGATATTATTGATGCTCTTGGAGGCATTGATGTTGTGTCAGATTATTCTTTCTCAACACATGGATATAGCTATAGTGAAGGATTAAACAGTAATTTAAGTGGTATTCAGGCATTGTGGTTTGCAAGAGAAAGACATGCGTTTGCAGAGGGCGATAATCAAAGAGGACGTGATCAGATGAAAGTTATTGAGGCAGTTATTAAGAAAGCCCAGTCATCAGCGTTACTTAACAATTATGATGAGATTTTTGCAAATATAAGCAAGAGTTTCCAAACTAATATGCCTAAAAAAGACATTAAGGCTCTTGTAAAATATCAGCTTAATGAAACACCTAATTGGAAAGTTGTTTCTACAAGTGTTACAGGAACAGGAAGATCAGATGTAACATATTCAGTTCCAAATTCAAGAGCATATGTAATGGATCCTGATGAAAATTCTGTAAATGAAGCAAAGAAGTTATTACAGAAGATTCAGAATAACAAAAAAATAAAAGTTAAAAAAACAACTGAATAATAAAAGTTGTTTTTGGAATCAAATATTATCCCCCCTTTTTATAATATTTGATTTATAAAGGTACTATAGATTTAATCTTAAGACTTATGTTTTGTTAGAAACATAGCGCAGGAGGAAAAATATGAATAAGGATTACATTGAAAACTTTGACGATTTTAGTGATAAAGAAGAAATCAAATTGATTTCAACTAAAGCTAACACACTTAAAGTTTTGGAAGAAAGAATTACTAAGGCTAAAGTTGAGCCTATGCTAATTATTATTGCCCGGGATTATCGTATGAATAAAAGCGAGATGGCAAACGAAATCAGTAAGACTTTCAAAGGCGAAAAGATAGTTATCAGAAGTTCATCAACCAATGAAGACTGTCTGAAAAAATCTAATGCAGGCCATTATACAAGTGTATTGGATGTGGATTCATCTGATACTTCAAATATAATAAGCGCTATTGATATTGTGTTGGAATCTTATTTCTCTGATATGGATGATATATCAGAACAGCAGGTTTTAATACAGCACCAGGCAGTTGACGTGGCATATTGTGGTGTTTTGTTTACCTATGATATTCAGGGACAAAGACCATATTATCTTATTAATTATGATGACACCGGTTCCACAGATTTAGTAACAAGTGGTAGGGGTGGAAAGACATTATGGATTGCCAGAAATATTGAACTTTCACAGCTTGAAGAGCAGTGGAGAAATCTTATTGTTGCAATAGATGAAATTGAGAATATTTTTAAGATTCCCCTTGATATTGAGTTTGCGGTAAATAAGAATAATGAAGTTATTATTTTTCAGGCAAGACCTTTGGTTGCCAATTTCTCGAATATTAAGAATGTTCAGGGAACAATTAAGAATTTTTATGGAAAAATAGAAGATTTAAAATGTGAATATAAAGATATAAAAAGCGTAATTGATGGTAAAAATATGATGTTTTCCGATATGGCTTTTTGGAATCCTTCTGAGATTATAGGTACAAGTCCCCGTACTTTGGACTATTCATTGTACAGATATATTATTACTTCAGAAGCTTGGAACCAGGGGCTTGTTCCGATGGGATACAGACAGCTTAATGATGAGTTAATGTATCAGATAGGAATTAAGCCATACATTAGTCTTGATTATTCTTTTTATTCATTAACACCTTCAAAGATAGACGAAAAACTTGCCACAAAACTTGTGGAATTCTATAAGAAGAAGCTGAAAAAGGATACAACTGCACATGATAAAATTGAGTTTGAAATTGTTTATTCAAACTTTGATTTTAACACTGAAAACAGAACAAAAGAATTGCTGGATAACGGTTTTTCAAAAGAAGAAAGACAGCAGATTTTAGAGTCATTAAAAGAACTTACGGTAACAAACATTAAAAATCATAAACAGATTTCAGAAAGTGATAATGAAGACATTAAACACTTAGAAAAAACCCGTAAACACATTGTTGAAAACGATATGGAATCAGAGGATGTTAACAAGATAGTTGAAGATATTCTGGAACTTTTAGAAGATATTAGAATTTATGGAACACCTCAGTTTACAAGACAGGCAAGAATGGCATTTATTGCAAGAGCTTTTTGCAGTTCATTAGTTGATTCAGGATGGTTTACAAAGAATGAAATAGATCAGTTTATGAAATCTATTGCAACTGTATCTTCTAAGTTTGAACAGGATTATCAGAAGTTCTCAGTTGGGAAAATGAGCCGAAATGAATTTAACAATAAATACGGACATTTAAGAAGCGGCACTTATGATATTAGAACAGATAGTTATAACCAGATGGTTTTCAGACCGGCAGTAGGTCATAATAAAGTTCAAAAAGTTAAAGAAGAATTTGAAGGACTTAACAGCGAAAAACTTGAAGAAGCTTTAAAATCAATAGGTTTAGATGTTACACCTAAAGATTTTAATCTGTTTTTAAGAACTTCAATTGAAGGCAGAGAATTCTTTAAGTTTGAATTTACTAAGTCACTAAGTTTAGTACTTGATTTAATACAGATGTTAGGTAAACTCCTTGACATTGACAGAAAAGATTTATCATGGATTTCAGCTTATGATTTTAAAGAATGTTTTTACTTGAACAATGAACAAATGGGTAAAAAATTAAATGCTATTATTGTTAATAATAAAAAACATTATGATAAATATTTAAATGCCATTTTGCCTGATGTTATTCTTGATATTACAAGTGTTTCTGTTATTCCTGTTAATGAGGCACGTCCTAACTTTATTACCTCTAAAAAGGTTGAAGGTGAAGTTGTTAATCTTGAACTTGAAACAGATGAAGACCTTATGGACAAGATTGTTATGATTCCTAAAGCTGATCCGGGATATGAATGGATTTTTACAAAGGGAATTAAAGGCTTTATTACAAAGTATGGCGGTGTGGCATCACACATGGCAATACGTTGCGCTGAGTTTGAAATTCCCGCAGCAATTGGATGTGGTGAGAAGATTTACGATTATGCGTCAAAAATCAACTATATGGAACTTGATTGTGCCAACGGTATAATTAAAGAAGGTTTACAATGTGAGGATTTAAGAGCACTTATTACCCAGCGTGAAGGTGTAAATCAGTATGGAGATCCTACAGATGTATTGGAAGCAGCATATATAAGGTTCTATGAGTTACTTGGTTTTATTCCACAGCCTGCTTCTAACCACGTTAAAAACGTCGGCAAGCTATTTGAACGCCAGTGTGATTTATTAATTGTAGCCGGTGGAGGTGCTCTTCCTGTGAAATATTATGACAGACCTCATAATGAAGAACTACAGCCATACAGAGATGTAATGGAAGAAAAACTTATAAAGCATTGTATTGGAGAAGGTATTCCTATTATTGCAACCTGTAGGGGAATGCAGTATATGAATGTTTTGTTTGGAGGAAAATTATTGTATCATCCTGAATTAAAGGTTGAGAGACCACGTTCAGTAGACCATGAGGTTTATCTTGTTGAAGAAGACAGAACAATATGGGTTAATAATTTCCATAAAGATGTTATTCCGATAGATGGGCTGGCATCTTGCTTTAAACCACTTGCAATTGACAGGGAAAATCAGACAATTGAAGCTTTCGGTTCTGATGAGATGAAAGTTTTGGCATTGCAGTGGCATCCTGAAAGAAAATTTGAAACAGCAAATGCTTTGGAAGAAACAAGAAAGTTAGTTGTTAATTTTATTCAGAAACACATTAAATAGTATTTTATTCAGATTATATTTTGATATTTTTAAAGCTCCATTTGAAAAAGTGGGGCTTTTGTAATATATTTACATAAAAGCGATTAGAAATGACAGATTGGAGAATTTATGGAAGAAAAATTAAAATACTGGAGTAAAAGATATAAATTAAAAGATTTAGTAATATGTGGATATCAGGGAGGATATCCTATGATACAGTTTAAAAGAGAAGAGGATATGAGTGTTCCGCATATGTCAAAATATGAGATTAATAAAGTTTTGCGAAGCGCTGAAATGAAAGGTGGAGTAAGACTTGGTGTAGCATTTAACCTTAGAAGAACTGCTTTTTTACTTGTTAATGAAGATACTATTGTAATATGTGGTCATGAATATGTTTTAGATGTTATTCTTGAAAAATTATTTGGATAGAAAATCGACAAAAAGGTTAAAAAAATATTGCATAAGACATATGAATGTAACACATTTGTAACATTCTCTTGACATTCTGTAACAGTTAGTGTATATTTATACTCGCAAGCCACAAAAGTGGAAAGAAAAGGAGTATAGATATGAGAAAAATAAGACTCATTGCTGAGGCTGTTTGTCTAATCACATCAATGACAATTACACCTGTTGTAACGTCAGTTGAGAAGAATGACAGTATGGTAGTGGAAACTGTAGCAGAAGCTAGTCAGACACCGGTACTTAAATCAGCAAATGTGATACCAATTTTACAATCAGAAGATACTACTAATTCTCTTAAACTTAAAGGTCTTGATAATGATCAGGTTAATACAGAGATTGTAAAAGAAACAATTGGAGGTTCAGCATTTATTTTGAAAGCATCTGAAGATGATGCAAATGAAACTTCAGAAGAAACAAACAAACTTGAGAATGAAAACAAATCCAATAATAAGGATGCAAACAATAAAAAGTCTAAGAAAGACGGAAAGAAATCTAAAAAGAAGAAGGCTAAGAAGAAATCTTCTTCAAAATCTAAATCAAAATATAAAAGTCTTGGAACTTTTAAAATAACAGGTTATTGCTCATGTGCAGCATGCTGTGGGAAGACAACAGGTATTACGGCATCAGGAACAAGAGCAACAGCAGGCAGAACAATTGCTGCTGACACTTCAAGATTTCCTTTTGGAACAAAGTTGAAGTTCAATGGAAACACTTACACAGTTGAAGACAGAGGTGGAGCAATTAGAGGAAACAGAATTGACCTTTATTTCAGTTCACACAGTGAAGCTCTTGCCTGGGGTGTAAGATATATGGAAGTTTTAGTAGAAAAATAAATTAGTAGTTAAAAGATAAACTTTTATAAGATGTAATATTCGTATAAAGTTAAAATTAAAGAGAATTAAAAGTTAATAAAAGAGGTTTTACTTTAAAGTGAGTTTGGCTTTAGGTAAAGCTTCTTTTTGCATTACATTATTATTTCAGGCAAACATATTGAAAAAACAGCATATTTATTGTATAATTCAATAATTGTGAAAAAATAAAATTAACCCGGAGGCTAAAATGGAATTAGAAAACGAAAAGATTGAATCAAAAAATTTTATAGAATTAATAATTGATAAAGATTTAGAGGAAGGAAGATTTGACCATGTGCAGACTAGATTTCCACCAGAGCCTAACGGTTATCTTCATATAGGACATGCTAAATCTATTCTTTTAAACTATGGTTTAGCAAAGAAGTACAATGGAAAGTTTAATATGAGATTTGATGATACTAATCCTACTAAAGAGAAGGAAGAGTTCGTGGAATCAATTTTAAAAGATATTAAGTGGCTTGGTGCTGATTGGGAAGACAGATTATTCTTTGCTTCAAATTATTTTGAGCAGATGTATGAAGCAGCTATTAAGTTAATTAAGAAAGGTAAAGCATATGTTTGTGACCTTTCTCCTGAAGAAATCAGAGAATACCGTGGTACATTAACTGAGCCGGGTAAGGATAGTCCATACAGAAACAGATCTGTAGAAGAGAACTTAGAGTTATTTGATAACATGAAAAAGGGTGTTTATAAAGACGGTGAAAAAGTATTAAGAGCTAAGATTGATATGACATCACCTAACATTAACATGAGAGATCCAATTATCTATAGAGTTGCTCATATGACACATCATAAAACAGGAGATAAATGGTGCATCTATCCAATGTACGATTTTGCTCATCCAATAGAAGATGCTATTGAGGGGGTAACACATTCTATTTGTACATTAGAGTTTGAAGATCATAGACCTTTGTATGACTGGGTAGTTAGAGAATTGGAATATCCTAATCCACCTAGACAGATTGAGTTTGCTAAGCTATATGTAACAAATGTTGTTACAGGTAAAAGATATATTAAGAAATTAGTTGAAGACGGAATAGTTGACGGATGGGATGACCCAAGACTTGTTTCTATTGCAGCATTGAGAAGACGTGGATTTACTCCTGAGTCAATTAAGATGTTTGTTGACTTATGTGGAATTTCAAAGAGCCAGAGTTCAGTTGACTATGCAATGCTTGAATATTGTATTAGAGAAGACTTGAAGGCTAAGAAACCAAGACTTATGGCTGTTCTTGATCCAATTAAGGTTATAATTGACAACTATCCTGAAGATCAGGTTGAATGGTTTGATGTGGTTAATAATGTGGAATGTCCTGAACTTGGAACAAGAAAGGTTCCTTTCTGTAAGGAGATTTACATTGATAGAGAAGATTTTATGGAAGAACCACCAAAGAAATACTTTAGATTATTCCCTGGTAACGAAGTAAGACTTATGAATGCATATTTTGTTAAATGTGTAGATTATAAGAAAGACGAAAATGGAAATGTTACAGAGATTCATTGTACTTATGATCCTGAAACAAGAAGTGGAAGTGGTTTTACAGGACGTAAAGTTAAGGGAACAATCCATTGGGTATCAGCAAGACATGGTGTTAAGTCAGAAGTCAGATTATATGAAAATATTGTTGATGAAGAAAAAGGCAAGTTAAATGAAGATGGAACACTTAACTTAAATCCTAATTCATTAACTGTATTAAAAGACTGCTATGTAGAGCCAAATATTGCAGATGTTAAGCCGGAAGACAAATTCCAGTTTGTAAGACAGGGATACTTCTGTGCAGACTTAAAAGATTATACAAAAGAGAAACCTGTATTTAACAGAATTGTTTCACTTAAAAGTTCATTTAAGCTACCTAAATAAAAAGCTTGGACAAAACCAGAGTAAATTGTAAACAGTACTGTGAATTTTGAAAAGGAGCCACACCGAGGTGTAGCTCCTTTTCAAATAAAAGAAACGTATGAAAAAAATAAAGCATCCAATTAAGAGTAGTTATTTAATTCTCAATCAAATAAGTGTATTTCTATAAATCTTCAACCTCGTCTTTAAGTACGTCATCACCTTCACCAAGGTCTACGTCATCTTCTGTTTCAACATCTTCATTTACAGCGTCTTCGTCTACGAAATCATCTTCATTAAAATCATGTGTGTAAACTTCTTCGTAGTCATCTTTTCCAACAAATTCCGAAACAATGTCTTTTGCCTGATTTACAACATTTTTAACTTTGTCCTTTGCCATCTGAATGTTTTCTTCGCCAACTTTTTCTACAAAAACGTCTTTGGCATCCATTGCTTTATCTTTGGCTTCGTCTACCTTATCCATTACCTTTTCGATATTTTCTTCACCAACTTTTTCAGTAACAATGTCTTTAACCTTATCAGTTACATCAGCAACCTTGTCAACAGCTTTATCAGTTACATCTTTAGCTTTTCTTCTGTTAAAAGTAATTGTGACTTTCTTGTTGCCATCATTGTCATTGCCGGTGTTTACCTGAAAGATTTTTTCGTCATCAAAATCTTCAAAGCCTTCATTTTCGTCTTTTTTATTTTTTACATATAAAGCTCCACCAACTGCAGCACCGGCAACTGCTGCCGCACCTATTATTTTCTTAAAGAATCCCATAGCTATATCCTCCATTTCGGTAAATTGTTAAGATAATTATAATACTATTTTTAACTAAAATAAAGCAATAATACATAATTTTAGAAAAAAAACATTGCCACAAATTGTTGAAATAGCAGGACAAAAATGTTAGTCTACTAAATGGTGAATAAAAAAGAAATTTTTCAGAGAAAAATCAACTCTTTTATTAAAAATCATAAATTGAATTTTATTATAAAAGTGAAAATAAAAGTAAATTAGATAAAAAATAGGAAAGGATGAAGAATGTATGGATACAAAGATTGTATTTTTTGACATTGACGGTACAATTTACAGCTATGAAAAGGGGATTCCAAAAGATACGGCAAAGGCCATTGAGCTTTTGAAGGTTAATGGACACATACCGGTTATTTGCACAGGAAGAACAAAATGCATGATTTACCCTGATTTTATAAACTTAGGATTTGATAACATAATTGCAGGTGCAGGAACTTACTGCGAGATAAATGGAAAAGAACTTTACTATAAGAAGCTTGAGGATGCTGAAGCAAGAAGAGTTATTGACGGTTTCCTTGAATATGGATTTTTTCCATTGGCAGAAGGAAAAGAATATATTTATGTTGGAACTGATACTTCTAATCTTATTCATGCAAGCGTACAGTTTATGGACGTACATTATGAGAAAATTCCTAATTCAATTAAAACAGTAGAAGAAAAACATATTGAAATTTCCAAGGTAACCGGTGGCTTTCAGAATGATAGTGATATGAAAACTATTAGTGAAAAGTTTAAGAATGACTACTCGATTATTAACCATAACAATATACTTCTTGAATTTATTCCAAAGGGATACAATAAAGCAGTTGGAATTGACAGACTTATTAAAGAAATAGGCATTCCAAAAGAGGACACATATGCCTTCGGCGACAGCTTTAATGACATTGATATGCTTAACTATGTTGAATACGGTTGCTTAATGGGCAATGGTGATCAGGAACTTAAAAATAAAGTAGAATACAAAACAGACAGATTTGATGAAGGTGGAATTTATAACGGCTTAAAGAAGTTTGAGTTAATTTAGAAAAGAAATGGTAAACGAAAAAAATAATGGATAATATATTTGGAGAAAAAAGCAGACAAAATTTTAGAATAGAAATAGAAAACAAAAATACAATTATAAAAGAGATTACAGATTTTGACTTGGAGCAGACTTTAGAATGTGGCCAGTGCTTTAGATTTTACAAGCAGGATGAAGAAGATTATGTTGTGGTTGCTTTTAATAAGTTGCTTCATATTAAACAAAATGGTAATCAATTAATTTTTTTTAATACTGAAAAGCCTGATGTGGAAAACATATGGATTCCATATTTTGACCTTGAAAGGGATTATAATGAAATTAAATCTTTCCTTTTAAAAAAAGATAGTAAATTAGAAGAAGCTATTAAGGAAAAGTGGGGAATACGTATTCTTAATCAGGAATTTTGCGAGACATTAATATCTTTTATTATTTCCCAAAATAAACAAATACCACATATTAAGCAGTTGGTTAGAAGAATAAGTGAGGAATACGGTGAGTATTTAGGAGAAGTAAACGGTGAGAGATATTATTCTTTTCCTGATGTGAAAACTCTTGGAACAATAACTGAGGAAGCTTTTAGAGAGATGAAAACAGGGTTCAGGGCACCATATCTTTACGATGCGGCACAGAAACTTGCAACAGGTGTGATTTCCGTGGAAACATTAAAAGGATTAAATGAAAATGAAACCAGAGATGAACTAATTAGCATAAAGGGCGTAGGCGAAAAAGTGGCCAACTGTGTAATGTTGTTTTCTTTAGGCTTTCGAGAAGCATTCCCAGTAGATGTTTGGATAAAGAGAATAATGGAAAGCGTTTATTTTAATGGAGAGGATACACCGAAAGACCAAATTCAGCTTTTTGCAAAAGAACAGTATGGAGAATATGGCGGTTATGCACAGCAATACCTCTTTTGTTTTGGAAGAGAAAACAAGGTTGGAGCGAAGAAATAATTATCAAAAAATATAATCAGCAACAGAATAATTTATAAAGTTTTGATGACAAAATATTAAATAATTGTAAAAAATCAGATTTACTATTGCATTAATTCCAAAAAGTGTTAATATAGTTCATAGTTGATTGGCACTCAAAGAAGATGAGTGCTAACAAAGAAATGAGACAGAATAGATGGAGGTTTTAAAATGAAATTAGTACCATTAGCAGACAGAGTAGTATTAAAGCAGAGCACTCCTGAAGAAAAAACAAAGTCAGGAATAATTTTAACAAGTCAGACACAGGAAAAACCACAACAGGCAGAAGTTGTTGCAGTAGGTCCAGGTGGAGTAATTGATGGAAAAGAAGTAACAATGACAGTTAAGGTTGGAGATAAGGTTATCTTTTCAAAATATGCAGGAAATGAAGTTAAGCTAGACGAAGAAGAATTTATTATTGTAAAACAGTCTGACATTCTTGCTGTTGTTGAAGACTAATAAAGGGTTAAAGCCCTAAATTATATAACCAGTTTGGAGGTAATTTAAAATGGCTAAGGAAATTAAATATGGAGCAGAAGCCAGAAAGGCTTTAGAAGCCGGCGTAAACCAGTTGGCAGATACAGTAAAGGTTACATTAGGACCTAAAGGAAGAAATGTAGTATTGGATAAATCTTTTGGTGCACCTTTAATTACAAATGACGGTGTTACAATTGCAAAGGAAATCGAATTAGAAGATTCTTTTGAAAACATGGGCGCACAGCTTGTAAAGGAAGTTGCTACAAAGACTAACGATGTAGCAGGTGACGGTACAACAACAGCTACAGTTTTGGCTCAGGCAATGATTAATGCAGGTATGAAGAACCTTGCTGCAGGAGCTAATCCTATTATCTTAAGAAAAGGTATGAAGAAGGCTACAGATTGTGCTGTAGAAGCAATTGCTGACATGAGCAGTGTTGTAACAGGTAAGGAACAGATTGCAAAGGTTGCAGCTATTTCAGCAGGTGACGAAGAAGTTGGTAACATGGTTGCAGATGCAATGGAAAAGGTTTCTAACGACGGTGTAATTACTATTGAAGAATCAAAGACAATGAAGACTGAACTGGACCTTGTAGAAGGTATGCAGTTTGACAGAGGATATATTTCAGCATATATGGCAACAGATATGGAAAAGATGGAAGCTACACTTGATGATCCATATATTCTTATTACAGATAAGAAGATTTCAAATATTCAGGAAATCCTTCCTGTTCTTGAACAGATTGTTCAGTCAGGGGCTAAGCTTCTTATAATTGCTGAAGATGTTGAAGGTGAAGCATTAACAACATTAATCGTTAACAAGTTAAGAGGAACATTTAATGTTGTAGCTGTTAAGGCACCTGGATATGGTGACAGACGTAAAGAGATGTTAAAGGATATTGCAATTCTTACAGGTGGTCAGGTTATTTCAGAAGAATTAGGTCTTTCACTTGCAGATACTAAGATTGAAGACTTAGGTAGAGCTAAATCAGTTAAGGTTGCAAAAGAAAACACAATTATTGTTGATGGCCTTGGAAATTCAGAAGAAATTGCAGGCAGAGTTGCACAGATTAAGGCACAGTTGGAAGAAACAACATCTGAATTTGACAAAGAAAAATTACAGGAAAGACTTGCTAAGTTGGCAGGTGGTGTTGCAGTTATCAGAGTTGGTGCAGCAACAGAACCTGAAATGCAGGAAAATAAACTTAGAATGGAAGATGCTTTAAATGCTACAAGAGCTGCAGTAGAAGAAGGTATTATTGCAGGTGGTGGTTCAGCATATATCCATGCTTCTAAGAAGGTTGCTGAATTAGTAGAAAGTTTAGAAGGAGATGAGAAGACAGGTGCTTCTATTATCCTTAAAGCACTTGAAGCACCATTATTTACTATTTCACACAATGCAGGACTTGAAGGTTCAGTTATTGTAAACAAAGTTCGTGAATCAGAACCTGGTACAGGATTTGATGCATTACACGGAGAATATGTAAAAATGGTTGATGCAGGTATTCTTGATCCGGCTAAGGTTACAAGAAGTGCATTACAGAATGCTACAAGTGTTGCAAGTACATTACTTACAACAGAATCAGTTGTAGCTAATATTAAAGAAGATACACCAGCCATGCCACAAATGAATCCAGGCATGGGAATGTAATATATATTCTGATAATTTATTTAAAGGTCTACAGAATGAAATCTGTAGGCCTTTATTTTTTTGAATAACTGGAATTCTGAAAGACTTATTATCTAAAAAAGTGAGAAAAATCTAATTCAATCAAATATTTATAAAATATGGACAAAAAATATATTAATATACCAATTTAATGGTAAAAATAGCCAAAAACTATTGCCTAATATTGTACATTTAGTTTAAAAACATTTTTTTATCGTTAATTATTTGGAATAGGGTTTATACTATGGTAAACTAATTGAAACGATTTAAATTATTTTATGGGAATGAAAAAGGAGAAAATAATGAAAGGATTAAAAGATTTTAAAAAGAAATTTTTAGTTGTAACATTAGTGACAGCAGTTACTTTTTCAGGTATAAATCTGCCGGTTACAACAGTTAATGCGGCAACTGCTGTAGCTCCAAGTGTATTATCTTTTGTAGAACAGGATGATAGTACATGCACAATCAAGTGGAGTAGTGTTCAGGGAGCAACTTATAATGTTTACAAGGCTAAAAGCCGTTATGCAACATATAACAAGGTTGCTACAGTAGACACTAACTCATACACTGACACAGCATATGGTGGTGAATATTATAAGGTTACATCTGTAGTTAATGGTACAGAATCTTCTATGTCGCTTGCAACATCATATGAAATTGAAACATTTGGTTATAATACTAATATTTTTGAACCAACAGATAACAATTCAGAAATTCAAAGTTACATAAACAATGTTTATAAGACAACAGAATCAGGTCAGTTTGGTAGTGACAGATATGCATTTCTTTTTGCACCTGGAACATATTCTGACAGCTTAAATGTTGAAATTGGATTTTATACTCAGGTTGCAGGACTTGGATTAACTCCAACAGAAACAACAGTTGGAAATATTCGTTCTAAGGCTGAATGGATGAAAGGCAGAAAGTATGATGGTGCTGTAAACTATAATGCGTTATGTAACTTCTGGCGTTCAGTAGAAAACTTAACAACAACATCTAAGTCTACAATTTGGGCTGTTTCTCAGGCAACATCAATGAGAAGAATGAATATAAAAGGAAATTTATATTTACATCAGGATGGAGGTTATGCCAGCGGTGGTTTCCTTGCAGATACAAAGGTGGCAGGAACAGTTTCAGGTGGTTCACAACAACAGTGGCTTACAAGAAACTCTGAAATGAGTAATTTTGAAGGTGTTGTTTGGAACAATGTTTTAGTTGGGTGTGGCAGCAACGTTAAAGGAGTGGAAAAAGGCTGGCCATATGCAGCTAACACAGTAGTAGAAAAAACTCCTGAAGAAGTAGAAAAGCCATTCCTTACAGCAAATGACGGTGAATACAGTGTTTTTGTTCCTAAAGTAAAAAACAATACAGTAGGTGTTTCATGGTCAGGGGATAAGGTTGACGGTGAGTTTATTGATTTAGATAAATTTTATGTTGCAAAACCTGGCGATAGTGTTGCAAAGATTAATAGTCAGCTTAATGCAGGAAAGAATTTAATCTTAACACCTGGTATCTATTCATTAGATGCACCTATTGAAATCAAAAATGAAGACACAATAGTTTTAGGACTTGGATATGCAACATTAAAGCCAACAAATGGCAATGAATGTATGAAAGTTGCTGATGTTGGTGGCGTTTCTATTGCAGGTGTTTTATTTGATGCCGGACAGGTTAATTCATCAACACTTTTAACTGTTGGTACAGCAGGAAATAAGACAAGCCACAAGGATAATCCTATTACTCTTTGCGATACATTCTATAGAGTAGGTGGAGCAGATGAAACTCCGGGTAAGGCAACAACTTGCGTCATAATTAATAGTAGTGATGTTATTGGAGATAACTTCTGGGTATGGAGAGCAGACCACGGTAAAGGTGTAGGATGGACAAAGAATACAGCAGATCACGGTGTAATTATTAACGGTGATAATGTTACAACATACGGTTTAATGGTTGAACATTTCCAAAAATACCAGACAATGTGGAATGGTAACGGTGGAAAATGTTATATGTATCAGAGCGAACTTCCGTACGATATTCCTAATCAGAGTTCATGGAATGCATCTGGAAGTTATGGATATACAGACTATAAGGTTGCCGATAATGTAACAAGTCATGAAGGATATGGAATAGGCATTTACTCATGTTATCAGGCAGGAACATGTTTCCTTAAGTCAGCAATTGAATGTCCTGACACACCAAATGTTAAGTTTACAAATGTATGTACATATAGTTTGAGTGGAAATGGTGGCATAGATTATGCCATTAATAACAGTGGTTACGCTGTTATGGCAAACGGTGAAATGTGTAAAGTAATGTCATACAACAATGGCAATGCAGCACAGGACAAGACATATGAAAATGCCAGAAAATATATTTGGGGTACAACAGTTGACATTAAAGGAAAGACAGATTTATTCTCAGATACATTTAAAGCAACATATACAGGTAAGAACATTACCCCTAAGGTAACAGTAAAATATAAAAACATTACTTTAAGAGAAGGCATTGACTATAAAGTTGTTTACAAGAACAACAAAAAAATCGGCACAGCAAAGATTTATGTAATTGGTCTTAATAATTTTAAAGACAGCAATACATATAAGATGAAAATTATTCCGGCTAAGACAAAGATAACAAAGAAGAAAGCTACAAAGAAAAAAATCACTTTAAAACTTAAAAAAGTTAAAGGTGCAACAGGCTATCAGGTTATGTATTCTCTTAAAAAGAACTTTAAGGGCAAGAAAAAAATTAACACAAAGAAGAGAACTGTTGTTATTAAGAGAAAGAAATCAGGTAAGTATTATGTAAAGGTTAGAGCTTACAAAAAAATTGGTAAGAAATATGTATATGGAAATTATACAAAGAGAATAACAATTAAATAAAGAAGCTGTCAAAAAGTTTTCAATTTGATTTTTTAAGAAAAGGACTATTTACGTATTAAGATTATGCAAATAGTCCTTTTTGTATGGCAATAGGACTTTTTCTATGATAAAATAACCTGTAGCTTTACATAATGATTAGCTTTGGAGAATAAAATGGATTTAAATAATTTGAAAGGTATTGGAGAGAAAACTGAAAAATTATTTTATAAGGCAGGTATTGAAAAGGTTAATGACCTTTTAAGATACTATCCAAGATATTATGATGTTTTTGAAGAGCCAGTTTTAATAAGAGATTTGGAATGTGACAGAACTCAGGCAATTAAGGGAACTGTCGTAAGAGAAGTTTCTGTTAAACGTGTGCGAAATCTTCAGGTTGTTACAGGGTATCTTAGAGATGAAAGAGGGGACGCCATTAAGGCCACATGGTTTAACTCACCTTATTTAAAGGGAAAGCTTACAATTGGAAGTACTTTTATTTTTAGAGGATTTGTAAAAGAAAACTATAGCAACTTTTCTATTGAGCAACCTAAAATCTTTGGCATTGCAGAATACAATAAGAAAAAAGGTGAAATGCAACCTGTATATCCATTAGTTTCAGGGTTAACAAATAATATGGTTCAAAAAGCTGTTAAACAGGCGCTTAAACTAGTTGAAACAGAAGAATTTCTTCCAGAGAAAATCAGGAATAAATATGGCTTGGAGGGTTTACAGCAGGCAATAGAGCATATTCATTATCCTACAGACAAAAATCAGTTATACAGTGCAAGAAAAAGACTGATTTTTGATGAGTTCTTTATGTTTATTTATAACATTCGTAATTTAAAGGATAAAAATACCGAAATTCATAACCGGCATATATTGGAGGAACCAAAAGAAGTTAAAACTTTAATAAATAATCTTCCATATGAACTTACAAATGCGCAAAAACGTACCTGGGAAGAGATTAAAAGAGATATATCTTCAACTAAGGTTATGAACCGATTGATACAGGGAGATGTAGGTTCAGGAAAAACAATTATAGCTTTTTTTGCATTAATAACTGCTGCATTAAATAATGGTCAGGGGGCGATGATGGCTCCAACTGAAGTTCTTGCAAGACAGCACTATGATAACCTTATAGAATTGATTAAGGAACATAACATTAATGTGAATCCGGTAGTTCTTGTAGGATCAATGACAGCAAAAGAAAAAAGAGAAGCTTATAAAGTTATCGAATCAGGAGATGCAGATATAATAATTGGAACTCATGCCTTAATTCAGGAAAAAGTTAATTACAATAATTTGACAATGGTTGTTACAGACGAACAGCACAGATTTGGTGTAAGACAAAGAGAAGCCATTTCTGAAAAAGGTGAACATCCACACATTATGGTAATGAGTGCAACTCCAATTCCAAGAACATTAGCAATAATAATGTATGGTGATTTGGATATTTCCGTAATTGATGAACTTCCGGCTAACAGACTTCCTATAGCTAACTGTGTTGTTGGAACAGATTACAGACCTAACGCATATGATTTTATGACTAAGCAGATAGCAAAGGGCCGACAGGTTTATGTTATCTGTCCTACTGTTGAATATAGTGAAGCTGTTGAAGGTGAGAATGTTATTGAATATGCAGAAAAATTAAAAAGAATAATGCCTGTATCAGTAAATATTGAATTCCTTCACGGAAGAATGAAACCGGCAGAAAAAAATGAAATTATGGATAGATTTGCCAATAATCAGATTCAAATACTTGTTTCTACAACGGTAGTTGAAGTGGGGGTTAATGTGCCTAATGCAACCGTAATGATGGTGGAAAATGCTGAACGATTCGGTCTTGCCCAACTTCATCAGCTTAGAGGACGTGTAGGTCGAGGAAAATATCAGTCTTACTGCATTTTTATTAATGGTTCAGGAAAGAAAGAAGCATTAGAAAGACTAAATATTCTTTGCAAGTCAAATGATGGCTTCTTAATAGCCAATGAGGACTTAAAATTACGAGGTCCCGGAGACTTCTTCGGTGTAAGACAAAGTGGTGATTTTGAGTTTAGACTAGGAGATATAATGAACGATGCAAATATATTAAAGCAGGCATCAGAGGCTGTCGAATTAATTTTAAATGAAGAGGTTGAAATTTCTGACAAACAGCGTAAAATAATCATAGAATATGAAAACGATTCTATCAATATATAAAATATTTGGTGTTACATAAAGTAACGGAATGGAGTTTAAAATGAATATAGTAGTTCTTTGTGGTGGAAACAGCACAGAAAGAGAAGTATCAATTAATTCAGGATCAATGGTTTGTGAAGCTTTAAGAAAGAAGAATCATAATGCTATTCTGATGGATGTATACTTTGGACTTGAAGATATAGATATTTTTGAAAAATCAGCTAGCGAATATGATGTTGAAAGTGTAAAGAAGAACATTCAGTCATTATCAGATAAGGTTAGCGAAGACAGAAGAAGTTTCTTTGGTAATAATGTTATTGAAATTTGCCAGAAAGCTGATATTGTTTTTATGGCTCTTCACGGAAAGAATGGTGAAGACGGAAAGTGTCAGGCAGCTTTTGATTTATATGGTATTAAATATACAGGTTCAGGCCATCTTGCAAGTGCAATAGGAATGGACAAAGGCGTTACAAAACAGATTTTTATGTCAAAAGGTGTTCCAACAGCTAAGAGTGTGTGGATTAAAAAAGGCGAAAGCACAGACCTTAAAGACTATGGAATGAAAGTTCCTGTTGTAGTTAAAGCATGTAATGGTGGTTCAAGCGTTGGCGTTGTTCTTGTTCACCAAGAAAGTGAATATGAAGATGCAGTAAAAACCTGTTTTGAATTAGATAATCAGATACTTGTGGAAGACTTTATTAAAGGCAGAGAGTTTTCCATTGGTGTTATTAATAAAAAAGCTCTTCCTGTAGTTGAAATTATTCCAAGAGATGGATGGTATGATTACAAGAATAAATATAACGGAGCTACAGAAGAAGTCTGTCCTGCCAATCTTAATGATGAATTAACAAAGAAGATTCAAAAGGTAGCTGAGGATGCATGTAATGCTATTGGCTGTGAACCTTATGCAAGAGCAGATGTTATGATGGATGCTGATGGCAATATGTTCTGTCTTGAAGTTAATACCTTGCCGGGAATGACAGCAACATCACTTGTACCACAGGAAGCAAAGGCAGTAGGTATGGATTTCCCTACATTGTGTGATTATCTTGTAGAGTTATCATTAAAAAAGAATAACTAAAATATTTTAATTAAACAATTTTGAACTGAAAATAAGGAATATACTTTTATGAAAAATATGACTTTGGAAAACATTGCGAAAGCCTGCAATGGTATTTATGTTGGAGATGAAGATTTAAAATCAAAAGAAATAACAGGTGTGGAAAAAGATAGCCGACTTATTGAAGACGGTTATTTGTATCTTCCTTTTGTGGGAGCAAGAGTGGATGGTCACGATTTTATACCACAGGTTTTTGATAAAGGGGCTTTGTGTACTTTATCAGAAAGGGATTTGGATAATCCTAAGGGACCTTATATTAAGGTAGAATCAGTTGCAACAGCCCTTAAAGATATTGCTGAATTCTATAGAAAACAACTTAGCTGTAAGATTATCGGAATAACAGGAAGTGTTGGAAAAACAAGCACAAAAGAGATTATTGCGTCTGTTTTGGAAGAAAAATTTAAAGTTTTAAAAACTGAGGGCAATTACAATAACGAAATTGGTGAGCCTCTTACAATTTTAAAAATAAGAGACGAACATGAAGTCGCTGTTATAGAAATGGGCATTAGTGATTTTGAGGAAATGCACAGATTAGCTAAAGTTTCAAGACCTGATGTTTGTGTAATTACCAATATTGGAACATGTCATCTTGAAAACTTAGGAGATAGAGATGGTGTATTTAAGGCAAAGACAGAAATGTTTGATTATGCATCTAAAGATTGCTTTGTTGTACTTAATGGTGATGACGATAAGTTATCTAATGTTAAGGAAGTTAATGGACATGCTCCTGTTTTTTTTGGAATTGACACGGACAGAGATGTTATGGCAATAAAATACGAAAGTCTTGGTATCCGGGGAACAAAGGTTAAAATTAAATATTTTGATAAGGAATTAGATACAGTAATCCCTATTCCAGGCTATCATATGATTTATAATGCAATGGCCGCAGTTTGCATTGGCTCTCATTTTGGAATGACTTTAGATGAAATAGATTCAGGAATCAGAAATCTTAAAGCAATTGGTGGTAGAAATAATATTTTTACAACAAATGGAATAACTGTAATAGATGATTGTTATAATGCAAATCCAATGTCAATGAAAGCTTCAATTAATGTTTTATCACAGGCTAATGGCAGAAAAGTTGCTATTTTAGGTGATATGTTTGAATTAGGCGAAAACTCAAAAGAATTACATAAAGAAGTTGGACAGGCTGCTGTTGGAAAAGTAGACATACTTGTATGTATTGGAAATCTTTCAAAAGACATTGCAGAAGCGGCAATAGAAGGCGGATGTAATACATTGTATTTTCCTAATAAAGCAGATTTCGAGGAAAATCTTTCTGCATACATTAAAAAAGGAGATACTGTTTTAATTAAAGCTTCCAATGGTATGAAGTTTAAAACAATAGTTGAAAAATTAAAAGGTTAATTATAGACAAGAGATTAGACATAAAGTTAGGGGCTGTCGCAAAAGCGGCGGCCCCTTTATTTACTTAATAAGAAATCCTTTTGGAATTTCTATTAAGTAAAAATCCTATTAAATAATTAAATTATGATTATTTACCGCTCATCTGTCTTTCCTGAGCTTCAATCATCTTCTTAACCATCTGTCCACCCACAGAACCTGCCTGGGCTGATGTTAAGTTTCCGTTATAACCATCTGTAAGCTGTACGCCTACCTCTGATGCACATTCCATTTTGAATCTGTTCATAGCACCCTTTGCTTCAGGAACATTAACTTTGTTAGTGTTACTCATTACTCATTACCTCCAACAATTAAATTATTTAGTAACTAAGTTCATATGAAGTTGTTACACTAATATTATGTGGAAGTTTTATTTTTATAAACTGGTAACTTGTTGCTAATATGACAAAAAAAACCATCTTTCATAAAAAAAATAAGACGTCAAATCAATGTGCAGATTTATTTATTATTTTTTAAATAATCTAATATAATGTGGCTATATTCAGTAATGGTATTATCGTTAATACTGTCAGCCTTAATATATTGATTCTTATCCTTATATTCTAATTTAAAACAATTTTCAAAATTCTTAGACTTCGAATCAAATATAGGAAGAAAACTTCCTGAAAACTTTTCATAACATGTGGAAGCAGTGGCAGCCTTTCGAAATTTTTTATCCATGAATTCTCCGATACTTTTGTGAATAGCACGGTCTTCCAATGGAAGGAAATAATAATCCTTATAATTTTTAAAGAAATACTTAAATGTGCCGTTGCATAAATTAATTGAAATGTTTAAAGTGTTATTCTGAATATTTAAGTGAATGCCATTAAAGTTATGTGAAATATTAACAGGCACAGTATTGTTTAAAGTTATACTAACAAGTAATTCCTGTTGAATATCTCCGTCAAAATTCTTATATTCATGAATTTCGTAAGAATTAACATTATACTTATATTCAAAAATATCAGATATGGAAAGTAAATCCGTTAAAACACCCATATTCCAAACATCTTCTTTATTATGTAAAAGAAGTGGGAATAGTAAACGTTCATCTTTAGATTCCACATAATGCTTAAAGACTTCAATTAAATCTCCACCTGAAAAAGGATCACTTCTGTTAATTCCAAGAAGTTTCTCAAAAGATTTCTGTTTATTGTTTTCCATTTTAAGAATGTGATTAAGCTTTGAAACCGGTTTGTAAATATCAATACTTTGGTAATTATCAAAGTCAAATTCTAAATTGTATTTTTTACCCCTTTCTGTTACAAACGGTATGTCAAAACTGTTACCATTAAAATGAATAACAGTATCGAAATCCTTTATGAATTTATTAAATGCCATAAGAACATTGGCTTCATCATTAAAATTTTCTGCAAGCCATTGAGTATAACAAAGTTCATCTCCTGAATAGTACATACAGCCGATTAAGTAGACAATACAGTACTTTCTTGAAAAACCTGTTGTTTCAATATCAAAATATATTATTTTCTCTTTTTTTGAAAAATTCTCTATTGGATAGTTAATTTTTATATCCACTTTATTTCTAAATACTAACATAAATCTTATTTTATCAAATTAATAAAAACACAACAAGATTTTTTGATTTTTTTGAAAAATTAAAAATTCTTTTACAATATTAAGTTAATGCCTAATTAGTGAAAAAAGAGTATCAATTGGATGTTATTTACATTGAAGAAATTGGACAAAAGTATTATTATAGAATAGATGTAAAAAATTACGAAGAGAGGTAGAGTTATGTCTATTCTAACATTTAAGGGTGGAGTTCATCCATACGATGGAAAAGAACTATCCAAGGATGTTGCTGTTAGAAAAGTGCTTCCAAAAGGAGAAGTTGTTATTCCTGTTGCACAACATATAGGGGCACCGGCAAAACCGGTTGTTGAAGTGGGACAGAGAGTATTAAAGGGACAACTTATAGCAGAAGCGGCAGGATTTATTTCAGCTAACATTCACTCATCAGTTTCAGGAACTGTAAAGAAGATAGAACAGAGAGTTGTTCCTAACGGAAGCAAGGTTCTTTCAATAGTAATTGAAAATGATGAACAATATGAAGAGTTTCAATATGAAGCCAAAGAACAGCCATGGTCAAAGGAATATATTAGAGAGGCTGTTAAGGACTGTGGAGTTGTAGGTTTAGGTGGCGCATGCTTCCCAACTAACGTAAAACTTACACCTAAGGACGATAATGCAATCGATTATGTTATTGTTAACGCTGCTGAATGTGAGCCATACATAACATCCGATTACAGAAGATTGGTTGAACAGCCGCAGGAAGTAATCGAAGGATTAAAGATTGTTTTATCTTTATTTGAGAATGCAAAGGGTGTTATTGCAGTAGAAAATAATAAGCCTGATGTTATTGAAAGCTTAAAGAAACTTACTGAAAATGAAGATAGAATACAGGTGGCAGAATTAAAGACTAAGTATCCTCAGGGATCAGAAAGACATATTATTTATGCTGTTACAAAGAGAAAAATCAATTCTTCAATGTTGCCGGCAGATGGTGGCTGTATAGTTGATAATGTTGACACAATTTACAACATTTATCAGGCTGTAAAATTCCACAAACCGTTAACAGAAAGAATTGTTACTGTTTCAGGTGACGGTATAAAGAATCCTTGTAACCTGTTAGTTCCTTTTGGAACAAGTCATAGCCAGCTTGTGGAAGAAGCAGGCGGTATGAATGAATCTGTTGAAAAGATTTTGTCAGGTGGTCCTATGATGGGTCAGGCAATGTTTACTTTGGATGTTCCTGTTATAAAAGGTTCATCTGCACTTTTAGCATTTAAAAACGATCAGGTTGCCCATGCTAAGACAACTAACTGTCTTAACTGTGGAAAATGTGCTCAGGTTTGCCCGGAAGGTTTAATTTGCGCAAAACTTGCTCATGCGGCAGATGCAGATGATATGGAGGCTTTTGTAAAAATGCACGGAATGGAATGTATTGAATGTGGTACATGCAATTACAATTGCCCTGCTAACAGAAACATTACACAAAGCGTAAGAACAATGAAAAGAAAAGTGCAGGCAGCACGTAGGAAAGGGTAAGAGTGAATAAAAAATGTATAACGTATCATCCAGCCCTCATGTAAAAAGCAAGGTTACAACTCAGAGTATAATGAGAGATGTAATTATCGCTTTAATGCCGGCTACAATTTTTGGTATATATAATTATAGTCATCTCTTCGGAGCAAAATACGGATTAAGAAGTGCATTACTTATTATTTTAACGGTAGTTGCATGTGTATTATCTGAATATGTTTTTGAAAAGATTACTAAGAGAGAAAGCACACTTGATGATTTAAGTGCAGTAGTTACAGGTATGATTCTTGCATTGAATCTTCCTTGTACTTTCCCTTATTGGAAAGCAATGCTTGGCGGATTTTTTGCAATTGTAATTGTAAAACAGTTATTTGGCGGTTTAGGTCAGAACTTTATGAACCCTGCTTTAGGTGCAAGATGTTTTCTTGTTTTGTCATTTGCAGGAAACATGACTGCATTCTATCCTACAGATGTTAGTGGAGTAGATGCGGCTACAAGTGCAACACCTTTAACTTCATTAAAGAATACAGGGGACAGTGTTGCAAGTCTTGCAGATATGTTTATTGGTAATCATTCAGGTACAATCGGTGAAACATGCATTATTGCATTGTTAATCGGTGTTGTATATCTTGTTGTAAGAAAGATTATTGATTTGCGCATCCCTCTTACATACATAGCAGTATTTGCTGTTTGTATTATGCTTTTTAACCAGAGTACAGATCCTGTTTTCCTTGCAAAACATCTTTGCGGTGGTGGTTTGATTTTTGGGGCCTTCTTTATGGCAACTGATTATACGACATCTCCTATTACAAAAACAGGAAGATATATTTTTGGTATATGTTTAGGTCTTTTGACAGCTATTTTCAGAACATTTGGAAATACTGCAGAAGGCGTTTCATATGCAATTATATTCTGCAATCTTTTAGTTCCATTAATTGAAAAATGGACAATTCCAAGAGCTTTTGGAATTGTTAAGGCAAAAAAGGAGGGCAAATAATATGAAAAATATAATTAAAGATACTCTTATATTATTTGCTATCACTTTGGTAGCAGGACTTGGATTAGGTCTTGTATATAATGTTACAGCTAATTCAAGAGCAATGCAGGAAGAAAAGACTAAGACTGAAGCATACAATACAGTTATGCCGGGGCTTGGAAGTTTCGATAATGTAAGTTTTGACAGCGTGGCTGCCGACAAATATATTAAAGAGCAGATTAACAAAAATGAAACAGAAAAAACAATTAAATCTTACAATGCCACAATTGATGAAGTTATTAAGGCTAAAGACAAAAGTGGTAATGATTTAGGATACATTATTACAGTTACAGATAATGAAGCTTATGGTGGTTCATTACAGATGACTGTAGGTATAAAAGATGACGGAACTGTTATGGGTATTTCATTCCTTTCTTTAAGTGAAACACCTGGGCTTGGAATGAAAGCCAAAGATGATGATTTTATGAGTCAGTTTTCCAACAAGAAAGTAGATTTCTTCAAATATACTAAGTCAGAAGCAAAAGCTGACAATGAAATTAATGCAATAAGCAGTGCCACAATAACATCTAATGCCGTAACACATGGTGTAAACGGTGCTATTTACTGTGTAGACTTTATTACAGGAGGTGGCAAATAATGAACAAATGTATTGAACGTTTATATAATGGTATTATAAAAGAAAATCCTACTTTTGTATTAATTCTCGGTATGTGTCCTACACTTGCCGTTACTTCATCATTAGTTAACGGTGCGGGAATGGGACTTAGTACAATGGCAGTTTTGGTATTGTCTAACATGGTTATTTCAATGCTTAGAAATATTATTCCTAACGGAGTGAGAGTTCCTGCATTTATCGTAATTGTAGCCAGCTTTGTTACAATTTTGCAGTTTTTATTAGAGGCATATTTACCATCACTTAACAGTGCCCTTGGTATTTATATTCCTTTAATTGTTGTTAACTGTATTATTTTAGGAAGAGCAGAAAGTTATGCATCAAAGAATCCTGTTTTACCATCAATTTTTGACGGACTTGGAATGGGACTTGGATTTACAATTGCCTTATCTTTATTAGGCGGTTTCAGAGAAATCTTAGGTGCAGGTACAATTCTTGGAATTAATATTCCACATTGGGACGGTATTGGAATCTTTGTTATGGCACCGGGAGCATTCTTTGTTCTTGCTGCTTTAATTGCAATACAGAACCAGATTAGAATAAGTCATGGCAAAAAGCCTAGAAAGCTTCAGTGCGAACAGGGCTGTGCAGGTTGTACAGGCTGTGGCAGTGATTATTCACAGTGTAATAAAGAAGAAAAGGAGGAAGCATAAATGGCAGAATGTATGTTAATAGCAGTAGGTGCTGCTTTAGTTAATAATGTAGTATTAAGTCAGTTCTTAGGATTATGCCCATTCCTTGGAGTATCAAAAAAGACAGATACAGCGGCAGGTATGGGAGCAGCTGTTATCTTTGTTATAATGATTGCATCAGCAGTTACATATGGTGTATATTATGCAATTCTTACACCACTTAATCTTGAATATTTACAGACTATTGTATTTATTCTTGTAATTGCCGCATTAGTTCAGCTTGTTGAAATGATTTTGAAGAAGTTCATTAAACCTTTATATGAAGCACTTGGTGTATACCTTCCACTTATTACAACAAACTGTGCAGTTTTAGGTGTAGCTATTTCTAACATTGACAATGGATACAATTTTGCAGAAAGTCTTGCATGTTCATTTGGAACATCATTCGGTTTCTTAATTTCAATTGTTATCCTTGCAGGAATTAGAGAAAAATCAGAACACAACAATATTCCAAAGCCTTTCCAGGGAACACCTATTGTTCTTGTTTCAGCAGGATTAATGGCTATAGCATTTACCGGTTTTACCGGAGTTATTTAAGGAGGTAAGATATGAGTTTATTAGCAGTCAGTATATCAGTTAACAGTATCTTATATGCCGTATTAATCGTAGGTGGTGTAGGCTTATTTATAGGTATTGCACTTGGAATAGCAGGGAAATTCCTTTCAGTAGAAGTGGATGAAAAAGAAGTTGCAATAAGAGAAGCACTTCCGGGCAATAACTGTGGTGGTTGCGGATATCCGGGATGTGACGGACTTGCTGCAGCAATAGCAAGTGGTGAAAGTGAACCTTCAGCTTGTCCTGTTGGTGGCGCACCTGTAGCCAAAAAAATTGCAGACATTCTTGGAGTTGAAGCAGAAGTAGTTCCAAAAGTAGCTTATGTTTCATGTTCAGGAGACTGTGACAAGGCAAAAGACAAATACAACTATTATGGAAACATGTCATGCCAGGATGCGGCAAACATTCCCGGTGGCGGTGCAAAAGCATGTAGCTATGGTTGTTTAGGACTTGGCTCATGTGTAAAAGCCTGCGAATTTGACGCAATCCATATAGTAAACGGAAAAGCACTTGTAGACAGAGAAAAATGTAAAGCCTGTGGAAAATGTGTTGCAGCATGTCCAAAAGGACTTATTTCAATAATTCCTGCAGACCATCAATACATGGTAAAATGTCGCTCAAAAGACAAAGGACGTGATGTAATGCAGGCATGTACAGCAGGATGTATCGGATGTGGACTATGTGCAAAGAACTGTCCAAATGATGCAATTGATTTTGAATATAATCTTGCAACAATAAATCAGGACAAATGCAAAAACTGTGGCATCTGTGCTGCAAAATGTCCTAAGAAAGTTATAGAAAAATTATCATAGTTTTCTTTCTATGCATAATATTAATAAAAAACCTCACACTATTATAGATACGAAGATTTCAAAATTGTACGGGTTTGCCTTTTGCCGAAAGTGCTCTGAGGCCGTCGGTCCTTAGAAGGCGGGGCAGTGAAACTGCTCCAGCTTCTTAGTACCGCTACGAGCCGAGGGCAGCGGAAGCGTGCTTTCGCAATGGCAAACCCGTACAATTTTTTAGAAATTCGAATCCGGAAAGTGTGAGGTTTTTTATGTTAAATAAAGAGAAGAGAGAAAACTATGAAAAAAATTCTGAATATAGTTTCATTAAGGGTAATATCGAATTGGATGAACAAAAATTGGACCAGTTGTTGCATTTAGAAGAAAATTTTGATTTACTTAAAAGAAAGTTTGATATTGGAGATAAGAGGGCTGTTATTTATTACATTAATGGTTTTTGTAAAGATGATATGCTACAGAAGATTCAGGAGTTTTTTTGGGGGCTTGATGTGTCTGATGTAGAGGGCTCTGTAATGGATTTTGCCAATAATCAGATTCCTTATTTGGAAATTGATTTGTATGGGGATAAGTATAACGTAGTTACCATGCTTTTGTCCGGGGTTTCCTGTTTGCTTATTGATGGCTTTAATAAGGCTATTTTGATTGATGCTAGGGAGTATCCTGCAAGAAATGTTCAGGAGCCAGAGAAGTATAAGGTCCTTAGAGGTTCAAGAGATGGTTTCGTTGAGACTTTAATTCTTAATACAGCCCTTATTAGAAGAAGAATTAGAAATCCTGAGTATATTTGCAAAGTTATGCGTGCAGGAAAAAGTTCAAGAACGGATATTGCTATTTGTTATATGAATGACAGGGTTGACAGAAAATTGCTTGACCGTATTATTAGTAATATTGAAAAAATAGATGTTGATGCATTAACTATGAATCAGGAAAGTCTTTCGGAGGCGGTTTATAAAGGCAAGTGGTTTAATCCATTTCCAAAGTTTCGCTATACTGAAAGACCTGATACGGTTGCTGCATCTGTTTTAGAGGGACAGATTGCCATTCTTGTTGACAATTCCCCTGCGGCAATGCTTCTTCCCACAACTATTTTTGATGTGATAGAAGAGGCGGACGACTATTATTTCCCACCGGTTACCGGAACTTATTTAAGACTTGCAAGGATGATCGTTACAGTTATGTCATTATTGCTGACACCGTTGTTTTTACTTTATGCAAATAATCCTGAAATTTTACCGGATTGGTTAATGTTTACTAAAATAGAACAGCCTGAATATGTGCCGATTTTTTGGCAACTATTGATTTTGGAGTTGGCTGTTGACGGATTAAAGTTGGCAGCAATTAACACCCCAAGCACTTTAAATACACCTTTAAGTTTAATTGCAGCAATTGTAATTGGCGAGTTTTCTGTTAATACAGGGTGGTTTAACCAGCAGACTATGTTATATATGGCTGTTGTTGCCATTGCAAACTTTACTCACGAAAATTATGAACTGGCATACTCAGTTAAATTTTTAAGAATAATTATGCTTATTTTTACTCAGATTTTCGGATTATACGGATTTATTGGCGGGATAATTTTTACATTGGCAGTAGTAGGATTAAACAAAACAATTGCAGGAACAAGCTATGTTTATCCTTTGATGCCCCTTGATTTTAAAGTATTTTTGCAAAGATTTTACAGAGTATCATTAAAGGCTAAAAACAAGAAATGAAATAAAAAAGCTAAAATGAATTGGTTTTATAATCAAAAAAACGTTAATGAAATAACTGTCGTTGCAAAGTTTGTCTAAATGAGTATAATAATAGATACAGTTAAGGGAGGTTTATATGGCAGCTAAAACTAAAGAAAAGGAAACCGTAGTGGTTAAGACTCAGGAAGAAATGTACTTAGATGCAGAAAGACTTTTAAAAGCTACTGAATGCTTAACAAGAGATAAAGAAAAGGCAGAGTTTTTTAAAAATCTTGCTGATAGATATAAAGACTTGGGAGAATATGAGGATTCAAAAGATAAATATGAAGAATGCTTAAAGAAGCACAAATATTATAAGGAACAGTCCAAGATAGTGAAGGAAATTCAGCCTAAGGAAGAAGATTTTAACGAGAACAAAAGCAAGAGTAATGGAATTATTGGAAAAGTTATTATAGGCCTTGTTATTGTACTTGTTATTGCCGCAGCCGGTGGAATTGTATATCTAAAGACTAAACCCGGAAGGTACCAGAGAGCAACTTTTTATGAAAACAAGGGTAATTACGAGAAGTCTTATAAGATGTTTAAGAACTTAAAGAATTACAAAGACAGCAAGGAAAGAAAGAGAGACTGTAAGTATCAGTTTGCACTTCAGTGCTGGAAAGATGAAGACTATGAGCCTGCAATTAAGATGTTTAGGGAATTAGTTGAGTCTGAATATGGTGACAGTGAAGAAAAACTTGCTGATTTAGAAATTGAATACATTAAAAAGCAGAAAATCGGCACAAATGTTATATTTGGTAATTTTCATTGGCTTATATTAGAAAATGATGGAGATAAAGTACTTCTTGTAAAATCCGAACCAATTAACGGATTAGCCTATAATGAAGGAGATGAAGCTACAACATGGAGTGAATGTACTTTAAGAGAATACTTAAATGGTTCATTTTTAGATGGAACATTTGGTCTAGATATGCAAAAGAAAATTTTAGATACAAATATTAAGGTTGAAAATAATAGTACATATGGTACAAAAGCCGGAAAAGATACAGTAGATAAAATATTTATGCTTAATGGAAGTCAGGCAGAGCAGTATGAAGAAATCTTAAGCAACTATTTAAGAGACTGGTGGTTAATCGGCCCGGGAAATAGCGAAAATACAGCACAGTATGTGTCATACGGCAAAGTGATGGATTATGGATACATTGTTACAGACACAAATATCCATATCCGCCCTGCATTGTGGGTATCAATTAAGTAAAAAACCACTCTAAGATTTGCAAATTATATTAAAACTCCGTGCGAAAAATAATTATCGAAAGCACGGAGTTTTCTGAATTTTTTGGTAAATAGAATTGTATAAATTAGGGTGATATGGTATTATAAATATAGGTAAACATTCGTTTGGTTTTTAAAGCTAAACGATACGGAAAGGTGGTTTTGTCGATGGTAAAAAAACGCAGACTTGACATTATTATTTTAATTGTACTTATTGTAATTGCCATTGGCAGTTGGATAGCAGTAACGGTATTATTTGATGTTAACGGAGACTATGTTGAAGTCATTGTGGACAATCACGTTCAGAAGGTTATTTCCCTTAATGATGACGGCGAATATCAGGTTGATGATGGTGAATATAGTAATATTATTACTACAAAGAACAGAGAAGTATACATGAAAAGCTCCGACTGTCCTGATCAGATTTGTGTTAAACAGGGTAAGATTAAGAAACAGGGTGAGTCGATTATCTGTCTGCCGCATAAGTTGGTAATCAGAATTGCGTCAGAGGAATATCCTGAAGTTGATTCTAATGTAGACTAACGTTATTGGAAAATGACAAGGGAAAGGATTAATAAGAATTAATGGTAAGTAAGAAGATTTCATTAATGGCTTTATTTACGGCTTTTGCAGTGATTCTAAGTTATATTGAAACTTTTATTCCTACAGTCGGCATTCCTGGAGCGAAACTTGGTCTGGCTAATTTTGCGGTTATAATGGTTATGTATGCTGTTGGAAACAAAGAAGCTTTTTTTATTAATGTTATACGAATTATAATAATAGGATTATTTTTCGGTAATATGTTTAGCATTTGTTTCAGTATTGCCGGGGCTTTGGTAAGCTTTATAGGTATGGTCTTGTTAAAAAGTACAAAGAGAATTTCTATGATTACAGTAGCTATTATAGGTGGTGTTCTACATAATGTAGGACAGATTATAATAGCTTCTGTTATTTTGAAAAATGTAGGTATTTTTACTTATGTACCTATACTTATGATTGCGGGAATAATTACAGGGACAGTTATTGGAATTCTGTCCAATATTCTTTATAAAAGAACAAGAGAGTACATTAAACTATAGACAATATGGTTTTACAAGGAGATTTTTATTATGATATCCTATATATCAGGAGTAGTTGAAGAGATTGAAAAAGATAAAGTTGTAGTAGATAATAATGGTATAGGTTATGGAATATTTGCTTCCCAGTCTACATTAGAGCAGATTGGAATTGGTGAGCAGGTTAAAATTTATACATATTTTAGTGTTAGGGAGGATGCAATGCAATTGTACGGTTTCCTTTCTAGGCAGGAATTACAATTATTTAAGCTGCTGATAGGAGTAAGTGGTGTAGGTCCAAAAGGTGGACTTGCAATATTGTCAACTTGTCCGGGAGACAGCTTGTCAATGGCTGTTTTGGCAGATGATGCCAAAGCTATTTCAAAGGCACCCGGAATTGGAGCAAAGACAGCTCAAAAGATTATTATCGAATTAAAAGATAAGATTGATATAGAAGATATGATTGTAGGAGAGACAATTAGCAAACCTATGACTAAGGCAAGTGGTGTTGTTGGAGATGCCGTTGAGGCACTTACTGCACTGGGTTATTCCCAGACTATGGCGTATCAGGCAATTAAATCCATCGAAAATGTTGACGGAATGGATGTTGAGGAAATTTTAAAGAAAGCTTTAAAAAATATATTTTAGGATAGTATTATGGCAAAAAGAATTATACAGACAGATTTGGCAGGAGAAGATATTGTTATTGAGAAAGGTTTAAGACCCGAATCATTAGATCAATATGTAGGTCAGAGCAAAGCAAAAAATAATTTAAAAATATTTATAGAGGCGGCAAAATCAAGAAATGAGCCACTTGATCATGTTTTGTTTTATGGTCCACCAGGGCTTGGTAAAACAACACTTGCAACGATTATTGCTCATGAAATGGGAGTTCATATTAAAGTGACTTCAGGCCCTGCAATTGAAAAACCGGGAGAAATGGCAGCAATATTAAATAATCTTGCAGAGAATGATATTTTATTCATTGATGAAATTCATCGTTTAAACAGACAGGTTGAAGAAGTCCTGTATCCTGCAATGGAAGATTATTCCATTGATATTATGATTGGAAAAGGTCAGGGGGCAAGAAGTATCAGACTTGATTTGCCTAAATTTACTTTAGTAGGGGCAACTACAAGAGCCGGACTTCTTACAGCACCTTTAAGGGATAGATTTGGTGTAATTAATAAGCTTGAATTTTATACAGTTGACGAACTTAAGCAGATTATTATAAGGTCAGCAGGATTACTTAATGTAGAAATTGACGAGAAAGGTGCTACAGAACTTGCACGCCGTTCCAGAGGAACACCGCGACTTGCCAACAGACTGTTAAAGCGTGTAAGAGATTTTGCACAGGTTAAATATGATGGTGTCATAACTGAAGATGTGGCAAATCTGGCTTTAGACCTTTTAGAAGTGGATAAGTTAGGACTTGATAAGGGCGACAGATCAATTCTTGAAACCATGATTGATAAGTTTGATGGTGGCCCTGTAGGTCTTGATACATTGGCTGCAGCCCTTGGAGAAGATTCCGGAACATTGGAAGATGTTTATGAACCATATCTTATTCAGAATGGACTTTTACAGCGTACACCAAGAGGAAGAATTGCAACAAGACTTGCATATGAACATTTGGGAGTTCCCTTTCTAGAAGATTAATTTACTCCTAAATTTACATTTTATATGTTTTGTGATAGAATACGTGGTAGTTTAACCAAGGACAAGGAGAGAATTATGTCATCAAAGAATTACATAGACGTTATAATAGATGGAAAGATTTACAATATTGGCGGCTTTGAAAGCGAAGCTTATCTTCAGAAAGTAGCATCATACATTAACAATATGATTGCTGAGTTTAAGCAGAACGAGAATTACAGAGTTCAAAAAGTTGATATGCAGAGGATTCTTCTTGAAATCAACATTGCAAATGATTATTTTAAAGCAAAGAAGCAGGCTGATTTACTTCAGAATGACATTGAATTGAAAGAGAAGGAAGTATATGATTTAAAACACGAACTCATTGTTTCAGACTCAAAAGCTGAAACAGCAACAAAAGAATTAAATGAAGCCTTAGAAAAGATTAAATCATTAGAAAAAGAAATCATTAAATTACAGACAGAATTAGAAAAATAATAACTTGAAAGAAACGGTCAGGTTTTGCCTGATCGTTTAGTGTTTAATATGCACAGTCATAGAAAAACGTAAGTGGAGGATTTATGGAAGTTGAACTTTTAGCCCCTGGTGGTTCCTTTGAAAGTGTTATAGCAGCATATAATGCAGGTGCTGATGCTGTTTATACAGGAGGATTAATGTTTGGAGCCAGAGCCGGAGCCAATAATCTTACAACTGAAGAATTAATTGAAGCCTTAGAATATGCACATGTTCACGACAGAAAGCTATATCTTACAGTAAATACCTTGCTTAAAGATAAGGAGATAGAGAAGGAATTATATGATTATCTGCTTCCTCTTTATGAAAATGGCTTAGATGCAGTTATTGTGCAGGATATTGGAGTTTTCAAATTTATAAGAGATAATTTTCCACTAATGCATATACATGCAAGTACCCAGATGACAATATTTGGAAAAGATACAGTTGCATTTCTTAAAGATTTAGGTGCTTCACGAATTGTAACTCCAAGAGAGTTTTCTTTAAAAGAGATAGAAGACATAAAGAATGACACTAGGCTTAAGGATATGGAGATAGAAAGCTTTGTACACGGTGCATTGTGTTATTGCTATTCAGGTCAGTGTTTTATGAGTAGCTACATTGGAGGAAGAAGTGGTAACAGAGGAAGATGCGCCCAGCCTTGTAGAATGGAATATGATGTAATAAAAGATGGCAAGGTCTTAAATCCCGGAAATAACAAATATGTTTTAAGTCCAAAAGACATTTGCACATTAAAGATTCTTCCCGAAATCATTAAATCAGGTGTATACTCCTTAAAGATTGAAGGACGAATGAAGAAGACCGAATATATTACAGGTGTTGTAAGTATTTATAGAAAATATCTTGATATGTATTTAAACATACCTGATAAGTATAATGTTGATGAAAATGATATAAAAAAACTTGCTGATTTATTTAACAGAAATGGTTTTAATGAAAGTTATTATAAGCAACATAACGGCAGAAATATGATTTCATTAAAGAAACCAGAGTTTAGAAAAGAAAATAGAGAATTTAATCAGTATTTAAAAGAGAAATATATAGGTTTCACATTAAAAAAGAATCTTAATATTAAAGTAACTTTTATAAAAGAACAGCCATTTACAATTTCAACAATGGTTAATGGGACTGAAATAATTTATGAAGGAAATCCTGTATCAAAAGCTTTAAATAAGCCTATTGACAAAGAAACTTTATTAAAGCAAATGAAAAAAACAGGTAACAGTGACTTTGATTTTACTAATATTGAGATTATCTGTGGTGAAGATGGATTTTTACCAATAGGTGCAATTAATCAGGCGAGAAGAGATTTTCTTGAAAAGGTAAGACAATATTTAATATCACAGTACACAAGAAAGAGTGTAGAAAATTCAAACATTCAAAGTGATAAGAATAATGCCAATAATAAGTATATTGTTGATTTATGCAATAAAAATACAACAAAATCCGTTAATATTAATGTACTTGTAAGTACAAAAGAGCAGTTTAAAGTTTCAATGAACAAGGATTTCGTTAAAAGAATATATGTTGAAAGCTCTGACTTTTCAGAAAATAAAATTCTTGAAATAATCGAAGAAGGACACAAGGCTGACAAAGAAATATATATTGCAATGCCTTATGTTTACAGAATGGCTGACAAGAATAATTTTCACAGAAATTATGTGAAAATTATTGAAAAAGCAGATGGATCTCTTATAAGAAGTTTTGAGGAATATCTGGATTTAAGAAAAATAAATATGGCAAAAAATTGCATTTTTGATTATAATGTGTATACTTACAATAGGATAGCCAAAGATTTTTATCTGAATTTTGGTGGCGTACAGACAACAGTTCCTTTGGAACTAAATTATAAAGAAATTGAATTTAGAGGTTTGGCAGGAGATGAAATGATTGTTTATGGATATATGCCGGCAATGATTTCAGCAGGTTGTGGTTTAAAAACCTGCAATAGTTGTAAATCAGATAATAGTACTTATGAAGTTGTGGATAAACATCGAAACAGATTTGTAACAAAGTGTGTATGTAGGTATTGCTATAATGTAATGTATAATTGTAAGCCATTATCCCTTTTTAAGTTTTCAAAGGAAATTATTTCCATGACACCTGATTCAGTAAGACTTTCATTTACAACAGAAAGCGGAAATATTACTGAACAGATATTAAATAAGGCACAACAGGCTTTTATATACGAAAAAAATATACAGGAAGATGATCAATCTACAAGAGGACACTTTAAACGTGGGGTTCTTTAGAAAAAATTGGAGACTGATATGGATACTTTTATTGTTATTGTAACTAAATATTTATTTATTTTGCTTATGTTGTTTTATACATGGGAGTCTTTTAGCGCGCTTATTCATACTAAGCGCTATCAGGCGGCAGGTATATTTCAACGTCAGAATGCGATTATTTTTGTGACCTATATTCTGGGTATAGTTACTATTTTTATGAACCAGAAAGATACAACAGATGTTAATGTTATTATTTTAGGTGGGTTGCAAATGTGCTTTTTAATAGTGGTTTTAGGCATATTCCCTATTATTTATCCTAACATTAACAAAGGAATACTAAGTAATATGTGTATGCTTTTGACTATCGGTTTTATTATTCTGGCAAGACTTAGTTTCGAAAAAAGCGTAAAACAGTTTATTATTGTAGCTGTTGTAACCATGCTCTCATTAATTGTACCGTATTTAATGAGCAGGTTTAATATGTGGAAATCCTTAACATGGATTTATTGCTTTGTAGGTCTTGGTCTGTTAGTTGCGGTTCTTGTAGTGGGAACCCTTTCAAGAGGAGCTAAACTTTATATTAAGATTAGCGGATTCACTTTCCAACCATCAGAATTTGTAAAAATAATATTTGTATTTTTTATAGCAGGAATGCTAAGTAAGTCAGCAGAATTTGGCCACTTAATTTTATCGGCTGTTTTTGCAGGGCTTTATGTTATTGTTCTTGTGATTTCAACAGACCTTGGTAGTGCATTAATATTCTTTATGATGTATCTGTTTATGGTATATGTTGGAACAAAGAAGGTTCGATATCTTTTTATCGGAATGGCAGGTATATCGACGGCTTCGGTGATAGCATACAAGCTATTTTCCCATGTTCAGGTCAGAGTGCTTGTATGGAAAAATCCTTTTGCTGCCGATATTATAAATAATTCAGGATATCAGGTTTCACAGTCACTTTTTGCTTTGGGAAGTGGTGGCTTAATGGGAACCGGACTTTATCAGGGATATCCTAACAAGATACCAATTGTTGATAATGACTTTGTTTTTTCAGCTATTGGAGAAGAATTTGGAGCAATATTCGGAATACTTCTGATTCTTGTATGTTTAAGCTGTTTCATTTCATTCTTAAATACGGCAATGGAACAGAACAGTATGTTTAACAGACTGGTTTGCGTAGGCTTAGGTGTAGGCTATGCAATACAGATTATTTTGACTGTAGGTGGTGCAATTAACATGATTCCGTCTACAGGCGTAACTTTACCACTTATAAGTAGTGGTGGTAGTTCAATTTTAAGTACATTAATTGTCTTTGCAATTATACAGGGACTTGCAATTGTAGGTACGGCTAACATGAATTCAGTTAGAAGAAAAGTACCAACGGAGGGAACAGGAAATGTCACGACGAGAACAACATCAAATGTCAAAGGACTCCGCAAGACGCAGGAGATACAAGTCGGAACAAAAAGAAAGACGAAAATTAAATAGACAGGCAATGGTTACTTCAGTAATATTTTGCATAATTTTTGTATTTATGGCAGGATTTTACTTAAACTTTATTGTAAATAAAAGTCAGGATATTATAAAAGATACTCATAATGAAAGAGTTGCCGAAAAAGCGAAAACCATTATAAGAGGAACTATTTATGCTGAAGGCGGTGAAAAACTTGCCTACACAGACACAAACTCAACAGAAGAAGATTTAAGTGATGACACAAGAAAATATCCTTATGGTAAAACTTTTGCTCAGGTAATTGGCTATTCAACAAAGGGCTTTACAGGACTTGAACAGAGATGTAACTCAGATCTTTCAACTGAAGGAACTACTGAGATAGAAAAGATTGCCAATGATTTTTCGAATACAACAGTAAGTGGCTGTAACGTATATACAACTTTAAATGTTAAGTTGCAGAAGAAAGCTTATGAGTCAATCGGTTCAGATAAAGGTGCTGTTTTTATAATGGATCCTTCAACTGGAGCTGTTTTAACTACTGCTTCAAAACCTTCATTTAATCCTGAAAAGTTAGACAAGATATGGGATGATATTTCAACGGATAATGAAAATTCACCATTGCTTAACAGAGCAACTTTAGGTTTGTATACACCAGGCTCAACATTTAAGATTGTCACAACACTTGCTTATATGAACCAGCATAAGAATGATTATAATAATTTCTCATATTATTGTCAGGGACGTGCGCTTTTCCATAATTTTAAGATTAACTGTTTTGATGGTCATGCTCACGGCAGTGAAGACTTTGAACACGCATTTGCCAACTCATGTAACAGTGCTTTTTCAACAATGGGTGATAAACTTAATCTTAAGAAATATATAAAGACTGTTAATGGATTATTGTTTAATGAGATTATTCCTTTTGATAACTTTAATACAAGTGATTCAAACTATTGCAAAAAGAGTCGTTTTGTCTTGAATGAAAATTCAACTCAGGCAGAAGTAGCTCAGACAAGTATAGGACAGGGTGAAACACTAGTTACACCAGCTCACATGGCTATGCTTGCAGCTGCAATTGCAAACAAGGGTGTTCTTATGAAGCCATATATGATTGATAAAGTTGAGAACAGCAATGGAACTATAGTGAGTCAGGCAGAAAAGACTGAATGCAAGAAGCTTATGACTAAGTCACAGGCAAAGCAGTTGCAGGAATATATGTCTGCAGTATGTGATTATGGTACTGCAAGAATTTTTTCAGGTTCTTCTTACGAAGTATATGGTAAGACAGGTACAGCAGAGCTTGATAAGAATAACAACGTCAACTCTTGGTTTGTGGGCTATGCAAAGAAGGGCAAAAAGCAGCTTGCCATTGCAGTTGTTTACGAAAATATAAAAGACGGAACAATTTCAGCCAAGGAATGTGCAAAAGAGATTTTTGATGATTATTTTAAATAAATTGTTGTCAATAAATACAAAAAAAATTGAAATACTAATATGGTAATATTGAAATTATAAACTTATTCTTGTATACTAAAAGTAATTTAAGTTTGACGTTAAAGAAGTCAAAATCACGCTTAAAAACAGGAGGCTTCCTATGGAGAACGCAGTCAGCTGTGGCGGTGTGGTTATATTTCGAGGAAAGATATTATTGCTTTACAAGAATTATCACAATAGGTATGAAGGATGGGTTTTACCAAAGGGCACTGTTGAAAATGGCGAAACGCATGAACAGACAGCATTAAGAGAGGTTCATGAAGAAACAGGAGTGAAAGCAACAATAATTGAATACCTTGGAAAGAGTGAATATACATTCAACATTCCCCATGATATTGTAGAAAAAGAGGTTCATTGGTATTTAATGACTTCTGACAGCTATTTTAGCAGACCTCAAAGGGAAGAGTTTTTTACCCATTCAGGTTATTACAGATATATTGAAGCGTATCATCTGTTAAAATTTCCTAATGAGCGTAATATGCTTGAAAAGGCATACAAACTTTACCTTAAAATGGAAAGATCAAAAAACAAAAAAAGATAGGACAAAGAGACAGGAATTTATCCTGTCTCTTTTGTAGAGGAGAAATGAATAAAATAAATTATCAGAAAGAATTGGAAAAGACATTAGAAAACATAACAAAAAGTGATATTAAGCCATCACTTTTACTACATGTATGCTGTGCACCATGTAGCAGTTATGTATTAGAATATTTAAATAAGTATTTTAATATTACTGCTTTATTTTATAATCCTAATATATCAACAGATGAAGAATATAATCATAGGGCAAAGGAACTTATACGTTTCATAAATGAGAAAGATTTTGAAAATCCCATTAAAACAGTTATAAGTGATTATATTCCGCAGGAATTTTATGATATGGCTAAAGGATTGGAAGATTGTCCTGAAGGTGGTGCCCGTTGTTTCAAATGTTATCGTTTAAGACTTGAACAAACAGCAAAAATGGCAAAAGAAGAGCAGTTTGATTATTTTACAACAACACTTTCAATTAGTCCTTTAAAGGATTCTCAAAAACTTAACGAAATAGGACAAGCTTTGGAAAAAGAATATGGAGTTAAATATTTATATTCCGATTTTAAGAAGAAGAACGGATATAAACGTTCCATTGAACTTTCCAAAGAATACAATTTGTACAGACAGAATTTCTGTGGTTGTGAATTTTCAAAGCCAAACGATTAAATTTTAGAAGAAAACTTAAACAGTTATTTTGTAAAATAAAATTTGCAAGTTAATATTTGCAAGGGATATAATATTGTGATATATTCATAGAACGAAGTTACATTTAGTTAGCTAGTATTTTTAATACATATATTTGAAAGGATATTTAATATGATTTGTCCAAAATGTGGAAATGAATGTGATGATAATCAGATGTTTTGTAATGCCTGTGGCACAAAACTTAAGAATTTCGTCCCTACCGATCAGGAAGAAATCGTGGTGCCTGACAGAACAAGACCTACTTCTAATATACACCGGGAAGAATCAAGAACAGCGACTATTAATACCGGAAATAAAGGCAAGAATGATAATGTTTTAAATAAGGAAAATAAAGGCAAGAATGATAATGCTTTAAATAAGGAAAATAAAAAGCCTAAAAAGAATAGCAGACGTTTGGAATCAGAATTACTGGATAATGATAATATAACAGATGCAGGTTTTGCTTCAAAGAAGACGAAAGCTAAATACAAAAATGATAAATATAATGTTTCATCAAATAAGAACGTTAACCCTAAGAAGTCAGGCAAAAATGTTGCCATTGTAGCTTTAATTGCCATTGTGGCAGTGGTTGCAACAGTTGCAATAACTATTTCAATTAAAAAAGCTTCCATGACTAAGAAGTTTAACCAGTACTATAACAATGGAACAGTTTACTACAACCAGCAGAATTATAAGGATGCAAGAACTCAGTTCTATACAGCATCTAACAATGCAGTTAATAATGAGCAGAGAGTTAAATCTTATGTAATGGTTTATAAGGTAGACTCAATTATTGGTGGTTATGAAAAGGAAGAAATTGAATTTCTTGAAGCTCTTATTGCAATTGACAATTCTAACATTGATTATTACAAAGAGCTTATTGTTTTATATCAGAATAACGATATGAACTCAAAGATTGAACCTTTAATTGCAGGTGCACCTTCTAACATGAAGGAAGAATTAACTAATTACAACGGTACAATTCCGGTTGCGAATTATAAAGAAGGGGTTTACCGTAACCCTATTAATGTTGAACTTTCATCAAGTAATGATGTAACTATTTATTACACAACAGACGGAAGCAATGCCATTGAAAGTGAAACTAAGACGGAATATTCTTCTCCAATTAAGTTAAAGAAGGAAGGAATATATACTATACGAGCTTATTCAGTAGACAAAAACGGAAAAGCAAGTAAAGAAATGACAATAAAATATACACTTGAATTTATTAAAGTAGACGCTCCAATTATTAAGCCTGATAGTGGAAAATACACATCAAATCAGAAGATTGAAGCAACTGCAGCCAGCGACACTATAATTTACTACACAACAGACGGCACAACACCTACAACTAAGTCAAAGAAATATAAAGGTGCAATAGACATGCCAAAGGGTGACAGCATATATTACTTTATAGCAGTTAACGCTGAAGGTGTTGTAAGTGATGTTACAACAAGAGTTTATAATTTTACACCGGAATATTCTAAGACTTATGATGAGGCACTTGAATCATTAAAGAGAAGCATTGGTGGAATGGACATCATATTTAACGATAATGACGATGGTGATATTTACAATTTTGAATACAAAGAGATTGCAGAAATAAGTGACAAGTATTACTATATTATTTCCTGTGAAATGACAACTAAGAAAAACAAAACTAAGTCAACAACATATGCTGTATCATGTGATGATGCAATATGTTACAAGGCTAGTTATGGTTCTGATGGAAATTATTCAATATCAACATCAAACGATGACTAATTAATAAGAAAACTCCTACTTTTGTTTGCACATTTATTACCAATGTGTAAACAAGAGTAGGAGTTTTTCTTGTTTTTTGCAATAAAAACGTTATAATAAATATATACTAAACAGGAAAGAGGGGATACAGTGAGTGACAGGAAAAGCAGAATCTTTGCATCAATTGTTATAATTCTAATTGTTATGGCTATATCTTTTTTATTTATGACAAGAGAGAATTATGTCAGATATTCTTTTTATGATGCAACCGGGTGTCAATATATTGAAGTGACAAAAATGGAAAATGCAAAGGGCGAAAATAGTATTAAACATTTATCATTATACAAGTATGGTTACTTTAAACCATGTTATACAATTCCCAAAAGTAGTGCCGAAGGAGTCTTTATGGCATACAATGATGATAATGATTTATTATTTACTATAAGAGAATATGCAGGGGACATTGTAAAAATAGAAGTAGCAACCAAAACAGAATATTACAGGTACATAGCAAGAAACTAAGCTGATAAATGTAATAGTAATATAAATACAAATAAAATCGAAAAAGGATTTGACATTTACAAAGAAAAATGATAACATATCGTTGTTATGCGGATGTGGCGGAATGGCAGACGCAGCAGACTCAAAATCTGCCGCCCTCAAAGCGTGCGGGTTCAAGTCCCGCCATCCGCACTATTTTTTTTTACATTTTGTAGATACTGCACCTTGAAGGTGCATTTTTTTTACTGTAAAATAAAGAAAAAGGAGATTAAAATGAAAAAACTGAAGAAAGTATTTTTGGCTATTGCTGTTATTACAAGCATAGGTATATTTACCGGTTGCGCCCTTTTTAGTAGTGGAGTTAATGACATTAAAGGTAAGCTTACAGGTAATTCATATTCATGCTATTTTTATGACAATAGTGGAAACAAATTTATGACTGCAAAAGGAGACAAAATAGGGCTTACAAGCAACGTTGTGGAAGAAGGTCATGTTGATTCAGATGACGGTACATATAGCAAGAGTTATGGTTTGTCATCTATCATTACATTAAACATTGACGGAAAGCAGTTAGAAAGCTGTGGTGATACAATTATCTTTGAACAGACAGGTTTGCAGCCTGATGCTGAGTTTACAACAGAAGATATTAACAGCAAATCCACAGGAAAACTAAGCGAGAATGCTATTGTTTCAAATGTTATTAATAAATATAAAAATGCATTTGGAAAAGCCCAGGTAGTAGTAATTCAGAGTCAGCTTGGTGTGCCTATTTGTGCTTACAGCGGTGAAAAGGTTTATTGGGAAGTAAGAGACGACTTGCCTAAGACAACTAAGCTTATGATTGATGGAAAGGCATTGTATATTCACAGAGCTAACTTCCAGATAATTGACAAAGCACTTATTGACTAAAATTAACTTAAGAATATTATGAAAGGGTTATAAATACAAAGGCTATATATGAAAGATTTTAAAGTTATTGAAGTTAAAAGAAGTATTTTTGAAGACAATAATGCAGACGCTGACAGACTAAGAGAACAGTTAAAGTCAGAGGGAACATTTCTGCTTAATTTAATGTCTTCACCGGGTGCCGGAAAGACAACAACATTAAAGAGAACAATTAATATGCTTAAAGACGAAATAAACATTGGTGTTATGGAAGCAGATATTGATTCGGATGTAGATGCACAGGCAATAACTGATACAGGTGTTAGAGCCATTCAGATTCATACAGGTGGAATGTGTCACTTAGATGCTGACATGACAAGACAGGGAATTAACGAATTTGGAACAAAGGATTTAGACCTTGTATTTTTAGAAAACGTAGGCAATCTTGTTTGCCCTGCGGAATTTGATACAGGCAGTACTAAGAATGCAATGATTTTGTCAGTTCCTGAGGGAGATGACAAACCCCTTAAATATCCGCTTATGTTTACAATAAGCGATGTAGTATTAATTAACAAGTGTGATACATTAAGCGTTTTTGACGATTTTTCAAAGAAAGACGTTGAGGAAAGAATACATAATTTAAATCCAAATGCTAAGGTATTCTTTGTGTCTGCAAAGACAGGAGAAGGCTTTGAGCAGTGGACAGATTGGTTGAAAAACGAATTAAAAATATATTCTAAATAATGCTAAGGAGGAAGTTTTATGGCAGATCCATTAGGAGGTTATGTACCGGATACCGTAAAAAACGATGAACCTATACGTGAGCCCATTGCGCGTTTAGGCAAAATGATTTCCGACAGAATGGAAGTTATGCTTGGCAAAGAAAAAATTACAAAAGAGTCACCTGAGTACTGGGGCCTTGCACCTATATGTACTGACGAACAGGCTCTTATTGCCATAAAAATGGGAAAGAGAAAACCTAGAACTTTTGCACAGATTAAGAAATTAACAAAGATTAATGACGATGAATATTTGCAAAAGCAGTTAGACGAAATGTCTAACAATGGTTTAATTGAATACAATTGGGAGAATCCACAGCACGAGAAACAGTACGTTTTACCTATGTATGTTCCCGGAAGTGCAGAATTTACCAATATGAATGCAGATGTTTTAAGAGATCATCCTGAAATGGGTAGATTTTTTGAAAGAATGAGTCGTCTTCCGCTTGAAAAGGTTACACCAATGGTTCCACTTGGCGGAGCAGGAATCGGAATGCACGTTATTCCTGTAGAGAAAGCAATTGAAATGGAAAACCATTCAGTTTCAGTTGAACATATTTCACATTGGCTTGATAAGTATGAAGGAAAATATGCAGCAAGTCCTTGTTCGTGCCGTCGCTCAAGAGTTACATATGACGAAGGCTGTGCCGATGATCCTGAAGGCTGGTGTATTGCTGTAGGTGATATGGCAGATTATGTTGTTGAAACTAACAAAGGTGGACGTTACATAACAAGAGAAGAAGTATACGAAATCCTTGAACAGGCAGAAGAAAACGGTTTTGTTCACCAGATTACAAACATTGACGGTGAAAATAAGATTTTTGCAATATGTAACTGCAATGTTAACGTATGTTATGCACTTCGTACATCACAGTTATTTAATACACCAAACATGTCTCGTTCAGCTTATGTTGCCCATGTTGAAAAGGATAAATGTGTTGCCTGTGGACGTTGCGTTGAGTTCTGTCCTGCCGGAGCAGTAAAGCTTGGTCAGAAACTTTGCAAAAAAGATGGAAGTCAGGTTGAATATCCAAAGATGCCTTTACCTTCTGAAAAGAAGTGGGGACCTGAAATGTGGACTGAGGATTACAGAGACAAAAACCGTATTAATACTCATGAAACAGGAACCGCACCTTGTAAAACAGTCTGCCCTGCACATATAGCAGTTCAGGGATATTTGAAAATGGCTTCACAGGGAAGATATAAGGAAGCTCTTGCGTTGATTAAGAAGGAAAATCCATTTCCTGCAGTTTGCGGACATATTTGTAACAGAAGATGTGAAGATGCCTGCACAAGAGGAAATATTGATCAGGCAGTGGCAATTGATGAAGTAAAGAAGTTTATTGCTGCTAAAGATTTGGAAGCAGAAACACGTTACATTCCAAAGAAAGTTGTTCCATCACTTAAGGGACAGTTTGACGAAAAGATTGCCATAATCGGTGGTGGGCCTGCCGGTTTATCCTGTGCATTCTATTTGGCAGAAAAAGGATATGCACCTACAGTTTTTGAAAAAAATGAAAATGCCGGAGGAATGCTTGTATACGGAATCCCATCATACAAGTTAGAAAAAGATGTAGTTCAGGCTGAGATTGATGTAATAAAAGCTATGGGTGTTACTATTAAAACAGGCGTTGAAGTAGGTAAGGACATAACAATTGAAGAATTAAGAAAACAGGGCTACAAAGCATTCTACATTGCAATCGGATGTCAGGGTGGAAGAAAAGCCGGTATTCCTGGAGAAGATGCAGAAGGTGTAATGACAGCCGTAGATTTCTTAAGAGAAGTAAATGACAAGGAAGAATATCCTATTGAAGGAGACGTTGTTGTAATCGGTGGTGGTAACGTAGCCATTGACGTAGCAAGAAATAGCAAACGTTGTGGTGATGTTAATGTATCAATGTTCTGTCTTGAAGACAGAGAGCATATGCCTGCTTCGGAAGAAGAAATTGAAGAAGCCACAGAAGAAGGAATTAAAGTTAATTGTGGTTGGGGACCAAAGGAAATCATTGTCAAAGACGGAAAAGTTGACAGCATTGTTCTTAAGAAATGCCTTTCTGTTATGGACTATGATGGAAGATTTAACCCAACATATGATGAAAATGAAACAATTACATTGTCTTGCAAGCACGTAGTATTGTCAGTAGGACAGACTATTGTTTGGGACAACCTTTTAGATGGCTTAAATGTAAAATTAGACAGAGGTAACAGAGCAATCGCTGACTCATTTACATTCCAGACTGACGAACCTGATGTATTTGTTGGTGGTGATGTTTATACAGGTCCAAAATTTGCCATTGATGCCATAGCTGCAGGAAAGCAGGGGGCTATTTCAATTCACAGATTTGTACAGCCACACAGCAGTCTTACAATTGGACGTGATCCTCATTATTTCGTTGAACTTAATAAGGATGACATAAACATTGAAAACTATGACAATTCAAGCAGACAGGTTCCAATGAAGGATGAAAACATTAGCAAAAACAATCCTTTCAGAGATGCCAAACTTCCTTTTACCGAAGAACAGGTTAAAAAGGAAACAGCCCGTTGTCTTGGATGTGGTGCAACAATCGTTGACGAAAACAAATGTATCGGTTGCGGTATTTGTACAACTAAATGTGAGTTTGAAGCAATTCACTTAGAAAGAGACTTGCCAGGTGCAAGTGTTATGAGAAAGAGTGAAGACAAGCTTAAATACATTTTGCCAAACGGTGCAAAACAGGCAATTAAAATTAAATTTTCTAAGAAAAAATAATTATTAAAAATATTTGTTAAGACTATTTATTAGAAATTTTAATTAAAACTATTAAGTTATAAATTTATTAAACAACTAATAAGATAAAAGGGGAAAATTATGCATGAATTAGGTGTTGTTTTTCAGGCTATAAAAATCGTAGAAAAAGTAGCCAAGGAAAATAATCTTACTGAAATAGAAAGTGTAACTGTGGAAATTGGAGAAGTTTCAACAGTTATAGAATCATATCTTCAGAACTGCTGGAAGTGGTCTGTAGAAAAGAAATCAGACATTATGCATAATTGCAAATTATACGTTGAAAAAATCCCGGCAATTACCTATTGTGAAGACTGTGGTAATAAATATGAGACTGTTGCCTATGGTAAAACATGCCCAAAATGCAACAGTACTCATACATACCTCTTACAGGGAAATGAGTTTAACATTAAGGAAATTGAGGGATGTTAAAATAAGCAATCAAATTTTAAAAAATTTGATTACAATAAACAAGGGAGGAAGAAATTATGTTATTTCAAATTAACAGCATGTGGCAGATATTAGGCTGGGTTTTAGTATTTGCCGGATTAATTATTACAAACGAAATTGAACGTCGTACAAAGAAGGGCGGAATCTTTTTCTTTGGAATAGTTTTAGCAGCGCTAACTGTTTACTTTATAGCTATTCAGATTGGTGCACACACAGGAGCAGCCTGGGCATTAAACAGCCAGACTTATAAGTATATGAATGGATGGTTCCATTATGCAAAGCTTTATGCTGCAGTTGCAGGATGTATTGGTTTTATGTTATTAAAATATAAAACAGGTCTTGGCAACAAGCAGTGGTTTAAATGTTTCCCATTCATAATTGTAGCAATCAACATTCTTATTGCAGTAGGTTCAGACTTTGAGTCAGCAATCAAAGGTGCTGATGCTGTTAACGGATGGTGGTTCTCAAATGAAAAGGTATGGCTTAACGGTGGCTGGTGGAACTGGGTAAACGGTATTGCCGGAATCCTTAATATTTTCTGTATGACAGGCTGGTGGGGAATTTACTCATCAAAAGACAAAAATCATCAGGATATGTTGTGGCCTGATATGACAATATGGTTTATCGTAGCATATGATATTTGGAACTTTACATACACATACTGCAATTTACCAACACATAGCTGGTACTGTGGTGTAGCTTTACTTTTGGCTCCAACATTTGCTAACGCATTATGGAACAAAGGTGGATGGATTCAGAATCGTGCCAACACACTTGCAACATGGTGTATGTTCGCACAGATACTTCCATTATTCCAGATTAGTGGTGTATTCTCAGTAATCCCATCACTTTACAAAAATGTAACAGGTGCAAAAACAGGTCTTGACCTTGCATCAATTGATAGTGCAACAATGTCAACAATTACACCTAACACAACAGCAATGGGCGTATGTGCAATACTTGCACTTGCAGCCAATGTTGTATGTCTTTCAGTAATAATTAAACGTGCCATTGAACAGAAGAAAAATCCATACAAAGAAGAAATCTTTGCAGGAACAAAAGACTTCGTTGAAGCAATGGAAAGAGCAGAATAAAGACATTAAAATATCTATAAAGAAATGGGCTAGTCAGAAATGGCTAGTCTTTTTTTGCCCTATTATGCATATTTTCTCCCGAATTTGCAATTTCTATTTTCTTATTTAAATAAAAAAGTATTATATATGGTGTTCGAACAATTTATTTAACACGTGTGGAAAGGAATATACTTTGTATTTTCACATATATAAGTGGTTAAAGAATTTGTTTAAATAACCAAAAAATAATATTTAACATTGTTGAAAAAAAGTCTTATGTGTATATAATTATTGATAACATCTTAATGATTAGATAAGGAGGAAGTTTATGAACAAAAATAGTTCAAACATAATTAAGGAAGTTTTACTTGCATTTGCAATGGGAATTATATTTCTAGCTGTGTTAATCGCATTAAGTTACATAATATTTCCAAATCAAATGACTGAAGGCGAAAATACCGAAGAATTATTATTAATAGGTTTTCCAATGCTAATTGCATATATAACTTACTATGCAAGAAAGATATTAAACAAAATTAAATAAACTTTAATTTTAAAAGAGGCTGTACAAAATCGTATAGCTTCTTTTTTGATCCCCAAACCAAATTAATCTTCCCACAAATGCATAATTACATAAAACAAACAAAATAATAAATTCATAATAATAAAAAACACTATTGAAATATACCCTCATAGGGTATATAATACCAACAGTAATAAACATAAAGGAGTAAAACTATATGGAACATAAATGTGCACACTGTGCTAAAAAGAAAGAAAGAACAGAAAAAGAATATAAAGACCTGATAAACAGACTAAATAGAATAGAAGGACAAGTGCGAGGCGTAAAAAACATGGTTGAAAACGATGCCTACTGCATGGACATCATCACACAGGCATCAGCTGTAGCTGCTGCACTAAACAGCTTCAACAAAGTCCTACTGTCCAACCACATCAAGACATGCGTAGTCGACAACATAAGAGAAGGCAACGATGAAGTAGTAGACGAACTAATAACAATGCTAAAAAAATCAATGAAATAAAGAAACACAACATTTTACTACCTTGTGCTTGAGAAAATTCTGTAAGCAAACAATAGGAAAAGATTCGAAATTTTGTGAGCATAGCGCAAGTGCAAAAGTAACTGTTTGAGCCATAAGGCGAGTTTTACTTTTGCACTTGCAATAAGCGGCGGAACAAAATGAGAAATCTTGACGTGTCTGCAACAGAATTTTCTCACAACACAAGGACTAGAAAAAGGAAAGGAGACTTTAAAATGAAAAAATACACAATTTCCGGCATGAGTTGTGCCGCCTGTCAAAGCCGTGTAGAAAAAGCAGTCAATGCCCTGCCGGATGTTGATTCAGCAGTTGTAAGTCTGCTGACTAACAGCATGCAGGTTGAAGGCTCCGCCAGCGACAGTGAAATAATTCAGACTGTGGAGAAGGCAGGTTATGGTGCAAAAACAGCCGGAGGTTCTAAGAAAGATACAGCATCAATGGAGGAAGACCAGTTAAAGGATACTCAGACACCTATTTTAAGAAAGCGTTTAATTGTGTCTTTGGTATTATTAATTCCACTTATGTATATTTCTATGGGACATTTGATGTGGGATTGGCCTTTGCCATCTTTCTTAATTGACAACCATATTGCTATGGGATTAATTCAAATGCTTTTTACTATTGCTATTCTTGTAATTAATCAGAAGTTCTTTATTAGTGGTTTTAAAGGCGTTTTAAATAAGGCACCTAATATGGATACTTTGGTGGCAATGGGAGCAGGTGCGGCTTTTGCATATAGTACCTATGTTTTATTTGCAATGACAGATGCTCAGGTTTCGGGCAATAGTGATAAGGTTATGGAATACATGCATGATTTTTATTTTGAATCTGCTGCAATGATTGTAACTCTTATTACATTAGGAAAGATGCTTGAATCTTATTCTAAGGGCAAGACAACAGATGCACTAAAAAGTCTTATGAAGATGGTTCCAAAGACTGCTACAATTATCGAAAAGGATTTAACCGGAAACGAAAAGGAAAAAATAGTTTCCATTGAAGATATAAATATAAATGATGTATTTGTGGTAAAACCGGGCGAAAATATACCGGTAGATGGTATAGTTATAGATGGCTTCGGTGCAGTTGATGAATCTGCTATTACAGGAGAAAGTATTCCGGTTGATAAGACTATAGGCTCTAAGGTTTCATCAGCAGGCGTTAACCAGTCAGGTTACTTAAAATGTAAAGCCACAAGAGTTGGTGAAGATACAACTTTAGCTCAGATTATTCAGATGGTCAGTGATGCATCTGCCACAAAAGCACCAATAGCAAAGGTTGCAGATAAGGTTTCAGGAATATTTGTTCCTGTTGTAATATGTATTGCACTTGTAACTATTTTTGCCTGGCTTATTGCAGGTGAAACAGTTGGTTTTGCCTTAGCAAGAGGCATTTCAGTTCTTGTAATCAGTTGCCCTTGTGCATTAGGACTTGCCACACCTGTTGCAATTATGGTTGGTAACGGAGTAGGCGCAAAAAAAGGTATTCTTTTTAAGAATGCAACATCCCTTGAAACTACAGGTAAAACCCAGATTGTTGCACTTGATAAAACAGGAACTATTACAGTTGGAAAGCCTAAGGTTACTGCTATTATTACTGAAAAAGAAACAGATGAAAAAGAATTGTTTGGAATTGCAATAGGTCTTGAAAGTAAAAGCGAACATCCTCTTGCAAAAGCAATTACCGGTTATGCAAAAGAAAACAACATTAAGCCATATGAAATTGTTAATTTTAAGTCAGAAGTTGGTAATGGTTTAGTTGGCGAATATAATGGCTCAAAAGTTTTTACGGGAAATAGAAAGTTTATTGAAAAGAACTGTAATATTTCAACTAATTTAATTAATAAAACTGAGAAGTTATCAGAAAAAGGTATGACACCTTTGTTTTTTGCCAGAGATAATAAGGTTCTTGGCATAATTGCTGTTGCCGATGTTATTAAAGAGGACAGCAGGGAAGCTATTTTGGAACTTGAAAATATGGGAATAAAAGTTATAATGCTTACAGGAGATAACGAGAAAACTGCCAAAGCCATTGGCCATAAAGCAGGTGTTGATCAGGTTATTGCCGGAGTGCTTCCGCAGGGGAAAGAATCTACTATCAGAGAACTTACTGAATACGGTAACACTGTTATGGTAGGTGATGGAATAAACGATGCTCCTGCACTTACAAGAGCTAATATAGGAATGGCAATCGGTGCCGGAACTGATGTGGCAATTGATGCCGCTGACGTGGTTCTTATGAAAAGTAATTTAAAGGATGTTCCTGCTGCAATCAGATTAAGTAAGGCAGTTCTTCGAAACATTCACGAAAATCTTTTCTGGGCATTTATTTACAACATAATTGGCATTCCACTTGCAGCCGGAATATGGTATCCTATATTTGGTTGGAAACTTAATCCGATGTTTGGTGCAGCAGCCATGAGCTTATCAAGTTTCTGCGTTGTAACCAATGCATTAAGATTAAATCTTGTAAATATTTATAATAACAAGAAAGACAGAAAGATTAAAAATAGCATTACAGAAGTAATAGGAAATAATGACTTATCAAATAATATAGACAATAAAGAATCAGAAAAGGAGACTAACACTATGGAAAAGACAATGAAAATAACAGGTATGATGTGTGGACATTGTGAAGCAACTGTTAAGAAGGCTTTAGAGGCATTAGAACAGGTTGACGAGGCAATTGTAAGTCATGAAGAAGGAACAGCTGTTGTAAAATTAAACAGCGACATATCAAATGATGTTCTTAAGAAAACAGTAGAAGATAAGGATTACACAGTAAACGATATTATTGGTTAGTTTATTATTTAGGTGTTAAGTATGGAATGTAAGGATTTTCAAAAATTAATAAATGATTTTATTTTCGACAAAATTGAATATTCTGAAGATTTAAAGGAATTTTTAAATCACGCAAAAACATGCAAAAACTGTGGAGAAGAATTAGAACTTTACTACACTATCAGAAGGGGACTTGGCGATGTCAAGGCCCCTGATGGCAGTGAGGAAAGTGTTGATGCTACACAGGAATTGGAAAATATTATTAATTTTTATGATGAATATTTTGAAAAACAAAGAAAAAGAAAGAAAGCAGCCATTATTTCTGTTATAATAGCAATGTTAATGATTATATTTGTAATTGTATGTTTATATTTAAATACCATTGGTATTATATAAAGTGTATTACTTTGGAAAGGACTATATTTTAATGAGTAAATTTGTGTTAATAGACGGACATAGTATTTTAAACAGAGCATTTTATGGAGTTCCTATTTTTACTAACAGTGAGGGACTACATACAAATGCTGTTTTTGGTTTTCTGAATATTATGTTTAAAATAATAGATTCAAAACAGCCGGATTACATGGCTGTTGCTTTTGACGTTCATCAGCCTACATTCAGACACGAAATGTTTAAGGATTACAAAGGCACAAGAAAGCCTATGATGGAAGAATTAAGGGAACAGGTGCCTGTAATTAAGGAATTATTGCAGAAAATGAACATTACAACTGTAGAATTGCCGGGATACGAAGCAGACGATGTTATTGGTACTTTGTCTAAGAAAGGTGAAAAAGCAGACATGGAAGTAGATGTTATTTCAGGTGACAGAGATTTACTTCAGCTTGCAAGTGACCATATTACAATCTGTATCCCAAAAACTAAAAAAGGTCAGACTACAGTTGAAGAATACAATACAGAAGGTGTTATGAAATTATATAAAGTTACCCCAACTGAGTTTATTGATGTTAAAGCTTTAATGGGTGACTCATCTGACAATATTCCGGGGGTTCCGGGAATTGGAGAGAAAGGTGCAACAGCCATTATTTCTCAGTTTGGTTCAATTGAAAATGCCTACGATCACGCAGATGAAATTTCTAACACACGTAACAGAAACGCACTTTTAAATAATTACGAAATGGCACAGATGAGTAAAACTCTTGCCACAATTAATATTCAGTCACCTGTAGAAGTAACACCTGAACAGTGTAAGTTAGAAGATATTTACACAGAAGATGCTCTTGAAATGATTAAACGTTTGGAATTTAAAAGTATGATTCAAAGATTCGGCTCAGTTACTTCAACTAATGATTGTGAGGGAGGATTTAAGTATATTAATAATCCTTTTGATGCTGATCCTATTTTTGAGCAGGCTAAAAATGCTGAAAATGTAGGTATTTTTATTTATAGAAACAAAGACAATTTTGGTGTTTCTTTGTGTTTTAACAATGACAATGTTTATTACATTGGAAAAGAAGGTTTTGTAACAGAAGATTATATAATCGAAAAAGTTAGAGACCTTGTAAATGCCAAGGCTAAACTTACAATTTTAAATATTAAAGAAAATAATGATATTTTGGAAAATGATGACGCGGAAAGTATTTTCGATATTTCTATTGCCGCATATCTATTAAATCCATTGCAGAATACTTACGATTATGACGATATTGCAAGAGAATATTTAGGAATGAATGTGCCGGCTTTTGATGAGATTTTTCCAAAAACTAAGAAAAGCGAAACTCCATCAGATGAAATACCTGAAAACATATTAAAATATGCCTGCTATAATGCTTATGTGGCTTACAAGGCAAAAGATGCTTTAACTGAAAAGTTAAAAGAAACAGAAATGCTTGATATTTACAACAATGTGGAAATTCCTTTAACTTATGCCTTATATGATATGGAACATGCAGGAATTATGGTTGCAGGCGACAAGCTTAAAGAATATGGTGAAAGACTTAAAACTGGCATTGATGCATTAGAGAAAGATATTTTTGCTGAAGCAGGTCACGAATTTAATATTAATTCACCTAAGCAGTTAGGAGAGATTTTATTTGGTGAAATGCAGCTTCCCGGTGGCAAAAAAACTAAAACAGGATATTCAACATCTGCTTCTGTATTAGAGAAACTTGAACCTGATTATCCTTTTGTAAGTAAGATATTAGAGTACAGGCAGCTTACAAAATTAAAGTCAACATATGCTGATGGATTGGCTGTTTATATAGGCGAAGATAACAGAATACACGGTAAGTTTAACCAAACAATTACTGCAACAGGCAGAATAAGCAGTACTGAGCCAAACCTTCAGAATATTCCTGTACGTATGCCTCTTGGAAGAGAGATTAGGAAAGTCTTTATTCCAAAAGAAGGTTGTGTGTTTATTGATGCGGATTATTCTCAGATTGAATTAAGAATTTTAGCTCATATGTCTGATGACAAGAATTTAATTGATGCATATAATCATTCTAAAGATATTCATGCTGCAACAGCTTCTTTGGTTTTCCATGTTCCACTTGAAGAAGTTACTAAGGAACAGAGAAGTAACGCCAAGGCTGTAAACTTTGGAATCGTATACGGAATCAGTTCATTTGGTTTAAGTAATGACCTTTCGATTAGCAGAAAGGAAGCTGAACAGTATATAAAGGATTATTTTATCAGTTATCCGGGTATTAAGAATTATCTTGATAATTCAGTAAAAGAAGCTAAGGAAAAAGGATACTCTGTTACAATGTTTGGCAGAAGAAGACCTATCCCTGAATTAACATCAGGCAACTTTATGCAAAGACAGTTCGGTGAACGTGTGGCAATGAACTCTCCTATTCAGGGTTCTGCTGCAGATATTATGAAAATAGCAATGATTAATGTGGCAAAAGAGTTAAAAGAGAAAGATTTAAAATCTAAAATTGTTTTGCAGGTACACGATGAACTTTTAATTGAAGCGTACGAAAATGAAGTTGAACAGGTTAAGGATATTCTGAAACGCAACATGGAACAGGCAGCTCATCTTAATGTTCCTTTGGATGTTGATGTTCAGGTCGGAAATAACTGGGATGAAGCACATTAAAAAGGCGGTGTTATTATGGTTATAGGATTAATGGGTGGCGTAGGCAGCGGAAAGTCTACAGTACTTGATTATTTAGAAGAAAATTATGGTGCATATATTATTCAGTCAGACCATGTGGCAAAGGAAATCATGACTCCCGGCTTTAAGGTTTTTGATAAACTTTCAAAAGCTTTTCCGGAAGTTATTGAAAATGGAAAGATTAGCAGCGAGAAGCTTGCCTCAATAGTTTTTAATAATAAGGACAAGCTTGACACTCTTAATTCCATTACTCATCCGGGAACAATAGAAGAAATTCTTAATAGAATAGAGCAAAGTAATAATTCAATTATTGTTGTGGAATCAGCCTTACTTTTAGGTTCAGGCCTTGAATACCATTGTGATGAATTATGGTATGTATACTGTGAACATAATGAGAGAGTAAACCGTCTTGTTGAAAACAGAGGCTATTCAGTAGAAAAGTCTGAGGAGATTATTTCTAATCAACCAAGTGATGAAGAATATAACCACTTCGCTGATGAGTTTATTGACAATACTTTTAGTGTGGAAAAAACAAGAGAACAAATAGATATGATTTTAAGCAATAAAGAATGCTAAAAATTAAAATGATTTTTTACTAAAAATCGTATTGACAATATTTTTAAAAAGAACTACAATAGGTAGCACGCTACATATTGTGGTTCTTTTTGTGTTTAGATTTTTTTTGAAAGGAGGAATTATGGGACATTTAGGTCACAAAATCAAGCTTATTGACAGACAGTTTAGAAGCCGTATGGATAAGAATCTTGAGAATCTTGGCATTACAACGGCACAGATGAATGTATTATGTTATATGGAACATCACACTGAAAGAAATGTAACCCAGAAACAATTATCTGAAGCTTTTAATGTGAAGCATTCTACAATGGCAGGCATACTTCAAAGAATGGTTGAAAAAGATCTTCTTGAAATAAGACCAAATCCTGACAATAAGAAATTTAAAAATATATTCCTTACGGAAAAAGCTAAAAGTATTCAGGATAAAGCCTCAGCATATCGTGAGTATACGGAATCTGTTGTAATAAAGGACTTTACACCTGATGAAAAAGAATACTTTGAAAAAACATTATTTAAGGTTTTTCATAACTTATTAAACGATTCTTCATTATCACAGGAAGAGAAAGACTTAATAGAGAGGAGATTTATGGAAAATGATTAAAACATTATTAGGTCAGGTTAAAGAATTTAAACTTGTTTCTTTGCTTACACCTTTAGGTATGTTGGCGGAAGTAATTGTTGAAAACTTTATTCCACTTCAAATGGCCGTTATAATTGATTCAATTGGAAAAAATGACTTAAGTACAATTTACAAAACATCCTTTATAATGCTTTTACTTGCATTGTCAGGTTTAATTGCCGGATATATGGGCGGTGTATGGGGAGCTAAGGCTTCTACAGGTTTTGCAAGAAACTTAAGAAAGGCAATGTATGAAAATATTCAGACATTTTCATTTTCAAACATTGACAAATTTAGCACAGCAGGACTTGTTACACGTTTAACAACAGACGTTACTAATATTCAAAACGCATATCAGATGATTCTTAGAATGTGCGTAAGAGCACCTTTCAGTTTACTTGTTGCAATGATTATGGCATTTTCAGTTTCACCAAGAGTTGCAAGTGTATATTTAATAGCTGTTATTATTCTTGGAATTGTACTTGCAATTATTACACTTAATGCCCATAAGTATTTTACACAGGTATTTAAGAAATACGATAAACTTAATGAAAGCGTACAGGAAAATGTAAGTGCAATGCGAGTAGTTAAGGCTTATGTTCGTGAAGATTACGAACGTGGTAAATTTGGAAAAGCAAGTTACAATATTTACAAGATGTTTATTAAGGCAGAAGGTATTGTTTCATTAAATGCACCTTCAATGATGCTTGCCATGTACAGTTGTATTTTATTTATAAGCTGGCTTAGTGCACATATGATTATTGCCAGTGGAAACAATCCTGCCGTAGGTCTTACAACAGGTAACTTAACTTCACTTCTTGCATATTGTATGAATATTCTTATGAGCCTCATGATGCTTTCAATGGTATTCGTTATGGTTACAATGAGTATGGCAAGTGCTGAGAGAATTGCTGAAGTTATAAATGAAAAAGCTGATATTACTAATCCTGAAAATCCTGAATATGAAGTTGCCAACGGAAGCATTCGTTTTGAAAATGTTGATTTCAGGTATAATGAGACAAGCGAAAAACCTGTTCTCGAAAATATTAATATTTCAATTAAATCAGGTGAAACAATCGGTATTATAGGTGGTACCGGTAGTGCAAAATCAAGTTTTGTTAATCTTTTAAGTCGACTTTATGATGTAGAAAAGGGCAGCGTAATTGTTGGTGGAAAGGATGTTAGAGAATACGACCTTGATGTATTAAGAAAAGAAGTTAGCGTTGTTCTTCAGAAGAACGTATTGTTCTCAGGAACAATTCTTGAAAACCTTCGTTGGGGAGATGAAAACGCAACTGATGAAGAATGTATTAGAGCATGTAAGCTTGCCTGTGCTGATGAATTTATTGAAAGAATGCCTGACAAATATAATACATATATTGAGCAGGGTGGTTCTAACGTATCAGGTGGACAGAAACAGCGATTATGTATTGCAAGAGCATTACTTAAAAAACCTAAGATTCTTATTCTTGATGATAGTACAAGTGCCGTAGATACAGTAACTGATGCAAAAATTAGGAAAGCTTTCAGAGAAGAAATTCCTGATACTACAAAAATTATTATTGCACAGAGAATTTCCAGTGTTAAGGACGCTGACAGAATTATTGTATTTGATGACGGTAAGATAGATGGCGTTGGAACACATGAAGAATTACTTGAAAACAATAGCATTTATAGAGAAGTATATAATCAGCAGATGAATGATAATGCTGACTTTGATAAGAAAGGAGGAGAACAGTAATGGAAAAAGCTAAAACAGTAAAAGGTCCGGGAAACAGACGTAATATGGGACCAAGACCAAGACTTAATAATCCATTAAAAACTCTTTCACGTCTTATTAAGTATATGGGAAAATATTATGGCATACATATGGTTATTGTAGTTTTATGTATTATTGCCAATGTATTTGCCAATGTTAACGGAACATGGTTCATGAAGGCATTAGTTGACGAATATATTTTACCTATGATTAAAGAAGGCAGTAATGATTTCGGACCACTTCTTAAAGCAATGATTCGAGTAGGCGGTTTCTATGGAGTAGGTGTTATTGCTTCATTGATTCAGGCTGAAATCATGGTTTTTGTTACTCAGGGAACTTTAAAGCATTTAAGAGATGATATGTTTAATCATATGCAGGGCCTTCCAATTAAGTATTTTGACACACATTCTCATGGCGATATTATGTCTATGTACACTAATGATATTGATACATTAAGACAGATGATAAGCCAGTCAATGCCTCAGATGTTTAATAGTGCAATGACTATTGTCAGTGTATTTGCATGTATGGTTGCTTTAAGCATACCCCTTACACTTTTAACTTTAATTATGATTGGTGTAATTACACTAGGTTCAAAGAAACTTACATCTTTATCAGGTAAGTACTTTATTGCTCAGCAGAAAGATATTGGTGCTGTTAACGGTTACATTGAAGAAATGATGGAAGGTCAGAAAGTTGTTAAAGTATTCTGTCACGAAGAAAAATCAATGGAAGAATTTAACAAGTTAAACGACCACCTTTTTGAATCAGCTAATAATGCTAACAAATTTGCCAATGTTATGGGACCTTTTAATGCACAGGTTGGTAATGTAAGTTATGTTCTTTGTGCCTGCATTGGTGCCATTATTGCCATTAAAGGTATTGCCGGTTTTACAATGACACCGGGAAGTTTAATTAGTTTCTTAACTTATAATAAACAGTTTGCACAGCCAATTAACCAGATTACAATGCAGATGAACAGTATTGTTATGGCTATTGCAGGTGGCGAGCGAATCTTCAAATTATTAGATGAGAAACCTGAAGTTGACGACGGATATGTTACACTTGTAAGAGCTAAAAAGGTTGACGGTAATATTGTTGAATGTGAAAACAGAACAGGAATGTGGGCTTGGAAACATTACCACAAGGACACAGATACAACTACTTATGTTGAAATGAAGGGCGAAATCGTATTTAACGGTGTTGACTTCGGATATACTGATGACAAGATTGTTTTACATGATGTAAAACTTTACGCTAATCCGGGCGAAAAGCTTGCTTTCGTTGGCTCAACAGGTGCAGGAAAAACTACTATTACAAACCTTATTAACCGTTTCTATGACATTCAGGATGGAAAAATCCGATATGATGGTATTAATATTAATAAGATTAAAAAAGCTGACCTTAGACGTTCTCTTGGTATAGTTTTACAGGAAACAAATCTTTTCTCAGCTACAGTAATGGAAAATATCAGATATGGTAAATTGGATGCTACAGATGAAGAAGTTATTGCAGCAGCTAAGCTTGCCAATGCTGACAGTTTTATTAGAAGACTTCCTGACGGTTATAACACTATGTTAACAGGAAACGGCGGTAACTTAAGTCAGGGACAGAGACAGTTGCTTTCAATTGCCAGAGCAGCAGTTGCAAATCCACCGGCACTTATTTTGGATGAAGCAACATCTTCAATTGATACAAGAACTGAAAGACTTGTTCAGGAAGGTATGGATGCTTTAATGAAGGGCAGAACAACTTTTGTAATTGCTCATAGATTGTCAACTATCAGAAATAGTGACTGTATTATGGTTCTTGAGCAGGGACGAATTATTGAACGTGGAAATCACGATGACTTGATGAAACAGAAGGGAACTTACTATCGTCTTCAAACAGGAAGTTCACCTAACTAAGAATTTAAATATTAAATCTCTTTATTATAAACATCTCTTCGGAAGAATATACTTAACTATATTCATCTAAAGAGGTGTTTTTTATTAAAAAATTTATTTATATCCTGGCTTTAATGTTCTTTTCAACAGTTACAATAAAAATTACCGAAGAAATCGATTATCACAAATATAAAATCAAAAAAAACATTGTGGAAAGCTATAATTACCGCACCTTAAATATCGAGCCTGAATGTTTGCAGACTATAAATAAAATATGCTCAAAAGATAAGTGTGACTTTTCAGATTTATTATCGGTAATGTTTTTGAACAGTAATTTAAACTTAACTAAAGTAAATTATACAAGGGAGCGCTATTCTGATTTAAAAGGTTGTTACAAAAAGAAAAGTGCCAATGAATATAATAATGTGTCAAAAAACATTGCTGCCATTTTTGACGACATTGTTTATTTCCCCGTTGCAAAAAGCACAACCAGCGACAAGTGGGTTTCTTATGAAGATTCTTTTGGAGCTGAGAGAAATTACAATGGAAGTTATCCTCACGAAGGTTGTGATATTATGGCTGAAAATAATGTAAGTGGTTATTATCCCATTGTAAGTGTGTCTGACGGAACAGTTGAAAATATAGTCTGGCTTGAAAAAGGTGGTTATCGTGTTGGCATAAGAAGTAGTCAAGGGGGCTATTTTTATTATGCTCATTTAAGCAGTTATTTGGACATAAAAAAAGGTGACAAAATTAAAGCCGGAACTCTTTTAGGTTACATGGGTAACACAGGATATGGAACTGAAGGTACAACCGGTTGCTTTGACGTTCATCTTCATTTTGGAATATATGCTAAGACTAAAAATTATTATGAGCTAAGTTATAACCCATATTGTATTTTAAAATATTTGGAAAACAATGTAATACTTGCAAGTTATTAAAAATAAAAGCAGTAATTAGTGGGCTATAAATCAATAATTAATTAGCAATTAATAAAATAGAAACTTGCCATAACTTAGGCAAAGGAGTAAAATAAAACGGAGAAAATAAATTTAGAAACAAGTGAGGTATTTGACATGAAAAAGATTAGTACAGAAAAAGCACCTGCAGCAATCGGACCATATTCACAGGGAGTTGTTGTAAACAATACATTATTCTCATCCGGACAGATTGCATTAGATCCTGCAACAGGAGAAATTGTTGGCTCAACTATTGAAGAACAGGCTGAACAGGTTATGAAAAATTTGGGAGCAATCCTTGAAGAAGCAGGTTCAAGTTATGAAAAAACAATTAAGACAGTATGCTTCCTTGCTGACATGGGAGACTTTGGAGCATTTAATGAAGTATATGGAAAATATTTCACAGAAAAACCGGCAAGAAGCTGCGTAGCTGTTAAAGAACTTCCAAAGAATGTTTTATGCGAAGTTGAAGTTATAGCTGAAATCTAATCATTATATGTCTATAATGGAGGACTTTTATATGGATAAAAACTTATTGGAAATTACAGGTTATGATGGTGAAGGTTATGTTCCTTTAATTGATTATTCCCATTGGCGTGTTGCCGAACTTAGATACTGTGAAGAATTAGAAGTGGACAAGCTTAAAGATATGCAGAAGCATGATGAAACGGATGAAGTTTTTGTATTATTGGAAGGCGATTTCACATTATTCTTAGGTGGCAATGGGGAACACATAGGAGAGATTGAGGCTATTAAACTTGAACCTCTTAAACTATATAATGTTAAAAGAGGTACATATCATACCCATACTCCTGAAAAAAATTCAACAGTGCTTATTGTTGAAAATGTTGACACAACTGACGACAATTCACCTAAAGAAAAATTAACTTTAGAGCAGAAAAAAATTATTGAAAAGTTGTATAAGGAAGTAAATTCATAGATTTATATAACTAAGGTCTCACTTTTAAAAGAAAATCGACTTTTAAATCTGGGACCTTTAATATATAAAGCAGACAACCGAAAACAAGAGAGGTATTTTTAGTGCGACTGGATAAATATTTAACCACATTAGGAATTGGTTCACGAACACAGGTTAAGGAATTAATAAAAAAAGGAAAAATCACTGTTAACGGCGAAAAGATTTTAAAGCCTGACATTCATATTGATGAAAATAATGATGAAGTAGATTTAAACGGTGTTAATTTAAAATATAACAAATTCTATTATTATATGCTAAACAAACCTGCAGGAGTATTATCTGCAGTATCAGACAATAATTGCAAAACAGTAATTGATTTGCTTAATGTTACGCCTAAAAAAGGACTTTTTCCTGTTGGAAGACTTGATAAGGACACAGAAGGCTTACTTCTTATAACTAATGACGGTGAACTTTCACACAATCTTCTGTCTCCAACTAAGCACGTTGATAAAACATATTATGTGGAACTTAATGGGGATTTAATAGACAGCGATATTGAACTATTTGAAAAAGGTTTGGATATAGGTGAGAAAAATCTTACTAAGCCTGCCATCCTTAAAATACTTGAAAAAAGAAGTACAGCTTTAATTACAATAACAGAAGGAAAATACCATCAGGTTAAAAGGATGTTTCAGGCAATAGGACTAACGGTAACTTTTCTTAAAAGACTTACAATGGGACCTCTTAAATTAGATGAAAATCTGAAACCCGGAGAATATAGAAAGCTTACAGTCAGTGAAGTAGAAGCCTTGCTTAATAATAAACCTAGAAATAACTAAAATAATTAAAACATATTTTAATAAAATATTTTGAAAATTTAAAAAGTAAAATTATTAGAATAATATTTAGAAAGTATAAAAATTAGAAAGATATTAACATGCAGGAAATTAAAATTACGGAAAATCAGGCAGGACAGCGCTTTGACAAGTTTTTATTTAAATACTTTAAGGAAGCTACATCCGGCTTTATATATAAAATGCTTAGAAAAAAGAACATTGTATTAAATGGCAAGAAATCTGACGGAAAAGAAAAACTTAATGTAGGCGATTCAATTAAGATTTTTATGGCTGATGATACCATACTTAAATTTAGAGGCGAGATAAAGTTAGACATTGTTAAACCTATTGATTTAGATATTGTTTATGAAGATGATAATATTCTAATTATAAATAAACCGTCAGGAATGCTTAGTCAAAAGGCTGAAGCAAGTGATGTATCAGTTAATGAATATATTATTTCTTATTTAGTATCCACTAACAAACTAAGTGAAGAACAACTTAAAACATTTAAGCCCGGTGTCTGCAATCGACTTGACAGAAATACCAGTGGCTTAATTATTGCCGGTAAATCCTTAAAAGGTTTGCAGACAATGTCTAAAATGTTTAAGGAAAGAACAATGGATAAATACTATTTTGCATTAGTTAACGGCAAAATAGAAAATAAAATAAACATAAAAGGTTACTTAAAGAAAGATGAAAAAACAAACAAAGTAACAATATATAAAAAAGAACAAAAAGACAGTCAGCCAATTGAGACAGAGTATGAGCCTGTTTTAGCAAATGATAGAATTACTTTATTAAAAGTTAAGCTAATCACAGGTCGAACTCATCAGATTAGAGCACATCTTTCATCTGTAGGTCACCCATTAATTGGTGATTACAAGTATGGAAATAAGAAGATTAATGATATATATAAGAGACAATATGGTATTAAAGACCAGATGTTACATTCAAGATTGACTGTTTTTTCAAAGTTTACGGGAGACTGTGATAATCTGTCCGGTAAAGAATTTACAGCAACACTGCCTGATGATTTTATAAAAGTTTTAAGCAATGAATTTAAGAATAGTAATGTTGTTAATGACTTTATTAAAGAAAAACAGATTAAAAAATAACTATACATTAAGGTTGGTTTTTGATTACAGGAAAGAAGATTTAGAGCAATTATGGGAACATGGAAGACAAGAGGACTTAGAGGTTCTACATTAGAAGATATGATTAATATGACTAATGAAAGTTATCGTGAAAAGGGACTTGCATTAATTCAAAAAATACCTACTCCAATAACGCCCATTAACATTGATCAAAGTACAAGGCATATTACCCTTGCTTATTTTGACAAACAAAGTACGGTAGACTACATTGGAACGGTACAGGGGATTCCTGTATGCTTTGATGCCAAGGAATGTGCAGTTACAACATTTCCTATGATGAATATTCACGAGCATCAGGTTAAGTTTATGGAAGACTTTGAATCCCAGGGAGGTATTTCATTTATATTATTATTTTATACATCTTTAAACGAAACTTACTATATACCTTTTAAGGATATTAAAAGATTTTATGATAGAAGTATTAATGGTGGCCGAAAAAGTTTCAGATATGAGGAAATCGATAAAAATTATCTTATAAAATCAGCACCTGGCGCCCTTGTTCATTATTTGGAAGGAATTCAGAAAGATTTAGCTTCAAGGGAAGGTTGACATTTATTATAAAATATTGTAATATACCTTTTAGTTCATTACTAAGGTAGTGAGTTACCACTTTAAAGCATTAAAGCAAAGCGACAAATGGAGGATAACATGGAAAAAGTATTATTACATACTCCTGAGGGAGTTAGAGATGTTTATGGCAAAGAATGTGCCGTAAAGTTAACAATAGAGAATAGCATTAACAAAGTTTTTAATATATATGGATATCATAATATTCAAACACCAACTTTTGAGTTTTTTGATATTTTCAGTAAAGAGCGAGGCTCTGTTGCTTCAAAGAATTTATATAAGTTCTTTGACAGGGAAGGTAATACTTTAGTTTTAAGACCTGATGTTACTCCTTCAATTGCAAGACTTGTTGCAAAATATTATATGGACGTTAAAGTTCCTGTTAAGCTTTGCTACAATGCCAATACATATATTAATAACTCAGAATTACAGGGAAAATTAAAAGAAAATACACAGCTTGGATGTGAACTTATTAATGATGATTCAGTTGAAGCTGATGCAGAAATTCTTGCTCTTGTTGTAGATTCATTAAAAGCAGCAGGACTTAAAGAATTTTTGGTGGAAATCGGTCATGCAGATTTCTACAAGGGACTTTTGGAAGAATGCGGTTTTGACACCGAAAATGAACAGGAATTACGAAAAAGAATAGAAAATAAAAACTATTTTGGAGTTGAAGAAATTCTTGATAATAACAATATTACAGGACAGCTTAAAGAGGCATTTTTGAAATTGCCGGAATTATTTGGTTCCATTGATGTTATAAAATCAGCTAAAGAGCTTACAGACAACAAGAAAGCATTACAATCAATTGAACGTCTTGAAAAATTATATTCAATTCTTGAGGATTATGGCGTATCTAAATATATAAGTTTTGACCTTGGAATGATTAGTAATTTTAATTACTATACCGGAATAATTTTTAAAGCTTATACTTATGGCTCCGGTGACCAAATTGTAGCCGGCGGTCGTTATGACAAGTTACTTGGTCAGTTTGGAAAAGAAGCTGCCGCAGTTGGTTTTGCTGTATATATGGATCAGATTCTTTTAGCTGTAAACGGACAGCTATTAAAAGAAAACAATGATTACTCATATGAAGTCATTATTTATGATCCTGAATTTAGAAAAGCTGCTTTATCCCTTACTAATGCACTTAGAGATCAGGGTGTTAAGACAGAATTAATTTCTAAAAAAGAGAATATATCATTAGACGAATATACAACATTTAAGAAAGAAGACGGTGCTACTAAGATTACATATGTTTCAAAAGATGGCGCTGTAGAATTATAGGTGAGCAGTATGAGATATTTAACTTTTGCCCTTGCAAAGGGTCGTTTGGCAAAAACAGCAATGGATATGTTTGAACAGATTGGTATCCAGTGTGAAGAAATGAAAGATGAAAAAACACGTAAACTTATTTTTGTTAACGAAGAATTAAAATTAAAATTTTTTCTTGCCAAGGCAAGTGATGTCCCAACATATGTTGAATATGGTGCGGCAGACATTGGTATTGTAGGTAAAGATACTATTTTGGAAGAAGACAGAAAATTATATGAAGTATTGGATTTAGGTTTTGGAAAATGCAGAATGTGTGTCTGCGGACCTGAATCAGCCCGTGACTTATTAAAAAATCATGGTATGATAAGAGTAGCGTCAAAATATCCAAGGATTGCCAAGGATTATTTTAATAACAAAAAAGGTCAAACAGTTGAGATTATAAAACTTAACGGTTCTGTTGAGTTAGCACCTATTGTTGGCTTATCAGAAGTTATAGTTGATATTGTTGAAACAGGTACTACATTAAAAGAAAACGGTCTTGGAGTTTTGGAAGAAGTTTGTCCATTGTCTGCAAGAATGGTTGTTAACCAGGTTAGTATGAAGATGGAAGACGAAAGAATAAGAAAGATTATTTCTGATTTAAAAGAAAAAATAAAATAAATTTTATAAAAAAAGATTGTTTAAAAGACTAATTATAAAGATTAACTAATCTTTAGGAGGCTGAAATGAGAATTATAAAATTAGATGAGAGTTCAAAGAAAAATATTTTAAATGACTTACTTAAAAGAAGTCCTAATAACTACGACAATTTTGCAGACAGCGTAAATGCAATTCTTGCAAATGTTAAGGAAAACGGCGACAAAGCTTTATTCCAGTACACAAAGGATTTCGATAAGGCTGATATTAATGCTTCAAACATTAAAGTTACTGAAGAAGAAATTAAGGAAGCATACGACAGACTTGAAAACCCTGAATTAGTTCAGGTTATTAGAAGATCATTAAAGAATATTAAGGAATACCACGAAAAACAGAAACAGTACAGCTGGTTTGATTCAAAACCTGATGGCTCCATTTTGGGTCAGAAGGTAACACCATTATCAAGAGTTGGTGTTTACGTACCTGGTGGAAAAGCAGCTTATCCATCATCTGTTTTGATGAATGTTATTCCTGCAAAGGTTGCCGGTGTTGAACAGATTGTTATGGTTACACCTCCTGGAAAAGACGGAAAAGTTAATCCTAATACATTGGTAGCAGCTAACGAAGCAGGTGTTGACGTAATATATAAAGTCGGTGGAGCACAGGCTATTGCAGCTTTGGCTTATGGTACAGAATCAATTACCAAGGTTGACAAGATTGTAGGCCCGGGAAATATTTATGTAGCTTTGGCTAAGAAAGCAGTATTTGGTTATGTAAGTATTGACTCTGTAGCAGGTCCTAGTGAAATCTTAGTTCTTGCTGATGAAACAGCTAATCCAAGATATGTTGCAGCAGACCTTTTATCACAGGCAGAACATGATGAACTTGCTTCAGCTATTCTTGTTACAACAAGTGAAGAATTGGCTAACAAAGTATCTGAATATGTAGATATGTTTGTTTCCAAATTAAAGAGAAAAGAAATTTTACAGAAATCATTAGACAACTATGGATATATTCTTGTTACTGATACCATGCAGGCTGCTATTGACACAGCTAATGACATTGCTTCAGAGCACTTAGAAATTGTTACTAAGAATCCATTTGATACAATGACAAGAATTAAAAACGCAGGGGCTATTTTCCTTGGAGAGAACAGTTCCGAACCACTTGGAGATTATTTCGCAGGTCCTAACCACGTTCTTCCAACTAACGGAACAGCAAAATTTTTCTCACCTTTAAGTGTTGATGATTTCATTAAGAAATCAAGTATTATCTCTTATTCAAGAGAAGCACTTGAACCTTTAAGTGAAGATATTCAGAAATTTGCCAAGGCCGAAGGTTTGACAGCTCACGCTAATTCTATTAGAGTTAGATTTGAAGAAGATGATGATATAAAGGAGTAGAAATATGAGTAGAATTGGTAAATGCGTTAGAAATACAAGTGAAACACAGATTGAAGTTTCAATTAATCTTGATGGTACAGGTAAATCCGATATTAATACAGGCATTGGTTTTTTTGACCATATGTTAATCAGCTTTGCTAAGCATGGTCTTTTCGATTTAAATGTAAAAGTTAACGGTGATTTGTATGTTGACTGTCACCATACTATCGAAGATACAGGTATTGCCATTGGAAATGCAATAAAAGAAGCTTTAGGAGATAAGAAATCCATTAAAAGATATGGTTATATGATTCTTCCAATGGACGAGTGCTTAACTATGTGTGCTCTTGATTTATCCGGAAGACCTTATCTTGTTTTTAATGCTGAATTCACTACAGATAGTGTTGGTGGCTTTGACACTGAAATGGTTAAGGAATTTTTCCATGCCATAACTTATTCCACAGGAATGAATTTGCATATTAAGATGTTAGAACCTGGCAACAATCATCATATGATTGAAGGCATATACAAAGCTTTTGCCAAGGCTTTAGATCAGGCGACAATTAAGGATGAAAGAATTACTGATGTATTATCAACGAAAGGAACACTATAATGGGAAAGTTTAGAATTATACCATCTATTTATTTATATAATGGTAATGTTGTAGATAAAGAAACAAAGGAAATAGTTGGGGATGGAGATGCTGTTGAACTTGCTACTTTCTATAATAATAGAGGGGCAGATGAATTATTAGTTTTTGACTTATCTTCATCAGACAGTGAACATGATGCAAATATCGGTACAATGATTAAGATTCAGGATGCTGTTGATATTCAGATGATTGTTGGTGGAAATGTTAAACGTCTTGAAGATGTTAAAAAATATATTTATACAGGAGCCAAGAAAGCCATTCTCGATATGAGTAAAGACGCTAATGTTGAAATAGTAAAGGAAGCTTCTGAACGTTTCGGTAGTGACAAAATTGCCGTAATGTTAAATAAGGATTATGATTTTTCAAAAATTAAACAACTTAAATATGATGGCGTATCTTTAATTATTGCTGACAGTTGTGCAAATGAATGTATAGGTTTAGGCATTAAAGTTTTAGCTTTTAACTGTAACTTTACATTTAACGATATGGTTGAATTTGGTAAACAGGACAAGGTTTACGGTATTTCAGATAACAGTTTTGCCGGAGATTTTGATTTCCTTAATTTCAAAGCTCAGTTAAAAGAAGAAGGAGTTAACACTATTGTTTTTGAAAGTGCAATGAGTTTTGATCAGTTTAAAAAGAATTCCGACGGAATGATTCCTGTTGTTGTTCAGGACTATAAGACAGACAAGGTTTTAATGGTTGCTTATATGAACGAAGAAGCCTTTAATCTTACAATAAAGACTGGAAAGATGACATATTTTAGCAGAAGTAGAAATGAAATCTGGGTTAAAGGTGTTACATCGGGGCATTTTCAATATGTAAAAGAACTTTCTATGGACTGCGATTTAGATACAATGCTTGCAAAAGTATATCAGGTAGGAGTTCCATGTCATACAGGAGCTGATACATGTTTCTTTAACACTCTTGTTAAGAAAGAATACGATGAATCTAATCCAATGAGAGTTTTTGAAGATGTATATAATGTCATTCTAGACAGAAAGAAGAATCCAAAGGAAGGTTCATATACTAACTATCTTTTCGATAAGGGAATTGACAAAATTCTTAAGAAAGTTGGAGAAGAAGCTACTGAAATTGTTATTGCAGCAAAGAATCCTGATCCTCAGGAAGTTAAATATGAAATTTCTGATTTCTTATACCACGTAATGGTATTAATGGCAGAAAAAGGAGTTTCATGGAAAGAAATAACAAAAGAACTTTCAAGAAGATAGAGATTTGGGTGTTAAAACATCAATATATTAATTACAAGAATTTTATATTAAATCGGGTAACTACAGGTTGCCCGATTTCTTTCGTTGAAAAAAAGATTTTTGTATAGTATTATTGTGGATAGGACTAAAATCAAAAAAGATGTGTATTATACATTTATATATAAATTTTGAAAGGGATATTTAATAAACAATATATGAAAGAATCTATTAAAAAAGTTCAAAACGTAGGAATAATTTTTGATATGGATGGAACTCTTTGGGATTCCACTGAAAATATAACAAAAGCCTGGAATGAAGTACTTGTTAAGTACGGATATGGACAGCTTAAATTAACAGTAGAACAGGTTTCAAAAGAGATGGGTAAGCTTATGAGAGATATTGCTGATTCTCTTTTTAAGGACATTCCTGAAAATATAAGATATGAAATATTTGAAGAATGTTTATCTTACGAAAACGAATATCTTTTTAAAAACGGAGCCAATGTTTACGATGGAGTAGAAGATGTTTTTAAAGAATTAAATAAGAAATATAATGTTTTTATTGTAAGTAACTGCCAGGAAGGGTATCTTCGAACATTCCTTGAATACTATGATTTCAACAAGTATGTATTAGATTATGAGGAAGCCGGCAGAACAGGTATGCCAAAGGATGAAAATATTCGATTAGTAATTAAGCGTAACCACTTGGATAAGGCTTTTTATGTAGGTGATACATTGGGAGACATGGAATCTGCTGACAAGGCAGGAATACCATTCATCCACGCAGCTTACGGTTTTGGTACAGTTCCTGCAGACAGAATGAAAATAAACAATATAAAAGAATTGCCTGAATTTATAGATGATTTATTGTCAAAAGATACTGACAACTAGCAATTTAATTTTAAGGAGCATAAATGAGAAAATTAGCACTATCAGATGAAATATTAATGAAAATAGAAAAGCCGGCAAGATATATTGGTGGCGAATTTAATGCCATTGTAAAAGACCATAATGAAGTAGACACAACATTTGCTTTTGTTTTCCCTGATGTTTATGAAGTTGGAATGTCACATCTTGGAATACAGATTTTATATGATTTGTTAAATAGAAGAGATGATGTTTGTTGTGAAAGAGTATACTCACCATGGATTGATTTAGATAAGATTATGAGAGAACAAAACATTCCTTTGTTCTCACTTGAAACACAGACACCTGTTAAGAATTTTGATTTTCTGGCAATTACTCTTCAGTACGAAATGTGTTACACAAACATATTACAGGTTCTTGATTTGTCAGGAATCCCTCTTCTTTCAAAAGACAGAACAGAAGATGATCCTATTGTAATCGGTGGTGGGCCTTGTACTTACAATCCTGAACCAATTGCAGATTTCTTTGACATTTTTTATATCGGTGAAGGTGAAACTGAATATTATCACCTTATTGATTTATATCAGGAAAATAAGAAAAATGGTGGAACAAAGAAAGAATTTCTTGAAATGGTAGCAGAAATTCCATGTATGTATGTTCCGGCTTTCTACGATATTGAATACAATGAAGATGGAACAATTAAAGAAATGAAACCTAATAACAGTCACGCAAAAAAGACTGTAAGAAAGTCAATTGTTCTTGATTTTGACAGTGTGCCTTACCCTGACAAGCCATTGGTTCCATTTATTAAAGTTGTACAGGACAGATGTGTTCTTGAAATCCAGAGAGGATGTATTAGAGAGTGTCGTTTCTGTCAGGCAGGTTCAGTTTATAAGCCTTTAAGAGAAAAAAGCCTTGAAACATTAAAGAAGCTTGCAATAGATATGTTAAAAGCTACGGGAAATGAAGAAATATCTTTAAGTTCCCTTAGTACAAGCGACTATTCAAAAATTAAGGAGCTTATTGATTTCTTAATTGAAGAATGTAAATCACGACACATTAATATATCTCTTCCATCCCTTAGAATTGATGCTTTTTCATTAGATGTAATGAGCAAGGTTCAGGATGTTAAAAAAAGTTCGATTACTTTTGCCCCTGAGGCAGGTACTCAGCGTATGCGTAATGTTATAAATAAAGGTTTAACTGAAGAAGATATTATAAACGGATGTACACAGGCATTTTCAGCCGGTTGGAATAAAGTGAAATTATATTTTATGTTAGGTCAGCCTACTGAAACTAACGATGATGTAGACGGAATAATGGATTTGTGCGAAAAGATTGCTGAAGTTTATTATGAAACAGTTCCGAAAGAACAAAGAAAAGGTAAATGCCAGATTACAGCAAGCTCTTCATTCTTTGTTCCAAAGCCTTTTACTCCATTTCAGTGGGCACCAATGTGTGAAGCACACACATTCCTTGATAAGGCTAAACGTGTAAATGACAAATTAAAAACTCTTCTTAACAGAAAGAGTATAAGATATAACTGGCATGAATCAGACATTAGTGTTCTTGAAGGACTTTTAGCACGTGGAGACAGAAGACTTTCTAAGCTTATATTATCAGTTTATGAAAAAGGCGGTATTTATGATGCCTGGTCAGAATGTTTTAAGAAAGAGTTGTGGGATGAGGCAATTGCTGAAAATAATATTGATGTTGATTTTTATGTTACAAGAGCGAGAAACGATGACGAAATCTTCCCTTGGGACTTTATAGATACAGGTGTTACAAAGAAATTTCTGTTAAGAGAGTGGCATAATGCCCAGAACGAAAAGATTACACCTAACTGTAGAATGCAATGTTCAGGCTGTGGTGCAGCAAGCTTTGGAGGTGGTATTTGTTATGAAAATTAGATTAAGATTCTCAAAACAGGGACAGATGAAGTTTATCGGCCACTTGGATATGGTAAGATATTTTCAGAAAGTAATGCGCCGTAGTGAAGTTGACGTTGCCTATTCAGAAGGCTTTTCACCTCACCAGAAAATGTCTTTTGCAGCTCCTTTAAGTGTAGGCGTTTTAAGCCGTGGGGAATATTTTGACTTGGAAGTTAATTCAACAGAATCTTCTAAAGTTATGCTTGAAAGAATTAACACCCAAAATGTAGAAGGTGTGGAAGTTTTAAGCTATAAGCTTCTTCCTGACGACGCAAAAAATGCCATGAGTGTAGTTGCAGGAGCTGATTATAAGGTTTACACAGACCTTTTTAATCAGAATATGTTAGACGCTTTTATGAATCAGGACCAGATTATTGTTTTAAAGAAAACTAAAAAAAGCGAAAAAGAAGTAGATATTAAGCCTTTAATTTATAATATTAAGTTGGAAGATGACGGAATTTTTATGCAGGTGGCACAAGGTAGTGCTTCTAACCTTAAGCCTGACCTTGTAATGGATGCTTTCGCCAAATTTGCACAGGTTACACTTCCTGAATATGTAACATATGAAAGAATTGATATGTATTGTTTGGAAGATGACAATCTTGTTTCTTTAGACGATATTGGAGGCAACATTGAATAACAAATTAATTATTTCTGATTTTTATAAAAACATATTATTTGGTTTTTATTTTGAAGATGACAAATTACAAAGATTAGTAAACTTAAAAAATGACAATGTTGTTGGAAATATATATTGCGGCTACGTAAAAGATGTAGTCAAAAATATTAACGGTGCTTTTGTACTTTTCGATGACAACAAAAAAGGGTATCTTTCCTTAAAAGACTTTAAGAACCCGGTTAAGCAGGGAGATAAAGTTCTTGTTCAGGTATCAGGAGACAAAATTAAAACAAAAGATTATTCATTAACTTCACGAATTAATCTTAATTCAGAATGTCTTGTTTTAACTGTTGGCAATACAGGCATAAGCGTTTCAAGAAAGATTAAGGATAAGGACATCCGCGAAGAATTAAAAAGTACTTTAAGTGTTAAAAAGAATGATGTATATGGTTTTATTATAAGAACTAATGCATTAGACTTTTCTAAGGAGGATATTTTAAAACAGGCTGATGATTTAATTAATCAGTTAGAAGATTTAAAAAAGCGATTTACTTTTGTTACTCCTAAGGCTGCGTTACTGAAAAAAGATTATTTGCAGGATTTAATTAGTGAATTTAAGAAACATGGAGAATTGTCAATTATAACTGATGTAGTTTACATTTATGATACATTAAAAGAACATAATGATATGGTTACATATAATGACAATTCCAAAATCAGTTTGTGCAACAAATATTCTTTAGAAACTCATTTAAACCGCCTTTTATCTAAGAAAGTATGGCTTAAATCAGGTGCTTATCTCATAATAGAACCTACAGAAGCCCTAACGGTTATTGATGTTAATACCGGAAAGGCTGACTTAAAAACTAATAAAGAAAGTACTTTTAAAAAGATAAATTTAGAAGCGGCAAAAGAGATTGCCCTGCAAATGAAATTACGAAATATATCGGGTATAATCATAGTTGACTTTATTAATATGAGTAATAATAAGGATTATGATATTTTAACCCATGAAATGTTAGAATATCTTACTAATGATTTTTCTATAAGTAATGTTGTTGATATTACAAAACTTGGTTTAATGGAATTAACAAGAAAGAAGAAAGAAAAATCTTTAGAGGAAATTGTTAATGAGAAAAAAGATGATAATTAAAATTATAAGTTGGATAATATTTATTGGATTGGTAATTGCATTAATAGTAGGTGCAATAAACATTTATATGGTTACAACCACATCAAAAAGAATTATTTCTGTAGATGATGCTAAGGACATAAATGCTGATTGCATTATTGTTTTAGGCGCAGGTGTTAAACCTACAGGTAAGCCTTCATGGATGCTTGAAGACAGAATTATTGTAGGCGAACAGTTATACAATGTTAATGCAGCTCCAAAGCTTTTAATGTCAGGCGACCACGGCAGAGAGAATTATGATGAAGTTAATACAATGAAGAATTATGCCATTAATGATGGCATACCTTCAGAAGATATTTTTATGGACCATGCCGGTTTTGAAACATACGATTCAATGTACAGAGCAAAGAAAATATTCGGTGCTAAGAAAGTAGTTATTGTTTCACAAAAATATCATTTATACCGTTCTCTTTACATTGCAAAAAAAATGGGCTTAGACGCATACGGAGTTTCATCAGACCTTAGATATTATTCAAAAAAACAATATTATAGAGAAGCGAGGGAATGGCTTGCAAGAGTTAAGTCGTTTATAAAATGTATCGCAAAACCGGAGCCTAAATATTTAGGAGATTCCATTGATTTAAAGGCAAGCGGTGATGTGACTAATGATTAGGAGCAGAATATATGGATAAGAAATCAATTGGTGAATTAAGAAGAAGATTAAAAAAAGACAGTTGTACGTTCACAAAAATATGTGGTTGTTACGTAGATGACAATAAGAATAAAGTTACAAATCTTGATGAAATATTTATGAATCTTGAAGATGAAGAGTATTACAAGTACTTGGAAATAGGCAAAAAAGTTCTTTCTACTAATGTTGGAAATAATATTTTGGAGCTTAATTTTCCTATCGAAGAAGAACAGCCGGGAGGTCATCAGCAATTCTTAATGGGACTTAAGAAAAGTGCCTTAAAAGATCAGGGCTTAGTTGATACTTTCTATGATATGATTATTGAAAAATATGATTCACTTGGAAATTATTTAATTTTACTTTTTCATGATGTTTACGACGTTATGACAAAAACATCCGACAATAATAAATTAGATGAATCAGAAGAAGTTTATGAATACATAATATGTGCCATTTGTCCAATGGTTCTGTCAAAACCGGGACTTGGCTACAACAAAGACAAAAACAGAATCAGCACATTAAACCGGGAATGGTTTGTTGGAATGCCTGAAACAGGTTTTGTTTTCCCTGCATTTATTGATAGAAGCAGTGATATCCATTCTGTACTTTTATATACAGCCGATTCAAAGAATGTTCATACTGAAATGATTGAAGACATTCTTGGGTGCAGACAGAAGTTAACACATGCCCAGCAGCAGAACGTTTTAAATGATATGGTTTTGGAAGTAACAGGAGAAGACAATATTAAAGAAGTAATGGAATCAGTAAATATTGAGCTTGCCCAAATTTCAGAAGATGAACCTGAATCAACTATTTCTAAAACACACATTAAAAGTGCCTTGGAATATGCCGGCATTCAGGAAAACAAAGCCGAATCTATTGGCGACAAATATATGACATCTATTAACAATGAGGAGATTCCTTTGATTGGAGATATCGTTCCTAATAAAGCCGCAAAAATTGTAAAAGATAATAACGAAAAGTATCTCCTTAAAGAAGAAATTAAAGAATTAAACAGAAAGATTGCCACTATAACAGAAGAACAAAGTGGTGAAGAACCGGGAGAAAGTGACATTATCATAAAAGTCAACTCAGACAAGAAAGAATTAATTCGCCAGGAAACAATAGACGGACAGCCTTGCGTTGTAATTCCATTAACTGATAATGATAATGTAATGATAAAATAAGATTACCTGATTATATAATTGCTAAACCTCTCACAATATGAATAATAAAAATAATTCTATAGATTATTTCTAAAATATGAAAAAATTTGTTTGACAAGAGCAAATACCTGTGATACTATACTATAGTATGCCGCTCAGTGTGGTTATAAGTACTGCAATAGCAGTCACCGAAACTGGCGAGTAATGAGTAATAGGAGGTGCCCATAATGTACGCAATTATAGCAACAGGTGGTAAACAGTATAAAGTTGAAGAAGGCCAGACAATCAGAGTTGAAAAGCTTGGTGTTGAAGCTGGAAGCAAGTTTACTTTTGACCAGGTTCTTTTAGTTGGCGGTGATGACGTTAAGGTTGGTGAACCAACAGTTGACGGAGCAAGCGTTGAAGCTACAGTAGTAGGTGATGGCAAGGCTAAGAAAGTTATCGTTTACAAGTATAAGAGAAAAACAGGTTATCATAAAAAGAATGGTCACAGACAGCAGTACACAGAAGTTAAGATTGACAAGATCAACGCTTAATTGAAGGTGGTTGTATGACTAATATAACTTTTTATAAAACAAATAATTCATTTGTTGGTTTCAGAGTTTTAGGACATTCCGGATACGCTGAAGAGGGCAGTGACATTGTTTGTGCAGGGATTTCGGTTTTGACAATTAATTTTATTAATTCCGTTGATTCTTTTACAAATGACAAGTTCATTTTAAATGAGAATCCTGATGAGGCATTAATTGAATTTAAGTTCAAGTCAAAATCATCAGAACAATCCCAACTATTATTTAAGTCTTTGGCCTTAGGGTTAAATGATTTATATGAAGAAAACAGAGATTTTATATCATTAGATTATAAGGAGGTATAGCTATGATGAAGATGAACCTTCAGTTCTTCGCTCATAAAAAAGGTATGGGTTCTACAAAGAACGGTAGAGACTCAGAATCAAAGAGACTTGGTGCTAAAAGAGCAGACGGACAGTTTGTTAAGGCTGGAAACATTCTTTACAGACAGCGTGGTACAAAGATTCACCCTGGTATCAATGTAGGCCGTGGTGGTGATGATACATTATTTGCTACATCAGATGGTATCGTTAGATTCGAAAGAAAGGGCAGAGACAAGAAACAGGTTTCTGTGTATCCAGTAGCTGAATAATTTAAACAAGTAACAACAGGCTTCAAGTCATTTCTGATTTGGAGCCTATTCTTTTATATAACAGGGATAACTCCCATTACAGTTTTTAACCCCTAAGATTGGAGGTATTACATGTTTGCAGATTTCGCAAAAATTTATATAAAATCAGGAAAAGGTGGCGACGGACATGTTTCATTCCGTCGTGAATTATACGTTCCAAATGGCGGTCCAAACGGTGGTGACGGTGGAAAAGGTGGCGACATTATTTTTCAGGTAGATAAAGGTTTAAATACACTTTATGAATTTAGACATAACCACAATTACAAAGCAGAACCGGGTCAGGAGGGCGGTAAGCAGAATAAAACAGGAAAAAACGGTGAAGACCTTATTATAAAAGTTCCTGAAGGAACAATTATCAGAGAAGCTGAAACAGGAAAGATTGTTGCTGACATGAGTGGTGATAATCAGAGAGCTGTAGTCCTAAAAGGCGGTCGTGGCGGAAAGGGTAACCAACATTATGCAACAGCAACAATGCAGGTTCCAAAATATGCCCAGCCGGGACAGAAAGCAATGGAACTTAATGTAACATTAGAATTAAAGAGTATTGCAGACGTTGGTCTTGTAGGATTTCCTAACGTTGGTAAGTCAACACTTTTATCTCGTGTAACTAATGCAGATCCTAAGATTGCCAACTATCACTTTACAACTTTAAATCCTAATCTTGGTGTTGTAGACTTAGACGGCGGTAAAGGGTTTGTTATTGCAGATATTCCGGGACTTATTGAAGGAGCTTCTGAAGGTGTTGGACTTGGTCACAAGTTCTTAAAGCACATTGAAAGAACAAAAGTTATAATTCACATGATTGATGCCGCTTCAGTAGAAGGACGTGATCCTATAGCTGACATTAAGGCAATCAACAAAGAATTAGAGGCTTATAACCCTGATCTTTTAAAGAGACCACAGGTTATTGCAGCTAACAAAATTGACGCAATTTACGGTGATACTAACGAAGTTATCGATGGCATAAAAAAAGAGTTTGAGCCTGATATTAAGGTATTTCCAATTTCAGCAGTTAGTGGTAAAGGATTAAAAGAACTTCTTTTCTATGTAAGAAGTCTTTTAGATGAATTCGGCGACGAACCTGTTGTTTACGAACAGGAATATGACCCATTTGAATTCCAGGATAATGAATCACTTCCATATACTGTTGAAAAAGTTGAAGACGGATTATATTCGGTTGAAGGACCGAGAATTGAGAGAATGCTTGGTTATACTAATATTGATTCAGAAAAGGGCTTTATGTTCTTCCAGAACTTTATGAAGAACAACGGTATCCTTGAAGAATTAGAGGAACTTGGAATTGAAGATGGTGATACAGTAAAAATTTACGGTCACCAGTTTGATTACTATAAATAATATAGTTTAATAATTGGAGAAAATAAATGAATAGTAAACAAAGAGCTTATTTAAGAAAGATTTCAGCTATGGAAGCTCCTATTTTTCAGGTGGGTAAGTCATCTGTTACACCTGAACTTACAGCAGCCATAGATGAAGCTTTAGAAAAAAGAGAACTTATCAAATTAAGTGTTTTAAAAAACTGTTTTGATGATCCAAGATCAATTGCAGAAGTTTTAGCTGATAGAACACATTCATCTGTTGTTCATGTTATTGGAAGAAAAATTGTATTATACAGACCTGCAAAAGAAGAAAAGAATAGAAAAATAATTCTTCCATAAATAAATCCATAGACATAAATAGGAGACAGTTATGAAAGTAGGAATTTTAGGTGGCACTTTTGATCCAATACACAATGCTCATATTGAAATAGCAAAAGCTGCACTTAACCAGTTTAGCCTTGACAAGGTTATGGTAATGCCAACACCAAACCCACCTCACAAAGACAAGAATACCATTACATCTAATTTTCATAGAATTAATATGATTAAGCTTGCAATTTTGCCATATGAAAATATTGAATTTTCAGACTTTGAAATTAATATGCACGATGTAACTTATACAGCAGATACATTATATTTGCTTAACGAATTAAATCCCGACATTGAATATTATTTTATTCTTGGCAGCGATTCAATTATGTCTTTTTTGAGCTGGTACAGACCTGACATTATTTTAAAATATGCCAAACTTCTTACAGTTAGAAGAGATGACGAAAGCTTTGATTTAATGGATTCAAAAATCAAAGAAATAGAAGAAACCTATAACACAACAATTGGCATAATCGATATGAAAGCCATGGATATTTCTTCAGGCTTTATCAGAACCCATAGTCACGAAGAGATTAAAAAAGCTGTTCCGGAATCAGTATATAAATATATTATCGATAATGATTTGTATACTGATACTAACGTTAACAGAGCCTGGTCCATTAACAAAATAACACAGGATTTGGAAAAGGAACTAAAGCCTTCAAGATATACTCATACATTAAATGTGGCAAAAACAGCAAAAAATATGGCTGAGGCATTTAATGTTAATCCTAACAAAGCTTATTTTGCAGGTATTTTACACGATTGTGCAAAGAATTTCAGCGACCAAAAACTTTTGCAGATATGCAAGGACAATAATCTTCCAATTAATGTATTCGAAGAGAGAAATCCTTCTCTTTTGCACGGAAAAGTAGGTGCTTTTATGGCAAAGAATAAATATGGCATAACTGATGAAGAAATATTATCAGCCATAACATGGCATACAACAGGAAAAGATAATATGACAGACCTTGAAAAAATAGTATTTTGTGCAGATTATATTGAGCCGGGCAGAACTAAGCAGCCACATCTTGAAGAATTAAGAAGCATAGCATTATCAGACCTTGATATGCTTACATTTAGGATTCTTGAAGATACAGTTGAATATTTGAAAGCCAAATCTTTGGATTGTATAGATGACAATACTATTACGGCTTATAATTTCTATAAAAAATTAATTGAGGAGAGATAAATTATGACTTCAAAAGAACTTGCAAAGATTGCATACAATGCTCTTGATGACAAAAAGGGTGTAAACATTACTATTATAGATATTTCTGAAATTTCTATAATAGCAGATTATTTCATAATCGCTGGCGGAACTAACGAGAATCAGGTTAAGGCATTGGCAGGCAATGTTGAAGATGAATTTGCAAAGGCCGGTCTTTCTCCAAAACACGTAGAGGGCTATACTAACGCCAACTGGATTCTTATTGATTATGAAGATGTTATTGTTCACGTATTTAATGAAGATGACAGACTTTTCTATGATTTGGAAAGAATCTGGCGTGACGGAAAAATCGTAAATGTAGAAGAACTATAAAGATAAATTTTAACAAAATGGAAATCTTAAATTAGGCATTTGTCTTTTTGTAAGATTTCCTTTTTGCGCATTATAAAACAAAAGGAGGCTGGAATATGTGGGCATATGAAAGTGTTTTTTATCAGATATATCCATTAGGATTCTGTGGTGCACCATTTGAAAATGACGGTGTTTTGGAACATAGAATCACTAAAATAGCTGACTGGATTCCACACATTAAGAAATTAGGAGCAAACGCAATTTATTTCTCACCATTGTTCGAATCTGACACTCACGGATATAACACAAGAGATTACAAAAAGATTGATGTAAGATTAGGCGATAATGAGGATTTTAAGAATCTTTGTAAGGATTTACACAACAACGGCATAAAAGTTGTTGTAGACGGCGTTTTCAATCACGTGGGACGTGGTTTTCCTCAATTTCAGGATGTATGTGCCAATAGAGAGAACTCTAAATATCTTCATTGGTTTAATATTGACTTAAATGGCAATTCTAACTACAATGACGGACTTTGGTATGAAGGTTGGGAAGGCAATTACGACCTTGTAAAACTGAACCTTTATAACCCGGAAGTTGTAGATTACCTTTTGGATGCAGTAAGTTTCTGGATTAATGAATTTGACATTGACGGAATAAGACTTGATGTAGCTTATTGCCTTGATTTTGAATTTTTAAAACGTTTAAGACGTCACACAGACTCACTTAAAAAAGATTTTTTCCTTGTGGGAGAAATGCTTCACGGCGATTACAATCAGAGAATGAATGACGAAATGTTACATTCTGCAACCAACTATGAATGTTACAAGGGACTTTATTCAAGTTTTAATTCAATGAATATGTTTGAAATTAATCATTCATTACTTCGTCAGTTTGGCCCTGAAAACTGGACTTTATACAAAGGCAAACATTTATTGTGTTTCGTTGATAATCACGACGTTACAAGAGTTGCAAGTATTCTGACTAACGAAAATCACTTACCTTTAATTTACGCATTATTATTTGGAATGCCGGGCATACCTTGTGTATATTACGGAAGTGAATGGGGAGCAAAAGCTGATAAGAGTCAGGGGGATCCGGCTCTTAGACCTTCTTTTAAAGAACCGGAATTTAATGAATTAAGCGAATTTATCTCTAAGCTTGCAGATATAAAGAAGAACTCTAAAGCATTAAATTACGGAGATTTTACATCAACTGTTTTAACCAACAAACAGTGTGTGTTTAGAAGAAGTACTGGTGATGAAACAGTATATGTGGCAATTAATGCTGATGACCAGGAATATACAGCTTATTTTGGAGCAGAAAAAAATCAGGTTACAGATTTGCTTTCAGGTGCTATAATAAACCTTGATGGCGGTTTAAAAATGGCTCCATACAGTGCTTATTTTTTTTTATAAAAATAGATTACAATATATGAAAGGAAGTATAGATATGGAAAAGAAATTAGTGCCGGTTACATTACTTACAGGTTATTTAGGTGCCGGAAAAACAACATTACTTAATCAGGTTTTATCAAACCAAAAAGGATATAAAGTTGCAGTTATCGTTAACGATATCGGTGAAGTAAACATTGATGCTTCACTTATTGAAAAAGGTGGACAGGTTACTCAGAAAGATGACAATCTTGTACCTCTTCAGAACGGATGTATCTGCTGTACTTTAAAGGTTGATTTAATCAATCAGATTATTGACCTTATTGGTACAGGAAAGTTTGACTACATCCTTATTGAAGCAAGTGGTATCTGCGAACCTATTCCAATTGCACAGTCAATTACAATGTTAGACGGTTCATATGACAAGAAAGCTCAGATTGCAAGACTTGACAACATTGTTTCAGTTGTTGACGTTGCAAGAATGGCTGATGAATTTGGTTGTGGCGAAAACCTTGTAAAAGACGATATTGATGATGAAGATATTGAAAACCTTATTATTCAGCAGATTGAATTTTGTAATACAATTATTCTTAACAAAGTTGATACAGTTACACCAGAACAGCTTGGAAAAGTTAAGGCTATTATCAGAAAACTTCAGCCTGAAGCTGTTATGTTTGAAACAAACTACGGTCAGATTGATGTAGATGAAATCTTAAACACTAACAGATTTGATTTTGAAAAATCAAGCATGTCAGCAGGTTGGATTCACGAATTAGAAGAAGCAGACTTAGACGAAGATGATGATCACGACGAACACCATCATGATGAACACGAACACCATCATGAACATAATGAAGACCATGACCACGATCATGAACATCACGACCACGACGATCACGATGAACATGAACATCACGGACATCATCACCACCATCACCATCACGGAGAAGGTGAAACAGAAGAATATGGTATCGGCTCATTTGTATACTATAGAAGAAGACCTTTTGCCAAAGAGAAATTCGAAGATTGGCTTGATGAAATGCCAAAAGGCATTATCAGAAGTAAGGGTATTATCTGGGCTGCTGAAAACAACAATGATGCTTACATGTTTGAACAGGCAGGAAAGCAGATAAACATTGCAAATGCAGGACAGTGGGTTGCTACAGCTCCTAGAAGAGTTCGAGCAAAGATGATGAAAGAAGATCCTACATTAGTTGAGGATTGGGATGAAAAAGTAGGCGACAGAATGATTAAAGTAGTATTTATTGGCCATGATATGGACAAGGAAGCTATTATTAAATCATTAGATGATTGCTTAGCTTACTAATAAATATATTCTAATAATATATACATTTTTAAAGCTTGATTTTGGGACAGTGTTCAAAAATTCGGATACTGTCCCTGTTTTATGCAATGTACACGCTTTATGATATGTCATAAAGTTAAAGTAGGAGGCGAAAACTAAAACTATGAAGGAAAATATAAAAGAAAATGTAAAAGAAAATAAGAAAACTAATACAAAAGCACAAAATGACTTAAGCTTATTGTTTAAGTACAGAAAATTTTTAATGGGGTTTGCTGCATTATGGATTTTAATGACTCACGAATGGCAAATCGTAACTAATGAGACAAGCTTTTTCTTTGTAACCGAAAACTTTATAAAAAGAATCGGTTTCTGTGGTGTAGACATCTTTTTATTACTATCAGGAATGGGATTATATTATTCCCTTGAAAAGAATCCGGTTTCAAGATTTTATTATAACAGACTAAAAAGAGTTATCTTTCCATTTATAATTATGGCAAGTATTGTGTCCCAGATTGACCATTGGACCAATGAGTTTTATTTTAATATCATAACAGGAATAAGCTTTTATAAAACAAATATTTATTTGTTCTTATGGTTCGTTCCTGCAGTTATAACATTATATTTATTTACACCTGTTTTTTATCATTTTTTCAAAAAAGCAGAAAATAAATATTTATTCTTTGCTGGATTCATAGAACTTTGGTTACTGTTTTCACTTATGGCAAGAAATGTTATGAGAGAAGATTTATACGGCTTCACCAACCGTATTCCAATATTTGTAACAGGATTCCTTATTGGATATTTGTGCAAAGAGAAAGTCATAAAGATAACACTCAGAAATTGGCTTTTTATCCTTTTAACATTCATATTGGGTATGTATTTAGCATATCAGAGTAACTTTAAGGGATTAGGGCTTATTTTGCCAGTATCTAACTGTTGCATTCCTAATTATCTAATCTCAATATCATTACCTTTATTAATGGCAAAGGTATTGGATAAATTACATAGCATTAGGGGACTTGCCATTATTGGAAAAGGACTTAATAAACTAATAGGGTTCTGGGGAATGATGAGTTTGGAATTTTATTGTGTTCAGGAATGGATTGCTACAAAAATCCTACCTGACCTGTTAAAAGGTGGCGACAAGCTTTTGGCTAACGTGAAACTGCTTATTATTGTTTCAATATGCGGACTTGCACTATACCTGATTAATAAAGCAATTGTTTGGATATTGGATTTGGTAGACCGTTTATTATCTAATATTGGAAAAAACAAGATGACAGATAATTAATCTCTATTTGGATTAAATAGCAGTAGTACTAATAATTTATTTCAACAAAAAAACAACCTATATTTCAACTATTCTGATTGATTCAGTTCGTAGCCAAATATAGGTTGTTTTCTAATTAATAGTACAATCGAACACTGTGTTCGACATCATATATTGTTATATATTCTTCTATATAATTCTTCTGTAAAGACTTCTGACAATACCAACTATTGCACAGTCATCTACTATAATAGGTTCCATTAAGTCATTCTCAGGCTGTAGTCTAATGTGTCCGTCTTCTTTGAAAAATCTCTTAACCGTAACAGAATCATCTATTAATGCCACAACTATCTCTCCATTATCAGCCTGGGCAGCCTTTTCAATTATTAAATAGTCGCCCTCATAAAAGCCAACATTAATCATGCTTTCTCCCTGTACCTTAAGAATAAAAACTTCTCCATTAGGTAAAAATTCTGTAGGTAGTGCAAAATAGTCTTCAATATTCTCAACTGCAAGTAAAGGTGCACCTGCAGCAACTCTTCCAATAATAGGAATATTAGTCATTTCACGTCTTACAAGACCAAATTCATCATCCATGATTTCAATAGCTCTAGGCTTAGTAGGATCTCTTCTTATGTATCCGTTATTCTCCAAAGTTGAAAGATGAGAGTGAACAGAAGAAGTAGACTTTAAACCTACCTTCTCACATATTTCTCGAACAGTTGGTGGGTAACCCTTTGATAAAATTTCTTCCTTAATATAATCCAAAATCTGTTGTTGTTTAGGTGTAATCTTTCCTGGCATATAATTGTCCTCCAATATCTATATATTTAAACCTCAAAAAATTTCAAAATAAATTCCTAAGACTTTAATAAAAACTCACAATAATTCTTTCTATCTGAATAATATAATATGAATTTCTAAAAAAAATTCTAAAAAAAATCTTAAATTAAAGTTCTAAGTACTGAATATGGTACTTAATATATACTAATATTACCATATCAGCAAAAATAAAGCAATGAATTTTTCGAATATTTGTTCGAAAAAGTTCTTGACAAACATTTGTTCGGATGATATTATAGCCATATCAGACAGCAAACATTTGTTCTTATAGCTATTTAATACATAATAAATCTTACAGTTTTCAGTAGCTTGAATATCTATAGGACAATTATTCAATTATATTTAATTTAACAATTTGGAGGTACATACAATGAAGAAGTCAGGAAATACTAAGTCAGAGAAGAAATTAGTCTACGGAGCAATTATCACATTTTTATTAGCAGTTGCAGTATTCTCATCCATTAAGCTTACTAAAGTGGACGCAATGAATGGCAAGGAATATGCTAAGTATAAATATTACACAAGCTACCAGGTTCAGCCCGGTGATACATTAACAGCTATTGCTCAGGAGCATATTAAGGATTCTAATGTAAGCACATCAGATTATATAGATGAAGTAATGAAGAACAACAAGCTTTCAGATGACAAAATAACATCAGGAAAGAAACTTATTATTGCATATTATTCTTACGAGAAGAAATAATATATAAAGAATACCAGAATCGAACACTGTGTTCTATTAAAAGAAAAGAATGGACTTTGTTTAGAAAATGTACCGACCCCCAAAAGTTAGACCTAAAAATCTAACGATTGGAGGTCGGTATT